>Ga0193726_1002002_pt1 | contig 14506 bp, 7 predicted proteins | sample H2c1metaG_FD_144928 | JGI IMG/M metagenome (GOLD analysis project Ga0193726, IMG submission 144928) | Soil microbial communities from a riparian zone of the East river system, Colorado, United States - H2c1 | ecosystem: Environmental > Terrestrial > Soil > Riparian zone | place: USA: East River... | reverse complement strand
GCGGCGGTGGCGCCTCATTCGATCTACACTTGCTCGCAGAAGACTTTGGTGGATGCGTCGGCACTGGCGCGTAAATATCATGCGCCCATTCTGATTCATACCGCTGAAATGAAGAAGGAATGGCAGGACAGCGAGAAGCAGAACGGAATGTCGCCGGTACAGTATTTGGACAAGATTGGCGTGCTGGGTCCGGATGTGGTTTCGGCGCACTGCATTTTCGTGGAGGCAGCCGACGAGAAGATCCTTGCCCAGAAGCACGTCGGTTGTGTGCACAACCCCTCCAGCAACATGATGATCGCGAGCGGGGTTTCGCCAGTGGCGGAAATGCGGGCCGCAGGTGTGGCGGTTGGACTTGGAACCGACGGCCCCGCCGGCAGCAACAATGATTTGGATTTGATGGAAGAAATTGATCTGGCGGCGAAACTGGCCAAGATCACCAAAATGGATCCGTTGGCGCTGAATGCGAAGGCGGTCGTGGAGATGGCGACCATCGACGGCGCCAGGGCGCTTCACATGGACAGGGAAATCGGCTCCCTCGAATCAGGGAAGAGAGCTGACCTGATTGTGATTAACCTCGATACGCCGAATGCCGTTCCCATGTACGACGTGTACGCGCAGATTGCGTACGCCCTGAAGGCAAGCGATGTGCAGACCGTCATCATTGGAGGGCGCGTCGTCATGCGCGACCGAACGTTATTGACCGTGGATGAAAAAGCGGCGATTGCCAAGGCACGGGAATACAAGAAATCCATCGCCGCTTCCTTGGGCATGCTGTCGAAACATGAACAGTGATCCGTTGCGGGGGCCTTCAAATTTCATTTTGTGGGCTGCGGACGCGCATAGTGAGTGCATCTTGCCGGCGGTAGACTCTGGGTTCGCGGGCGCGAACGCGGGCAAGAAGAGGTCAACGGGCATGCCGAAAGGACCGAACCATGCAAGAAGCCCATTCGGGCGGGTTCTTGAACCGTTTCATTTTTTCTCGAAAAGTCTTGACTCATTTCTGCGGGCAGTTATATCGTCATGCTCCTATTCAAAACCTCCATTATTTTTGCAGCCACTCGCGGCGGTCGACTAAACTCATCGACGACCGCCACCTCATGGATAGATGAGAGACCTCTAAGGGGAACTGTTGATGGCCAGACCGATGATGCTCGCAGTTTCATGTTCGATCGTGTTTTTTCTCTGCCCCATGATGTTTGGCCAGACGACCGGGACCATTTCAGGCACCGTAGCCGACAAGACCGGGTCCGTAATTTCAGGCGCAAGTCTGAAGGTCACCTCGCAGGCGACGGGAGTGGTTCGCGAGGCAAAGACCGATGATTCCGGAAATTACTTGTTTCCCCTGTTGCCGGTATCGACCTACACGATCGCGGTGGAGTCCCAGGGTTTCCAGAGGACAGAACAGAAGGATATCAAGCTGCAAACGGATGAACATCGGGAATTGAATTTCACGCTTGTACCCGGCAATGTCGCCGAACATGTAGAAGTGACATCGTCCGTAGTTGCTGTCGAGACCACGAACCCAAGTTTGGGCCAGGTCATAACCTCGCAGCAGGTTGCCGAACTTCCGTTGAACGGCCGGAACTTTGTCCAACTTGCGACCCTGACGCCTGGTACCACGCAGGAAACCAATACCAGCAGTTTTTTCAATGGTGGTCCAAGCAGCGAAGTGTCGACTCGCGGATCATTTTCACTTTCGGTTGGCGGGTCGCGCGCGAGCAGCACCGACTGGCTGCTTGACGGAAACGACAACAACGAATTGACGGCTGGCGGAATTGCGATTTTGCCTTCCATCGATGCCATTCAGGAATTTAAAGTTCTTACCTACAACTACTCGGCAGAGTACGGCACACGAGCGGGTCCGACGGTGTTGGTTACGACCAAGTCGGGGTCGAATTCTTTGCATGGCTCGCTGTTCGAATTCTTTCGTAACACCGCCTTGGATGCCCAGAGCTACTTCGCCGCAACCAAGGAGCAATTCAACCTGAACCAGTTCGGGGGTGCGCTGGGTGGCGCGATCAAGAAAGATAAAACTTTCTTCTTTCTGGACTACCAGGCGAAGATGCAGCGCCACGGCACGCCCTTTGCGGGCCTGGTTCCGACACTGGCGATGCGCAGTGGCGATTACAGCCTGGATCCTTACGGAAGCCCGAACGCGGCACAACTCACGAATCGTTACACCGGAATCGCTCTGCAATGCGATGGTTCGGGAAATCCAATTCCGGCGGGTCCCGGCGGAGCACAAGCAACGGGTACGCCTTGCAACAAGTTCCCGTCGAACATGATCGACCCGATTGGGCAAGCGATGATGAATCTATATCCCTTGCCGAACGCCTCCAACCCTGGTGCGGGATTCAACTACGCAGATGTACCGGTGAGAAGGCTGAACGAGGGCGAGTGGGACGTTCGACTCGATCATAATTTTTCAAGCAAGGACTCGGTTTTTGCCCGCTTCAGTTACGATCAAGCCACGTCATTCGTACCCGGCGGTGCGCCCGGCTTTGCGGAGCAAAACGCATTCGCGAGCTCGCAAAACATCACTAACCATGGGCGCAACGTCGCGGTCTCGGAAACCCACGTGTTCTCCGATCGCACGATTAACCAATTCCAGGCAGGTTTCAACCGAATTTTCAATCACATCCTGTCATTTGGTGACCGCAGTTGCGAAGCGGCAAAACTGGGGATTCAGGGCGCGAACCTGAGCGGGGAATGCGATAGTTTCACCGGACTGACTGGAAACTTGACCCAATCCACCACCGACTGCGTAAGCTGCGGCTTGACCTCAACCCAGCTTTCCGGAGGATATTACAGCCTGGGAGATCGAGGCTTTGCGCCCTTCCAGGGCGGAACCAATGTCTTTTCAGTTTCGGACGCGCTGAATATGACACGCGGCAATCACAACATCAGCATTGGTGGCGCAATTCGTGCCAATCAGATGAATGTGCTGACCAACGGCTTCCAGGATGGGTTCTTGTTGATTTTCGGAGATGAAACCGGTGATGCCTCCGCCGACTTGCTGACGGGAGCGGTGGGGGGCGGGATCCACGATCAGACCTTTCAGGGTGCAACCACCGGCCGCCGCTGGAAGTTGTTTCGTCCCTATGTACAAGACGACTGGCGCATCACGAGGAACTTAACCGCAAATATTGGACTTGCCTGGGCTTTCGTCACACCCATCACCGAAGCACAGAATCGTCAAGCAAACTTCGACTTTGTCACCGGCAAATTCCTGATCCCAGGACAAACCTCTGACGGCCGGGTCGGAGTCGAGCTCGACAAGACCGCATTGGAACCCAGGATCGGAATTTCATGGAAGCCTTTTGCTAGCGATACGACCGCGATTCGCGCCGGATACTCAATTTTTCACGATTCCTCATGGAATCAAGGCGCGCAGGGATTGTGGCAGAATCCGCCCTTTTATGCGGAATCCGACAACTTTTCCGCCCTGTGTGCGTTTGGCGACACTACCAGCAATTGCGGCCTGGCGCGGACTTTCCTCCCCATCTTCACCGCAGCTCCGCCCGATCTTTACCAATTCCAAGGAACCATCCAGTCACAAAATACCCACTTCAAACAAGGCCGCGTGCAGCAGTTCAACTTGAACATCGAGCACCAATTGCCCGGCGATGTTGTGCTGACGGCCGGCTATGCCGGATCCCGCAGTGCGCACATCCTGGTGGATGGTGTCAACATGAACGTTGCCTCGCCAACCGCATGCGGAGTTGTTGCGGGCTACACGCTGGGCTGCGGACAGCCAAATATTCCCTGGGGGGCGCCAACGTTTCCGAACTTTCCCCCGGTGATCGACAACATTACCGATTCCGGTTCCGCTCGTTACGATTCGCTCCAGATCAAGGCGGAAACCAAGAGTTCCAAGCACGGGCTCTACGGTTTGCTTTCCTATACCTACGCCCGCGGTCTCGACTCGGGCTTCCCCGACGGCGTGGGAACCAGCACCGGCGCCACCTATTGGCCGCTGCCAGGCACACAGAAGGCGGATTGGGCGCTGTCACAAATCGACCTAATGCACAACTTTAGCGCCAGCGTGATTTACGATCTGCCATTCGGTAAAGGCAAGCAGTTTGGCAACGGCTGGAATGGAGTCACCAATACGGTTTTGGGAAATTGGGAAGTGGATGTGATTGAAAAAATAACCTCGGGCTTCCCGATCTTTGTCTTCAATAGCATAAATGATTCCGGAGTAGCCTTTAATGCCGCCGCCAATAGCTTCAATCGGCCCGACCAAATTTGCGATCCCAAGGCCAGCAGTCCGGCGCTGACCGAGTGGTTTAACACCAACTGCTTTGTTCCTGCGGCCACCGGGGAACTCGGCAATGCAAGCCGGACACCGGTTTACGGTCCGGATTTCGTAAACACTGATTTCTCAGCCATCAAGCACTTCATTCTGCCTTACCGGGAAGGTATGCGACTGGACTTCCGGGCTGAGTTCTTCAATGTGTTCAACCACGCCCAGTTCGCGCAACCGGGTGCGGATATTTCGAGCACCTCCACATTCGGCGTGATCAACTCGACGGTGAACAATCCACGGTTGATCCAGTTTGCTCTGAAATTGCAATTCTGAGCCGTCCTGGAGACTCGATCGAAACTGCGGGAAAAACTGGGCAGGGACTCAAGGTGTTTGCCCAGTTTGCCGGGTCTTCCCTCGTCGAATGCCGCCGACACTTATCGCCGCCGGTCGGGAACCCCACGAAGGCAGAACAAGAAAAAGCTCGTCAATGAAGATCCGCACCTTTTGGTTTCAACTCGCCTTCCTGCTGGCCGCGAGCAGCCTCGGACTGGCCGAGCAGCGGCGGAAGATCATCATCGATCAGGATTGTTCCGGTCCCGGCGGCAGCAATATGCATGCGTTGTTGACCCTGATTCAATCTCCGAAGGTTGAGGTTCTCGGCATAACGGTGGTCAGCGGCAACCAGTGGCGCGACGAAGAAGTGGCCCACGCACTGCGCCTGCTCGAGCTCATCGGCCGTACCGATATTCCGGTTGTCCCTGGAGCTGTATTTCCCTTGGTCCACCGCCGCAATGAAGCGCAACTGTGGCAGGCGCGGTACGGGAAAGTTGCCTTCGCCGGTGCCTGGGACGATCGCTGGTGGCACGAGAATGATGTAATCCCCAAGATGATCGAGGGCCGGCCTACAACCAAGACTGCAGACGAAGACGCCGCCCACTTCCTGCTTCGCATGGTGCACAAGTATCCGCATGAAGTGACGATTTATGAAGGCGGCCCCATGACAAATCTGGCGCTGGCGAATGCGATCGATCCACATTTTGCCGAATTGGGAGAAGAATTGGTGTTGATGGGGGGCAGCTTGAGCCCACAGAGCGACGATCCGGAATTCATCAGCACCCCGCGGCACGAATTCAATTTCTGGTTTGATCCGGAGGCAGCGAAGAGTGTGCTGCGGGCGCCATGGAAGAAAATCATTTGCACTCCAACCGACATTTCGATGAAGGCAGAGATCACTGACGAAATGATTGCGGAGATCAGGAAGAGCAAGGGTCCGGCGGCTCAATACGTTGTAAACTTCTTCAAGGCCGGCCAGGGCGGTTCCTACATGTGGGATGAGCTGGCGGCCGCTGCGTGGATCGATCCCAGCCTCATCACAAAAAAGGAAGAGCGATATATGAGCGTGGATATCGATCGAGGCGCGGCTTACGGGAATACGCTGACCTGGATGGAACACGACAATCCAAAATTGGGCGCGCGGCCGGTTGAAATCCAGGTCGATCTGGATCTCGCAAGATTCTATAAGATGTTCGTGGGCCTGATGACTGCGTCGACTCCACACGCCCACTAGCTGGAAGCGCACTCGAAAAGACCGCAATCATGAATGGATCCTCGGCCCCCTGGCGAGCAGCCTGCGTTGTTAGCATCGTCCTGTTCCTAATTTCACCCGTCTTTTGCGACGAATGGAAGGCCGGTCACGGGCTCGTCTCGGTGACCGGCGTGATGAATTTGACCGAGCCTCCCGCGCCGAGCGAGGTGTTTTTCTCCGGCCCGGACAGCCCGCCCGAAGCCGCTGGCTGGCTCGAAGGCCTCAAGACGTGGCGAACCGATCGCCGCACCCGGCTGCGCTATGACGGCTCACAATATGACCGCCCTGACCTCGAATGGACGCAGCATGTTTTTACCCAGGTGCAGGTACTGATCTGGGATCGCAGTTTGTACGATCCCGAAAAGGGCGAATATACCGTCGACCGTTTTCTCGCTGAAACTCAGGCTCGCATGGGAAAGATCGATGCTGTCTTGATCTGGCACGTCTATCCCAATCTGGGCGTCGACGATCGCAATCAGTTCGATTTATTGCGCGATTTGCCCGGCGGATTGTCCGGCCTTCGCAGGGTCATCGAGCAATTTCATGATCATGCCGTAAGAGTCTTTTTCCCAATCCTCGCCTGGGATTCGGGAACCCGTGATGAAGGTGCCGTTCCCTGGGTTGCGATCTCGCAGACGCTCAAGGATATTGGCGCCGACGGGATTAATTTCGACACGCTCGAGACGGTTCCGGCAGCCTTTCGCCTGGCTTCCGACGCCATCGGCCAACCGCTGGCGCTCGAGCCGCAATTTCAGCCGCGAGATGAATCGATTGCTTGGACAAATATCTCGTGGAACGACTGGGTGACGTGGGAAGGCAGGCAGTATCCCTTCGTCCCTATGGTGAGCAAGACCAAGTGGCTGGAGTCTCGCCATAGCGTGAACGTGACCGACCGCTTCACGCGAGACAAGACCGATAGTTTGCAGCATGCTTTCTTTAACGGGCAGGGCTACGCCGTCCTCGAAAATCTTTGGGGCTTCTGGTATGGCATGAATCCAAACGACGCCGAGGCAGTCCTGCGGTTCACCAGCATTGAGCGTGCCATGGCGGCAAATCTTCGCAGCGCTGATTGGGAGCCGCACGCGGCGACCCTGCAGGATGGAGTCTTCGCCAGTCGATTCCCGACTCAATCCAGCACGCTTTGGACAATCGTCAATCGCAACGAGTACGACATCGCCGGGCCGCAGCTTCGCCTGGCCTATCATGCAGGAGTTCACTACTACGATCTGTGGCACGGAGTGGAACTCAAGCCATCCCTGCGGGGAACCGAGGCTACGCTCAGCTTCGAGATGGAATCCCGAGGCTTTGGTGCGATCGTGGCCACGGAGGAGAGTGCTACTGCCGGACCGCTCAAGGAGATCCTCGCATATATGGCCGTGCGCTCTCGCCGTGCGCTGTCAAGCTATTCGCGGGAATGGAAGGCCGCGCCACAGTCGATGGTCGACGGTAAAGCTACCAATCTCGTTTCGGCCGCGCCGCCGGGCATGGTTCTGATCCCCGCCGGAGATTATGACTTTAGAGTTCACGGGATTGAAGTTGAGGGCGGCAATGATCCCGGGGCCGACGTCCAGTATCCCTGGGAGGATTCCGCGCGGCGATTTCATCGGCATCAGTTGCACCTGCATGGCTTTTATATGGATCGCACGCCGGTGACCAATGCCCAGTTCAAGAAATTCCTGACGGCGAGTGGCTACCATCCAAAAGACGACCACAATTTTCTCCGCGATTGGAAAAACGGGAATTACCCTGAAGGGTGGGGGGACAAGCCAGTCACCTGGGTTTCCATCGAAGATTCCAGGGCCTTTGCGGCCTGGGCTGGAAAGCGCTTGGCCCACGAATGGGAATGGCAGTACGCCGCGCAGTCGGCCGACGGGCGGATTTATCCCTGGGGAAATGACTGGAATGCGCGAGCCATGCCGGCCCCCGACCACGGGCGAACGATGACCCCGCCGGGGAACGTGGATGCCTTTCCGTTGGGCGCAAGCCCCTTCGGCTTGTTGGATTTGGTGGGAAGCGTTTCGCAATGGACCGACGAGTTCCGCGATGACCACACTCGTGCGGCCATTGTGCGTGGTGGAGCCGCCTATCAATCTCGCGGATCCATCTGGTACTTTCCCCAGACCTATCGATTGGATGAGCACCAGAAATACCTGCTCATGTCTCCGGGACGGGACCGGGCAGGCACCATTGGTTTTCGCTGCGTGGCCGACGCACGGTGATCTACCGCGGCGGCACCGAAGGTTGGGAGGCTGGGGGTTGATCGCGCAGGGTAAAAACAAACCGCCGGATCTCGCGCCGTTCACGGTCGGCTTGTTCTGTCGCTGCTTTGGATGTCAGCCGATAAGCGTCCATCTCTGATTGGGCTTTCGCTGTTTCTCCTGTGCTGGCGTAGGCGCGGGCCAGCCGGAAATGCGCCTCAGCTAGACCGGGACTGCTTTGCACCGCTCTTTGCAGCGCCGGAATTGCCGAGGCAAAATTCTTTTGATCCGAATAAAGAACGCCTAGCTGGAAGTACCCCGCACTCAGGGTGGGATCGAGGGCCACGGCCTTTTCGAGTAGCCTCTGGATCCGAGCCAGGTTCCTGGCGCTGTCAGGGGTCCCGGCGACTCTATCAACAGTGAGCGCGGAGTAGTAATTGGCCAACGCATTGTTTGGCTGAAGTCTGGCGAATCTCTGCAACTTCTCCGCCCGACATCCCGAGTGCGCGTTCCCCAGGATTTCCATTTCTCCCAGAAACAGATAAGGGTCGGGGTCCTCTGGATTCAAATCGGACGCCTCACAGAGCCGCTGTGTTGCCTCATCATTGAAACCGCGAGCGTATTTCGCCACGCCAAGGCCAATCAGCATCCGCCGCGATTGCGGGAAGAGGTGGTTGCCCTTCGTGAACACCTGGGCTGCGGGCTCAAGAGCCCGATGCATGAGCAGTTCGCTGCCCCAATCAAAGAGATTCGGCTCATTCGGATTGAGGTCCGCAGCCTGTTGGTAATCCTGAACCGCTTCGAAGGGGCGACCGAGCCGCTCCTGGACATCGCCTAGCAAGTGGTGAAGGGCGGCCCTTTCATTCCTAGAACTGTTCTGCCAGCTGAGTAATGCTCTGCCGGTTGCCAGTGCCCGGTTGTCTTTGCCAGCGTTCGCCTCGGCCCGCGCCAGTTCGTATAGGGTTTCGAAATCGTCGGAATTCGCCTGCGAGGCGCGCTCGAGGAAGGGGAGGGCTTCGCTGGATCGTCCGGAGTCTACTAGGAATGTCCCGAGACGGTGGTTCGCGCCGAAATCTGCCGGCGAACGACTCACTGTTTCGCGCAAAGCGCTTTCTTCCGTGGCGCCGGTTGGAGATCTCGCTGGACGATTGGACCCCGCCGGCGATGAATCTGTGCCGGCGGCGCTGCCCAGGGACGCGGTCTGTTTGGTAAGCGTCTCGGCGGTTCGCAAAACAGCATCCGAGCCGTGTCCGCCGGGGCTGGTTGCTTCGCTCACTCCCGACACGGTAAATTTCGGTTCGTCATCGAATTGGGGCGCTGCGACGCCGGATTTTCCCGCCGATGCTTGGCCGACGACAGATATCAGGGTCAGATCGATCTTTTTCTCCTGCCCGACGCCCACGGTAAATGGTCCGAAGCTGGTTGTGCGCATGTCGCCCATCTCGGCGCGGAGCGTATAGATTCCGTTGCCGACTTCCATCAATTTGTAGGATCCATCCAACCCCGTTTGCCCTTGCAGGATGATCACTCCGGCCTGGTTCCGCAGGTAAATGCTGGCAGCGGTAACGGGACGGGCAGCCTCGTCGCGAACGTATCCCTCAAGTGTTGCCCCGCGGTGCGACTTCAGGGCCTGGCCGCAAAGCAGCGACGGCGCCAGAAGTGCGATTGCCGCCAGAATGCAAGGGCGCGAGCGATTTCTGGCCCGGCTCAAGCTTTGCGCGATGACCACGAGGTTGATCATGGAATTCATTCCCAAATCCGCCATCAAGTCTAAACCGGGAAGACAGTATGGCGAAACTCCCGGTCACCACCGGAATGCGGGGGCCGCAACATTTGTGCGTCCTGAATCGCTGAATAGCTGACATCACCCGCTCTCAGGCAGTACAATTCACTGTCCTTCCTGGCCGCGTCGTTGGAGACTTCAAAACACCTTCCAGCAAACTGTGCGAGGCAAGTTCGAAAACAATCCTCGGGAGACTTTCCAATGAAGCGACGAAGCTTGGTTGTTCTGGTGTCCGCGTTGCTTGTGCTCGTTCTCACCACTCAACTACACGCGCAAAAAATTAAAGTCATCGTGGATCAGGACGCCCGCGGTCCGGCGACGACCGACATGCAGTCGCTATTGATCTTCCTGCAGTCCGACAAGTTCGAGGTGCTTGGAATCACCACCGTGAGTGGCGATCAATGGATGAAGGAAGAGACGCAGCGCACCTTACGCCTGCTTGAAATCGCCGGACGAACCGATGTCCCGGTGGCCGAAGGCGCATTATTTCCGCTGCTGAACTCCAAGGAAGAGTCCGAACACTGGGAAAACATGTACGGAAAACTGGGCTATAAAGGCTGTTGGAGCGACTTCTCGAAACGCACCCAGGTCTCCGAGGCCTATCGGGCGGGCTATCATGATCCTGAAGTGGTGCCTCATCTCGTCGAGGGCGAACCCCACATCAAGCCGATTGTTGCGAGTGCAGCCGAATTCATCGTTCGCATGGTGCATCAGTATCCGGGCGAAGTCGTGATCTGGGCCGGCGGCCCCATGACCAACATTGCGCTGGCGCTCCGCATCGATCCGCAAGTCGCGACGCTCGCCAAAGAGCTTGTTTTAATGGGTAGCGGCATGTATGCGGACAAGGGCGGAATCAACAGCGTGGACGGCCGCCGCGAATTCAACTGGTGGTTCGATCCGGAAGCGGTTCGCATTTCTATGCGCGCGCCCTGGAAAAAGATCACAATTACTCCGATCGACATTTCCGTGAAGACCAACGTCGGTCGTGCACTCCATGATGCCATCGCCAATGCGGACACACCGGTCGCCCGCTACCTTACCCAGTTCTCCGAGCCAGGCTTTATGTGGGACGAACTCTCGGCGGCAGCCTTGATCGATCCTTCGATGATCACGGAACAGAAAGAACTCTACGTTGATATCGACATCGAGCATGGTCCGAGTTATGGCGAGACGCTGTTCTGGGGGCCGGATGTTTCGCTTCCTTCCTACGAACGGAAAGCAACCGTTCAGTTCGATGTGGATACGAAGAAGCTTTACGACCTCTACATCAAATTGATGACGCAAGCGCCGCGGAAACGGTAACGATCCAAGTATCAGGAAATGATCTCGGATATTGCAATGGAGCTGTCCATATGAGTTTGAGGCTGGTAGGTCCGGTGACGCGGCGCCAGTTCGTCACCTCGTCCACGGCGGCCGTGGTGGGCGCCGGATTCGCTGGCACCATTGCCGCTGCGCAAGCCTCAAAGGCTTCCCTTTCCGGCGGTTCCATGCGCGTGATCATCGATACCGATCCAGGCGTGGATGACGCTTTTGCCTTGCTGTTGGCAATGCGTTCGCCGGAGTTGAAGATCGAAGCAATCACTCCGGTGGCCGGGAATGTCCCGCTGGAACTCACCCTTCCAAACGCTTTGCGAATGGTGGAGATTGCCGGCCGCACTGACATTCCGGTGGCCGCTGGAGCCCGAACACCCCTGGTGCGCCGTTTGGTCACCGCAGCCTACGCTCATGGCGAGAACGGATTGGGAGGAGCGCTGTTCCCGGTGCCGAAAACCAAGCCAGTGAGCCAGCCCGCTGCGGAACTCATTCGACAGATCATTCGGAAGTATCCGGGAGAGGTAACGCTCATCACGCTGGGGCCGCTAACCAACCTAGCGACCGCTCTAGGCTCGGACTCTGAGCTTGCGGGCATGGTGAAGGGCGTGGTCATGATGGGAGGATCTCTTTCGGGCGGAAATATCACTCCAGCCGCCGAGTTCAACATTTATGTAGACCCCGAGGCCGCTCGCATGGTTTTTCAGTCCGGCATTCCCATTACCATGGTCGGCCTGGATGTGACTCGCAAGACGGCTTTGACCGACGATCATGTGCGGATTCTATCCGCGGGGAAAAGTGCTGTGAGTCAGGCGGCTGCGACGATTGCCCGCAACGCGATTGACCACAATCGCGGGCAGGGATTCTTGATTGGGCCGAACATGCACGATTCGTTGGCGCTGACCGCGTTCTTGGATCCTTCCATTCTGAGGTTCGATGACTACTACGTGGACGTGGAAACCAACGGAGAGCTGACTGCGGGTCAAACCCTCGGCTACAGTCCGAATCAGGGCGACTTGCGACGAAGCCCGGAGATGCAGAAACAAGCCGAATCCAGCATGGTGATCCGGGGATCGGCGCCCACATTGGCCGGCACCAGGATCTCTCCGGTGCTGCGCGACAAGTACGTGCCCAACACCAAAGTGGCGTTGGACCTGGATGCAGCCCGCTTCTTTAATCTGTTGATTGGACGGTTGTCGAGTTAGTCGGGCACACCCCACCAGAAATGACGAAGAGGAACACGGCATGAACTTGAGATTGATCCGAATTTGTTTTGTGATCGCCTTGTCGGCCGCAAGCTGTCTCATGTGCTGGAGCCAGGAAAAGAGGAAGATCATCATCGATCAGGACGCAGCGGGTCCCGGTGGGACCGATCAGCAGGCCATTCTCATGTTGATCCAGTCTCCTCAGACCGAAGTCTTGGGAATTACGGTGGTCACCGGCGATGGCTGGCTCAAGGAGGAACTGGCGCACACCCTGCGCATGCTCGAACTGGTTGGGCGCACGGACATTCCGGTGTTGCCGGGCGCGGAATATCCGCTGGTGAGGCGTAAAGCAGAAACCGAACTGTGGGAGCAGATGTATGGCACAGTGAGCTGGCTCGGAGCATGGACTCCCAAGTTTTATCACCCGCCCAACGAATTGGGGCAAATGCCGGAAGGAAAGCCGACAACCAGGTCTTCCGACGAAGATGCTGCGCACTTTCTGGTGCGCATGGTGCGAAAGTATCCACACCAGGTGACGATTTACGCCGGGGGGCCAATGACCAATGTGGCGCTGGCAATCAGCATTGACACCGAATTCGCGTCGCTCGCCAAAGAATTGGTCTTCATGGGCGCCAGCCTGAATCCGCAGACCGATGATCCTGAATTCCTCAATCTGCCGCGGCACGAATTTAATATTTGGTTTGATCCGGAAGCGTCCCACATCGTGCTCACGGCTCCCTGGAAGAAGGTTGTCTGCACGTCCGTGGATATCTCAGTCAAAACTAGAATGACGCAGCAGTTGATCGATCGGGTAAAGGCCGCAAGCACGCCGGCGGCGCGCTACATCGGAAGCTATAGCCGGTTGTTTGGCACCTACAACTATCTGTGGGACGAATTGGCCGCGGCAGCATGGCTTGATCCCACTGTGATCACAAAGAAAGAGACTCGCTTCATGGATGTCGATCTCGACCGCGGAGCCGGGTATGGAAACATCCTGACTTGGACGGAACACGATACACCCAAACTCGAAGTTCGGCCCGTTGAGATACAGGTCGATCTGGACGCCGAAAAGTTCTACAAGCAGTTCGTGGATCTGCTCACTGCGCCCACGCCAAAGCCGTAGCAACCAACCGGCGCACTACGGCGCGAGCTGTTGCAGCGCCTGCTGAGCTTGAAGGTTGTCGGGGTGCTGTTTGAGCAGCTCCTGTAGGACCGCTCGCGCTTTCGCGGTCGAGCCCTCCAGGACATGGACGCGCGCCAAATTCATGTAGGACTGATCAAACGATGGCGACGTTCGGATGCATTCTTCAAAACTCGCCACGGCTTGATCCCTCCGGCCGGTGCGCAGGTAGAGAACGCCGAGATTATTCAGCGCTTCAGCATATCCCGGACGAAACTTCAATGCGTTCTGCAGGTAGTCGTAGGCCCGCGCGGGATCATCCAGTTGGGCAAAGACCATACCCAGGCTGTAGTTTGCTTCGGGATCCTCGGGGCTGACGTGCAGCGCGCGCTCGAAAGTCGCGCGAGCGTCGTCCCACCGCTGCAGTTGACGGTACGCGTTCCCAAGATTATCGAGCGCGATCAGATGACCGGGACTCAGTTGTAAAGTTTTTTGAAAGTAGGGAATCGCCTCGGCGGTATGGCCCCGGCGGGTCTCCACGAGTCCGAGATTGTTCCAAGCATTGGGCAGCGTTTCGGGATACCCGGGCTTGAGCCCGAGAGTGCGCTCGAAGCAGTCCTGCGCTTCCTGGAGTTTCCCCTGCTCGAGATAAACGCTACCCATCCCGTAAAGAGCTTCAGCGCTCGAAGCATTGTCGCGAAGCGCCAGCTGAAATGCTGCTCCGGACTCGGCCAGATAGCCTCGCTGGAAGAAAACCGACCCGTAAGAAAGATGATTTCGCTGAAATTCAATATGACTGGTCACCCCGGCAAACGGCAGCGCCACCGCGATGCGATCCTTGGCGCTTCGCGGGATGTGCCTGCGGTCTTGTTCCACGGCATTCGCGTCCATGACGCCCTGATAGACCTTAACGATCTCCCCGCTTTCATTGAGTAGAAAAGAGGTTGGAAGCTCAAGATCGCGATGCCGGTCAAAAAGGTAGCGATAAAGGATGTTGTAAACGCCCCCTAAATCATCGGAACCGCGAAGGACCGGAAATGAAAGATGGAGATCTC
>Ga0193726_1002001_pt1 | contig 14511 bp, 16 predicted proteins | sample H2c1metaG_FD_144928 | JGI IMG/M metagenome (GOLD analysis project Ga0193726, IMG submission 144928) | Soil microbial communities from a riparian zone of the East river system, Colorado, United States - H2c1 | ecosystem: Environmental > Terrestrial > Soil > Riparian zone | place: USA: East River... | reverse complement strand
ATGGTGCGATCCTTGGCCCAGTATGGAATCAATCCCCAGAGCAGTAAGCTAAACGTGCGTCTTAGGCTTTGGGGTCCCGTCGGACGACAGACGAGACGCGTCGCACACGGAAAGCACGCATATTCGACGCCCCTGTCAGAGATATTGTTCAAGACTTAGTGCCTGTGATCTAACCTGGAATTTTCTTTGGACCCGCAAGAAGTGCTCGGAAGCAGAATCCCAATCACTGCTCTTGTCAAGACGCGAAGATTTGCGTACCGATTCGCCCCCTCTCCTAGAGATCCCGAACCAGCACAGCCGAAATTACGCCATTGGGGGCCCACTTTTGCGACACCTCTCCCTTTCTCCAACCGGTAAACGGATTTCCCTGCTAACCTGACCACCATAATCTATCCCGTCGGGACGTGGAGCAACGCAATCCGGCCCAGCATCGGTCCACTGCTTTTCTCCTTCGTTGAGCGATACGAAGACAATTGCGCCGCCCTGCTGTCCAGACGCTTCCCGGCAGCGACCGCGCTTCCTCTTGCTTGAAGATTCGACAGCGGAGACTATTCAGACTCTCAGGGTCTTCGCGTGAGGCGGATGCCATGCCGCTGGCGATCGGAGAAAGAAGACTTGAGATATTCATGATCCTGAATTCCAAGTAGAGAAATGACTATCTTGCAGGTCAGTTTGTGCATCTCGTTCAAAATCGTTTGTTGCTTCGGGTCGTTGTGCTGCTTACCTCCGAAAATTGAGAATCCCCACGGTTCACCAAAGAAAAGTCCCTCATGAAGCGTCTCGTTCCGCTGCGTGCCACGAAAGCGCTGTTGCGATCCGCCCACCAGGGTACCGGAAGGTTGAGCTCCTCACACAGGAATGCGATTCGCTCTGCATGGATGACCTGCTTTGCCGGACGGCCATTGATTAGCCCCATACACGGCGTAACATGCATCTATCGCAGTATATATATGAACAAATTTCTCATAGTCCAAGAGCGTCGGGAGATCGGAAGCCAGGTAGGAGTGAATTGCGGCTCGGAGGGTGAGCTCAACCCTGGGAATCACTGCGCTCTCCAGATTCTTGCGTAGGGTTCCGCTCTTCTCAAACTGCGACACCAGGCCCGGATTGTGGTAGTTGGATGGGCTGGAGATCGCGAATAACGTTTGTGACGACCGCTGTGTGCGACTGAGAATGCGGCCTATGCCGTCAGTCGAATCGATTTCATAGCAATTTATTGCAAGCAGGGTACAATGCAGCAAGCAGTCACCGTTCAGACATCGTATTTTAGTCTCTATGGATATCTTTAACGTCGAACCAGTCCACGCGTTCTTACTGCGAGGCCAATCGATTTCCTCAGTTCGGCCTGAACATAAAAGCAAACGCTTACCTCAAAGCTCACTAGCTGCGGTCGAGGCAAACACTGTGGAAGACATGGCCACTTTCAACGCCAGGTTTTTTCGCTCTCGCAAGTTGCTGCTCTTCATAGCGTCTCGCATACTGGAAGGAAGTGATGCGGCGGACGAAGCGTTGCAGAATTGTTGGGCCAATGCTTCTCGTAATCCACCAAAGTTCGAGTACGAAGGTGCATTTCGGAGCTGGCTGTTGCGAGTTCTAATCGACGAAGCATTGGCTGTCCTCGGGGAACGCAATTGGACAGTGTATGTTGTTGAATGACTCTCCTTAAAATGCGTTGTTGTCCGCCTTTCGTGCTGGGTAACGACGAACCTTCTTCGGTTCTTGCGCACCTCGGGTAACCCGGATCCTTTATTGCTTCAGTGATCAAGGGCTCTTTTCGCCGCAATTGATAGCACTTTTCTGCAACTTTGTGACTTTTCGTCAATCGGACTGTTTCGTTTCTGGTTAGAAATGAGACGACGGTCCAGAAATACGGAATAAATGCAAACAACACGCTCGCAGGAAATTCCCACTGTCTCTCTTGCGCACCGACTTCTCTCCCGCAAATATTCCCCGAATGCGGCCGAGCTCCGAATCCCACGATGCAACAGAAATAAAAAGGCGTCTCTTGTGTTCTTAATAACGAGATCTAGAATGTGCGGCGACCAGCTTGTCTATCTTGTGGCGTGTTCTGAACAAAATAGTTAACTCCGTTAATCCGGGCCGGCCAAGAGCTACGAAACAAATCCGCTCCGAATATCTGGCAGCATTCAGGGGGACAATTTGCTTAATAGATTGATCGACGATCATAAGGAGTTCGACCCGTTTCTACGGACGCCCTCAACCCCGAGCCTATCGAGTCGCCAACTGGGCTGGGAAGGTTTTGTTCTCGAAGGACACTCTGTAGAACCTGGAGAGCGCCCTGAGGCATTTTCGGAGAGACACATTGTCGGACTCTGGCGTGAGCGTGGGGTTGGAGAGCACACGGCTGAGCACCGTATTTATGTGCCGTATACGAAAACTCCTGGCATGATTACGGTCGCTCCACCCGGTATTGTGCCGGCGGTCCGTCGGGGGAATCGTTCTGCAATCGTATTGTGCGCCCTCGAATCGTCATACGTCAGAAGTATTGAAGACGAGCAAGACGAGCGGCCATTGGCAGAGCTCCGCTACCAGCCGGGCTTTCGTGATGCCGTGTTGCGAACTCTGATGACACTTCTGGCAGAAGAGACTCGGCAAGGTGGGTTCTTGGGGCGTATGTATGCCGATCATTTGATGCACGCCATCACCATTCGCTTACTCTTCCTGGAAGATGTAAGGAAATCGACGACTCAAAAAGCGGCATCAGCACTGCCGCGTCATCTTCTCCAGCGCGTACTCCAACGGATGCATGACCCTTGCGCCGACTTAGATCTGCAAACGCTGGCTCGTGAAACGGGCTACAGTCGTCAGCACTTTCTGAGAATGTTCCACGCTGCCACTGGCTACACCCCACATCGTTACGTGTTGCAGCTTCGATTGAAGCATGCGCAGGAATTGATGCGGGACAGGCGTACGGCTCTGATCGATGTTGCTGCTAATTGTGGGTTTTCCAGCCATGCGCACATGTCGAGGATCTTTCGCCAGGCATTTGGAGTGACGCCAAGTGAGTATCGCCGCAGTCTGTAGTCTTTCTGCATGTCGATCAACATTAAGGACGAGTCACTTCGAACGAAGGAACCTCTAATCGTACAAACGGAACCCACGGAACATTCAGTTTCACTCTCCCGATCCCCGAGAGACCTGGATGACCTCAAGAAACGGTCCGGACGGGTGCGACCGCTCACCCCCAACGATCGCCGAAACATTTCATAGTGATTTGATGCAAACTAGGTCCTTTTCCGCAAGCAGCCATTGCAAAGGCACGCTATTTTCAAAGAGATGAGTCCTTCGCGTGACTGATGCCCTTTACGGAAATCATGGCGTCTGCTCACACATTGACCCTATGTAAACACACAATAGCGACGAGCCTGCCTCCTCGCTATTGTCAGTTGTGAAAGCGAGGAAGGTACATGAGGACGAATAACATGACTGAAGAGACACTTGACTTAGAGCATAACGATAGCCCTTCTTTCCGGTCGGCCCAGGCGTCCGATTTCACCGAACGGGTGCGCAGCAATCAGGCAAGACTCGTATCTCGACTGAAGTCTCACTACGACTTCATCGTCTGTGGATCAGGATCTTCCGGTTCGGTGGTAGCTCGGCGACTGGCCGAGAACCCCGACGTCAATGTGCTGCTGCTTGAGGCCGGTGGGGACGATGACGTACCAAACGTGATGGAAGCGAATCGATGGCATCTAAACATTGGGAGCGAACGGGACTGGAGCTTCCAGGGCCAACCAGACCCAGGCGTCAATGGACGCTCGATTCCTTTTCCCATGGGCAAAGTCTTGGGTGGTGGATCGAGCATCAACGTGATGGTTTGGGCTCGCGGTCACAAGAGCGACTGGGACTTCTTCGCTTCGGAAGCCGGAGACCCGGGATGGAACTATGAGTCGACGCTGAATATCTATCGTCGCATCGAAGATTGGCACGGCGCACCAGACCCACAGTACCGCGGAACGGGGGGACCAGTTTTTGTTCAGCCCGCGCCTGATCCTAACCCAATCGCGCCTGCCACGGTTGAAGGAGCCCGCTCAGTCGGGATTCCGGCCTTTGAAAATCCGAATGGTCGCATGATGGAGAGTACCGGAGGTGCTTCCATCATTGACATGCGAGTCCGCAATGGCAAGCGTGAATCTGTATTCCGTTCCTACACCTTCCCCTACATGGACCGACCGAATCTGACGGTTCTAGCGCACGCACTGGTTACCAGGCTGACCTTTGAGAACAAGCGAGCCAGCGGCGTGGAAATTTCCTACGATGGCAAGGCCCACAACATTGGCGCGGAGTGTGAGGTAGTTCTGTCGTTGGGCGCGATTCATACTCCGAAGGTGCTGATGCAATCTGGTATCGGCGACGAAGCAGACTTGCGGCGACTCGGAATCCGTGTTTTGCAGCATCTTCCTGGGGTTGGTCAGAACTTTCAAGACCATGTTGCATTTGCCTGTGTCTGGGAGTATGAGCTGGCATTGCCACCACGCAACACCATGTCCGAGGCGGCCTTCTTCTGGAACAGCACGTTCGGGCTGGATGGTCCCGACTTGTTTGCTTGCCAGGCAGAAGTTCCAATAGCGAGCGCTGAAAATGCCACCAGATTTGGCCTGCCCACTGCTGGTTGGACTCTATTCGGGGCCGTCGCTCGCCCCAAAAGTCGAGGTCATCTACGCCTGACGGGACCTAATCCGCTCGACCCCATTCAGATTGAGGCCAATATTATTTCTCACCCTGACGACATGAAAGTCGCAATAGCGTGCGTGGAACTTTGCCGCGAGATAGGCAACTCGGCCCCTCTTCGTCCCTTTGTGAAACGCGAGGTGATGCCGGGTAACTTGAAAAGTTCCGACCTCGAAAACTTTATCCGGAATGCCGCCACGAGCTACGGTCACGAAACCTGTACCGCCAAGATGGGCCGAGACGCCATGTCGGTGGTTGGTGGCAATCTTAAGGTTTATGGAATCGAAAACCTCCGCATTGCGGATGGATCCATCATGCCACGTGTGACCACAGGCAATACGCAGGCGCCTTGCGTGATCATTGGCGAGCGTGCAGCAGAGATTTTAAGGACAGAGCATGCCCTGTAATCATCGCGTTCGCCATCTTGCTCGTCTGCGACTCGTGGCGTCCGACCCAACAGTATCGCCATCACATCTAACCGTAAGGCATGGAGATGCCGCACGCGAGAATTGTGATCACGAGGTCGCTGTGATCTAGCGGCTTGACACGATTATCACCGGAAGTCTCGAGTTGAAATGGGCAGATTGGAACTCGTGAGCTCATTCGCGATCAGATTCTGATTGGCGCGACATGCCTGACGAACTTCATCGGTCGCCCCTTAGAGTCCAATAGAGGGTTCGGTTTGCCCATATCTTGGATACCGAACGCCCACGGTCGATGCGTCGGTCGCCATTTCCGGCGCTTGCCAGCCCCCACGACCATTACATGGATTTAGTGGTACTCAAGCGCACGGACTAAGCCTACACTGGGGCAAGCAGCCTTCATTTAAAACCAACTTTCCGGAGACGTCGGATCTGGTTTGCATGATCACTCCTGCTGGAGGCTCGCTTGAAAAGGTGCGTCTCTGCAGCCTGACGGAAACGCACTACGCGCACTTTGTGTTTCAAATACCGCAGGGTGAAGTTTCCCTATTCTTGCGAAGGGCGCCGGGAGAAGACACCTACGGGCCCGGCAACGTTCATGACCGGTCGAACGGTCTGGAGGTTGCGGGCTTTTCCTCGCAATCTTTCGTTGGTGCGGTTGTCGGTCAGGACGGCCTTGTCGCCGCTAGGGAAATCGCTTCCCAGGAAAGCAGGTCTTGTAGGACCTCTGAAGAAAGCCGCCAAGGAGACGCTCATGAAACTCAGTGCATGTTTTATCGGGATTCTGCTGGCCATGATGACCGCAGGTAGAATGAGGGCTCAACAACACGATCCTGGCCGGCACCGCGCTGGCGTGAATGCGCATAACGATTGGCCTGAACTGACAGCGAGCATCGAAAAAATGCATGCAGCCATGGGATCGATAGAACCGTCAGGCAATATCGACGTTGATTTTGTCCGAATGATGCTTCCACATCATCAGGCCGCAATCGATATGGCCAAGACCCAACTGTTGTACGGAAAGGATCCGCAAATGCGCAGGCTGGCACAGGAGATCATCACCGACCAGGAATCAGAAATTGAATTGATGCAGCTCTGGCTGAAACAACATGGAGACCAGAGATAACAAGCAAGGAGCACGAACATGAAAATACTTCGTTGGGTGCCACTCGTTTTTATTATATCCGCAGCCTTTGCCCAGCAGGCGCCGTGGGGACAGCCGGACATTCCGGTCTCCGGCCACGATAGAGTTTACGCCGCCGATCAAACTTCAAATACTGTTTCTGTCATCGATCCGTCGACCAATAAATTACTGGGCGTCATCAAGCTCGGCGATCCGATTCCAGGTTCTTTGGCGCCGATCTACAAGGGCCAACTCCTGGTGCATGGCTTGGGTTACTCGCCAGATTCAAAGACCCTCTCCGTTGTGTCAGTCGGCTCGAATTCTGTAACCCTGATCGAAACCTCCACAAACCAAGTGAAAGGGACGTTTTACGTGGGCCGATCGCCGCACGAGGCATTTTTCACCAAAGACGGAACGGAGCTCTGGGTGACAGTTCGCGGCGAAGACTATATCTCCGTTATTGATCCTAAGGAGATGAAAGAAATCCGCCGAATCCAAGTGGCCAATGGTCCAGGCATGACCATGTTTGGTCCGGATGGCCGGTATGGGTTTATCTGTTCTAGTTTCATTCCGGAACTCGCCGTGATTGACGTAGCGTCACACCAGATTATCAAGCGCCTGACCCAGGCGAGTCCATTTTGCCCCAACATCGCCGTGAGCCCGGAGAATGACGAAGTGTGGATCACGCTGAAGGATGCCGGGAAGGTGCAGGTGTTCAGCGCCAAACCTCCATTTGAGCAGAAGTCCCTGATCGAAACTGGTCCTATCACCAATCACGTGAACTTCGTCAACAATCGGAATGGCAAGTTTGCCTATGTTACAGTCGGCGGACTGAACGTCGTGAAGGTATTCCGCCGCGGCACGACGCCGGAATTGAGTGCCACGATACCAGTCGGCAGCCTTCCCCACGGACTATGGCCGTCAGGTGACGGCAGCAGAGTCTACGTCGCGTTGGAAAACGATGAAATGGCGGCTGCCATTGATACCTTGACCAACAAGGTGATTGCCAATGTTCCCATTGGGCAGACTACGCAAGCCCTTGTTTACGTGCCCAACGCAGTTCCGAATGGCTCCGGCACTGACAATCTGGGGCCTCTCGGCGAGAGTGCCAACGTCGTCCGATTACACCTCGTAGCGGCAGGAACCGCGTTGCCTGACGCAGAGGCATCTGCAGCAGTAAACTCGCTCGGATTATTGGATCTGATTCAAATTGCCGCGAAGGGCCTCGCTCCCAAGGCCGTATACCGGGTTTATTTATCGGATTCTGACCGCCCGCCATTCGGAAATCTCGAGCCTCTTGCACTGCTGAAGACAAATCTCGATGGTGCGGGAATCACCCAGAGTGTGGGACCGCTAAAGGCCCTTGCCGGCAATGCCGGAGCTGCAGCGGGGTCGTCTTCACGCAGATTCCTGATCATCACCGATGTGAATGACCCGTCGCTGGTCGTGTTGCGCCAAGCGAATCTTCGAGCGCACAACTCGGCAAGTTTCACTGACTGCACTACGCAAAGGTTCTCAAGTGAACAGCACCGATGCGACCGCTCCGATTACCGGTGCAACCGCAATCAACCTCCCTGCGCGACACGAGGCTCGAGAGCTTTGAGTCCTATACGCAAGTCGACTTGAACATCAGTCAGAAGCAAACCGCAACTGCCTCTTTCGTGTTTCCGACAAAAGCTCGACTACCTCGGACTCAATACCTTAACCTCGCAAGAAGCCACGCCCAATCTGCATCAGCGCGGACTATCAAGTGTATGCTCAACATCGGTACATTCCCTCCTTGATATCTCACGTCTGTGATCACACATCCGCCCTCGTCTTCCATTTCCATTCTTACGCCATTCTGATTTTCAAACGCCGGAATCCCTATGGATTGGGCCCCCTTGACCATGGCCGGTGCGATGGGACGCGGGTTCGCGGCAGGCTGGACAAACACTGGGCCACCCGTATCCTGGTGCGACGGATCAGGCGCTTCCATTCCAGTCTTCGATGCGGCGATGAATTTGCAACAAGGACTCATAGTTCCATGCGGGATCTTGCGCCTCCGCCGCAAAGCATCCCAGTCGTTTTTTGCCCGCGTGACCAAGCCATAGCATTGATGTTATCCTCCGCCGAGTACCTTAGTCGTGGATTCGGTTGCGACTGGGAGCCCCAGTCGCGTTCGGAGCCAGGGTTTGCGAGCCAGAGTCCAGCTTCCATGACGGTTGGAGCTTCGTCGATGCCGCCCGCCTCGACCAGAAGGAAGTTGATCGCGGAATTCTCTGCCAAGCGACGTGCCACCAACGGAGCCGGAAGACCCCGACCCACACACGATGAAGTCGTACTGCGGCTTCATCGCCGCCACAAGCTTTTGTTGGTTGACACGGACCCGCGACGCGAAGTCATTCGGGTACTGTATGAGTCTGGCGTCAGCACTATGAGGAATCACCAGTGTTTTTAATTTCGTTCTGCATGTTCTCTCCTTACGAGTTCGAGCAATGAGGCCTCATCGACGAGCGATGAGACCCGCTGACTCACACTGCTTAGACGTTCGTTCGGGTTATGAAAATAAAGTCGCGACTTCTTCCGTCAGAATGTTGTGCGCAGCCATGTCCTATTGCTTTGTGGCAATTACCTGGAGTTGGCAATATGCTTCGAGACCTTCCTGGCCAAACTCCACTCCACGCCCTGAGCTCTTGTAGGCACTCGCCGGGACCGTGGGATTTCGGACCGCATGCTGGTTGATCCATACTGTTCCTGCTTCCAGTTGAACGGCGACCTTACATAGCTCTTCCGGATCGGTGCCCCAAACCGACGCCCCAAGACCGTACGAAGTGTCGTTGGCGCGGCGAATGGCGTCATTCACATCCTTGTATTTGAAAACGGAGCGGATCGGACCGAAGACCTCTTGTGTCACGAACGTGGCCCCGTCTGGAGGATTGTCCAGTAGCGTAACGGGAACGAAAAACCCCTTGGTCTCCGTGGGTATGTCGCCCCGATAAAGGATCGGCGCCCCACTTTGATCGATCTCTCGCAAAATCGACCGCAGCCGCATGTACTGCCGGCGGTTCTGCACGGGACCCAGCGCAGTCTCTGGATTGAATCCGTCGCCGACTACCGTGGTACTTGCGATTGAAACGAGGGCGTCCGTCACCGCGGTGTAGATACTTTCGTGGATGTAGAGACGCTTCAGACATATACAGCCCTGCCCGCTTAACAGGAACATGCTGTCGAAGAGAGCCCTGGCGATCTGCTGTGGATCGGCATCGGGCAGGACGATACCCGGATCATTGCCCCCAAGCTCCAGGCTGACATGCTTCAATGTGGGGGCAGTAGAATTCAAGACCTTCTTGCCCGTCTGAGTAGACCCAGTGAAGGTGATCAGATCGATTCCCGGATGACACGTCATCCAAGGTCCGAGATTGTCCCCACCGGTCACAACGTTCAAGACACCGTGTGGGAAGAGTTTACGGATATACTCTGAGATTCGAAGGACTGTGAGGGGAGTGAATGGCGACGGCTTCAATACCACAGTGTTGCCCGCCAGCAACGCTGAAAACGCCTTCAGAAAGGAAAGGATGACCGGAACGTTCCAGGGGCTGATTGCACCGACGATGCCGAGTGGGGCTTGGCGCTTCGTGACATGCCCGATGTGCGGGACATCCTGCTCCTTGTCCGGCAGTTCCATCTGCATGCATGCCGGCCCGAACACCTTTGTTAGAAGATCGATTTCCCAACGTGCCTGTGCGAGTGGACGACCTTGTTCGGCGGTAAGAAGCACGCTCAACTCCTCAACGTGCTCTTCGATTGTGCGGAGTGCCTTCGACAGGATCGTCTTTCGGTCGTTGAATGGGAGCGCGCTCCATCCCGGAAACGCCTTCCTTGCGGCGTTCACTGCATTATCTAACAGGCCCTTCCCTATATCCGGAACAGTTGCGAGTTCTTCTCCCGTAGACGGATTGATGACCGACAGGTGCTCATCAGCAGTTGTGCTTGCTCCGTCGATGACGTTGTAAAAACCGCTTCCGAGCCATACCTGCAAACCGTTATCTTTAAAACTGTGGTGGGTAGTGTTCACGTGTTACCTCTCAACGAAATTAATTTCGCTGACTGAAAACCGATCAGGATTGAACTTTGAGTTGCTCTCACTGGCTGTGTGTCAAAACAATCCAGATCGGATCAGTATTCAGCGATCTAGTTAACGAAGGTACTAGTGCGAAGGTCGTACTGTTTTCGAGATGTTACGGAAAGAACGAAAAAGTGCGATTTTCTGAAAGCACAGAGATGTAACGATGAACGTTTCTCATGCGCTGCGAACAGCGAAGTCCATCCGTCAGCCTTCAAGTTGCTGTGGGCATTCAGGATGCGCCTCAAAGGCGCGTTCGAGGATCGATTCTTAGAAATGATTCTACCCTGGTCCGTCCGTCTCGACCGGCAACGCGGCAGGAGCTAGCATGGATATGGGTGCAAACCTGTGTCTTCGAGGGCCCCTTCGGAATCTAACGAACATGACAATTGCAAAGGATGACTTCAAGGGCTCTGGGGAGTTATCAACACCGTCCTCGAGCCTCCTATCGAGTAGCCCACTTTCGGGGCCCGGCTTCATGGTAGAGCGTCAACACCGGTTGCATGTCGATCGGCCACTTGGTATTACGAAACACCATGCATTGTGGCTTTATCTGAGACCCTTCGTTGGCGAGTATGCTTCCGAGCGTGGTTTTGTACGCTTTTCAAAGCCGCCCAATTCCATCACTGTCACCCCTGTGGGAATTTTGCCGGCGCTCTACTCCAAGATGGTTTCAAATCCCATTGTCTGTACTTTTGAGGCGAGCTTCATGGAGACCCTAAGATCAGAACTGGACCGTGTCCCGACGTCCACTCCGTTTTTCCGGGCGGGCTTCCAACATCGCACGATACAGCAGTTGATGTGCTTACTAGCGGCTGAGGCTCAAGCCGGAGGCCCTAGCGGCAGACTTTATTCTGACTCGCTTTCTTATGCGTTAGCGACACAATTTCTTTTCTTATCCCAGTATTCCGACTTCTTACCGTCGCACCCGCGGATCTCTTCATTGCCCAAACCTTCGCTCAGGCGTGTCTTGGAGCGCATCGAGGAAGGTCTTCGAGCGGACCTCAACCTTGACTCGCTTGCCAGAGAGGCGGGTTATAGCCGGGGCCACTTCATCAAGATGTTCCGGCTGGCCATGGGCGTAACGCCCTACCGTTACTTACTGCAACGACGTATCGATCGGGCGAAGTCCCAGCTAAAGGCGCGCGACAAGAGCATCATCGACATCGCGGCGGACGGCGGCTTCGCAAGTCAGGCTCACATGACTGATGTCTTTCGCAAACAGGTAGGAGTTCCGCCGGGAGAGTTCCGGCGCCTTCTGTGAGTTTCAACCGCTCCCGTAGAAATCTGGCGCTTGATAGAACAGGTGCTCCTCGCTGCCTACGGCTCAGATTCCTAAAACGCCAGTCTCCCGGTTGTCGATTTATTTTGAACGAGCGTTCCTTAACTCCCGATTTGTCGGCTATCCGACTACCTTCAGTACTCCGCTGTCACTTGGTTGGGAATTTGTGGGGCGGCTCAGAGAAAACTCGAAGATGAAACACGTGGCGGTTCTTCATTCTTGAACTCTGCCCGTTGGCTTCATTTGCGAAGGTCGTTGTAGTACCTAAAACGAGGGGGCGATAAGCCTTTCCAGCGTGTGTCCCAACGCGCAAAACGGGTCATCCGTGACAAGGTTGGCGACGGGGGTATAGATAGACCGAAGTAAAAGTCGCTAATGAATGGTTGCCTGATGTCGACGGTCGCGCCGAAGAGCGCTGCAAAGTTATTAGCACTTTACTGCAAGCATCGCCCGTTTCTGCAAGCGGTCGCGTCACAGGTTCTCTAATCTCGTATACATGACTATTCCTAACACCCACGTATTCACTGAACACGACAACACGGTCAGCACACAGGAAAGCACCGTGTTCGCTGAACCGTATTCTAAAACTATAATCACCCGATGGGCCGATATGGATCCCAATCAGCACCTAAGAGGCACTGCCTATGGAGATTGGGCGGGTTTTGTCCAAGGGGAGTGGCTGAAGGCGCACGGCTTCGACCTAGTGAAACTCTCGAGGTCGAACGTTGGACCGGTTAATTTCGAAGAGAACACGAAATATTTCAGTGAGATCATGTTGGGGGAGCACATTACGATCGGGCTCCAGCTTGTTGGGCTCAATCACGATGGCTCTCGCTACCACATGCGGCACACCTTTCGAAGGGACGGCGCCATATGTGCGGTGCATGAAGTTAAAGGGGCATGGTTCAACACTACAAGTCGTCGAATATGCCCCCCCCCATCCGATCTATTTGAAGCGATGACCAACATCGTGCGTGCCGACGACTATGCTGAAATTATTTCCTCGCGTGGGAGGGGTGATTGAACACCCAAACGTCAAGGGCCACCTCGACACACAGCGTGGAGTGGGACGTTTCCGCATAGTTTGCAGAATGTATTCGTAAATAGGCGACGCCTAGTTCTGAACTAAGGTCGCACTACGAGGTCATCGTCTTTTTTGGCAATCACGTCAACGTTCAACAACGGTCAACTGGGTAACCAGGGTGTGGCTTGCATAGACAGAGGCAGAACCAGACTACAAAGAATTAAATAGTCATGCATATCCACGAGGGCCAGCTGCAGCAGCTTTGTCAATACCGTCCATCGGCAAAACAGTGAGCAAGAGTTGCGGGAGAACGATGAAGGCCACCTCGGTGGCGAGAATCGCAGTTTGATTCATGCTATCCACAGGACGATATTTGGCTTCATCCCGCTTGATCCCATGCCCGCCCATTGAATCGGGCGGCACATTTTTCGCAACGGCATCTGAGCTGACAGCGCGCAACAGGAGATAAAGATGATTGCCTTCTCGGTCAATAGCAAGCACCTCAACCTTGACGTGGATCCTTCCACTCCGTTGCTCTGGGTTATCCGCGACCACCTGGAGCTCACTGGAACGAAATACGGATGCGGCATGGCCTAGTGCGGCGCATGCACCGTGCACATCGACGGCGAGGCGGTGCGCTCTTGTGTCGCGCCGGTATCGCGAGCGGCCGGCAAAGCCGGGACCACCATCGAGGGGCTATCCTCCGACCTGAGTCACCCGCTGCGACCCGCGTGGATCGAAGAGGACGTGCCCCAATGCGGCTATTGCCAGTCGGGACAGCTGATGAGCGCGGCAGTGCTATTGCGCGAGAAGCCGCAGCCCACCGATGAGGACATCGATCAGGCGATGACCGATAACATCTGTCGCTGTGGAACCTATCCACGCATCCGAAGAGCGATCCCGCGCGCCGCAGGAATGGTGGCAAAGGCAGGTACCCGGTGAGCACACGAAATATCAGTCTTGAGGACATCAGGCCTGAGCATCCCGGCGCTGGAGTGAAACGCCGCGAGTTTCTGAAGTTTTCCCTGGCCGCGAGCGGCGGCTTGTTGATCGGATTCTACTTCCCTGGTGCCAGTAAACTGGCATCGGCGCAGGATTCCGCGAACGCTTTCATGCCTAACGCTTTCGTGCGGATCGGAACCGACGAACGCGTCGTTGTCATCGTGAACCATTCGGAGATGGGGCAAGGCGTCTACACCTCGCTGCCCATGCTTCTTGCCGAGGAACTCGACGCGGATTGATCCAAGGTGGGCTTTGAGTCCGCTCCGGTCGATCCCAATATTGCTTTCTTTTGGGCAGATGATTATTGAATCCGGGAGAAGAGCCGGAACTAAAGATCAGCGAACAGCAGATTCGGACGGACATTGCGATGTTTCTGCTAGGCGCTGAAACGAATCCAGCAACGACCCGATCAGGATCTTCTTTATGTCCTGTCCTCCTCATTGGATTGTGTAGGGCTTTTGTATAAGCCCGAGGCTCTCCTATGCGGTCAAAGATCTTCGGGTGCGGCGGACTTGAAACGGCGCAAATAGATAAATACAGGAAGTTACGGCGCTGATTAGGCCCGGAATTCCTGCATGGTTCCGCAGGAGAGTACATTTGCTGAGTTATGTTGTGTGCGAGCAAGTCGTGCGCTTTACCCCAATGTTGCGAGAGAACTCCAGTTCTCTGGTCGACATCGCGCTAGCTTGCGGATTTTCCAGCCATGCACACGTTTCCCAACATGTTTCGTCGGATCGTCGGAGTGCCCCCAGCCGATATCGGCGCAATCGCGGTCCCATTACGTAAGAAAAGTGCCTTTTCGCAAGCAGCTCTTTCGCGCGTTCACTATTCTCTGATGGAGGGAAGTACCAAGCCAGCAGA
>Ga0193726_1002000_pt1 | contig 14511 bp, 18 predicted proteins | sample H2c1metaG_FD_144928 | JGI IMG/M metagenome (GOLD analysis project Ga0193726, IMG submission 144928) | Soil microbial communities from a riparian zone of the East river system, Colorado, United States - H2c1 | ecosystem: Environmental > Terrestrial > Soil > Riparian zone | place: USA: East River... | reverse complement strand
GTCCTGCGCAACTGGCGCATGGTGAAGATCGCCACGACCAAAGCGCAGCGCAAGCTCTTCTTCAACCTTCGCAGCATGAAGTCCTCGCTCGACCCGATGACGCAGGCCGAAGTCGGATCGATGGCCCGGCAGCTCCGCGTGAAGCCCGAGGAAGTTACCGAGATGGAAATGAGGCTCGCGGGGCAGGAGGTCTCACTCGAACCGGCAAGCGACGAGGACGAAGCGTATGCACCGATCGCCTATCTGGCCGACCGCTCACCGGGGCCCTCCGAACTGGCCGAGACCAAGCAAGACGAAAATCTGCAGGAACGCGGTTTGAATGCTGCGCTGGCAAGTCTCGATGCTCGTAGCCGCCGCATCATCGAAACGCGCTGGCTGCGCGAAAAGGACCAGGCAACACTCCACGAACTTGCCGCCGAGTTCAAGGTTTCAGCCGAGCGCATCCGTCAGATCGAGGCGAAAGCGCTGGAAAAAATGAAAAGCGTCATTGCCACCGCCTGAGGTGGCTCATCCGAAAAGCCGCGCTAAGACCGCGGCTTTTTATTCGCCTGCCGAGACTGCGTAGCGGTTCCGACCCTGCTGTTTGGCCTCATAGAGCGCCCGGTCGGCAAGCTCGATGACCTGCTCGGGCGTGGTCTCTTGGGTCGGGACCAGCGAGGCGATTCCCTGGCTGAGCGTAAGTATCTGGCTCACGCTCGAGCGCGCGTGTGGAATAGCCAACCCCTCAATCACCCGAACGATCGATTTCGCAACGTCCGCCGCGCCCTCCAGCGCCGTTGACGGCAGCACGATCGCAAATTCCTCGCCGCCGTAGCGCGCAGCCAGATCGCCCGGGCGCCTTCCCACGGAACAGAGCGCTGTGGCGACTTGCCGCAGACAGTCATCGCCCGCCTGGTGGCCGTAGCAGTCGTTGAACGCCTTGAAGTAATCTACGTCGGCCAGAATCAACGAGACCGGTTGTCGTTCGCGCGAGGCGCGCCGCACTTCCGCCAACAAATGACTGTCGAAGGAGCGCCGGTTGGCGATCCCGGTCAGTCCATCCTGTCGAGAAAGCTTCTCCAGTTCGCGGTTCGCCGCGGCGAGATCCCGAGACATTTCCAGCAGCTTGCTGCGCGTGGTCTCGATGCGCTGCAGGGCCCGGATTTTCGCGTTCAGTACGACAAAGCTCACGGGTTTGACAAGGTAGTCGTCGCCGCCCGCTTCGATGGCGCGGTCCAAATCCTGATCGGCTTCCTTGGAGCTCAGGAAAATGATCGGCACCCATTCTTCGGGAAGGGAGTCGCGCATGCGCCTGGCCGCGTCGTAGCCGTCCATCACCGGCATCACGACATCGATAAGCACCAGGCCAGGCCGGTCCGCCTTGTACAAGCGCACGGCCTTCTCCCCGTCCTCCGCTTCTACGACGGAGTGGCCCATGCGATCGAGCAGGCCCTTGAGGGCGGCACGGATCGTTGGAGAATCGTCGACGACCAGAATTTTCATCGTTTTACGGCCGCCTACAGCCGATAGGAGCATCAAGAATACAACGGTTTTGAATCGAACCCCGTCGCACGGAAATCCGGAAGCAAAGCGGAACCCAGATCCGCGCCGCCCTGGGTCTAGCCCGGGCCCCTGAGCAATATGCGGATATCGGCAGCCAGATTTGCCGCGTTACCGTGGCGCGCGAAGAGGCGCAGTCGTCCTTGAGGATCGAATACGTAGCTGCCCGCCGTGTGATCCACGGTGTAGGCGTCAGGTGTTTTTCCCGGCACCTTCTGGTAGAACACTCTGAATTCCTTCGCTACCTTCGCGGTAGCGGCGGGATCGCCGTAGAGACCCAGAAAACTCGGGTCGAAGGCAGGAACATAGTTCGCGAGAAGGGTCGCGGTATCCCGCTCCGGATCCACGGTGACAAACAGCACCTGCATGCGTTTGCCTTCACTGCCCAATTGATCCTTGACGGCCTTCAGTTCGGCAAGCGTCGTGGGGCATACATCGGGACAGCGGGTGTAGCCGAAGAACATCACCACGACTTTGCCATGAAAGTCAGCGAGGGTGCGTGGCCTGCCAGTATGATCTGTCAGCGCGAATTCCTTGCCGTAGTCGGCGCCGGTGATATCAGTGTTCTTGAACGACGGACCCGAGGCGCTGCAGCCGGTGAGCGCAGCAAAGACCAGCCCAAAGAGTACACGCACAGCCGCGCTCAGATCGAAAAATAATGATCGACGAGCAGCGCGGCGAACAGCGCGGCAAGATACACGATCGAGTAGCGGAAGGTGCGCCGTGCCAATGCGTCGTTGTAGCTCACGTAAAGCCGCACCGCGTAACTCAAGAACAGGCAGTTCAGCGTCAATGCCGCCGCAAGATAGATCCACCCGCTCATGCCGTAGGCAAACGGAAGAAGCGCCGACGCAAAAAGGATCAAGGTGTAGAGCAGCACGTAGAGCCGTGTGAAACGGTGTCCATGCGTGACCGGCAGCATCGGCAACCCGGCTTTGGCGAAATCCTCCGTGCGATAGAGCGCGAGCGCCCAGAAATGCGGTGGCGTCCAGGCGAAGATAATGAGAAACAGGAGCAGCGCCTCGGGCGCCACATTGCCCGTGACGGCAGCCCAACCGAGTACGGGCGGCATCGCACCGGAGGCCCCGCCGATCACGATGTTTTGCGGTGTCATCGGTTTGAGCAGTACCGTATAGACGACGGCGTAGCCGATGAACGTGCCGAAGGTGAGCCACATGGTCAGGGGATTGACGAACTCATGCAGAACCCACAATCCCGCTCCGCCCATCGCACCGGCAAACACGAGCGTCTGAAGGGACGTGAGCTCCCCGCGGGGCAGCGGCCTGCCGCGAGTGCGTGCCATGAGTGCGTCGATCCTCTGTTCGACCAGGCAGTTCATCGCAGCCGCCGCACCCGCGACCAGCCAGATTCCGACAGTTGCGGCGAGCAGGAGCTTCGGTGGCACCATGCCGGGGGCAGCGAGGAACATGCCGATCACCGCACAGAAAACGATCAAGGACAACACGCGCGGCTTGGTGAGGCTCAGGAAATGGCGCGGGCGGAAGCCCGTGAGTGTCGGGGTAAACTGCATGGGTGGAAATTTTATCACGCCGCTCCTCCCGCCTTAGCCTATGCGCGACGCCCGCAGCAGGCGCGCGAGATCTTTCATCATCCGCCGCGCATCCGGGTCTCCCGGGAATCTCAGCATGAGGTTCCCCAAGGGATCGATGACGTAGATGTGGCCGCCCGGATCGCGCATCCCTGGAAATTCCGTCATGAGCGGGCTACCGGGCGCGCGCACCACGTGCATGCCCGCGTAGTCGCCAAGCAACACCGCATCGGGAACCGCAGCGTCGCTCAGGAGCCAGACGCGTTCGATGCGTTCTGCGTCCTTCCCCTGGGCGAGGCGCGACTGACGCATATTGAAGAGATTCTTTCGGCAGGCTTCAGCGCAAGCGCCCGGGCCAATCTGCAGCATCAGCCACTTCCCGCGCAGCTGCGAAAACCTGAAGAGGCTCCCGTCGAGGCGCCGCAATTCGAGACTGGGAAGCGGGCGCGCTTCGATCAGCTCTCCGTAGTTTGCACGCGACTGCGGCGGCCAGACGAAATAGGCAAACCATGCCGCCACCGTGGGCGCGGCGCAGATCGCGAGTATTGACAACGCGATGCGCCTGCCTCTGCGGCGCCGGAACTCAGTCTCCGCCAGACCTGACTCGCTTGAAGCCGAGGACGACATAGAGAATCGCGGCGAGGGCCGCAAATAAATACCACTGCAGGGCGTAGCTGCGATGACGATCTATCCCGGCGTCGGGACGCTCCCACGCGCGCGCAAGACCGTCCTGCGCGTCGCTGGTCTGTTCGATCACAAACGATTGCAGCTTCAATCCCGACCGTTTCTCCTCGCGTTCGATCACGAGGTTTTGCCGTACGGGACCGGAGACCGCTTCCGGAGCGAGTTCGAGGAAACGGCGACTCGGCACCACGGCCGTACCCTGGATCGTTTGCAGGCCTTCCGGCACAAGAACGTCCGGAAGCCTGGAACGGTCGCCGGCGGCGATCCAGCCGCGGTTGACCAGCACGTGAAACTCTCCCCCTTCGAGCTTGAGGGGCGTCAGCACTTGATAGCCGGCGACGCCTTGCATTACCTTGTTGTCGAGGAAGAGCGTAGCGCGGGCCACGAAGTGGCCGCGCGCGTCGACGCGACGGTGTTCGACAGCCGCTGCATCCATCGGTGCGGATGGTACCGACACCATAGTATTTCGGGCGGCGTCTTCGAGCTTGCGACCGAGCTCGAGCTTTTCTTCGGCGCGGCGCATCTGCCAGTTCCCGAGCGCTACCGTCAGGGCCACGAACGCGGCCGTTGCAATGCTCGGCGCGAGACCGGGTCGGAAACTCCGGCCGCCGATTCTCACCTTCATGGCGCTAGGGGGATTGGAGTACACTCGAAACAAGTCGTTCCGGTTCGTCTCGTGTTGAAAATCGCAGTCATCCTGATCTTTATCGCCATTCTGGCGAGCCTCGGCTCGGCGCTGTTTTTCCTGGTGACCGACCGAGGCCAGTCCAAGCGCACCGTCAAGGCACTCGCGCTGCGCGTCGGGCTGTCGATGGGGCTGTTCCTGCTGCTTATGGCAGGCTACTACTTTGGCCTCATACCCGGCAAGATCAGCTAGCGAGAGAACTCGCGGCTAAGCGCAAGCGTGGACGGCCGCACGTCGAGTGCGTGCGGTCACCCCTTCCGAAGATTCCTTCTCTTTCCCGGCGTTCGCGCCTGCGTTCTTCCAGGCGCCTAGAGCCAATAGACGAATATGAAGAGTCCGAGCCACACCACGTCGACGAAGTGCCAGTACCAGGCCACCGCTTCGAAGGCGAAATGGTTCTCGGGCTTGAAGTGCCCGGCGAGACACCGGACGAAGATCGTGGTCAGCATGATGGCGCCGAGCGTCACGTGAAATCCGTGGAAGCCGGTGAGCATGAAAAACGTCGACCCGTAGACCCCCGTCGAGAGCTTCAGATTGAGCTCTGAATAAGCGTGGCTGTACTCGAAGGCCTGGAAGCCGATAAAGGTTACGCCCAGCGCGATGGTGAGGAACATGAAGAGCGCCAGTTGCCCGCGCTTCCCCTCCTTCAGGGCCCAGTGAGCGATCGTGATCGTCACGCCCGAAGATAGAAGCAGCAGGGTATTGAGCGCCGGGATGCCCCAAGCCGCCATCGGCGTGAACGGGTCCTTGAAATTCGGCCCGGCCGAGGGCCATTGCGCGGCGAAATCCGGCCAGAGCAACTTGCTGTCGATGCTGCCCAGATCGGGTATCGAAAGTTGCCGCGTATAGTAGAGCGCACCGAAAAAAGCCGCGAAGAACATCACTTCCGAGAAGATGAACCAGCTCATCCCCCAGCGGAACGAAACGTCCTCCCAGCGTCCGTACTTGCCGCCCTCGGACTCGCGGATCACGTCGCCGAACCAGCGCACCATCATGAAGACGAGAATTGCAAATCCGAGCAACACGATGTAGCGCCCGGGCTCCCAGCCGTTGAACCAGCTCGCGGCGCCGGTCGCCATGCAAAACAGCGCGGCCGACCCGAAGATCATCCAGTGGGATGGGTTCGGAACATAGTAGTGCTGAGCGTGATCGCTCATCTTGCTCTCCTCTCCTTACGCGGCTCTGCTGATGATAAATTTCACCAGCAGAACCAGGCTCAATACGAATATCGCTGCGCCGATCAGGCCGGCGACGATGACCTGCGACGGCTTCAACTGCGTCACATCCAGCTCGTGCTGGGCGCGCTTTCTCACGCCGAGAAACGACCAGAACACCGCTTTCGCCACCTGCAGCAGCGTAGCAGGCTTCGGCGCCGGTCCGTCATTCATTGCCGCCGCCCTCACCCCGGGCCTCCACGCTTCCCATCCACCTCGAAGAAGGTGTAGGACAGCGTGACCGTATTCACCTCGGGCGGCAGCTTCGGATCGATCACGAAGACCACCGGCATCTTTCGAACTTCGCCCGGGCCTAGCGTTTGCTGCTGAAAACAAAAGCACTCCATTTTCCTGAAGTAGAGCGCCGCCTGCTGAGGGCCGTAGCTCGGAACAGCCTGTCCCGTCACGGGCCGGTCGAGCGTATTCCTGACCTCGTATACAACCTGGGTGACCTCGCCCGGATGCACCGATACGCTCGACTGGAGCGGCTTGAAGGTCCAGGCCAAACGCTGAGTATTGGCGTCGAATTCGACCGATACCTGGCGCGTGGAATCCACCTGGGTGTTCTGAGCCGCGACAGCGTCGGGCTGAAATACGTTGCGGATGCCCGTAACCTCGCAGATCTTCTCGTAAAACGGAACGAGCACGAATGCGAAACCGAACATCAATCCCACGACGACCAGCAGCTTTTTCATCAGCCGCCGGTTGGCCTTCACAGGATTGTTGCTCGGAATTGTCATTTGAGGAGCACGTACTTGAGCATGATTCCCAGAAAAAAAGCGAGCGCGATCGAACCGAGTACCCACGCGGTCCTGCGAATGCTCGCCCGCTGCCCGCTGTCCGGTGTCATTTGACCACCGGCTGCTCGTGGAAGCTGTGGTACGGGGCCGGGCTCGGCAGGTGCGTCCACTCGAGCGTGTCGGCGCCCTCCCAGGGCCGTTGCCCCGCCTTTTCGCCTCGCCCGAGCACCGTCACTTTCAAGATGATCCACAGGAACAGGATCTGCGAAAGACCGAAGCCGAAAGCACCGATCGAGGCGATCTCGTTGAATTCCGCGAACTGCAGCGCGTAATCGGGGATCCTGCGCGGCATCCCGGCGAGGCCGAGGAAGTGCATCGGGAAGAAGGTGACGTTGAAGAAGATCATCGACAGCCAGAAGTGCCATTTCCCGAGCTTCTCGTCATACATCCTGCCGGTCCATTTCGGAACCCAGAAATAAAACCCGGCGAAAAGCGAAAACAGCGATCCGGCGACCAGCACGTAGTGGAAGTGTGCGACGACGTAGTAGGTATCTTGCAGTTGGATGTCGATCGGCATGATCGCGAGGATCAGCCCGGTGAATCCGCCCATGGTGAACACGAAGATAAAGCCCACGGCGAACAGCATCGGTGTCTCGAAGCTCATCGACCCGCGCCACATGGTGGCGAGCCAGTTGAACACTTTGACGCCCGTCGGGACGGCGATCAGCACGGTCGCGTACATGAAGAAAAGGATTCCCGCCGTGGGCATGCCTACGGTGAACATGTGGTGCGCCCAGACGATGAACGACAGGATTGCGATCGAGGCGGTCGCGTAGACCATCGATGAATAGCCGAACAGGGGCTTCCTCGAGAACGCAGGAATCACCTGGCTGATGATCCCGAACCCGGGCAGGATCATGATGTAGACCTCGGGATGGCCGAAGAACCAGAAGATGTGCTGGAACATCACCGGGTCGCCGCCGCCCGCGGCATTGAAGAACGAAGTGCCGAAGTGGCGATCGGTGAGCAACATCGTTATCGCACCCGCGAGCACCGGCATCACGGCGATCAGCAGATACGCCGTGATCAGCCACGTCCACACGAAAAGCGGCATCCTCATCATCGTCATCCCCGGAGCGCGCATGTTGAGGATCGTGGTGACGATGTTGATCGAGCCCATGATCGAGGACGCGCCCATGATGTGCAGCGCGAAAATCGCGAGGTCCATTCCCGGGCCCATCTGCGTCGAAAGCGGAGCGTAGATGGTCCAGCCGGCGGCAGTCGCGCCCCCGGGCACGAAAAACGACGACACCAGCAGCGTCGCCGCCACCGGAAGCAGCCAGAAGCTCCAGTTGTTCAGACGCGCAAACGCCATGTCGGGCGCGCCTATCATCATCGGCACCTGCCAGTTGGCGAAGCCGACGAAGGCCGGCATGATCGCCCCGAATACCATGATCAGGCCGTGCATGGTAGTGAGCTGGTTGAAGAACTCCGGGTGCCACAGCTGAAGGCCCGGCTTGAACAGCTCCGCGCGGATGCCGAGCGCGAGCGTACCGCCGACCAGAAACATGGTGAAACTGAACCACAGATACAGCGTGCCGATGTCCTTGTGGTTGGTCGTGGTGATCCAGCGCATGATCCCCGACGGATGATGTTCGTGATCGTGCGCGTGACCTGAATCGATGACTGCGCTCATTTAGAGGCTCCTAGTATCCAGTTCCGTATCGTCTTGGTCCGAGATGTTTCCCGGCATGGGCAAATCATTTCCGGGCAGCTTTGATCTCGCTCGGCTGAATGACGTCGCCGGTCTTGTTGCTCCAGGCGTTTCTCTCGTAGGTGATGACGGCAGCGACGTCCGTATCGGAGAGTTGCTTGCCGAAGGGCGCCATCGCCGTACCCTGCTTGCCGTTCAGCACGATGTCGATGTGCCGGCCCCTGGGTCCGTTCACGAGCGGCGAACCGTCGAGTGCCGGAAACGCCCCCTTGACACCCTGTCCGTTGACCTGGTGGCAAGCGACGCAGTTCGCTGCGAAGACCTTTTCGCCCTGGGCCCTCAGGTCGGCAAGATTCCATTTCTTGTTCGGGTCGTCCGCCGCGGCGGCCATTTTTTTCTTCTGCTCGCCGACCCAAGCCGCGTATTTTTCCGCCGAGACGACTTCGACCACGATCGGCATGAAACCATGATCCTTGCCGCAGAGCTCCACGCACTGGCCGCGGTAAGTTCCTTCCTTGTCCGCCCTGAACCAGGTGTCTCGCACGAAACCCGGAATGGCGTCCTGCTTCACGCCGAAAGCCGGCACCATCCAGGAGTGGATCACGTCGTTGGCGGTAAGGAGCACGCGCACCTTCCTGTTGACGGGCACAACCAGCGGGTTGTCCACTTCGAGCAGATAGTGTTCGCCTTTGGGCGTACTGCCGACAATCTGGTCCTGCGGGGTAGCGAGATTCGAGAGAAAGCCGATGCCTTCACCCTCTCCCTTCAGGTAATCGTAGCCCCATTTCCATTGGTAACCGGTGGCCTTGATGGTGATATCCGGACTGGTGGTGTCTTTGAGGTTCAGGATCGTCTTGGTCGCCGGCCAAGCCATGCCGATCAGGACGAGGAAAGGGACGACGGTCCAGACGATCTCGACAGTGGTGTTCTCGTGGAAGTGTTCCGCCTTGTGCCCCACCGACTTGCGGTGGGCGTAGATCGAATAGAACATCACGCCGAACACGCCGACGAAGATCACGAGAATGATCCCCATCATGACGAGGTGCAGCTCGTAGATCTCGCCGGCGATGTACGTCACCGGCGATGGCAGGTTCCATTGATAAGCCGCCTGCGCCGCTCCGGGCAGTATCAGGAGTCCGGCGCAGACAGCCTCAACCATCCTCTTCATCATTGTCGTCCTCGTTGGTTCTCGGCTAGTGATTCGACAAGCTGTATCGAAGCCGGACGGCGAGCGACGCCCGCCGTTCTGCGTCAAGGTGACGCCCGATCTCGAACTCCCTTCCATGCGAACGCAGCAACAGGCGGCACTCTCGACCGGAGCGGCGCTCGGCGATGCGCACCCATGCCGGATTGAATTCGTGCCGGGCGAGGCGTTCGGCGTCACGCGCTTCCAGGACCATCCGGCCTTCGGCAAGGATGATGCGCTCGTAATCCGCCGCGTGCCGGCCGTTCATGTAGAAAGCCGCCGCAAGTGCGACCATTTCGACCCCGGCGAAAGGCAGAATCAACCACGCCCCGAACAACGCGAAGCCCGCAGCAATGCCGAACGATACGCACATCGCCATGCCAAGCACGCACGACAATTCCCTCGGCGAGATCGAGCAGTTGCGCTTGACGGTGAAGTAGAAATCCGAATCCGATGCCGCCCTGTACACGGGGGTGTCCACAAAAAAACGCGCCGCGCACTCACTGTCCGCGAAACGCTGTCTGGAAGGAAGCCGAAAACGCCCGTAAAACCCGCGGTAAATTAGCACACTATCGAATGCCGGGCAAGCCGCGCCCGAGCGGAAAACGCACTCTCAGCGAGTGATTTTCGTTTCCCATTTTATGACCTGCCTTCCATCGGCCGCGATCCGCGGCTCGCCTTTCCAGGCGTGGCCGTAGACCAGCTCGATCGTGGCGGGAAGTTTGCCACCCCTGCGTTCCCGTTCGTACGCCTCGCGCATGCTTCGCCATGCGGACCGCCCCGATAGGCCGCGCCCGCGATCGCGAACGGCGCAGGTCTGCCCCGAAACTTTCAGATCGCGCGCGAGCAGCGCTACGTCGGGATAGGTCAGCGTGATCGTCTCCATGTCCATGACCGGCTCGGCGAAGCCGCTTGAGACCAGCATGTCGCCAACGTCGTGCATGTCGGCAAAAGAGTGCACATGAGGCGTGGACGAGCCTGCCGCGAACGCGGTTTTCAGTTCCTTGAGTGTGTCGGGTCCATAGCTGGAGAACATCAATAGACCGCCTGTTGCCAGGACTCGGCGAAACTCCCCTAGAGCAGCGAGCGGGTCCACGGCCCAGGCGAGGGCGAGATTCGACCACACCAAGTCGATGCATCCGTTGCGGAGGGGCAGGCGCGAAAAATCCGCGCACAAGCGAAAGCGTCCCGGACCGGAGAGCAGGTACCGCGCACGCTGAACGAGGGACTCGGAGCGTCTCGCCGCGAGAAGTGCGGCCGGCGCAAAATCGACGCCCAGCAGATCCGCTTTCGGATAGCGCCGGCGCAGCAGCCCGAGGCCGCGCCCCGTGCCGCAACCTGCATCGAGCACTCGCGCCGGCTGCAGACGGATATAGTCGAGCCGCTCGAACATGCGCCGTTCGACTTCGCTCTGCAACACTGCGGTATCGGCGCCGATTCGCGCGGCGCGATCGAACGCACGCCGCGCCTGTCTCGCGTCCAGCTGAAATGTCCGGGGATCCATGCCGACAGTCTAGCGGCCGCCGTTTCCGGCGGGGCATCGCGGCCCGCGCTAGAGCGTACGAAGCCCGAGTTTTCCCAGCAGGGCACGATCGCGCGCCGCCTCGGGATTGCCGGTGGTGAGAAGCTTCTCGCCGTAGAAAATGGAATTCGCGCCGGCGAGAAAGCACAAGGCCTGCACCGGCTCGGGCATCTCGGAGCGTCCCGCCGATAGACGCACCATGCTCCGGGGCATGGTGATTCGGGCACAGGCAATCGTTCGCACGAACTCGCTCCAATCGAGTTTCGCCGCGCCCTCGAGCGGCGTGCCTTCCACCTGGACGAGATCATTGATAGGCACGGATTCCGGCTGCGGATCGAGACTTGCGAGCCCGGCGATCAGGCCGGCGCGCTGCCCGCGCGTCTCGCCCATGCCCACGATCCCTCCGCAGCACACCTTGATCCCGGCCTGGCGCACCCGCGAAAGCGTGTCGAGGCGATCACGATACCCGCGCGTGGTGATGACCTCGCCGTAGAACTCGGGGGCGGTGTCGAGGTTGTGGTTATAGTAGTCGAGACCGACCGCCTTCAGCTGCTCCGCCTGTCCTTCGCGCAGCAGTCCGAGGGTCGCGCAGGTCTCCAGGCCAAGCGCCTTGACTGCGCCCACCATCCCGGCCACTTGTTCGAGATCCTTCTGCTTGGGGCCGCGCCAGGCCGCGCCCATGCAAAAGCGCGTCGCGCCGTTCTCCTTGGCGGCCCGCGCTGCGGCAATCACGGACTCGATCGAAAGCAACTCCTGGTTTTCAACCCCGGTCTGATAGCGCGCCGATTGCGGGCAATACGCGCAGTCCTCCGGGCATCCTCCGGTCTTGATCGAAAGGAGAGTCGAGAGCTGGACCGCATTGGCATCGAAGTGCAGCCGGTGGACCGTCTGAGCGCGATGGAGAAGATCGTTGAAAGGCAGCTCGAAGAGCGCCTCCACCGCAACGCGGGTCCAGCGAGGCTCGTCCTCTGCTCGAGATTCACTCCGGCCGCCGTGCACCGCGGCACCGGCTTGTCCGTTATGGGAAATTGTCGTGGGTATCCGCACGACACGATCATCCGGGCAAGTCGAAAAGTTGTCAAATGAAGCTATTCGCTCTGCTTAACAACGGTGCGAGAAACGTCCAGACCTTGGTCGGTGAAGACTGCTTGCTCTGCGGAGCGGAAAGCGGTGCGGAGCCGCTGTGCGCCGCGTGCGCTACCGAGCTGCCCGCGCTCTCGGAGTGTTGCCCTCGATGTGCGCTGCCCAGCCCAGGCGGGGCCGTCTGCGGCAGCTGCCTCAACCACCCTCCGCACTTCGACGCAACGCTTGCATTGTGGCGCTACGAATTTCCGTGCGACAGGCTGGTGCAGGCCCTGAAGTACCGAGGCCGACTGGCGCTGGCAGGATTCTTTGCGAGCGGCCTTGCCTCCCGGTCGCTGCCGAGGGTGGATCTCATCCTGCCGATGCCACTGCACCCGAGGCGCCTTGCCGAGCGCGGGTTCAACCAGGCATTGGAGATCGCGCGGGGTGTCGGACGGGACCTGGGCGCGCGAGTGGAGCCGCGCGGCGCGCAACGCGTGAAGGACACGGCGCCGCAAACGGAGCTCCCCTACGGCGAGCGCGCGAAGAACGTACGCGGGGCGTTTGCCTGTAATCTCGAACTATCAGGTAAAAGCGTCGCGGTGGTGGATGACGTAATGACCACCGGCGCAACCCTGAACGAGCTCGCACGGATCCTCAAACGCGCGGGAGCAGCTAGGGTCGACAACTTCCTCGTCGCACGCACCGTTCCGCGCTGACCCAGCGGCCGCGAGCTCTGGCGACGGGAGTTCGGCAGCCTGCGAAACCTTATCGCGCAGGCGGTCCCTCCGCCTCTTCCCTGGGGTCTCGAGCCAGGAGCTCCTGCGCAGCGTCGCGGGCCGAAGCCCCTCGGAACAGCACCGCGCAAACGGCCCGGGTAATCGGCATGTCGATGCGCTTCTCTGTAGCGAGCGCTCCGACCGCCCGCGCGGAATACACGCCTTCCGCGACATGGCCGAGCTGCTGCAGGATTGCATCGAGCCGCTCGCCTTGCGCGAGGAGCAGCCCGACACGCCGGTTGCGGGACAGATCTCCGGTGCAAGTAAGGATGAGGTCGCCCGCTCCCGCGAGCCCCATGAACGTCTCGGATCGTCCGCCCAGTGCCACGCCGAGCCGTGTGAGCTCGGCGAGACCCCGGGTGATCAGCGCCGCCCGCGCGTTGAGGCCGAGCCCCAGGCCATCGCTGATGCCGACCGCGATCGCCATGACGTTTTTCACCGCTCCGCTGATCTCCACGCCCGCGAGATCGGTGCTGAAGTAGACCCTCAGCATGGGTTGGTGAAGTTCTCGCGCCATCTGTTTGGCGAATTCCGCATCGCGCGCAGCGAGCGTGAGGGCGGTGGGGCATCCCTTCGCAACTTCCAGCGCAAAACTCGGCCCGGACAAGGCTCCGCACACCGCCCGCTCTCCGAGGACTTCCGACACCACCTGATGCGGGAGCTTCCCGCTGGTCTGCTCGAAACCTTTGCACGCCCAGACGACGGGCCGCTCAAAGCGTGCGGCGCGAACGCGCTCGAGAACATCGCGTAGCGCGGAGGTCGGAGTGGCGACTATAGCAGCGTCGCTCTGGGCGAGCGCTGAAGGAAGCTCCTCGTTCACGCTCACCGCATCGGGAATCGCGACTTCCGGAAGATAACGCAGATTGCGCCGTCCCGATCCGATGGCGGACGCCAGCCGGGCGTCGCGTGCCCAAAGCGCCACCCGGTGCTTTCCGGCGAGAGCGACCGCCAGGGCCGTGCCCCAGGCACCCGCGCCGAGGATGGCGATGTTCATCGTATCGAGAAAGCTCTGAGCATTGACAGGACGCGATGGGGGAAAGGCAGACTGCGACAATCTTCGTTCTCTACGGTGAAAGATCCCGGGCTTAAACGCCCCAAACCTGACCGATCTTGATATAGCCCGACTGGCCTTCGGCGTGGCGTACTCTGACCCAGCCCCCTGTCGGCGGCTCGGCGACGTCCAGGGCCACGCCCTGCTGCGCCTGGAACACCACGGCCGACTGGTCGCTTGCCGTCTGCCTCACGTCCGCGACGGCAGCGGTCACGATTACCGTGCGCTTCTCCGAGAGGGTCTTTCTTTCGACCCAGGCAAGATCACCTGCCTGGTCGCGAACCTTGACCCAGTTGTCGATGTTGATGACGATTTCGACCGGGTAGAGACGGCTCGCAACGAAAAGTTTTTTGGCACGAACCGAAGGGGCATCGTACATCGGCGTCCCATTTTCCGCGACCGAGCGAAAATCGCCCGCGACCGCGGACCACGCCAGAGCCATCAGAACCAAAGCAGTCAGGAAGCGCATCAGTGTGCAATCTCGATGCTCGAGCCGCTCGGCTGAGCGGCGGCTTCGGCTAGCCGCTGCTGATAGAGGGTCTCGAAATTTACAGGAGCGAGCAAAACCGGGGGAAATCCGGCTCGGTTGACGATGTCAGAAACAGTCTCGCGTGCATAGGGGAACAACACGTTCGGGCAGACCATTCCCAGCACGGGAGCGAGGTCTGTTTCGGAAACATTTCGTATCTGGAATACGCCCGCCTGGGAGACTTCCACGAGGAACAAGGTCTTGTCCGTCCGCTTTGCGGTCACCGTGATGACGAGGGTGACCTCGAACAACACATC
>Ga0193726_1001999_pt1 | contig 14512 bp, 22 predicted proteins | sample H2c1metaG_FD_144928 | JGI IMG/M metagenome (GOLD analysis project Ga0193726, IMG submission 144928) | Soil microbial communities from a riparian zone of the East river system, Colorado, United States - H2c1 | ecosystem: Environmental > Terrestrial > Soil > Riparian zone | place: USA: East River... | reverse complement strand
CGCGCCGGAATCTCCCTCGTGGCAATTCCTGGACGGATCACCTCACGCGATTCGGTAGTTTTTGCGCGTCGCCTAAGGCACCGTGCGCAGGCGTTCGTTGCACATAACACAGACCGTCTGAACGTCACTCCTCTGCAGTTGTTCGCATCGCGAGTGGCCGCCGGCGACAAGCAGGCCCTGGCGGCACAGCGCGTGGCGAAGGCCGCCGGTGTCACGCCCTGTCGGTTCCAGCGGGCCAACAGGCTCTGGCAGGTAGGCGATACCATGGCGGTGAATGGTCTCGAGCGGTTGGTGTCGCGTTACGGCGAAGACCGGGCGGCGAAGGTTCTCAAGACCTTGGTCGCGGCGAAACGTGCGCCTGTCGCGGTCCACGAAATTCTGGCCGTGGCAGCGCTTCTGTTCGATCCCTCCTTCGGATGGCAGCATTCCACGTTCGACCTGGTCACCACCATTCGAAGCAAATCAATCGATATCTGGCGCCGTCAGGTTCTGGGGCAGATCAAGGACGGCAGCCGCATGGCTCTATGGAAGGGTGTCGCCCATGCCTGGGTACGCGCCGCCGACCGGAAGGCCGCATGATCGACTGGGAAGCCCGGGCGAAACTGCTTGAAGCGGAAAACGAGACTCTGCGGGAGAGGGTGTGCGAGCTGGAGAAGGAAATCGGCCTCGCCGCCGAACCGCCGCCAATGTTCGGCCTGACGTGGTCAGAGGCCGTGATGTTCGGCGTGCTGGTGAACAATCGGGTATGTCAAGCCTCGACGTTCATGACGGCACTGTTCAGTCTCGAAGCCGACGATCCTCCGGGAGAAAAGATATTCGATGTGTGGGTCTGCAGGATGAGGAAGAAGCTCGCGCCGTTTGGAATAGAGATCAAAACTCACTGGGGGGTCGGCTACGAAATGCCCGACGCGAGCAAGATAATTGCCCGGGAATTGATGGCGGCTTAGCCGCACTGACCTACAAAGCAATGTTTCTCTGATCGGCTCAAAGGGCCGTTTCTCCGACCCGGCCTGAAATTGTCCCCGCCGTTGCGCGCGGCTGCGGTCAAGCATGCCATCTTGGCACCGCCACGCGGCGCGAAGCGTGCTTGAGGGCGGCGGCGCGGGATGGCAGCCTTGATTGCGATCGGCCTCTACCGTCTCACGGGCACAAACCGTCGGTAGTTGATCTCGGCTCTGACCCTCAGCCGCCGAAGCCGTTCGCCGGCAAGCTTTACGTCGGGATTTTCCGCCGATGCCGCAAACGGGTTCACCACCTCTTCCTCCTGCGCCCCCTCGGCGCGCCAATAGGTTTCGGTCATGGCAATGCTCCGTCCGGTTGCGGGGAAGAGGCGAGGGTACGGGCGGGCGACATAAAAATTCGATGTGGACCGCCACCCTGGCCGCAGGGTCGGACATGGCCGATAATGGCCCCAATCGAGAGGAGGAACGCCATGCCGACCATCGATGTCCAGGTCCATGCCTATGAACGCAACCATCCCGGCCGCCCCTGGGCGGGACACATAGCTGGCCCGGATCACGTCACCGGCGATGAGATGATGCTGGCAATGAATGCTGTCGGCGTCGATGCTGCGATCTTAGTGTCGCCGTTCAGTTTATATCGCTACGACGCGAGTTACGCGGTCCAGGTCTACGCTGCAAACCCAACGCGGTTCCGCTTGATCAAGCCTGTCGACACCACGAATGCGGGGGTCTCCGATGTCGTCGCGGAGTGGGCGGCTGCAAAGGGGACGGTCGGCATCCGGGTTTTTCTCAATCAGGAAACGTCACCCGATCCCGCAGATCCAGGTATCAACCGAGCTCTCGCTGCGGCAGCAAAGTATTCCTTACCGGTGAACCTAGCTTGCTCGGGGCGCCTCGAACAGGTCGGGGGACTGGCGGCGAGAAATCCGGATAGCGTCCTGGTCGTCGACCACCTCGGCTTGCAGCAGCCCTTTCATCCGCCGGCGCCCGCCGATGCATGGGCGAATCTGCCGAAGGTGCTGGCCCTGGCCGCCCATCCCAACGTCCGAATCAAGATCAGCGGGGCCTGCACCCTTTCGCACGAACCGTTCCCTTACAACGACATCTGGGAACCAGTCTGCCGGATCATCGACACATTCGGCATTGACCGCTGCATGTGGGGAACCGATTGGACCCGGGCGACGGAGTTGCTGACATACGAGCAAGGCGTGCGGCCATTCCGCGAGACAAATCGGTTTTCCGATAGTGACCGTGCCGCGCTCATGGGCGGCACGCTGGAGAAGGTTTATAAGTGGGAGTCGTCAAAATCGTAAGGTCATGACCGCCATGTGGACAAGCGACGAGCTGAACAGCATCGGCGCAGCCGAGGAACTTAGGATCGCGTCACTGCGACGTGACGGAACATTGCGAAAGCCGGTCATCATCTGGGTTGTCCGCGTCGGCGATAACATTTACGTCAGGTCCGCGTACGGGCCAGACGTTGCGTGGCTCCGCGGCGCCAAGGTTCTCCGCGAAGGTCACATCATCGCCGGTGGCGTGGAAAAAGACGTTACCTTTCAGGATGCCGATGCCGCCGTGTATGACCAGCTTGATGACGCCTACCGAGAAAAGTACAAGCGGCATGGCGTGAAATACGTCAACTCGGTGATCACTCCGGAAGCGCGGTCAACGACAATCAAGATCGTGCCGCGGTGAACCGGCGGCGGCGTGCCGAACGAAGGCCTAACAAGCGCTGCTAGTTGACCAGGGCAGAGTATTTCACCGGCACCGGCTCGGCCACCTGCACCCCGAGCATTTCAGCGATCCCGTACGGCGGCCAAACCTGAGTGTTGCCACTCACCGCCAACATGGTGCTGGAGCCTCCTGGGTGGCCCTCACAACCTGACAGCCCGGGCAAGAAATAGCTGCCCGACCTATCGGCTGATGCCCATGGCGATGCAACCAAGTCGCCGCGGTTCCACACCGCCCTCTTCTCGAAAATCTGCTTGGCCTGCAGCACCCGAACATTGATCACCATACCTGATCTATTCGCGAGCGCCCGATCAAACTTGCTCCCCCAAGACGTTGATTTCGGATCGGGGCGGGATGCCTCGGTGGCAATGAGGCGAACGGCCGTGTTTTCCTTCAATGTCGCTGTGGCGACGCAGGACAGGATCTGAACATCGACGATGCCGGCCAGAAGGCGGGGACGCGGAATGCAATAATAGAAGGTTCCGCATGCCAGAATGATTGAAGCAGCGATCAAGGCGACCCGGTTTGCCCGCGCCGACATTCCAAATATTCGGATTGCCACGCCGAGAAATGCGCCGAGCACCGCACCCACCGGGCCGGTGATGAAAATTCCGAGCAGCGGACCTTGGTTCGCTTCCGGCGCGAGAATGATTGGGCCGATGAAGCCGCATAAAAAACCCACGAGGCCGAGGACTATCGCCCAAAGAAGGATCATGAAATCGCTTACCGCTGGTAGCCAGGGACGGCAGGCGTCGTTTTGAGAATCGCGGTGATGGCGAGCACTTCGTAGCTTCCCCCACCATTCGGACGTTCCCGGCGGACCCTGCGCGCCTCGACTAGCAAATCATTTGAGCTTGATGGCGGATTTGCGATGGCCGACAAATCGATCAGCGCAACGAACTTCTCACCCGTCACCGGGTCGATCACCTGCCAATCCGGACATGGCCCGATGAAGCACGAGACCGCGAGGAAATGCATTTGATATTGCTGCTCTGCGGCCCGCGCCGTGCCGGTGAACAAGAGCAATGCAGCCAACGCCGAAACCACGACAGGCGGAACGTAGCTCATTCGGCCCCTCCTCTGGCTGCCTCCTCGGCGGATATTCGCTACCATAACGTGCGCCCACGCCGTTGACGTGATCAAGAGGCCGCCAATGTTGATCCTTGAGCCTACCGCAGCGATCCGGTCGTCGTTCTGGGCGCCTGGGGCGGCATTCGCCATTCTGCGTGACGATGCCACCATCGGACGAATTGATATGGGGGGCGGCCCGCTCGGGACGAAGTGGCCGGGATTTCCCTCGGGGAGCGATCCTTTGAATGCCACATCCACCCAACGGGAAAGGCACGCTGGACGTATGTTCCTTCGCGATGGGTGATGTATTCTGGGGAATCCGCGATGTACGGCGCGACATGGGAGAACAGCAAAACGTTCCTGATTGATGGCCAGAATGAGCTTGAACCGCTCCGCCTTCGCAAAGAGTCCGGAGGCTCATTCGCGGTCGAGCGGGCGTCCGACCAAGTGCGGGTGGGTGAGATCAAATGGCGGAAGCGCGAGCTGCTGCCAAAGTTGGTGCCCATCAGGATTGTGCTTGAGATGAGCGTCGATCTTCCGGAAACGTTCGAGGTCTTCCTCCTCTGGATCGCCGGTCGAAACAATTTTCGGACGAATGCCGGCTGAGCGCGTCACCGAGAAGTTTACTCAAGACAATACGCCATCGACCGGCGGTCTCCCGTGAGCTGCCCTCCTCGTTGGGGACGCGACTATGTGTAGCGTACGATCTGTGTGGTGACGCCGTTGGCACCAGACCGTACACCCTTTGACAAACCGTTACGTGCTGAGAGACGCTGACATCGTCGGCCTACCGAGCGACCAGCCCGGGCACATCTGGGGCGGACGGACCATCGCCGGGAGCGCATCGTGCGAGCCGGCAGCTGTTTCCCCGGCTATCAGGAGGATCACCCGTGGCAGCATTACCGACCATCTTTCGCTGGACCGGGGCGCTTGGCGCATCGAATACCGGCTGGCAGGACGCTTCCGGGAATCTCACCAACTGGGTGAACACCTTCGACAACAGCACGAGTCTCACTCCGGGTGCGGGTGATGACGAGGCCCGCTTCGACACGGGCATGACGGCCAGCGTCAGTGGCGATGGGAGCGCCGATGTCCTCGAGATCCTGAATGGCACCCCGGTCACCGTCACCAGCGGCAACGTCGACGTGGGCAACCTGACCCAGAACACCTCGCCGTTCGGCCTTTTGATTGACAGCGGTGGGAAACTCACCATCGCGGCCGGTGCCGCGATGTCGAACGCCACCATCACTGACGTGATCGGCCTCTCTGGCACCGGCTCACTTGAAGTCGATCTGGGCGGCGGCTTTGGCACGGACAACCTCATCATCGGCGACAGTGCTGGTGGAAGCGGCGATGTCACGGTCAATGGTGCACTCGCGTTCGACGTCATTCAGGGACTGACCATCGGCCAGCAAGGCACCGGCTCGCTCGACATCGAATCGGGCTCCAGCATGTTCGCCACGACCGTCATCCTGGGCCTGAACGATGGCGCCGTCGGCGACCTGAATTTGGACGACACGATCTGGAGCGGCGGAGCGCTGACCATCGGCGCGTCCGGCACGGGACATGCCACGATCGGGCACGGCTCAACCGTGCTGCTGAGTTCAATGCTCATCGGGGCGAACGGCGAGCTTGATGTGACCGGCTCGGCCGGCGTCGCGGGCACCATGAGCGTGAATCTGCCAACGCTCGCCTTTGGCTTGCTTGATGTGACGGGCGGCGGCGTCTTCGCGGTCGGCGGCACGGTTGGAGCGGCCGGCGCGGTCACCGTCGACGGCGGTCTCCCGCTGGTCGGTGTCGGCACGGTTAACGGCAATGTCGTGCTCATGAACGGCGGCCAGGTCCAGGCCACCGGGGTGATTCCGGGCAGCCTCAAAATCAACGGTGAGATCTCCGGCACCGGCGTGATCGCGCCGCTGATGACGCTGGAGGTGAACGGCGTGATCGACGCGGGCGTCAACATCGCATTCAGCGCGTCGGTCGGCGCCCAGGTGGGTGATCTGGTGCTGGACGTTCCGGGGGGCGATCAGGGCACGATCACCGGGTTCGGTCTTGGCAACACGATCGACATCTCAGGCTCCGTCTATTCCAGTGCGTTATTCACTCAGGGAACGTCCGGCGCCGCCGGCACTCTGGCACTATCTGGTGGAACCTCAGCGCCGTTGTCGCTGCCGGTGTTCGGCGACTACACGGCAAATAATTTCCACGCCGCGCCCGGCGCCACGGATACCATCGTGACACTGGTACCGTGTTTCGCCGCAGGGACGCGCATCGCGACCGAGCCCGGCGTTATCAAGGTCGAGGATTTGCGGGTCGGCGACCGCGCGCGCTGCCTGTTTGACGGATGGGCGCCGATCGTCTGGATCGGCTATCGAAGCGTCGATTGCCGGCGGCATCCGGATCCGGAAAAGGTCTGGCCCGTGCGAGTGCGTGCGTCCGCGATCGCCGAGGGGACGCCGTTCCACGACCTGTATCTGTCGCCGGATCACGCGCTGTACCTCGATGGTGTGCTGATCCCGGTCCGGTGCCTGATCGACCATCACGGCATCGAGCAGGTGAAGCTAGATCAGATACTTTACTACCACATCGAACTGTCGCGGCATGACGTGGTACTGGCGGAGGGTCTGCCGGCGGAATCCTATCTTGACACCGGGGACCGGCGAAATTTCGCCAATGGCGGGCGCGCGGTCAGCTTGCATCCGAACTTCGCAGTCTGCGCGCGTGAGGCTGGCAGTTGCGCGCCACTGATTGTCACCGGCCGTCCGCTGACGCTGGCCCGCGAAAAGCTACGGGCTCGCGCGCGCCTCGGAGGTATCGGACTCCCCCTGGCTGAACGGATTACCGAGAAGTGTATTGAAGACAAAACGTCCCCGATGGGGACCTACATCTCCTCGATCGGCTCGGCTAGAACCTTCTTGTGATAAGTATTGCCGCGATCTCCCACCCTGTCGCGTATGTAGCCTGCGCGCCGAGACAACGGATCAGGGGTCAATCCAGTTGATCGGTCCAAGATAGTCCATCTTGCCGATACCTACTCCATTGTGGCGGAGGAGGGCATAGGCCATCGTGACGTGAAAGAAGGTATTTGGGAGCACCATCTGCAGAAGATAATCCTGCCCGCCAAGGACCTTTCCGGCGGGCGCAAATGACATCCTGACCTTGCGGCCGGCAGCTCCCGCATAATGGGCGTCTTTCACACTTTCCGCGAAAGCGACGGTCTTGCGGATGCGTTCGCGAAGTTCGTCGATCGTCTGCTCGTTATCCTCGTGCCTGGGTGGCGTCTGCCCTGAGAGCCATGCCACACCGCCTTTGACATAGTCGCAGGCACTCTGGACCTGATAGATGAAGGGCTGCATGTCGGGCGCGAGGCGCCCGTTCATCAAGACGCCAACGTCGAACTTCTTGGTTGCCGCATATTGCTCAGCCTCATCAAGCCAACTTTCGAGGTTCTTCAGCATCTGCACGCATCGCAAGATCACATGAGAATACATCGTGTCGTTCTCCATGAGGATCACCCTGGTTTGCGCTGATGGACCAGATCGCTGGTAGCACGGTCATATGCCAAAGCATCGCCGAGGGCATTGGCAACGACCAGAGCACCTGTGATGGTCGATAACAGTTTGGCTGCGTTGCCCGGGGAGAGCCCTTCCGCGACGAGTTTGTCGAGGCACATTTTGAAAAAGCCCTTCACCTCTCTCGCGACTTCGCGAGGCAAATCCCGCGAGGAGGCACCGAGCACCGTGCAGGGGCATACACGTCCTTTCGACATCGCAGTGCCCCGGAAGGCCCTCGTCCAGGCCCGGACGGGGTCCGGGTTCTTTTCCAGTTCCTTGTCGATTGCTTTCGAGGTGTATTCTGCCCAACGGCGGACAACGGCCGCCGCGAGGTCCTCCTTTGTCGGGAAATGGTAGTGGACGCTTGAGCTCTTCACGCCGACATCTGACGCAATCTCACGAAAACTGAAACCACCGAACCCACCCGCCTGCATGCGCCGCTCGGCGGCGTCCATGATCGCGGTTTTAACGTCTTTCAAGGGGGCTCTCCGTTCGCTATCTTCCGATAGATAGTCGAAACGCCCGGATAAGGCAATGGATATACGCGGGGTTGGCGGATTTTTCTCTCTATCGATAGATAGAGGTTGACACCGCCGCCATCAGGTTCTACGTCACTGTCGTCGACCTATGGATAGATAGACACTGGAGGATGAAATGGATCAGGTGGAAAAGGCCAAACGCTTCGCTGAACTGCATGTCGTGGGAGCACCGCTGGTGCTCTACAATGCATGGGATGCCGGAAGCGCGAAATCTATTCGCGACGCTGGCGCGAGGGCGATTGCGACCAGCAGTTGGTCGGTCGCGGCGGCGCAAGGCTACGGAGACGGTGAGGCGATCCCCATCGAGTTCGCTGAGCGGATCATCGGACGAATCGCCGCGACTGTCGACATTCCTCTCACCGTGGATGTCGAAGGTGGCTACAGCGAAGACGATGGCGAGCTGGCCGCGAACGTTTCACGCCTTCTCGATCTCGGCGTGATAGGCATAAACTTCGAAGATCGTATCGTCAAAGGTTCGGGGCTTTACAGCATCGACCGGCAGGCGCGTCGAATCGCGGCCATACGCAACGTCGCAAAGCAGAACGGCGTCGACCTTTTCATCAACGCGCGCACGGACGTGTTTTTCGAACACGGCGAAGACGCCGCACGAGCGGTCAATGAGGCTCTCGACAGGGCCCGGGCATATGCGGCGGCTGGTGCGTCCGGCTTTTTCATTCCCGGCCTGCTGGACGATGCGTCGATCAAGCGGATTTGCGAGACCGTCGCACTACCCGTGAATGTAATGGTTATGGACGGCGTGCCATCCAATGACCGCCTTACCGAGCTCGGCGTCGCACGCATCAGCTACGGCCCGATCCCCTACATCCGCGCGATGGAAACGCTCGGACAGGAGGCGGGAGCAACGTCCACGGCGCTCCCGGAGGCCCCGTCCTGAAATTCCCTCAGCAATTTGTGCCCCTCGGCGGAAACGTCGGGGGGTTTGCTTTTGATCGTCGCGAGAATGTCGCAGGGCCATGTTGGATGCGCGCACCGGCGCCGCCACAGCACGGACAGCGCCACCACTCCGGCACACCATTGGGAAAGCAGATGAGATTTCCGGAACCTCTGCAGAGATTGCAGATCATGCGGCCTCTTTTAACTCGACGAGAACAGATCGCGGCAACCTACATCCGGGCTGGCCGGGCGGCGGTCCCCACATATCTTGACGCCAAAGCCTTGGGTTTCTGGCCCAGCCTTTGACCCGTGCGCGCCATTGCGAGTCGCGCCGGTCCCATTCATCCAGTTGGCCGCCATTCTGGTGTCGCCGGATGGCTGTTTCGATGTTGTCGTTAAACACCTTCAACGCGCTGGGCAGGTAGCTGCGGTCCTTCGCATTGCCGAACCTCAGAAACTTCTCGTGCATCCAGTTCATTTGCTCGTGGAAGACGATGACGGCGATTACCAGTGTGAGGCCGTCGGCGAGCCATTTCCTCGCGGTCGCGGCATCGGTGGCGTGCGGATTGTCACGGCCGAGCGCACGTCCAAAGATGTAATCGAGGCAATCGTCGAAGGCGCGGATAATGTCATCTGGTGTGGTCATGATGGTGGTCGTCTTTCTGTTCGGCTAAAGCAAAAAAGAGCGCAGTTGATCAGGATGTCTTGGCAGGGAAGAAAAAACCTTCTTTGGCATAACCCACTGGCAAGCGCCGAGCGTCATCACTTTTAGAGAATGTTGAACCTCCTCTAACACATGGTTTTGATCGACAAGCCGAAAAGCCTTATCCCGTATGGAAAGAATCCGTATTGACACGAGCAGTAGCATGTTAGCGGTACTGAATTACCGCATAGCGTCTATTGGTTGCGTTTGAGGTAATTAGATACCTCACATTATGCGGGAGTGGGGTATCCTGATACCGCACGATCAACCGGCTTGACCGGGAATACGCACGGGCTGTCGCCGCACATGATCCGCAGCATTGGGACAACGCCGTCATATCCTCCCCGTCGCGAGCGCGTTCGCCATCAGTTTCCGGACGCCGTACCTGTGGAACGGAACAATGAAAAACAGGTAGAGTCTGCCGGACAGGTTGTGGACGGTGCAGATGGTGGACGCCACCACGCTCGTGCCGTCGCCGTCAGGCATTTTCAGCACCGATAGCCGGAAATCCATGTGCTTGTTGTTGCGCCCGGCGATGACTTCATCCTGGCTCAGCGCGAAAATCGGCCAGACACCGATCTTTTCACCGACGGCGTAGCGATCTTTGATCTCGACATGGAGTATCTCGGATGCGGTCGGCGCATCCAGGCCAAAAAGGACGGCAACCTTGTTGCGGGCGACCAGAAGCAGCTTCATCCACAATGGGTGATGCGCGAAAATGCCAAAGAAGATATCGACAATGCCAAGCTCCGTGCGGCTCAGCGGTGCCCGGTAGGAGTCACGGAAATATGGTCCTTCGATCAACTTGCCGCCCAGCAAGCTGCTGGACGGCACATCGCACGCAAGGACGTTCATGCGAAACTCCGGCGGTAGCGGGAAACTTGCGCATGAATTTCGCTGTTGTCTAGCCGCCGACGGGCGTATGGCGGCAACTGGCGCCCCTGATCTCATGCGCTGCGTCCTCGATTTTCTCGCGGATGTGTATCAGCGACTGCTGCGTCGATTGGCCGATGACCCCCGAAAGGACGAGGGCTTGCTCCATATCACGGCACAGATGGTCAAACTCCGTCAGCCGCTCGCCCAGCACAGCATAGATCGACTCTCTGGCGTAGGTGGTGAAATCGGTTTCGTTGGAATGTGTGGCTTTCATAATATCCCTCCATTGGTTGAACTGCATTGAGTGACAATGATCGCAGCATAGCACTGACCGGTTAATAAATCACTGTTGACAATACGCAACGGTATGCGTATCGTACAGGCTTCTCGGCTAATTCGGCTAAAATGCTGTTTGAATCCATCAAATACGCGAAATCACATCGCAATTTCACGGTCCTGCAAATCCTTGTGCTGATTGCGCTCGGCAAAGGACCATCCCGCCTCATACCCCTTGCGTCATTGGTAGGAAGCTCGCAGCCAGCCCTGAGCCGCGCGCTGGACCGGCTGGGCGTCTGGGGTCTGGCCCGAAGGACTAGGGACCGTGGAACCCAGCAGATAACCGTCCTGGCGACCACCAGAGGCCTTGCATTGGTCCGAGCCATGGAAGCGGCTGGGTTCGACAAATGACCATCATGCCGCCCGAAGCCCTCAACAACCGCCTCTCTCCACCATGGCCGGACGCAGAGGGGAAAGCTGCGTCCGGTCGCCCGCTCGTCCTCATCGGCGCCGCGCTCGTCATGGTTCTTTTTGCCTCGCCTGCGTGTGCAACGGAAACCGATAGCGACACCAACGCCGGATACGTGATTTCCTTCTCACCAACCGTCACACAACAAGTCCAAGCACCGGAGGAAACTGGCGATTCAGGCAAATCATTATCGCCAGGACTTTTCTTGCTGGCCCTGATGGCGTCGCTGTATTTTTCTTCCATCGATCGTCGCTGGCAGCCGAGAACATAATCAGAAGCTCGCCATTATCGTCCTGAATATAGTCGGCGATTGGACAATGGTGGGCTGGGTCGTTGCCCTCGTCTGGGCCTGCATCTCCAATCCGAAGCCGGCCGCCAAGGCGTCCGCGTGATCACCGATAGCATCATCGACATCGGCTGTGCCATCCTCTGGTCCGTCGCCGCCGGCATGCTGATCGGGGCGCACTGGACGCGGCGGGAATGGATCGCTGCTTGCCGGAAGAGGAAGCTCGTCAGGTACGACGGTGCGACAGGGAAACTACCTTTTGTCTGTGATCGCGCGGAGGTACCGTGATGGAGCCACCTCCGGAAAAATACGATTGGCGCGCGCCTATTATCGGCATTGTTGGGGTCATTCTGATGATCGGGTTGGGGGTCGCGACGGCATTGGAAGTCGGCAATAAGGAGAAACGACTCCTCGCTGCGCAGGCCGCGTTCGCCGTTGGCCCGCATGAGCGCCACGATGTCGCTCCGTTTCCGCAACTTCCGATATGCCTAGGAAACCCGCATATCTATGGCGGCGTGATAACGCACTCGATGCCTTGCAAGCCGGGCGATCTTGGGATTGTCGATTCTGAGGCGCGCGTACACTACACGTCAGGTCACGAAACAAAAGAGCTGGCTCTCGCGAAGCTGCTTAACAATGCGGGCGCCGGAATCAACCTCCAGACCATTCCCGGATTTATCAAGCGCAACTGTGGCGGTGCCAGCCCAAAGTCGGAGGACTGTCAATGAGCAGTTGCACACGATATGCTGTTATGGGGATGCGCCCCAAGGTGGGCATTCATTCATACTGGCGACTGAGACGCTGCCACGGGCGAGTATTGAGCACTCCCCGCGAGTTGGCTGGTTCTGTTCGGGAGACCGATGGGGACTTGATGATCCGCTGCTCAGCATAATCGCTACAATCGCAAGAATTCGCGCCGTCTGTTGGTCGTCGAGCTTCTGCATCGCGGCCCTTATGGCGCGTCCATCAAGATCTTCCACTTTCCAGGGCAGCAAATTGTTGTCGAACATTTTCGCGTACTTTTCTCCCATTCCACCTCCAACTCCGGCAAGAAGTGCCCTCGCTTTCATGCGGTCTTGGGGAACTCCCTTACCGTTTAAGTACATGTAAGCGAGGTTCATTGCTGCTAGCTGACGGCCGAAGTCAGCCCCTCTCGTATCGACCGATTTCTGATACCAATAGGCTGCAACCTGATAGTTCTTCGGCATGCCTGTGCCGTCTTCGAAATGCTCTCCGATTGATTCCCGAGCTGCGGCTATTTCATCCAGTGCTGCTGAGACGGCCAGGCCGCTAATGTAACAATATCCCCCGGCGCCGCGGATCATAGGCATTCTGCTCAAACGGTCTCCGGTAGCATCAAGTTTTGCATAAAGCTCCAACGCTTCTGCGTATCGTCGAATGGCGAAATAGCGGTTTGCAGTCGAAGCGTCGTTCGCTATGCCTCCGATATCGCGATATGTGATCGAACTCCCCGCTTGTGCTGCCGGACTTGCCGGGGGCATAGTCGAGACACAGGCGCTAATCGGAATTGCTGCGATCATGGCGACGATTGGCAACGCCATCCCTATGCCGGTTGCATGCAGCACGGGCATTTCTCCTTCTTTTTGGCTTACATGGACCCCAAGGTCGCAGACACCACACGCGTTTGCAATCGGCTGGCGATCAAGCGGGCACCAAATCCCATTGCAAATACGAAACAGCACGATAGAATCCTCGTCCCCACGCTGGGACTCGCCTGTCTCGACAGCCAGCGTATGAACTGCATGGCATCGTGCACCGACGGGGAGTGCTGATAATCGACCCCGCCCGATCCTACGAGCAAGCCTTGCCGTGATCGGCGTGGTTACCAGAGGCCTTTGCCGCCGCTTCCGTCATATATGCGCCCTTGTTCGTGGTGCCGTACCATTGCGTGCCAGGGCAGTGATAGACCTTGCTGGCCGTGTTGACCCAGACCTTGTCCGGGCCTCCGCCGGGAGCGGGAGTTGGGGCGGTCGTCGTGACTGGCGGCGTCGCTGTGGCAGCACCCCAGGTCTGTACCCCGCCATGGCTGCTGCACGCACCGCTCCGCGAAGTGCCGCTGAAGCTGGTGCCATCCTTGCAGGTCGCCGTCACGGGCGTCTGAGCGAAGGCTGAGATCGATAGGCTCGCGCCAAGTGCGAGGGTCAGCAGAAACGCCTTCATGTCGTCAGTCTCCAGGGTGTGCGCTCGTGCCTAATCACAAACCCTGATCCCTTCAACCCGCGATTGCGATTGGACAACCGAAGGCTGCCGGCCCAAGTTGCGCGGGAGGGGCTGTTCTGCCGCTCCCGCAAATAAACACCGAGGGGAGACGTCCGATGGATCATGGCATCATTGCTTGGCTGGTGATCGGCGCAATCGCTGGCTGGCTCGCCGGCAAGGTCGTGCAAGGCGGCGGCTTCGGCATCATCGTCGATATCATCGTCGGAATCGTAGGCGCGGTGATCGGCGGCTATCTCGCCGGTGTTCTCGGGATCGCTGTGGGCGGAGGCCTACTCAGCTCTATCGTCGTGGCGGTCATCGGCGCGGTGATCCTCCTTGTGATCTTGCGCATGATAAAGCGTGCGTAGCTGACCCCAATTTACTGTGCAGACGGTCAGGCGTAGTAAAACGGGACGCTAATCAAGAAAAGGGAGGCAACAATGGCCATGGCACCTGCTCCATCGTGGGCCGGCGAGTTCAAAGCGTTTATCATGCGCGGCAACGTCGTCGATCTGGCGGTCGGGGTGATCATCGGCGCGGCGTTCGGCGGCATCGTCACCAGTTTGGTCAAGGATGTGTTCAACCCCATCATCGGGCTGTTCCTTGGCGGCGTCGATTTCTCGAACGTCTTCATCCCGCTGAATGGCAAGCACTACGATACGCTGGAACTCGCGAAAACCGCGGGCGCGCCGACGGTGAACATCGGCCTGTTCATCAACGCCTGCATCCAGTTCGTCATCATGGCCTTCGTGATTTTCTGGATGGTCAAGATGATCAGCCGATTCCAACGCCCGAAGGAAGGTGCGCCACCTGCGCCGCCGCCGGCGACCGAAGTGTTGCTGACAGAAATCAGGGATCTGCTGAGCGAGCGGGCGCCTCGGTAACGCCAAGACGATTGCCGGGCGTCTCTGGCTTGATCAGCACGCCCATA
>Ga0193726_1001998_pt1 | contig 14523 bp, 8 predicted proteins | sample H2c1metaG_FD_144928 | JGI IMG/M metagenome (GOLD analysis project Ga0193726, IMG submission 144928) | Soil microbial communities from a riparian zone of the East river system, Colorado, United States - H2c1 | ecosystem: Environmental > Terrestrial > Soil > Riparian zone | place: USA: East River... | reverse complement strand
GTTCCTGCAGGCGCACCAGCCGCGAAAGCGAGCGATACACGCCCGCTCACAGACCCGTCCGCCGGGATCGTAAGTCGGACGGGCGACAACAGAGTTGGTATGACACCATCGTACGCGAGGGATCGCAGCTGCACTGTCTGCGCTATCGACGTCGAGTTGGTGATGGTGTAAGACGCGACTGCCTTACCATCGGCGAAACGTGACTCCGTGATCGCAATCGGTAGCTCGCGTACCGGCGCGTCCGGTCGCCCGTACTTTCTGATTACCGTCATCAGCTCGAACGCTTCCGGTTTCGGCCTGCGATCCAAAGCCAGAGGCTCGTAGTGCCTGCTGCTGCTGCCCGCGACGGCGGGATTGAACGTCAACGATTCCTGCAACTGGAACTCGAAGAATTCAGGGATCGCGCGCGGGGCAAGGACCGTTTCGTAGATCCTCGCGACCTCCGAAGGGCGGGCTTCCGGCGACATCCGCGTCAGATCCTTCCAGTTGAATTCGCCGAGCGTCACGGGTTTTCCGATATCGCTGGCGTAACCCGCGGTGCCGAGGATATGCGAGGAGTAAGCCTCCTTCCACTGCGGCCCATGCTTGTAGGCGTGAAGACCGACGCGATCAAAGGGAACGCCAAGCTGGATCAGGCGGGCGAACATCCCGTTGTTGCCGGCCGAAGTCAGAAAAACCTGAGCGTCGGGCGCGGCGCGCTTGGCCGCGGAATACAGTCGGGTCCAACGCGCCGGCTCGCCCGGCTTGATTCCGGGAATCAGAATCTCGTTCTCGAGCTCGACTCGGGTCACCACATCGCGATAGCGAGTGAGCAGCAGCGAGATCCAGTCCTCCGGACCTTCGCTGTCGATCAGGAGCTTCAGGCCGAGTGAGCGCGCTTGATCGACGTAGAAATCGAGAAAAGCGAGCGCGTCTTCGCGCTTCATTCCCTTCAGCAGCTCGAGATGGTGAAGGCGCACCATGTCGAACCCCATTGCCTTGATGATGTGAAAGTCGGTTTCCATGCGCGGGACATATGCCCGCCATCCAGTCCACATCTTCGTCGACACCGGCCAGAATCCTTCGGAGCTCAATCCCGGCGTTCTGTAGAAATCGAAGTTTTCCGCGAGCGTGGAATACGGGAAGTAGCTGGTGCCGAACGTCACCCACGGAACGCCGAGACTGACAGTGGCGGTTCCGGCGTTGTTCGACACGGTCCTGTATCCCGCGAAGCCGCGAAGCTGGCTCTCTTCCCAGCGGGCGGCCGGCTCCGACCCGACCGCCAATCTCCATCTGAGCGAAACTGTATCGCCGTGCCGGAGCGGCGCATATGGCGTCACGCCCATTGCGCCGCGCTGCGACTGATCGGGATTCGGGCCCGCGATTTCGGAGACGAGGTAGATGCTGTCACCCCTCTGGCGCGCGCGCTCCCAGACATAAAAATGGCTGGCCTCGACCCATGCGCTGTCCCGCATGATCGTCGGCGCGGGAGCGAAACCGTTGACGGAGAGGAAGGTGAGAACGCCGGATCTCCACGAGGTCCAATCGACGCCACGCGTATACCAGAAATCGCGGTCCCACGTCGAGGGGGATTGGGCGCCTGGCATCTCCCGTCCGTTGAAGCGAAGCCGGGCGGCGCTCGGCGCGAGAGTGGTCACCCGACGTATGAGCGCCAGGTAGGCCCGGTCTTCAGCGCCTGCGCCGCCGATCCGCGCGACTCGCGCACGCACGTCGACAGTGCCCGAAGCGTACGGTACAAGCGTGAGCGACACGGTGTAGCCGTCGTGCTCCGTCGTTCCGGTGACCATTCCATCCGCATTGCGTGTCCAGGCAATCGCGAGCGGGGAGAAATGGTTAATCGCATCGTCTACGTTGGCATTGGTGCCGTCGATCGCGGCAAGACCAAAATCAAGCCATGCGGCGTGACGTCCCGACCACTGGACCTCGGTTGGACCGGAAGCAGTCACGAGTGACAGCGGGCCGTCGGCGAAGGCAATGTTGCGCGCATCACCGGTGCGCTCGAGCGCGACTGATGAACCCGGCGGAAGCGAGAGATCAATTCTGGCGATTCCACGCCGGACTTCCGCGTTCGCCGCACCAATGCCGGAGAGTCCGTTGCCTGAATAGTGTCCGTCGGGCAAGGCGACCCTCGCCTCGATCGGGCCACGATACGGCAAATCCTGATTGTTGCGAACGCTCAGCGTTTGCGCATGCGCGTCGCCGGGGAAGACGGATACTGCCGCTACGATTGCCAAAGCGATGAACAGCGGGATTTCGGCAATCGCGCGCGGGATCATGAAAGGGGCGACTCCGCTGGATCCCATGCGAGCAACCGCGCCCTCACGCCCTCGAGGTGCTCGTACATGGAGGTCGACGCACGCTCGGCGTCGCGCTGCTCGAGGGTTCCGAGAATCTCGCGGTGCTCACGGTGGTCGCTTTCCCGCGTGCCGTGGATGTCGAGAATGATGCGCTGTTCTTCGCGGAATACGTTGGTCAGCACGTCCAGCATCTGGCGGATGACGGTGTTTCCGGACGCGATCGCTATCTGCCGATGAAATCCGAGGTTCGACTGGTTGAGGATCGTGTCGTCGTGAAGGTTGCGCCCAGCCTGGTCGAGCAACTCGTGCATCACCGCAAAATGGTCGTCCGTGGCGTTCGTCGCTGCCAGACGTGCGGATGTAGTCTCAATTGGGATGCGCGCTTCGATCAGATCGACCAATAGCTTTTTGGAAACTGTGCCGCCCTGGACAGGATTCGACACCAGCAGGGCATCGGGATCCTGACCGACGTAGACGCCCGAGCCGTGGCGGATGTCGACGACGCCCAGAGTCTCGAGTTTTTTCAGCGCCTCCCGGACTGTAGGCGCCCCGACGCTGAACTCTCGCGCCATGATAGCGATCGCCGGTAACCGGTCTCCGGGACCGTGTCGCCGAGCGAGAATGAGCGCGCGGATGCGGCGGGCCAGATCGTCGGCAAGGCTTTGGCGCAGAACAGGAGACATGATCGAGCTCACGGTTTCAGGTCTCCTCCGACGGGCAGGGCGTATATGCCTAGGTAGCTACAGATAAAGTCATCTTATCACTTGGCCACTTGGCAAGCATAGAAGCTGAACCGCATGTTGTCAATAGACGGGAGGCGGGGGAAGAAACGGTGGCGCGTACGGCTCCGACGGGGGAGCTATCGAGCTCGATGGAGTAGACGACGCTTTCGACGGGCGCGAAGCTCCGGTGGGCCTTACCGTCTCCCCTCAGCCCAATTCGGCCGGCGTCATTTTCGGAACGAGCAAATGGATGATGAGCAGCGCCGACACGTACGCCAATCCGCAGAACACAAAGATCGGCACATAGTTGTCACCGTTTGCCTGCAATACGTTGCCGGTAATGCGCTGGAAGAGAAACCCGCTGAATGAGCCCGCGAATCCACCGATTCCCACGACCGTGCCGATCGCGCCCCGCGGAAACATGTCGCTGGGCAGCGTGAAGAGGTTGGTCGACCACCACTGGTGAGCAGCGGCGGCGAGGCCGACGATCGCGACGGTGGCGGCGAGATTCGGAGCCGACGGAGCTAACATCGTCGGAAGGATTGCCACCGCCGCGATGAGCAACGTGATCTTCCGAGCCCTGTTGACGCTCCAGCCACGCTTGATGAGAGCGCTCGACATCCAGCCACCGACAACCGATCCGACATCCGCCAGGAGATAGATGATGATGAGCGGCAAGGCGACTGATGCGAGGCGGATTCCGTACCGCGAGTCCAGAAACTTTGGCAGCCAGAAGAGATAGAACCACCACACAGGATCAGTCATGAACTTGCCGAGAACGAATGCCCAGGTTTGCCTCTGGCGAAACACCGTGTGCCATGGAATCGCCGTGGTCACGGTGGGCGTACCGCTCCGAATGTGAGCGAGCTCTTGCGCCGATAAACGAGGGTGCGTTTCCGGCGTGCGGTAAATCGCGAGCCACGCGATCAACCAAAGAAATCCGAGCGCGCCGGTAACGATGAAGGCTGCGCGCCATCCCCATCGTAATACGATCACCGGCACGAGGATCGGTGCGAGGATGGCACCCATATTCGAGCCGGCGTTGAAGATGCCGGTAGCAAACGCCCGCTCCCTTGCCGGGAACCACTCCGCGACGGTCTTGAGCGCGGCTGGGAAATTTCCGGATTCACCCAGCCCGAGGGCGAAGCGCGCGAAGCCGAATCCAGCGGCGCTACCGGCAAGCGCGTGACCAATCTCCGCCAGACTCCACACCGTGACAGAGAATGCGAAGCCTATTCGGGTTCCGATCCTGTCCAGCAGTCTGCCGACGCCGAGGTAGCCAATCGCATACGCGAGGGTGAACCAGGAGACGATCGCGCCATAATCGGCGTCCGACCAGCGCAGCTCCGTCTGGAGCGTGGGGGCCAGAATTCCCAGCACCTGACGATCGATGTAGTTGATCGTGGTTGCAAAAAAAAGAAGCGCGCAGATCGTCCAGCGATAGCGTCCCATTCCGGAAACCTTATCGTCTGGCAATTGCACGCGCCACTTCGCGCCACGTCACATGGATCACGCCAGAATCCCGTAACGCCGCACGCACCTCCTCGCTAGCGAGGGCATCGTAATCGTGTTGCCGGCCCGATGGCCCCGAAGGACGATCGTCCGGCAACAGGGAACGCAGCTCCGCGTTGTCATAGCCGGGATGCAGAAAGAGTTCGCTGAGGCCAGGCGGTATTTCCCTGATTCGGTCTGCGTACCAGGACGCCCATCCAGCTGCTGACGGCCTGGGCTCGCCCATGGCAATGAGTCTCTCGAGCGGAACTGTCGCGCGTTCCGAGTCCTTCAGCACATACGGCGCGCGATGCTCCCAGCTTCGGGCAAGACGGAATGGCAGACTTGTTTCGCGCGCGGCACGAACAAAAGCCGCGAAGACTTCCGATCCCCTCAATGCCAGCAGATGTTGGTGCGCATCGATATGAGTCGCTACGATCCCGAGCTCTTTCGCACGTGCGACCTGGGCGAGTATCTCAGCGTGCACCTCGTCGGCCACGACTATCCGCCCGGATGGCCAGCTGGTGGGAAAGAATCCATCCGCATCAACCAGACTGCGAACCTCCTTCGCCGGCAGGACCGGACGCCATCGATCCGTGGGGAGACTTGTGAACATCAGATGGACGCCGATATCGAGATCCGGATGCGTTCTCGCCCATGCGGCGAACTCGGGAAAGTGTTCGCACGGCACCATCGCGCTGCCTGACTCAACGATTCGGCGCTGGAAGGCCGAAATGACCGCGGCATTCACCGCTCGCGCAATTCCAATGTCGTCGGCGTTTATGATCAGCATGCGTGCATCTGGCGGATAGCCCGGTAATACTGGATCCGCTGCTACCCCAGCGGTACGAATGCGTGAGGCCTGGGCGCACGCTGGCAGCGTGGCACCGAGTGCACAAGCCGCCGCCGCGGCGAGAAAGCCTCGTCGCGTCAGCGGACGATCGCAGCTGTCGTCGTCGGTCCCGCTCAAAGCGTCGCCCGCGCCGACACGATCGAGGGTGTCGGTCACCCGCCGCCGAGTTGCGGTACTCACGTCAACCTTTTTTTGTGACGACACCGCCAAGGAAGTACAATGTTCAACCTGCGGCGTCAAGCGACTCGATCTTGGGGAAGCGCAGAATCGCGCTAGCTCCAACGGAGGGTGACGACGGCGCCGGCAGGCATCGCATAAAGAATCGTCCTGTCACCGGAGTGGACGGCGAAAGACACCTCTGCCGCGCCGGTGTTGAGAACAATGAGGACCTTCGAGCCGTCGTCCGCGTTCTTGAAGGCAACGGTCTGTAGTCCGTTCACGTTTGTGCTGGACGCGATGCGGTGCGCGCCCGGCCTCACGAACTGGCTGGCGTGGGCGAGCGCGTAGTACTCCACGTTGCGCGTTACAAAGCCGGTGGTCGAATTGACCGTAATCACCCCGCGGCAGTTGCCGCATCCGCCCAGATGAGGGCCCGCGTTCTCGTCGAGCGCCAGGTTCCAGAGCGCGACACCCTTCGCCCATCCCCTGGTGCTGCCGATGATGAGCTCGCCAACGAAGAATTTCAGGTTGTCGCCAAACACCATCGCCCAACCACCACCGGAGCATTCGGTGAAGTAGGCATCTTTCGAGGGATACGCCGCGTGCACGGTCTCCTGCACTCCTACGCTGCCTGCGTAGCAGTGCCAGGCGACGCCGCTAACATATTTTCGCGCGTCGGTGTCGGAGAGAACGGCAAGCGGAGAGTTCGGCAGATCCCAGTTGTGATCCCAGTCCAGAATCAACGACTGAATTCCCGCTTGTGCGAAGAGAGGTCCGACGTGCTTACCAATCACCTCGGCGCGGACCGGTGGATCCAGCCGCATGCCCGGGTAATCCGCCGGCTCGTACGCGGGCTCGTTCTGCATCGTGACGGCAAAGATCGGAACTCCTTCCGCCGTGTATCCCTCGATGAACTTGCGAAAGTACTGCGCAAAGGACTCGTAGAACTCAGGACGAAGAGTGCCCTGAATCAGGCTTCCCGTCGTCTTCATCCAGCCCGGCGGACTCCAGGGCGAGGCGACGAGCTTCAGCTGCGGATTGATCGCCAGCGCGGCCTTGAGCGCGGGAAGCTTGTCGGCGCGATCCTCGTCGAGAGAAAAGTGTGCGAGCGTGGCATCGGTTTGGCCCGCCGGCATGTCGTCGTAGCTGTAGTCGTGCGTCGAAAAATCCGACGCCCCCATCGGCACGCGCATGAAGCTCAACCCGATGCCGGGGTTGCGGCCAAACAGCTCGTGGAGAATTGCATCGTGTTGGGCACCGAGCTTGTGCTGAATGAGATATGCGGAGGCGTCGGTCATCGCCGCGCCAAAGCCGACGATCTCCTGATAGCTCGTCCCTTCGTCCACATCGATGACTATGGACGATGCATCCGCGCCCGATCGGATGACTACGTCGGGCTGCCGGGAGAGCAGGCGCGATTGGTCCGCCGTGGTGAGCCACACCTCCGCCGCGGGACCCGAAGGCGTGCCTCCGCCTCCGGGGTCGACCGCGGTGTTGTGTCCGCACCCTGCCAGGAATCCGGCAAGGATGACGCAGCGGACACGCTGGACTCGACGACCTGGCGTTTGCAGCATCACCAGCCGGGGTTTTGCGTCAAGAGAGAGTTGCTGTTGATCTGTCCGTCCGGGATCGGAAAGAGGTTACTTGGAGCACCATGAACCGATGTCTCACCTGGGATGAGTGTCTGCATTTGCAGGGTCTTCGCCTGGATTGTGGCATCGAGGATTCCCCAGCGCGACAAGTCGAACCAGCGCTGGCCTTCCATCGCGAACTCACGCCGGCGCTCGACGCGTATTGAATCCGTCAGCGCGGCCGAGCCAAGGCCGGACACGGTTGGAATCCCGGCGCGCGCACGAACCTCGTTCAGCGCCGCCTCCGCCGGCCCGTTGGTCGCAGTGCCACCTGAGTTCACCGCCTCGGCGTACATCAGCACCACGTCCGTATATCGCTGGACGATCCAGTTGTTCGGCATTTCCTGCCAGGCTCGGGCGGTCATGTCCTTGCTGTCCGTTTCGTCAATCCACTTGTGGAATGCCGCGCCGTTCGGCACTCCCCACGTTGCGGTGTCACCCGACGCGGTTACATAAGGGGATGTCATGTAGGTGGCGCCATTCCCACGCTGATCGTTGGCCGAGTAAAGCGCGATCAGGTTGGGATTCACCTGAATCAGGCCGTAAGCAGGTCCACCCGGGAATCCGAAAGGAAGAGTGAACAGCGTCTGAACACTGCCTACGACGCCGGGGGTCTGCTCCGGCGCGCCATAGTTGATCTCGAAGATGCTCTCCGGACTCACGAACTCGTTCGAGATTTTGAAATTGTCGAGCCAGCGCGCGTTGAGGGAATAGCGACCGGAGGACATCACTTGCCCCGCGTACTTGGCCGCGTTGTTGTAGTCCTTCTGAGTGAGGTAGACCTTGGCGAGCAGTGAGGTCGCGGCGCCGGAAGTGGCGCGGCCAAGATCCGCTCCGGAGTAAGACGCCGGTAGATCGGCCATCGCAATCTCGAGGTCACTCACGATCAGAGCATAGACCTGAGCAGCGGCGGTTCGGGCGATCTTTGCATCGGCTACCGATTTCGCCTCGTGCTCCATCAGCGGAACGTCGCCGAACATCCGGACCAGTTCGAAGTACATCAAGGCGCGCAGATAGTGCGCCTCGCCGAGCACACGATTGCGCTCGGTGACGTCCATTACAATCGGTGGTACCCGGTCGAGGACGATGTTCGCCTTGTTGATCGTGATGTAGGCGTTGGTCCACAGGTCGTTGATCGACCAGAGCGTCGGATCGAACGTATAGGATGCGAGCTGGTGTCCGTCCGGCCCGTAGTTCGCCGTGGCGAACATGTCGTCCGAGGCAACGTCGGACTCGTACCAGATCCAGAAGTACACCCACTGCGACTGCGCGTATACCGAGTTGACAGCCGACACCGCGTCAGCGGCCGAGCGGTAGAAGTTTTCGGGTGCGAGTACATCGGTCGGCTTGGGCTCGAGGAACTGATCGCAGCCCGCGACCGATAGCGCGGTAAGGCAGCCGAGAATCGCAGTCTTCCGGCGCAATGATTTGAGAAGATTATTGGTATGCATAGGATTCGCGTGACTCCGTCGCGCTAGAAAGCGGTGGTAAAGCCGAGGATGAATTGGCGCGTCTGAGGATAGGTGCCGAAATCGATGCCCTGAGCGAGGACGCTGGTGGCATACTCACTCACCTCCGGATCATACCCGGTGTACTTCGTCTTGGTGAAGAAATTCTGTGCGCTCACGTAGATCTCCGCGTTCTGGAGATGGCCCGCCCGCGTCGATTGGAGCAGCGACGATGGCAGGCGGTAGCCGAGGCGGATGCTCTTGCCGCGAATGTACGAGCCATCCTCCACGAAGAGCGTGGATGGTCGTGCGTCGTAAGTGTTGCCGATCTTCGGAACCGGTATGCCGTTAGCCCCCGCGCTCTGTGCGGGTAGCACATCGGTGAGCTGATTGTTGTTCCCGGCATCATTGGTGAGCAGTGCTCGCGTGATGTTGTAGATCTTGTTTCCCTGCGAGAACGTCATGAAGACCGAGAGGCCGAAGTTCTTGAATGTCAAATCGTTGGTGAAGCCACCGGTGTACGTGGGCTCCGCGCTGCCGATGATTCGCTGGTCCGCGGTCGAGATCACACCGTCGCCGTTGAGGTCTGCGTACGTCGGCTGCCCGTTCGACATCCCGTCATAGACGTAACCGTAAAACGAGTTGATCGGCTGTCCCACCTTGAGGATGGTGGGGTTCTGAACCGCTCCCGCGCCGACGCCAACCGGCCCCACGATCTGCGAATCCGCCCCGATGCTGAGCACCTTGTTCCGGTTCCAGGCGATGTTGAACCCGGAGCTCCACCCGAGTGCTCCAGTAGAGTTCACGGTGTTGAGAGAAAGCTCGACGCCGCGATTGCGGACGCTGCCGATGTTCTGAAGCTGCGAGCTGTAGCCGAGGTTGGCAGGAACGGCAACCTCGAGGAGAAGATCCCGCGTTGTCTTGTTGTAGACATCGCCGGTGACCAACAGTCGGCTTCGCAGCAGGGCGACGTCGAGTCCGATGTTGCCCTGACTGGTGCTCTCCCATTTGAGATTGGGGTTGGCCAGTGTGTTCGGGCTGTAGCCGACGACCTTGATGCCGTTGAACAGGTAAGTGGAGCTGCCCAGCGTCGCGAGCGCCCGGTAGTTACCAATGTCCTGATTTCCGGTTTTTCCAATACTCGCGCGCAGCTTTAGATCGTCGAACAATCCAAGTCCCCTCACGAACGACTCGTCCGACAGGCGCCAGGCGATTGCAGCCGAGGGGAAGAAACCGTACTGGTTGCCGGAGCCGAATTTCGAGGACCCGTCGACGCGTTCGGTGACGGTGAAGAGCAATCGGTCGAAGAGATTCCAGTTCGCGCGGGCGAAATAGGAGGCGAGCGACGAATGGGGCGCTCCCGTCCAGACCCCGATGAATGTTCCTGCGGAATTGAGTCCGTTCTGTCCGAGCGCGTCCGTGACGAAGTTCTGCCCCGTGCCCGACACGTTATTGGAGTTGGTGCGCTGCAGAGTCACGCCACCAAGGAGATCCACGGCGCCCAGCATCCCGATCTGTCCCGGAGTGAAGTGCAGCGTGTTCTCGCTGAGCCAAGTCGTCACCGCAAGTGAGCCACGGCTTCCAAAGCCGCCCGTGGTCACGCCTGGAAAGGTCGTCGATGGAGAATAAAAGTCCTGCATCGAGGATAGGTAGTCGGCTCCGAATGACGACCGGAATGTCAGCTTGGGAAACAGGTCGTATTCGCCGAAGACATTGCCGACGAAGCGGTTCTGCTGTTCCTGGTTGACGATGAGGGTGGCCGCGCCGACGGGATTCGAGAAGATTCGACCGGTAGCAGGATTGTCCCCGATGAAGAATTCGCTGCCGGACCCGAACACACCGAGCGTTGGCGGAGCGGTCAGTGCGTTGAGCAGGACGGCCGAAACTTCCTGGCCACCGCCACCATTCGGCATCAGCTGCGATTGTGAGCGGCTCAAGGTGAAGCGATTACCAACCCGGAACCTGCTGCTGATGTCCTGGTCGAGATTGAGCCGCACGGAGCCGCGATTGAGATCGGTGTTCAGAACGACACCGTCCTGCCGGAGCAGGTTGCCGGAGACATAATAGTGCGTGTCGTTGTCACCGCCTGCGAACGACGCTTCTACGTTCGTGACCGGAGCAGAGCGGAAGATTTCGTCCTGCCAGTCGGTGTTGGGGAGCGCTGCTATCTCTGCCGCGGTATACAGCGGCGGTTGACCGCCGTTCACGCGGGCGGCGTTGGCATAGTCGGCGAACTGCTGCGCATTCAGAAGCGAGAGCCGATGCCGCACCGTCTGCATGCCGTGGTAGGCATTGAGCGAGACCGTGTTCTCTCCCGAGCGCCCACGCTTGGTGGTGATCAGGATGACGCCGTTCGAGGCGCGTGCACCATAGATCGCCGTTGCCGATGCATCCTTCAGTATGTCGATGGATTCGATGTCGGATGGATTGAGCGCGGCGAGGGGATTCACACCACTGACACCCTGAGTCTCGAGCGTAAAGGTGTTCGTACCGTCGGCACTTGCTGCGATTGGAACCCCATCGATGACGTACAGCGGATCGTTGCCTGCCGCGATAGAGTTGCCGCCGCGAATTCTGACTGCCGCGGTCGACCCAGGTTGGCCGCTGCCGGTAGTCACCTGAACGCCGGCCACTCTCCCCTGGAGCGCTTGTTCCACTGATGTAACCGGCGTGCTTACAATCTGATCCGAAGTCACTGATCCAACGGCACCGGTGAGGTCGCGACGCCGTTGCGTCCCGTAGCCGATGGTGACCACGTCGCTGAGACTGACGGCCAGCACACGAAGCGAGAAGTTGGCAGTTACCGTCTCGTTGGTCGTCACCACAACCGCGGCGCTGTCGCGCGAGAATCCGATGCGCTGGACATAGACTGTATGCGCACCTTCCGGCACGCCTGTGACGGAATAGTTGCCGTCGGAGCCGGTCGAGGCGCGGAGGCGCGTGCCGCTCACCGAGATCGTGGCGTCGTTCACCGGTTCACTCGTACCGGCTATCGTAACGCGGCCGACGATAATGCCGGCAATTTCGGCTGGACCCGCCGCCACGACCACTGGAACGAGCGCCATGTGTCCATCCGTGGAGACCCACAACTCCACGTTGACATCGCCCAGGATTTCATAGAAGGCTTGCAGCACACTGCCGTCCCGCATGTCGATCGAGACGACTCGATCGAGGGGCACAACGGCTCGGCTGTACGAGAGCGGCGCGCCGGCCAGCGACGCAATCTCCTGAAGTGCCCGCTCGAGGCGCACTTTGCGGAGATGCAGCGTGATTGGCTGTCGCAGCAGTACCGGCGCATCGCTCTCGTCGATCGCCGAAGCAAAACGAACGATATAAGTGGTTTGTCGCGCGACAAACGGCTGTTGCGCCGCCGCGACCGAGTTGACGCCAAGCAGCATGACTGCCGCGAGCGCCGCTAGCGTCGTACGTGTCAGGGACTTCATGTAGCTACCTCCTGAATTCTGGTGCTGTGGATCGCGATGTTCGTAATGGACAACGTGAGTGGACATTTGGCGTTATCGCGCGCGGTGAGGCGAGGCGGGTGAAAGAGATGGCGGCGTCAGGCCGCCAATCCGGTCGAGCGTCACGCGGTCTTTTGTGTTCCGAACCTGGAGACCGAGCGTGGCTGCGACGAGGCTGATCGAAGAGCGAAAGGAGGCGTCGGTCAGGGCGCCGGTGAATGGGAGGGTGCCGAGTGCGGGGTCGGCGAGGTGGACGTCGACGTCGTGCCAGCGCCGCAACTCCGCGAGTACGGTCGCGAGCGGCGCGTCGTGGAACACAAGACGGCCATCGAGCCAGGTAAGAAGTGAGTCGACTGCGACCCCGCGCGTGAGGCTCGAAGTTCCATCGATTCCGAGACGCCCGACATCGCCCGCGTCGAGAAGACCGACGCCGCTCATATCTACTCCACCGCTGCGGACCACCACCTGGACGGCGCGATCTTCAGGGTAGCTGCGCATGGCAAACTCGGTCCCGACGTCGCGCGCAATTGCCGCCCCCGCGTAAACGATGAATGGATGGCTTTCATCGTGTTTCACCTCGAAGTATCCCTGACCCTCCAGGTACACGGCGCGTTCCTGCTCTCCGTAGTTGGCGGCGACCCGAATATGACTCGCTGGTGCGAGACGAATGCGGGTTCCATCCGAGAGCCGCAGCTCGGCGCGTTCTCGATTGGCAGTCGAGAAGGATTCCTCGGCCGGCTGAGACTCCGCCTTGGCCGTGTCCCGCTGCGACACACTGAATCCGGCGACGGCGATGAGCCCGGCGGCTAGCGTCGTGTACGCGATTCGACGCCATCCGGAGCCGCGCCCGCGCGACGGAAGAAGCGCGAAGAGATGGCGCTGTTTCGTGGCCGTGACTTGCTTCGCCTTCGGGGAGCCGCCGGGAATAGGATGCGAATCACCCTCGGTTTCGTGCAGTCGCCCTCGCAACCGCATCCAGGAATCCCGGGGATCAGGGGGAGCGGGACGAGACCGCTCCTCTTCCAGCTCCGCCAGAAATGACGCGAGCGCCATAGCGAGATCGGGATGCGCCATGAGATAGCGACGCACGAAGGCGTCCTCCGCCTCCGAGCACTCGTGCGCCAGATAGCGATCTAGCAGCTCGGCGTCGATGCCGTCGGCCGCCCGATCAGACAAGGTTGCAGACCGGCAGACAGCGATTTCGCACGTGTTCCACACATGTACGTACCGCGAGCAGCTGGAGCGTTACACTTCGCTACGAAAGCGAGCTAGTGGCGGGCGTGCGAGAGCAGAGGGAGGAGGTCGGCGCGGGCGCGAGTCAGCAGGGTTCGAACCGCTTCGGGGGTAGTGCCGAGGACGCGTGCGATCTCGAGGGATGACATGTCATGCTTCCAGCGAAGCGTCATCGCGATGCGCCGCCGTTCGGGAAGCTCGGCGATCGCGTGGACGACCGCCTGGTCGATTTCCTCGGCTTCGAGCGCGAGCTGCTGGTCCATCGGAGGCGTTCCCATCGTCGTGGCGCCAATCATGGCGCTGCCAGACATTTGCCCGATCGACACCGAGGTTGGACCACCGCCTTCCCACGCGCCCCTTCCTGGCGCGCGCGCATTCGCGCTGGTCGTTCGCGTGACCACTCTCTCGTGCCGGAGGTAATTCAGCGCCAGATGACGAACAGACGCGTACAGCCACGCTCGCACACGCGTGTTGACTTCCCACGTGGCGCGCGTTCCCCAGACAGCGAGGAACACGTCCTGGACAAGCTCTTCTGCCACGTCCCGCGAGCGAACGTATGTATATGCGAAGCGCCACAGCTCGTCGTGGTGAGCCAGATAAAGCAACTCGAATGCGGCCTCGTCTCCGCGGCGAATACGCGGGACGAGATTCGATTCTTCGTCGTCTGCTTGGGCGGAAGCCTTATTCACAGCCGGGCCATCCGAAAGGCTAGAGAGAACTTTCGAGCATGGATCGCGAACATAGTGTTGGGGATCGGAATGCGCCACCTCGCCCCGGTCGGAGCTGTCAGATCGGCGCGTGAAGCGCTGGGGCCACGGGCGGTAGTACTAAACAGCAAGGGGAGCCATCACTGGCTCCTCTTGCTGTTTTGCGCATCCAAAGACCGACCTACTGCGCTACTACTTCGAACGGCTCAGACGACGACGCCCTGTAGGGTACCGCGTTGTAATCGTCCCCGATCTTCGAAGTGAGATAGAGGTGGACGCGATACAATCCGGGATCACCAGTGAAGCGTGCCCAGTTATCCTGATTCGCGACGACGCTGAACGGAACAGTCACGCTCTCTCCAGGCTCAACGACGGATGCCACGGATAGGTCGAGAGCGCAGACCGGCGACCACACCCTGGCCCATCCGGGCTCCCCGTCCTGGCCGACGGCCACAACGTCGCCGGTTTTCCGCTCCAGGGAGAGCGCGCAGGGATGCCAGTAGATGGCGTGAACCGACATG
>Ga0193726_1001997_pt1 | contig 14534 bp, 16 predicted proteins | sample H2c1metaG_FD_144928 | JGI IMG/M metagenome (GOLD analysis project Ga0193726, IMG submission 144928) | Soil microbial communities from a riparian zone of the East river system, Colorado, United States - H2c1 | ecosystem: Environmental > Terrestrial > Soil > Riparian zone | place: USA: East River... | reverse complement strand
TCACGCGCGGCGTGCGCACGGCCTGCTTCTTCTGGGTGCAGAGCCTGATCCGCGACGATAGCCAGCGCGCGCTGCTGCACGACATGGACAATGCCATCCAGCGCCTCAACCAGACCAACGCGGACGAGGTGGCGCGGCGTTCGCTGATCGGCTGCTACCACAACCTCGTCCGGCAATGGAGCGAGACCTGATGGCCGAAGCTGCCGCCACGGCCCTGGCAAGCAACCGAGTGAACCGGAGATTGACGTTCGTGCGCTGGGTGCGCCGGACGCACGGCTGGTTCGGCCTGTGGGGCGCCATCCTGGGACTCATGATGGGCTTCAGCGGCATCTGGCTGAACCACCGCAACGTCCTGAAGCTGGAGCTGCCCAACCAGCAGCAGATCAATGCCCAGCTCGAATTGCCCGACCCGCGGCCGGCCACGATCGACGCCATGGCGGCCTGGCTGCAGCAAACCCTGAAGCTCGACGGTATCGCCAACAACATGCGGGTCGAGCGCTCGCGGCCGGTGGCCTGGACGGAAAGAGGGGCCGGCAAAGGAGCGGAGCGGGAAGGCGAGCGCCGGCCGCTGGTGCAGCCCGAACGCTGGACGCTTAATTTCGGTGGGCCGAACAGGATCATCCAGGTCGAGTATTGGGTCGGCAACAGGTCGGTCGGCGTGCGCACCACGGAGAACGGCTTCGTGGCGACGCTCACCAACCTGCACAAGGGCGTGGGCATGCCGGTGCCGTGGATCCTGCTGATCGACACGCTGGCTGGAAGCCTCATCTTCCTCTCGATCAGCGGCGTCATCCTATGGTGGGAGACGAATCGTCGCCGTCTCGTCGGCTTGACGATCTTCGGCGTGTCGGTTGCGATAACAGTGGCGATCGCGATGTCGCCGCTGCAGTGGTGAGGCCAGGCCGTGAGTGCCGATACCCCTCCTGTCATTCCAAGGCTGCGTGACGAGATCACGCCGACCTACAAGGAGCCGCTGACGCCGACGGTGAAGCGCGCCCTGCTGGCGCTCGTGATCTTCTTCCATGTCGGCGGCGGCTGGGCGCTGACGCAGGTCGAGCCGATCAAGCTCGTGGTCGGCGACATCGCGCCCATGGAAGTCCGCATGGTGCCGGCTGAGCAGGCGGCGCAGCCCGATCCGCCGCTCGACGAGCCGCCGCCGTTGCCCGACGTGAAGCCACCGCCGCCCGACCTCGCCACGATCGTCGACCCGCCACCGCCGGATCTGCCGCCGCCGGAGTTCCCGATCGCCAAGATCGACATTCCGCCCCCGCCGGACATGCCGCCGCCGGTCATTCCGGTCGAAAAGCCGCCGAAGCCCAAGCCGGTGCCGCCCAAGCCGGTGCAGAAGCAGCCGCCGACGCCGCAGGCGCCGGTCGAGGCCCAGCCGCAGCAGGCCGCACCGGCCGCTCCGGCGGCGCCGAAAACGGTATCGGCCTCGCAACTGGGCTACCTCGTGCCGCCCAATCCGATCTATCCGGCGCGCTCGCGCAAGGCGGGCGAGGAGGGCAAGGTCATGGTGCGCGTGCTGATCGACGTCACCGGCCGGCCGGCGCAGGTCTCGATGCAAACCTCGTCGGGCCATCCCGAGCTTGACCAGTCGGCGCTGAGCGCCGTGCGCGCCGCCCAGTTCCGGCCCTACGCCGAAGGCGGGATCGCGCAGGCGGTCTGGGTCCTTGTTCCGATCAATTTTGTGTTGCGGTAGGAGAGTACGCCATGGGCGACGCATCATCCCTGGGCTTCGGCCATTTCCTCCAGCAGTCCGACATCGTCGCACGGGTGCTGCTGGTCGTTCTCGTGCTGATGTCGGCGATCTCGTGGTACCTGATCGTCTACAAGGGCATCAGTCAGGTCATCCGCCAGAATCGCAGCAAGAAGTTCCTGGACTTCTTCTGGAGCGCCACCTCGCTCGAGGCGGTGCAGAATGAGCTGAACGTGCACGGCGTGCGCGAGCCGTTCGGCCACCTGACCGCCCATTCGCTGCACGCCCAGGCCCACCACGCCAAGTTCGGCGCGGCCAAGCTCGAGGAGACCGGCAGCGAGCAGGAGTTCCTGACGCGCACCATCAAGAAGGTGCTCGACGAGGAGACGACGTCGCTGGAGAACGGCCTCACCATGCTGGCCACCATCGGCGCCACCGCGCCGTTCGTCGGCCTGTTCGGCACGGTGTGGGGCGTCTATCATGCCCTGGTGGCGATCGGCATGTCGGGCTCGGGCATGCTCGACAAGGTGGCGGGCCCGGTCGGCGAAGCGCTGATCATGACCGGCATCGGCCTCGCGGTCGCCCTGCCGGCGGTCATGGGCTACAACTGGCTGACCCGCTCCAACCGCGTGCTGACCGCCAAGCTCGACGCCTTCGCCTTCGAGCTTCTGACCTTCCTGTCGATGGGCCGCGCCCTGCAGGCGTCGGGCCGCGGCGCCAAGCCGGGCAGCGTGCCGCTCGCCGCCGTCAACTACTAGCCGGGAGAAGGATCATGGCTTTCGGAAGCTTCGACCGCAAAACCGCGTCCCAGCCCATGGCCGAGATCAACATGGTGCCGTTGATCGACGTCGTGCTGGTGCTGCTGGTGATCTTCATCGTGACGGCGCCGCTCCTGACCAACGCCGTCAAGCTCGACCTGCCCAAGGCCACCTCCAACGCCGATATCCAGAAACCGGAGAAGGTCGAGTTCGCCATCGATCCGTCCGGGTCATTGTTCTGGAATGGCGAGCGCATCAGCCGCGAGGATGCGGTCACGCGCTTTACCGAGGCGGGCGCCAAACGCCCGCAGCCGGAAATCTATCTGCGCGCCGACCAGAACGTGGCCTACCGCTATGTCGCGGAGATGCTGGCCGACGCCTCCAAGGCGGGGCTGAGCAAGATCGCCTTCGTCAGCGAGCCGGCGCGGTAGGCTGGGCGCGCGCGACTCCAGTCGCGCGTCTTTGTCGATCGCACGGAAGATCGCGCCACTGGAGTGGCGCGCCCCCAGCATCAATTGTACTTGCGCAATTCGAGCTGGCCGATCTGGTTGCGGTGGACCTCGTCTGGCCCGTCGACCAGGCGGAGCGCGCGCGCCGTCGCATAGGCCTTGGCCAGGCCGAAATCGCCGGACAGGCCGGCCGCACCGTGTGCCTGGATCGCCATGTCGACCACGATCGACAACATCTTCGGCACGGCGACCTTGATCATGGCGATCTCCGCCCGCGCCACCTTGTTGCCAACCGTGTCCATCAGGTAAGCGGCCTTGAGCACGAGCAGGCGTGCCTGCTCGATCATGATGCGCGCCTCGGCGATGCGCTCCAGCGTGACCGTCTGCTCGGCCAGCGGCTTGCCGAATGCCACGCGGGATTTCACCCGCTTGCACATGTCCTCGAGCGCGCGCTCGGCCAGGCCGATCGCGCGCATGCAATGGTGGATGCGACCCGGGCCCAGCCGGCCCTGGGCGATCTCGAAGCCGCGGCCTTCGCCCAGCAGGATGTTTGAACGCGGCACGCGGACATTCTCGAACAGCACCTCGGCATGGCCGTGCGGCGCATCGTCGTAGCCGAACACCGAGAGCGGGCGCAGCACCTTCACGCCGGGCGTGTCCATCGGCACCAGCACCGTCGATTGCTGGCGGTAGCGGTCGGGATTGGCCGGATCGGTCTTGCCCATGAAGATGATGATCTTGCAGCGCGGGTCGGGCGCGCCGGTCGTCCACCATTTGCGGCCGTTGATCACGTAGTGATCGCCGTCGCGCAGGATGGTGCTCTCGATGTTGGTGGCGTCCGAGGAGGCGACCGCCGGCTCGGTCATGGCGAAGCAGGAACGGATCTCTCCGGCGAGCAGGGGAGCCAGCCACTGCGTCTTCTGGCCTTCGCTGCCGTAGAGTTCCAGGGTCTCCATGTTGCCGGTATCGGGCGCCGAGCAGTTGAACACCTCCGACGCCATGGGCGAGCGGCCCATGATCTCGCACAACGGCGCGTATTCGAGGTTGCTGAGGCCCGCGCCCCGCGGCGAATGCGGCAGGAAGAGGTTCCACAAGCCTTCGAGCTTCGCCTTGGCCTTGAGCGCCTCCATCAACGCCGTCGGCTGCCAGCGATCGCCGGTCTCGATCTCGCGGACATGGCGCGCCTCGTTGGGATAGACGTGATGGTCCATGAAACCGCGCAGCTTGTCCTGCAGGGCCACGACCTTGTCGGAATGGGCGAATTCCATGGTATGTCTCCGATGCTGTGGCGGCATCCATAGGCCTGCCCCGTGGCATCAGGAAATTGAATAGATTTCATGATATACCATCGATGTGATTAATCTTTCCCGCATCGACCTCAACCTGCTGGTCGTCCTCGAGACGATCGTTGCCGAAGGCGGCGTCAGCCGGGCGGCGGAGCGGCTCAATCTCACCCAGCCGGCGGTGAGCCACGCCCTCGGGCGGCTGCGCGCGTTGTTTGGCGATCCTTTGTTCGTCCGCCGCGGCCGCACCTTGGCGCCAACCGCGCTGACCAAGAGCCTGGTCGAGCCGCTGCGCCAGGCGCTGCGCTCCATGGGCGCCGTGCTGGCCGCAGGCGGCCGCTTCGATGCTGGGGAGACGCCCGCCAGCTTCACCGTCGCCATGCGCGATCCTTTGGAACAACTGGTGCTGCCGCCGTTGGCGCGCAAGCTCTCCAGGGACGCCCCGCGCATCGACCTGCGTTGCGTGCAGGCGCGGCGGCGCAACGTCGAAGCCGCCTTGGCCGCCGGCACGCTCGACGCCGCAATCGACGTGGCGCTGGCGATGTCCGACAGCGTGCGCCGTGCCAAGGTGGCGGCCGACGGCTTCGCGGTGGTGGCGCGCAAGGGCCATCCCGCACTGCGCGGCGGGCTTGGCCTGGCGGCCTATCTGCGGCTGGAACACGTCATGGTGTCGTCGCGCCGCCGCGGCCCGGCGCCGGAGGATCTCGGGCTGGGCCAGCTCGGCCACCATCGCCGCGTGCGTCTGCGCTGCCGCAACTACGGTGCGGCCTTCCGCATCGTGCAAGAGACGGACTTCCTGCTGACCATGCCGGCGCGCTATGCCGGCCTGCTGAACGAGCTTGCCGGCCATCGCCTGCTCAAGCTGCCCTTCGCGATGCCGACCCTCGATCTCTACCTCTACTGGCACGAGGCCGCGCATGACGATCCGGCCAATCGCTGGCTGCGCGCGCAGCTTCTCGAGGTGCTGGGCAAATCGACGTCGGTGAGCAAGACTGCGCGGTAAGAACTTCCGTGCAGCCTGTGTGGAGTTATTTCCGTGTCGCTTGATGCAAGGCCGACGATTGCGGCGCCGGACGACGATCCGTATCTTTGGCTCGAGGATATCGAAGGGTCTGACGCGCTCGTCTGGGTCGAGGCGCAGAACGAGCGGACGCTTTCGACCTTCGGCACCGCCGAATTTGCCGCCGATCGGGACGTCCTCACGGCGATTCTCGACCGGCCCGACAAGATTCCCTACATCGCGCGGCGCGGGCCGTACTTCTACAATTTCTGGATGGATGCCCAACAGCCGCGCGGGCTGTGGCGGCGCACGACGCCCGAGAGTTTCCGCCTCGAGCAACCTTTCTGGGAGATACTCCTCGACGTCGATGCGCTCGCAGCGGCTGAGGGTGAGGATTGGATCTGGAGCGGCGCCACGACGCGGCCGGGCACCCATGATCGCGCGATCGTGCGCCTGTCGCGCGGCGGCAGCGATGCCGTGGTGCTGCGCGAGTTCGATCTTGCGAGCAAAGTTTTCGTAAGCGACGGCTATGTGCTGCCGGAAGCCAAGAGCGCGGCAAGCTGGCTCGATCCCGACACGCTGCTGCTGAGCAGCGCCTGGGGCGGCGACGTCACCACGTCCGGCTATGCCCGGACGGTGCGGCTGTGGCGGCGGGGCACCGACCCAGCGCAGATGCCAATGCTCTTCGAAGTGCCGCGCGAGAGCATGTCGGCCGGCGCCGCCATCGATCGCACCGAGGCGACCAAGACGGTCTGGTTCTACGACTCGGTCGGCTTCTTCGACGTGAAGGTCTGGCTGGCGGATACCGCCGGCGACCACCGGGCAAAGCTCGACCTGCCGACCGACGTCGAGGTCGATGCGCATCGCGGCTGGATCACGATCAAGCCGCGCACGGCGTGGAGCGTTGGCGGAAAAACCTATCCGGGCGACACGCTGTTGGGGATGAAGCTCGACACGTTCCTCGCCGGCGGCCGAGACTTCGCCGTGCTGTTCAAGCCCGGCAAGCGGCGATCGCTGCAGGATTTCTCGTGGAGTGGGGACCAACTGGTGCTGTCGATCCTCGACAATCTGCAGCCGGTATTTGAAGTCCTGGTTCCCTCCGCTGCCGCTTGGACGAGCACGAGGCTCGCCGGCCTGCCGGAAATCGGCGTGGTCGGCGTCTCGTCGCTCGATGTCGAGACCTCGGAAACCAACGGCGATCTGTTGGCGATCGTCCAGGATCCGCTGACACCACCGTCGCTGATGCTCATTGCCAAGGGCCAAGCTCCTACCGTGCTCAAGCGATCGCCACAGGCCTTTTCGCCCGACGGGCTGGTGGTGACGCGCCACGAAGCGATCTCCGTCGACGGCGAACGCATTCCCTACACCCAGACGGGGCCAGCCGGGGAGACGGGCGACGCGCCGGTGCATCTCACCGGCTATGGCGGCTTCGAGGTTTCGTCGCTGCCCTATTACAACTCGGCGATCGGCAAGCTCTGGCTCGAGCGGGGCGGCACCAGCGTCACCGCCAACATCAGGGGCGGCGGCGAATTCGGCTCGCCCTGGCACGATGCCGGCCGCGGCGCCGGCAAGCGACTGTCGCACGACGACTTCGCCGCCGTCGCGGCCGATCTGGTGCGCCGCGGCGTGACGCGGCCGGGCCGCATTGCTGCCGAGGGCGGATCGAACGGCGGAATCCTGATCTCCAACATGTTGACCCGCTATCCCGAGCGGTTCGGCGCCTTGTTCTGCACCATCCCGCTGATCGACATGCGCCGCTATTCGAAGCTGCTGGCCGGCGCGAGCTGGATGGCCGAATACGGCGATCCCGACAAGCCCGAGGAATGGGCGTGGCTAAAGACCTATTCAGCCTATCACCAGGCGGTGCCCGGCCGGCCTTATCCGCCGATCCTGATCGCCACCACGCGCCGCGACGACCGCGTGCATCCCGGCCACGCCCGCAAGATGGCGGCCAAGCTGCAGGCCATGGGCTACGAGGACGTCTGGTTCTATGAGCCGGCCGCCGGAGGCCACGGCTACGGCAAGGACAACAAGGAACGCGCCGCCTTCTCGGCGCTCGGTTACGCCTTTCTGCGGCAGAAGATCGGCTTCGTAAGCCGGGCGCTCGAGGCTTAGCTCCGCGATCCTGCGAGCGTGACGGTCGCAGCGCCTGCGCCGATCAGAAGGCTGCCGCCCACCTTGTTGATTATGCCGATCGCCCTGGGATTGCTGACGAAGCCGCGGGCGCGGGAGGCGACCAGGGCGTAGCCGAAGGCATTGCCAAAGGCCAGCAGCAGGAACGTCGTCTCGAACACCAGCATCTGCCTGAGAAAGTCGGCATGCGGGTCGAGGAAGGCCGGCAGGAAGGCCACGAAGAAGGTGATGCTCTTGGGGTTGAGCGCCGTCACCAGCCAGGCATGGCCCAGCATGCGGGCGGCCGACACCGCATCGGTGCGCGGCGCCGCCTCCAGCGTGCCACCGGCTCGCCAGAGCTTGATCCCGAGATACACGAGGTAGGCGGCGCCGACCCATTTCAGGATGGTGAAGAGCGTGGCCGACGCGGCGAGCAGGGCGCCCAGCCCCAGCATGGAGAGCGTCATGGCGGTGAAGTCGCCCAGCGCGACGCCGATCGCCATGGGCAGCGCCGTCCGCCAGCCCTGGCCCAGCGCATAGGAGACGACCAGCAGCACGGTCGGTCCCGGAATGACCAGCAGCACCGTCGACGCGGCGGTGAAGGCGGCCCAGCTCTCAAATGTCATGTGCTCCTCCGTCAGCGCCCTCGATAAAGCCACAGGCGCCGCCGGAGGTCAGCCGGCTTTTGCCGTCTTGCCGCCGTCGATCACGATCTGCGCACCGGTCATGAAGGGGTGTTCGTCGGAGGCCAGGGTGAGAGCCATGGCGGCGATCTCCTCGGCCGTGGCCAGCCGGCCCAGGCCGGGGACGTTGTTCTTGATCCACTGGTTCAGCCCGACCCGCCAGATGGCGTCCGGCGCGTTCTCCATGCCGGCTGCCTTGCGGAGGAAGGGCGTGTCGGTCGTGCCGGGGATCAGCGCGTTCACGCGGATGCTCTGCAGCGCGTAGTCGAGCGCCGCGGCCTGGACCAGGCCGACCAGGGCGCGCTTGCTCGTCGTGTAGGCCGACCGCTTGGCCTGGGTGGCGATGGCATTGGACGAGGAGGTGACGACGATGGTGCCGCCGCCTGCCTTCAGCATATGCGGGATCTGGTATTTCATGGCGAGGAAGACGCCGCGGACATTGGTGTTGTTCACACGGTCCCATTCCGCGGCACTGTATTCGTGCAACGGCTTCTCGATGGTGATGCCGGCATTGTTGAAGGCGACGTCGAGCCGGCCATAGGTGCTTGCCGCACGGTCGATGAAAGCCTGCACCTCGTCCTCGACCAGCACGTCGGCCTTCACATAGAGGGCCTCTCCGCCCGCGGACCTGATCTCGCGCTCGACCTCCTGGCCCAGGTCCATGCGGCGACCGCAGAAGGCGACCTTGCCGCCCTCGGCGGCGAAGGCCAGCGCCGCGGCGCGTCCGATGCCCGAGGTCGCCCCGGTGATGGCGACGACCTTGCCCTCGAAACGACGGCGGCCGGGCGCGGGCGGCAGCGGTGCGGACTTGGGCGGCAGGGCCACGGCGACGCCTGCCGCCAGCCCGGCAAACAGCCCGGCGACGGCGCCCAACGTGGTGGAACCCAGGATGCGCCGGCGACCGGGGGCAGGAGAGGAGGCTGAGGTCATGGCTGGCTCCAATCTTGTCGTTGCCAAGATAAGATATCGATCAATCTTGACAATGACAAGTCCCGGCTTGGTTTCTTGACAGCAAGATCGGTGCGTGAGCCGATGGCCCATGGCGCGGGCAAAGGCGGAGAAGCCCTATCACCACGGCGAACTGCGCGAGGCGCTGGTCGCGGCGGGGCGCAAACTCTTGGAAGAGAAGGGTTTGCGCAGTTTCACCCTGCGCGAGTGCGCGCGCCGGGCGCAGGTCTCGCACGCCGCCCCTGCTCACCACTTCGCTTCGATCGACGACCTGCTGGCCGAGATCGCGACCCGCGGCTACCACGACCTCACGGCGGCCATGACGGCGGAAGGCCGTCGCTCGGGCGGCGATGCCGCTGCCCGCCTGGTCGGCCAGGGCGTGGGCTACATGGCCTTCGCGGCCGCCAATCCCGTGCTCTTCCAGCTCATGTTCAGCCGCGAGGCCAACCATTTCGAGACGCCGGCGCTGGCGGCTGCGGCCAAGTCCGCCTACCACCTGCACCGCGAAGCCGTCGAAGCCGTCATCCCGCAGGCCTCGGGCGACGTGAAGGAACGCATGGTCGACTTCGCCTGGGCCGCCGTGCACGGCTTCATCACCCTGGTCCTGGAAGGTCAGCTCGGCGAGCGGGATTCCCCGCGGGCGCTCAAGGCGCGCGGACTGGCTGCGCTCTCGGCAATGGTCGAGGCCGTCGTGCGAGCCGGAGGCGGCGGCCGTTAGAGCCGGATGCGGAACAGCAGCGCTTCGGCCTGGCCGTAGGCCGGCTCCTTGCGGAAGCGCTTCACCAAGACGCCGCCATTGGCGGTGATGACCTTCTGCGAAGGCAGGTTGTCCGGATCGGTCGTCAACTCGACATGGGCGAGGCCTTCCTTGCGCACGTCCGGCAGCAAGAGCGCCAGTGCCCGCGTGGCATGGCCGAGGCGCTGCTTCCAGGGCACGACGCTGTAGCCGATATGGCCCAGGCAATGAGGCGGCAGGGCCGAGGTGCCGGGTTGCCAGCGAAAGCCGATCGAGCCGCAGAACTCGCCGTCCCACATCCAGCGCCGGTAGCCGGGCAGACGCGGGACCTGCGAGCCGTCGGGCAGGGTGATGGGGCCGCCCTTGGCCTCCCGGTCGTCGAGCAGGGCTATGAAATCCGCCCTGTCCTCGGCGATGAGCTCGAGCTCCTCACGTGCGGCCTCCAGCAGCCGCACATTGTCCGGCGACCAGCCGCGCCGCAGGGCGTCGGCATAGGCGTCGAGCTGCGCCAGGGAGGGGACAAGAAGCTGCAACGGGCTTTCCTTCGGGACGGCGCGCTGCTGTAGCATAGCGGGGCATGAGTTCCAGCCCCGTCCTCGTCCTCGATATCGATGGCGTCGTCTCGCTCGCCCAGCCCGGCTCGGCGCACCCTTGGTACGCCACCTTGCAGGCCGACTGGGGCTTCGATCACGAGGAGATGGCGCGCGACTTCTTTCGCGGCGAATTTCTGGAAGTGCTGCGCGGCCGGCTCGATCTTTACGTGGCGCTGCAGGCCTACCTCGAGACCAAGGGACTGGCCCACCGGCTGGAGGAGTTCGTCGCCTACTGGTTCGCCAAGGACGCCGTCATCGATCGGGCCGTGCTGGCCCAGGCCGACAGCTGGCGGCAACGCACCGGCGGCCGCTGTTTCGCCGCCTCCAACCAGGAACACCATCGCGTTGCCTATTTGCGCGAGGAGGCGGGCCTCGGCGCGCATTTCGACGAGATCATCTATTCGGCGGCGCTGGGCGTGTGCAAGCCCGACCGCGTGTTCTTCACCGCCGCGCAGGCGCGCATGGGCGTGTCGGTGGCGCAGTCGATCCTGTTCGTCGACGATACCGCCGCCAACGTCGACGGCGCCCGCGCCTGCGGCTGGCGCGCCATGCTCTATCGCGGGCCCGAGACTCTTGCGCGGGCGCTCGAGAGCTGGGGCTAGGCGCGTCTCAGCTTCGCCCAGATGATCGCGTGCATGATCATCCAGAGCGGCACCAACACCGTCGGCACGAACGACCAGGGCAGGTGCTGCATGGCCTCGGAGCCCGGCGCCGGGAATACCTGCAGCGGCGAGCCGGCGGCCGACATGACGCCGAGTCCGATCGCGGCGATCAGGTCGAGCATGCCGAAGGCGTTCCAGAGATGAAGCACCGTCCTGTGCCGACCGGGATCGTGGGCGAGCCAGAGCAGGGGCAGGGCCACGACGCCGGTTATGATATCGCCCCACGCCGCCGAGTGCGGGAACGGACCGGACAACCGGCCCTCGGCGGCGAGCATCAGGAACTCGACGGCAAAGACTCGCCCGATATTGAGACCAACCAGCAGCGGCAGCGACAGGCTGAGCATCGCCCGGCGCGCCGGCGGCCAGGCGGTGGCGAGTGCGGCGGTGACGAGCGGCGTCGCCACGAAGATCCCCATGATCGGGAAGGGCTTCGCGGTTGCCGCCCATCCGGCGGCACTGCCGGCGGCCGCGATGCCAACCCACAGGCCGAGCAGGGCGGCGAGCCACAGCTTGGCGCCGCGCGAGGTCTCCATGAAGACGAGCAGGGTGCTGGTGACGAAGACGATCAGGGCAGTCGTGGCGACGATCCCCAGGAAATCGAGCATGACGGTCCTCCGGGCGGTTTGACGGAGGGTCTTGCGCGGCAAAAGATGTTCAACATCATCTTTTGCGTACCACTATCTCTCGGTGTTTCGCGACGGAGGACGAAATGCCCTATACGGCCCAGCACAAGGAGGACACGCGCCAGCGCATCCTCGAAAGCGCCCGACGGCTGTTCAACAGCAAGGGCTTCGCCGAGGTCTCGATCGGCGAGATCATGGCGAATGCCGGACTGACTCATGGCGGCTTCTATCGGCATTTCGACGACAAGAGCGAGCTCTATGCCGAAGCCGTGCAGTGGTTCCTGTGCGAGGAGGCGCCCAAGCCCTGGCAACGGCCGCGCCGCAGCTCGACGCGCAAGTCGCGCGCCCAGCGGATCGTCGACGCCTACTTTTCGCTCGACCACTTCGACGACCGCGAGAGCTGCTGTCCACTGATCGGGCTGCCCTCGGACGTGTCGCGCGGCAGCGATGCCGTGAAGGCGGCCTACCAGGACGTTCTGGAGAAGCTGCTGGGTCTCCTGCAAGCCGACCTCGCAGGATCCGACGCGCGCGAGCGCGCCCTGTCGCTGGTGGCCCTGTGCGTCGGCGGCATGGTCGTGGCGAGGAGCGTGGAGGACCCGGCCTTGGCCCATGACCTGCGTCGCGCCGCGTACCGGCGGGCGCAAACTGTGCTAAAAGCCAACCCATGCTGATGTTTGAAATACCCTTCGGGACGACAGATTGGGATGGCGTGGAGCGCACCGAGCACCCCGGCGAGACCGGCAAGGCTTACTGGCGCACCCAGACCTTCAACAACATTCGCGTGCGCATGGTGGAATACACACCAGGCTACCTCGCCGATCATTGGTGCCAGAAGGGCCACGTGCTCCTGGTGCTGGAAGGCGAGCTGCACACCGAACTGGCCGATGGCCGCACCGTGGTGCTGAAGCAAGGCCAGAGCTATCAGGTGGCCGACGGGGCCCTGGCGCACCGTTCGCGGACCGAAAGCGGCGCCAAACTCTTCATCGTGGACTGACATGGCGGACATGATCGGATTTATCGGCGTCGGCACCATGGGCGAGCCGATGTGCCGCAACTTGGCACGCAAGAGCGGTCTGAAGGTGCTCGCGGCCGACCGGGACGAGGCGCCGCTCAAGCAGCTGGCCGGCGACGGGGTGAAAAGCGCTTCGCTCGATGAGATTGCCGGGAGCTGCCGCACGATCTTCCTGTCGCTGCCAGGCGGCAAGGAGGTCGAACAGGTCTGCCTGGGCGAAGGCGGGCTCGTCTCCAAAGTCGCGCTGGGCTGGACGGTGATCGACCTCAGCACCTCACCAATCGGTCTGGCGCGCCGGCTCTATGCCGAGTTCGAGGGCAAGGCATCGGCCTTCGCCGATGCGCCGGTCGCGCGCACGCGCCAGGCGGCGATCGACGGCACGCTCTCCATCATGGTCGGCGGCACGTCCGAATGCTTCGCGCGCATCGAGCCGCTGCTGCGCCACATGGCGAGCGAAGTGACCTATTGCGGCGAGGCGGGCAGCGGCCAGGCGGTCAAGATCCTCAACAACATGATCCTGTTCCAGACCGGCGTGGCGCTGGCCGAGGCGCTTTCGATCGCGCGCGCCCATGGCGTCGACGGCAAGGTGCTGTTCGAGACGTTGACCAAGGGCTCAGCCGATTCCTTTGCACTGCGCAACCACGGCATGAAGGCCATGCTGCCCGGCGTCTTTCCCGAGCGGGCTTTCTCGACGACCTACGCGCTGAAGGATCTCTCCTACGCCATCGAGATGGCCGAGGAGCGCGGCGTGCCGGCGCTGGGCGCCGATGTCGCCCGCGAGCTGATGGAGCGCGCCGCCGAGCTTGGCCACGACAAGGAATATTGGCCGGTGCTGCTGCGCGCCATCGAGGACGGCACGACGAAGAAGTGAAGGGGGAGTAGAGTTTCATGGCGCGCATCGCTGTCGGGGGCTTTCAGCACGAGACCAATACGTTCGCGCCGCAGCAGGCGACGTGGGAGGAATTCGTGCGCGCCGACGCGTGGCCGCCGTTGTTGCGCGGGCCGGAGATGATCGCGGGTGTCGAGGGTTTCAACATCCCGATCTCGGGCGCGGTGAAGCGGCTGGCCGAACTCGGCCACGAGGTCGTGCCGCTCGCCTGGGCGGCCGCGGCGCCCGCGTCCTACGTCACCGCGGACGCCTATGAGAAGATGTGGGCGCTGTTCGACGAGGACCTGAAGAAGCTTGGGCCGTTCGACGCCGTCTACCTCGACCTGCACGGCGCCATGGTGGCGGAGAACACCGAGGACGGCGAAGGCGAGTTGCTGCGCCGCATCCGCGGAGTGGTGGGCAACGACCTGCCGATCGTGGCGAGCCTCGACTATCACGCCAACCTCACGCCCGAGATGGCGAAGCTCGCTACGGCGCTGGTCGGCTATCGCACCTATCCGCACATCGACATGGCGGTCACGGGCAAGCGCGCCGTCGAACTTCTGGATCGGCTCCTGAAGGAGAAGCGACCGGTCTATCGCGCCTATCGCCAGCTCGATTTCCTGATCCCGCTGGTCTGGCAGTGCACCTTCATCGAGCCGGCCAAGGCCATCTTCGATCTGGTGGGCGAGCTCGAGGCCGGCGAGAAGAGCCACAACCAAGGCATCGTCAGCGTCACCCACACGCCGGGCTTCCCGCCGGCCGATATCGCTCAGTGCGGGCCGGCGCTGGTGGTCTATGGCCACGACAAGGAGGCGGTCGAAGCGGCAGCCGACAAGCTCGCCCAGACCGTGAAGGCGCAGGAGAAGGCCTTTGCCGGCGAGCTGCTCGATCCCGACGCGGCGGCGCTGCGCGCCATCGAACTGTCGAAGAAGGCCAAGAAGCCGATCGTTCTCGCCGACGTGCAGGACAATCCCGGCGCCGGCGGCACGTCCGATACGGTGGGTCTGCTGGCGGCGCTGATGCGCCACAAGGCGAAGGGCGCCGTGATCGGCATGATCGTCGACGAGGAGGCGGCAAAGGCCGCCGTCGAGACCGGTGAAGGCAA
>Ga0193726_1001996_pt1 | contig 14540 bp, 13 predicted proteins | sample H2c1metaG_FD_144928 | JGI IMG/M metagenome (GOLD analysis project Ga0193726, IMG submission 144928) | Soil microbial communities from a riparian zone of the East river system, Colorado, United States - H2c1 | ecosystem: Environmental > Terrestrial > Soil > Riparian zone | place: USA: East River... | reverse complement strand
CCATGATCATGGAATTCAGCGCCGGACGCCGGGGGCGGGCTGACGCCCGGACACGCTAGCGCTGAACCGCGCACTGCTCGCCCCGTCAGTGGCCTCAGCCCCGCAGTCAACGCAGGCGCTTCGCCCCGGGCCAGTGCCGCCTGGCTGGCCGGGGCGCGGACATGATCGCGCAGGCTTATGGCTGCGGGGACAGCCGCGAGCCTGCGCGATCATGAAACACGCCTCGGCCCGCGGCTGGGCGAACCAGGGGGCCGGTCCCTGTCCGGCGCCGGCCGCCTAGGGCTGGGCGAAGCCCCAGTTCAGCAGGCGCTCCGCGGCGCTGACCGCGACCGGCGGGGTGTAGGGCACGCTGGCGTGCAGGACCACGCCGATCAGGGTGCGCTTGCCCCGGGTGGCCTCGAACAGCAGGCAGGTGCCGGCGGCGTGGGTGTACCCCGTCTTGATCCCGGTCGCGCCGGCGTAGGACCCGACCAGCTTGTCGGTCTGGATCCACAGGTAGCGGCGGTGGCCGTCGCCGGCCGGCAGGGCATAGCTGCGCTGGGCCACGATCTGGCGGAACACGGGCCGCGCCATGACCCGCTCCCCCAGCCGGATCAGGTCGGCCGGGGTGGAGTAGGTCGAGTTCTCCGTCGGGACCGGCAGCCCGGCGAAGTCCGAGAAGTGCGTGGCATGCATGCCGAGCGACGCCGCCAGCGCGTTCATCCGGCCGATGAACGCGGCCGGGCCGGGACCGTAGGCGGTGGCCAGCAGGTAGGCGGCATCGGCGCCCGACGGGAGCAGCATGCCCTCCAGCAGCTGCTGGGCGGTCAGCACGTCGCCGGCGACCAGGCCCGCGCTGCTCGCGTCGTTGCGCCGGGCGTAGGCGACCGCGGCCGGGGTGACCCTGATCCTCTCGGTCAGGTGCCCGGCCCGCAGCACGACCAGCGCGGTCATCACCTTGGTGATGCTGGCCATGGGCCGCCGGACACCGAGATCCTTGCTCCACAGCAGCGTGCCGGTGGCGGCGTTGGCCAGGGCGCCGCCGCTGACGGCCACCGCCGGCGCCGCCTGGGCCTGGGCCGCCTGGGCGAACGACGGCGCGGGCGCCATCAGGGTGACCGCCGCGGCCGCCGCCAGCGCGCCGACGCCGCCCGCGGCGAACCGGGCCCGCCCCCTGGACATCAGACCGGGACCCGAAGTACGCACGAACCGATCCAACCAGGCCGCCAGGCCGCGAACCACGAAGAAACCACCGATAGGAGACCGGCCGCCAGGTGGGTGGCGGCCGATCCGGGGTAACTGGGCCGACATGAACGATGAGGCACCCCGGCTCGTGCTCGGCCCGCTGCTGCGCTACGTCGGCGAGACCGAGGCGACGATCTGGGTCGAGGCCGACCGCCCGTGCCAGGTCGAGATCCTCGGCCGGGCCGCGCGCACCTTCGAGGTGGCCGGGCACCACTACGGGCTGGTCGTGCTCGACGGCCTGGCGCCGGGCGGCGAGTGGGAGTACCGGGTCGCCCTGGACGGCACCGTCCGCTGGCCGGAGCCGGCCTCGGAGTTCCCGCCCAGCGTGCTCCGCACGCTGGACCCGGCGCGGCCGGTCCGCCTCGCCTTCGGTTCCTGCCGGGTCGCCGAGCTGCCGGCCCCGCCCGCCCGCCGGCGCGGTCGGGCGCAGCGCGAGCCGCAGCACGGGCCGGAGCACGGGCCGGAGCACGGGCCGGACGCGCTGCTGGCCTGCGCCCTGGGCCTGCCGGACGCGCCGCGCGGGAGCTGGCCCGACACCCTGCTCCTGATCGGCGACCAGGTCTACGCCGACGAGGCAGGGCCGGCCACCCGCCGGTTCATCGAGGAGCGCCGCGACCCGGCCGTCCCGCCCGGCTACCAGGTCGCGGACTTCACCGAGTACTGCTTCCTGTACCGCGAGGCCTGGAGCGAGCCCGCGGTGCGCTGGCTGCTGTCGGTCATCCCGACCGCGATGATCTTCGACGATCACGACGTGCACGACGACTGGAACATCTCGGCCGCCTGGCGCCGGGAGTACCAGGCCCGGCCGTGGTGGCGGGACCGGATCGGCGGCGCCTACATGAGCTACTGGGTCTACCAGCACCTGGGCAACCTCTCGCCCGCGGAGCTGGGCAAGAGCGAGCTGTGGCGGCAGGTGCAGGAGCCGGGTGACGCGGCGCCGGCGCTCCGCGAGTTCGCGCGGCGCGCCGACCAGCTGGACGGGGCGACCCAGTGGAGCTTCGGGCGCAGCCTCGGCCGGGTGCGGGTGGTCGTGATCGACTCGCGGGGCGGCCGGGCGCTGGGGGCCGGCCGGCGGCTGATGCTCAATGAGGCGGAATGGCAGTGGGTGGCCGCATCGGCGGCCGGGGACTGGGATCACGTGGTGCTGGCCACCTCGCTGCCGCTGCTGCTGCCCCGGGGCATCCACGCCCTGGAGGCGTGGAGCGAGGCCGTGTGCGGCGGGGCCTGGGGGCAGCGCTTCGCGGGCCTCGGCGAGCGGATCCGGCGCGCCGCCGACTTGGAGCACTGGGCGGCCTTCGGGCAGTCGTTCACGCAGTTCGAGGAGCTCCTCACCGGGCTCGCGACCGGGCGGCACGGCCCGCCGCCCGCGACCGTCACCGTGATCTCCGGGGACATCCACCACAGCTACCTGGCCGCCGTGGACTTCCCGGCCGGGACCGCTTCGCGCAGCGCCGTCTACCAGGCGGTCTGCTCGCCGATCCACAACGTGCTGCCGCGCTCCTTCCGCCGCACCCAGCAGCTGGCCACGTCACGGGCGGGCGAGCTGGCCGGCGCGGCCCTGGCCGCGCTGGCCGGGGTCCGCCGGCCCCGCCTGCGCTGGCGGATCACCCGCGGTCCCTGGTTCCACAACATGCTCGCCGCCCTGGAGTTCGACGGCCGCCGGTCGCGCCTGCGCCTCGATCGCGCCGTCCGCGACGGGGAAGCACCCCCGCGCCTCCAGCCGGTCGCCGAGGCCGACCTGAGCTAGGCGCGCTCCATCCCGAACCGCTCCATCAGCGCCCGCTCCTCCTCAGGCGCGGGCGGCTGCTCCCGGTGCCACAGGTCGTGCAGCGCGGCGAAGTAGGCGTCCATCGCGGGAGCGTGGATGACCAGCAGCCGGGCCGGATCGGGCCCGGCGTTGCCGAAGGTGTGCGCGGTCCCGCGCGGCACCAGCACGAACCCCTCGGGGCCGACGGCCAGCTCGCGGCCGGAGACGGTGACCGACACCAGCCCGTCTAGGACGAAGTACGCCTCCGAGCAGTTGACGTGCCGGTGCGGCGGCGGCCGCCGGCCGCCGGGCGGCAGGGTGCGCTCCATCAGCGACAGGTCACCGCCGTCCTGCTCGGCCAGGGCCTTGAAGTACATGACGCTGCCGCGGGCGCTGAACTGCGCCCGGCCCTCGCCGGGCCCGAGAACCTCCGCGGTCATGACGGCCCCCGCGCTCAGGCCGCGGCCCGGCGGCGGCGCGCGGCGACCGCGGCCCGGGCCGGGAAGAACAGGACCCGGCGCGGGATCCGGGACGTGGACTCGTAGGCGGCGCGCAGGGCCAGCCCGCTGGCGGCGTCGGTGAGCGCGCTGGCCGGGGTCCCGTACAGGCGGCGGGCCCAGCGCGGCAGGCTGGCGAAGGCCAGCGTGTTCAGCGGCGGCAGGACCAGCCGCAGGGCCATCAGCTCGGCCGGCAGCTGCGGCGTGAACGACCCGCGCAGGGCCAGCCGGGCCTCCGGGGTGGCCCGCAGCGCGGGCCGGACCCGGGCGTAGTAGTCGTCCAGCTCGGCCAGGCTGGCGGGCACGATCGCCGGGTCCAGGCCGACCACCTCGGCGCTGCGCACCTGCTCGGCCACGAACCGGTCCAGCTCGGCCCGGCTGACCGGCACGCCGCTGCGCCGGGCGATCTCCGCATACGAGGAGATCTCCCCGCAATGCACCCACAGCAGCAGCTCGGGCTCGTCCAGCCGGAACACCCGGCCCTGGTCGTCGACCCCGGTCAGCGACGAGTGGATCTTGCGGAGCCGCCGCCCGGCCCGCTCGACCTGCTCCGTCGAGCCGAATGTCCGGACCCGCACGAACTCGGTGGTCCGGGTGAATCGCCCCCAGGCCTGGCTGCGGTCGGCCAGCGAGGTGTTCTGCCAGGTGCCCTGCATCACGTCCGGATGCAGGGCCTGCAGGTACAGCGCCCGCAGGCCGGCGATCCACATCACCGGCTCGCCCATGATCCGCCAGGTCACCGAGCCGGGGCCGAAGAGCCCGTCGTCCGCCATGAGATACCTCCGCGCCGGCCGGTCACTCGGGACGGGTCTCGTCCTCCACCCAGCTTAGATACGCGCTGGTGCCGGCCACGATCGGCGTGGCGATGATCTCCGGCTCGTCGTAGCTGTGCCGCTCGGCCAGGAACTCGGCCAGCTCGTCGAAGCGGTCCGCGGGCAGCTTGAGCAGGATCAGCCACTCCTCGGAGCGCTCGATCGTGTCTTCCCACCAGTACGTGCTCGAGATCGGGCCGGTCACCTGCGCGCAGGCGGCCAGCCGCGCCGCGACGGCGGCGTGCCCCAGCTCGATCGCCTCAGCGCGGGAATCGGTCGTGGTCTGCACCTGGAGAAACTGCGGCCCGGCGCCGGCCGCGGGGCTCTTGCCCGGCATGGGCATGATCGTACGCCTGCGGCGGCCGGCCCGGCATCGCGATTAAAGACGGTGTTTTCCGCCGGTGCGACCGCCCGCCGGGACCGGTAGCGTGGCCTCCCTGCGACAGGAGGCGCCAGCCGTGACCGGGTCATTTCACCTGATCGTCAACCCGGCCGCGGGCGGCGGCCGGGCGCTGAGATCCGCCGCCGAGGCCACCGAGGTGCTGGCCGCGCTCGGCGTCCGCCACCAGGTGACCCGGTCGGCCAGCCTGGACCACGCCCGTGAGCTGGCCGCAGCGGCGGTGGACGCCGGCCAGGTGGCCGTCGCGGTCGGCGGCGACGGGATGGCCGGGGCGCTGGCCGCCGCGGTGGCCGGGCAGAGCCCGGACGGCGTGCTGGGCCTCATCCCGGCCGGCCGCGGCAACGACCTGGCCCGGGTGCTGGCCATCCCGGCCGGGCCCGAGGCGGCGGTCGCGCTGCTGACGGGCGGGACGCCCCGGCCGGTGGACCTGATCGGCGTCAGCATCCCGGGCCAGCCGGAGCTGGCCGTGGCGGGCAGTGTCTACGCGGGCCTGCCGTCGGTCGCGGGCGAGATCGCCAACGGGACGCGCTGGCTGTCCGGGCCGGCCGTCTACCCGGTGGCGGCGCTGCGGGCGCTGGCCGCCTGGACCCCGGTGACGTTCGGGCTGGAGCAGGCCGGGGCCGGTCGCGCGGAGTTCGGGGGCTACGCCGTGGTGATCGCCAACATCGCCTACTTCGGGGCCGGGATGATGGTCGCTCCCCCGGCCCGGATCGATGACGGCGTGCTGGACATCGTGACGATGCGGGACGGCCCCCGGCTGGCGTTCCTGCGCGTGCTGCTGCGGATCCGGGCCGGCACGCACGTGGCGCTGCGGCAGGTCGAGCTGGACCGCGCCGCGGCGGTGACGCTGACCATGGACCGCGCGCTGCCGGTCGCGGCCGACGGCGAGGTGCTGCCGTGGGCCAGCCCGCTGCTGGCCGGGACGCCGCTGACGGTCCGGGCGCTGCCCGGCCTGCTCCGCGTGATCGCCCCGCCCGCGGGCTGACGGCGCGGGCCCTGCGGCATCATGGCCTCATGACGACCGAGGGACCGGGCGCCGGCGGGCGGGCGTGGGTGGCGGGATTGCCCGCGGAACTGGACGGGCAGCGGGCCATCCTCAGCCGCCTCCTCGACTACTGCGCGGCCGACCCGCGGGTCAGCTGGCTGGTCATCGGGTGCTCGCTGGGCCGCGCGGCCGCCGACCGGCTGTCCGACCTGGACCTGGGCGCGGGCGTGGCCGCCGCGGACTTCGACGCCGCCCACGCGGACCTGCGCCGCGCCGTGGACGCCCTCGGCGACCTGGTCGAGAGCTTCGAGCATCAATATCCCGGCGTAACGGGGACGCGCAGCCGGATCTTCGCCCAGTACGCCGACCGGTGCCAGGTGGACCTGGTGGTCATGCCCGACTCGGCCGACGCCGGGGCCATCCCGAACGTGGTGGTGCTGCATGACCCCGCGGGGCGGGTGACGATCCGGGACACCAGCGCGCCGGTGACCCCGCAGCAGGTCCGGGAGTGGGCCTTCCTCGGCTGGTGCGCGCTCGCTGACCTCGGCAAGTACCTGCGCCGCGGGTCGCCGTGGGAGGCGCGGGCGCGGCTCGAGGAGGCCCGCGCGGAGCTGTGGAAGCTGCGGGCGGCCGCCGGCGGGGTCGCCCAGCCGCAGTACGGGCTGACCAGCATCCTGGACTTCGCGCCGGGCCGCGTCCCGGCGGAGATGGCCGCCACGGTCGCCGGGCTGGAGCCGGCCGAGCTGCTGGCCGCGGCGCTTCAGGCGGCCCGGCTGCTCAGCGACGCCGGCGCCGGGCTGGGCCCGGAGCTGCGGGCCGCGCTGCCCGCCGCGATGGCCCGCTACATCACGGCCGACCTGGCGGGCCTGGGCGCCGGGGAAACCGGGCCGGACATGGGAGCGCCAGCCAGGGCCTGAGGCTGGTAAGGCCCTGACTGGCGCCGCTCTAGGTGACCGCGACCGCCGGGTTAGGCGGGCTGGTCAGTATCCGTAACCGCCCGAGCCGGCGGGACCCGAGCTCACCGGCTTGGGGGCCTTCGCGAGCTTGGCGCCCGCCGGGGTGAGGGCGTACCACAGGCCGCCGTTTTCGTTGAGTCCGTTGCCGGTGATCTGGCCGGGCTTCTTGTCGTTCAGGAACAGGTACAGCGGGTGACCGTTATAGGTGGCCTGGGTGATGCCGCCGGTCCCCGTGATCGTCCCGAACTTGCCGGTCAGGCCGGCGCCCGACGGCATGCCGGTCAGCGGGGGCCAGAAGGCCAGGCACGAGGCGTTGCAGTTCGACTTGGTCGGCGTGTCGATGGCGAACATGTAGACCGTGAAGCCCTGCGCGGTGGTCAGCACCTGGCTGCCGCCCTGCGTCGTGACCGACTTGAGGCCCGTGGCGGACGTGCTCGCCTTGACCGGGGCGGCGGCCGGGCTGGAAGCGGCTGACCCGCCTCCGGAGCCGGACGCGCTGCCGCTGCCGGATGCGCTACTGCTCCCGCAGGCGGCCAGCAGAGCCGCGGCGGCGGCTACGCCCGGCGCCACCCACCATCGGTTACGCATATTGATCACTCCATTTCCCGTCAGAGGCTGTCCCGCCCCATGTCCTCCAGCACGTATCCGGAGCCGGGATCGTTCACGGGAGGTTCAGTCGGATATCCGCTGGCAGAGCCAGGCCAGTGACAGCGGGTACCGGTAGTCGATCGCGGCATGAGTCCCGTCAAACAGCTCAAACCGGACCACCTCATCGGCGACTCCGACGTCGGCCAGGGCGGCCCGGAAGGCCGTGGCGCCAAGATCCAGGAAGAAGTCATCGGCGGTGCCCGCGTCGATCCAGATGGCCCGCAGCGAGCGCAGGGCCGTCGCGTACCGGGGGGCCATCCGCACCGGGTCCCAGTCCAGCCACCGCTCCCAGACGTCGGGGCGGATGACGGCCGTCACCGGGTCGAAGGGCAGCTCGACCGAGCCGTCCTCGCGGGCGGAGAAGCAGGCCGCGACGCCGAGCAGGCCGAGCAGCGTCATGTCGGCGGGGTTGGTGAACGCGACCCGGGACCGGAAGTCGTCCCACCAGCGCCAGATGTCGCCGTCGTAGGCGCGCAGCAGCCGGGCGGCGGTCCCGAAGTCCCGCAGGTAGCCCTGCTCGTAGAGGGTGTCCCCGGCGTGGGTGGCCAGCGCCCCGAACAGGTCGGGCCGCAGCATCGGGGTGATCATGGCGCCGAACCCGCCGCTGGACTTCCCGGTGATCGCCCGGTGGGCCGGGCCGGCCTGGGTCCGGTACCGCGCGTCGACGAAGGGCACGATCTCGTCGCACAGGTAGGAGTGGTACCGGCCGGTGCCGGGCGAGTCGACGAACTGGCTGCCGCCGTAGGCGGTCCACGCGTCGACGTAGACCACGATGGCGGGCGGCGCGTCGCCGCGGCTGAACAGCGCGTCGGCGGTCTCGATGAAGGGCTGGCGGAACGGCGTCCGGTTCCGCCACATGGCCACGTGGCCGGTGTAGCCCTGGATCACGTAGACCGACGGGTACCGCCGGGCGGGATCGGCGTCGTAGCCCGGCGGGACGTAGACCCACAGCGGGCGGTCGCTCGGGTCGCCCAGCGGGTTCCCTTTGAGCAGCTCGCTGGCGATGACGTGCTCGTCCAGGCGCCCGGCGAGCTCGGCGGACCAGGGCAGCATGAGGCCTCCCTCAGGTTGGGATCAGCTCGGGAACCCATCACACCACGCTGGGCGCGGGCCACCCGGCCGGCTTACGGTCAGACCATGCCCGACACTGAGCAGCCCGACCGTGATCCGCTCGAGCAGGATTTCGCCCGCGCGGTCCGCGCCCTGACGGCCCCCGGCCCCGGCCCGGCCGGGACGCTGGGCCGCCTGAGCCCGGAGTGCGCCCTGGAGCTGTTCGAGGCGCAGCTGGCCTCGCGGATGCTCGACGTGGCCGCCCGGCTGCTGCGCGCCCGCGGCGCGGGCTATTACACCATCGGGTCGGCGGGCCACGAGGGGAACGCGGGCGTGGCGGCGGCGCTGCGGCTCACCGACCCGGCGCTGCTGCACTACCGGTCCGGGGCGTTCTACCTGGCCCGGGCCGCGCAGGCGGGCCGAGACGGGGTCACCGACGTGCTGCTCGGCCTGGTCGGCGCGGCCGACGAGCCGATCGCCGGCGGCCGGCACAAGGTGTTCGGGCACCGGGACCTGAACGTGATCCCGCAGACCTCGACCATCGCCTCGCACCTGCCCCGGGCCGTCGGCGTGGCGTTCGCGCTGGACCGGGCGCGGCGGCTCGGCCTGCGGGCGCCGTGGCCGGAGGACGCCGTCGTGGTGTGCAGCTTCGGCGACGCGTCGGTGAACCACTCCACCGCCGCGGGCGCCCTCAACACCGCGGCCTACTGCGCCTACCAGGGCCTGCCGCTGCCGCTCCTGCTCGTCTGCGAGGACAACGGCCTGGGCATCAGCGTGCGGACGCCGCCGGGCTGGATCACCGCCGCCCGGTCGGGCGACGCCGTCATCCCCTACTTCCGCGCCGCGGGCGAGGACGTCGCGGCCGTGCATGACGCCGCGCTGGCCGCCGCGGCCGTGGTCCGCGAGCGCCGTGCGCCCGCGTTCCTGCACCTGCCGGTGGTCCGGCTCGGCGGGCACGCGGGCTCGGACGTGGAATCGGCCTACCGCAGCCCGGCCGACCTCGCCGCCGACGCCGCCCGCGACCCGCTGACCGCCACGGCCCGGCTGCTGGTGGCGGGCGGCGTGCTCACCCCGGCCCAGGTGCTGGACCGGTACGAGGCCTGCCGGGACCGGGTGCTGGCGCAGGCCGGCCGGCTGGCCGGGGCGCGGCGGCTGGCCACCGCGGCGGAGATCATGGCCCCGCTCGCGCCGCGCCGGCCGGCCGTCGTGGCCGCGCGCGTGACCGCCCGCGCCCGCCCCGCCGATGGGCCGGTCACGCTCGCCCAGGCGATCAACCAGACGCTGGCCCGCGAGCTGGCCGCCCGGCCCGGCATGCTCGTCTTCGGCGAGGACGTGGCCCGCAAGGGCGGCGTCTACGGGGTGACCCGCGGCCTGCTGCGCGAGTTCGGCGCGGGCCGGGTCTTCGACTCGGTCCTGGACGAGCAGTCGATCCTGGGGCTCGCGCTCGGCGCCGGACTGGCCGGGCTGCTCCCGGTCCCCGAGATCCAGTACCTGGCCTACCTGCACAACGCGGCCGACCAGCTCCGGGGCGAGGCCGCGACGCTGTCGTACTTCTCCCGGGCGCAGTACCGCAACCCCATGGTGGTCCGCGTCGCGGGCCTGGCCTACCAGAAGGGCTTCGGCGGCCATTTCCACAACGACAACTCAGTCGCCGCCCTGCGCGACATCCCCGGCCTGGTCATCGCGTGCCCGGCCCGGCCCGACGACGCGGCGGCCATGCTGGCCACCTGCCTGGCCGCGGCCGACGCGGACGGCACGGTCAGCGTCTTCCTGGAGCCCATCGCGCTGTACCACGAGCGCGACCTGCTGGCCGCCGGGGACGACGGCTGGCTGGCCCGGCTGCCGGCCGAGATCCCGCACTGCCCGGTCGGGTCGGCCCGCTGCCATGGCGACGGGCGCGACCTCACCATCGTGACGTTCGGCAACGGGCTGCGGATGAGCCTGCGGGCGGCCGGGCGGCTGGCCGCCGACGGCATCGGCTGCCGCGTCCTGGACCTGCGCTGGCTGGCCCCGCTGCCGGCCGAGGACCTGCTCCGCGAGGCGTCGGCCACCGGCCGGGTCCTGGTCGCGGACGAGACCCGGCGCACCGGCGGGGTGGCCGAGGGCGTCATCAGCGCGCTGGCCGACGCGGGATTCACCGGCCGGGTCCGGCGGGTGGCCAGCGAGGACAGCTTCATCCCGCTCGGCGACGCGGCCGCCGCCGTCCTGCTCAGCGAGGCCGCCATCGAGGCCGCCGCCTGGGAGATCGTGCACTGAGCCGGCCGCGCCGCCAGTGTGGGATGCGTCACGGCCGGGTCTTCATGCGCTCTGGCGCAACTTGTCATGAGGTAGTCACCGGTCATTCACGCCTGGCCGGCAAGATCGTGACATGGCCAGTGTCCCGGACGAGGCGGATCCCCTCGCTGACCCCCCGCCCGCGACTGACGACGACCTGGCCTCCGCCCTGGTGCTGCTCGACGGCGACGACTCCGGCCCGTCCCGGCGCCAGGTGCTGGCCGGCGCCAGCGGGGCGGGCCTGCTGGCGGCCAGCAGGCCCGCCCCGCTGACCCTGCAGCGCCCCCGGGCGGCGCCGGCCATCTCCGACGGAACCCCCGAGCAGATCCACCTGACCTGGGGCCGGGACCCGGCCACCAGCGTGTCGGTGTCGTGGGCCGCCCCCGACCCGGCGGTCCGGCCGCGGGTCCTGCTGCGGGGTCCGGGCGGCTCGCGGGTGGCCTCGGCGGTCCGCCGCACCTACACCGACGGGCTCAGCGGCGAGGTCGTCTACACCTACCACGCGCAGCTCACCGGCCTGCTGCCCGACACCGCCTACGCCTACGTGGTCACGGCCGACAACGACGGCGCGGCGGCCCCGTTCAGCGCCACCTTCCGCACGGCGCCGCGGGGCCGGGCCCCGTTCCGGTTCACCAGCTTCGGCGACCTGGCCACGCCCAACCCCAAGTGGGTCCTGTCCTACGGCCAGGCCGCCTTCGCCGTCGCCGCCGTCGAGTCGTTCCAGCCGCTGTTCCACCTGCTCAACGGCGACCTGTGCTACGCCGGTCTCAACCCGGCGAACCAGCCGGACGTCTGGCGGGACTTCGGCGTCAACAACCAGTCCTCCGCCGCGCACCGGGCCTGGATGCCGTGCCCGGGCAACCACGAGATCGAGTTCGGCAACGGGCCGCAGGGGCTCACCTCCTACCTGACCCGCTACACGCTGCCGGACAACGGCGTGCCCGGGTTCCGGGGCCGGTGGTACTCCTTCCGGATCGGCTCGGTGCTGTTCGTCTCCCTGGATGCCAGCGACGTCGTCTTCCAGGACGCCGGCCCGCTCGTGGCCGGCCCGGATCCCCTGGTCCCGGCGGCCAGCGCGGGGAACGGGCCGATCCCCCCGGGCACCTCGTTCTATATCCGGGGCTATTCGCAGGGGGCGCAGACCGCCTGGCTGGAGCGGACCCTCGCGGCGGCGCGGGGCGATACCTCGGTCGACTGGATCATCGTGCAGATGCACCAGGACGCGACGTCCTCGTCGGCCACCGGCAACGGCTCCGACCTGGGGATCCGGCAGGCCTGGCTGCCGCTGTTCGACCAGTATCAGGTGGACCTCGTACTGTGCGGCCACGACCACGACTACGAGCGGTCCTTCCCGGTGCGCGGCTTCGACGGCCAGGCCGGCCGGGACGCCGTGACCGGCGAGCCGGTGCAGACGCTGCGGCCGCACCCGGTCACCACCGACCCGGACGCCACGGTGTTCGACACCAGCCACGGGACCGTGCACCTGATCCTGGGCGGCGGCGGCACCAGCGGGCCGCTGGACGAGTACGGGATCAACGCGGCGAGCGGGCTGCGGCAGGCCAAGGTGTTCACCCGGCCCAACCGGCCCGCCCCGGCGGCGGCGCCGGGCGAGTTCAGCCGGGCCGGGGCGGACGCGCTGGAGGACGCCACCTGGTCGGCCATGCGCGACACCGCCACCGGCTACGGCATCGCGGTGTTCGACGTGCACCCCGGCGAGGTGCGCGGCGGCATGACGAGCATCATGCTGCGCTACTTCCACGCCGTGGGGGCCGACCCCGTGCACCCGGACAGCAGCCAGCCCGGCGCGCCCACCCCGAAGTACACCGAGTTCGAGACCATCACCCTGGTCCGCCGCCGCTCCGACGGCTAAACCCTGCGGGCGCCGATCATGGAAATCGGCGCCGCGGCGCGGCCGGCTACTGGGGCTCCCAGCGCCAGCCGTTGTTGTCCTCGCACGTGATGACCTCGCCGTCGCCGGCCAGGCCGGTCACGCCGTGGTCGGAGTCCCGGCAGATCTCGCCCGGCTCGTAGCACTTGCCGCCGTTCGTCAGCGGGTGGCACGCGGCCGGGGGCGGCGGGGGCTTGGGCGCCGGCTTCTTCGACACCGGCGGGGGAGCCGGGGGCTTGGGCGCCGGGGGCGGCGGCGCGGCGGGCGGCGCGGGCCGCCGGGTCGGTGCGGGAGCCGGCGGGAGCGCGGCCACTCCGGTCGCGGACGGCGGCCGGGACGATGGCCCGGGCGGCGGGGACGACAGCGGCACCGGTGCCTCTGTGGCGACCTGGGCCGGCGTCACCGACGGGGCCGCAGTGGCGTGGCCGGCGTGGCCGGTCGCGCTGACGCTGCCGCAGCCGGCCACCGCGACGGCGGCCAGGACGGTGGCGAGTAAGACAGTCCGCATATGCCCGGGTCTCCTGTCATCAGGTCATTGACACGAAGTGTGACGCTCCAGCTACCACCTCGGAGCACGCCGGGCGCGGCGATAGGAGACCGGGAAGGGGGGCCGCCGCACGGCGGAAGGCCCTCCCGAACGGCTGAAAGGCCCTCCCGGTCGGCACCGGGAGGGCCTTCCGGCCTCGCGGCCGGGCACCTGCTGCTGAAAGGGGGATCAGCGGGACCCGGCTACGAGGCCGGTGCGCAGGGCCCGGCGCCCGGACGGTCCGCCCGGCAGCCCGGGCTCCGGACCCTGCCGCTTAAGGGGATCAGCCGTCGCCGTCGCCGCCGCGGCCGCCGCCGTGGCCGTCGTGATCGTGACCGTCGTGATCGTGGCCGTCGTGACCGCCGTTCCCGGGGCCGCCGCGCCCGGGACCGCCGCCGTTGCCGTTCCCGCCGATCCCCGGCCCGCCGTGGCCGCCGTCGCCACGACCCCGGCCGTGGTCATCGGGCCGGACGTCGACCCCGTGGTCATCGGGCCGGACGTCGACCCCGTGGTCATCGAACCGGGCGTCGACCCCGCGATCGTCGCGGGCGTCGTTATCGTCCCGGTCGCCCCGGTCGCCCCGGTCGCCCCGGTCGCCCCGGTCGCCCCGGGCGGCCAGGGCCGCCTGCGCCGCCTGCGCCGCCTGCGCCGAGTGGGCGGCGCGGAAGACGCCGGGCATGGCGGTCAGGGTTCCGCTGGTGCCGTGCGCCGCGGGCGCGGCCGGACCAGTCGTCGCCGCCGCGGCAATCCCGGCTCCCATGAGTGTGGCCGCCGCCGCGACGCCGACCGCGGCGGCGATATTCCGTTTGGTTCCCATCTGCCGGACTCCTCGTCCTCGTAAGTGATGACGGAAGCATGCGTCAGGCTTCGCTAGCAGCACGCTGCGGCAGCGCTAACGCCGGCTTAAGGTCTGCGGCCGGCGGCGGAGCGGATCCGGCCGGCCGCGGTTAAGCCCGGGCCGGGCGGCGGCTAAGACCGCTGCTCGGCGGCGGCCAGCGCCTGCCTGGCGGCGGCGGCCTGCGGCGGGCCGAGCTCAATGATGACCTGGCCGCCGCCGCCCTGGGCGGTGCCCACGGTCAGCGACCCGCCGGAGGCCTCGGCCGCCTGGCGGGCAATGTCCAGGCCCAGCCCGGTCGACCCGCCGCCGCTGGTGCCGCGGCGCACCGGGTCGCCGTCGCCGAAGCCGGGGCCGGAGTCGGCCACGCATACCCGGGCGCCGCCCCCGGCCCGCGTCGCGAGCAGGACCGCGAACCGCGACCCCTCGGGCGTGTGCGCGAACACGTTCCCGAGCAGCGCGTCCAGGCAGGCGGCCAGCTCAGCGGCGCCGACCCCGACCGGGACCGGGGCGGGGGCCAGCTGAGTATCCATGACCCGCCCCTGGTCCTCGGCCAGCACCGACCAGAACGTGGCCCGCTCGCTGACCACCTGCACCGCATCGCAGCTGCCGCTCTCGCCGCTGCTGCGCTGGCGCGCGTTCTCGATCAGCGCCGTCACCGCGTGCTCGAGCGCCTGCACCTGGGCCGTCAGGCGGCT
>Ga0193726_1001995_pt1 | contig 14543 bp, 23 predicted proteins | sample H2c1metaG_FD_144928 | JGI IMG/M metagenome (GOLD analysis project Ga0193726, IMG submission 144928) | Soil microbial communities from a riparian zone of the East river system, Colorado, United States - H2c1 | ecosystem: Environmental > Terrestrial > Soil > Riparian zone | place: USA: East River... | reverse complement strand
TCAGTGTATTATCATGGATACACGAGGCGTGTTCATTAATAAGATTGGCTGGCAGAAAACTCTGAAACCAGCAGAGAAATTTGTAAGAGAATTAATATCATACAGTGGTGAGAGTCTATTGGAATGGCAGGGTGAGACTTTACCATATTGGGCTAAACAATTAATCGTATATAGTGAAATGGGCTATTGGCCAATGAACTTCAGTAATTGTGAAGGTAAGTATGGGCCTTGTCCATTCATGGAAGTATGTGATAGTAATCCCAACATGCGTGAACAAGAATTGCGTAATAACTTCATAGTCGGTGAACCTTGGAATCCAACTAATGAGGATGATGATTAATGACTACAATTGAAACTCTAATCAAATTCCGTAATATACATAGAGATTGTGGAATTTTTACAAATACATATGATAAAGCTACAGGCACATTCACATTTACTTGTGTTGAACATAATCAAGCTGCAACAACCGATGCAATGCCTCGCTTTTGTAGGTATCCATCACTAGATTGTGCCATTCGTGGTTACTGTAATCGTGAACATGCTTGTAATGATTAACTTGATATTAATGGAGAGGAAATAATGTATATGAGAAAATATGTGATTAAACTGGATGAAATGTACTTTGGTGAGAGTGGCTATAGCAAGAGAGTTATATTCTCACCCATGTTTGAAGATGCTACATTCTTCCAATCAATCGATGATGCTAAGAAATCATTCACTGACCACAATTTACCCGAGCATTGTAAGATTAAGCAGGTGACATATGTTGAGCATGACATCGGCTATGTCGAGCATACGCCATTGGCTGGAAAAGATATGGCTTGAAATCTTATTCTTAATTAGAATAGGATGGGCCATTCGTTGGTTGAATAGAAAACCAAGAATGAGCGATAAATGGATGAAAAATCATTACTAATCAGAATGAGACAACAAGATGCCAACATTAGATTCAGTTAGATTAGACGATGGCCTGTTCACTATGTTTAAGGGTGAGCCGGGCACACGTAAATCAACTTGTGCACTATCATATCCATTGCCACAATATTGGTTTAGTACTGACCAGAAAATGGAGGCAATGCAACTACCTGCGAAAAAATGGGGAGTTGACATGAAGCGAGTTCATTTCGATGATTATAACGATTGGAATGAACCCCGCAAGAAGTTAGAACAGTTTAGAACTAACTGTCCCTATAAAACTATCATCATTGATAGCATTACATCAATTGGTGATGCCATGACCTCCCAAGTTCGCAAGACTAAAGGAGATTCTGGTAAGGGTAAAGAGATTGGCGGTATATCAGTATCCGGATTAGAGGAATTTAATGCTGAGTCATCTGCATTTAAAGAGATGATATCATTGTTAAAAGATGTAGCCAAATATCATAAGTTGCATGTGATATTAATTGCACACGTTATTGGACAGCGCAAGGATGAAGAAGGTAATAAACATACTCATCACTCGCGCATCATTGTAACTGGTGCAGCCCAGATATCAGCTAAGATTGCATCTTATGTTACTGAAGCTTATCATTTCAATATTCAATCCGATTTTGCGGCGAACAGTGAGGGTAAGTATTCACTGCTAACAGTTCACACGGGTAATGATTATGCTAGAACATCATTACCATTAGCGCGTGAAATTGTATTTAATAATGACCCACTCTATGAGAAATGGATTGCACCTGCGATTAAGAGACAGATGGATGAACAACCAGTGGCACGTATCGGCGTATCAACAACACCAACAACAACACCAACCAACGTAACACCGTTTAAAGCCTAATAGGGGAGAACACAATGCCTGTAGTTCAGTTTAGTAATCGTGACTTGCTTCGTGGTAAGATTGTTGAAGCCGCGTGGTATCGAATGCATATTGAATCAGTGGGTGAGGAACCTTCAAAGGATGGTAAGTCTACCAACTATCCTGTTGAGGGAACTATTCAATTCAATGGTGACAATGGCTCTACTGCATTCAAGGATGTTCCCATTACTTGGAATTTCAATAGCAAGGCTATGGGATTCTCTACGGGATTCCTTCGCGCTTTCGGTGTAGATGTGCAGCCTAATGTGCGATATGATCTCAAATCGGCAGAAGGTAAGGATTTGGACGTATTCGTGGAAAATGGTACGTATAACAATCGTATTGTGAACCGCGTTGAACTCAAGTATCGTCCAGTCAATTCCGAAGTTACTGCTGTCCCCACAACTTAATTAATTCAATTGATAGTTAGGAGAGAGAAAATGATTATGAATGATGACAAGTATAGATTTATTGGTGAGGATGAATTGAACCCCACTGATAAAGATGAAGTTGATGATGAAGATGATGACCTTATCAATGAAGATGATGAAGATGACGATGATGAGGACATTGATGAAGATGAAGATTCGCCTGATGAAGTTGACGACTAAGGCGCTCGCCCAGAATACCTTAGTCTAACTCAATAGAGTCAGGCGATAGGGCTGGCATACAATGCTAACTGGTTTAGTACGTATGCCGGCCCGTTTTATTTTTAAATAAATTGATTAATTTGGAGTGTATAGAATGCCTCGTATTATTGCCCCACGACTATTTAATGGCGATGTTAGAGAATCAATTGGTCATGGATTACCACCTAAAATTAAATCGGGATTAAAGTTAATTGCACAGAAAGAAAATAAGTCAGTTAGTTGGGTTCTAGAAGAAGTTATCATTGACTATTTTAAGTTTAGTACACCTAAGTATAAACTGAGGAAAAATAATGACTAAATCACTTGAATTGGAACTAATGAAACTTGGATTGAAAACGTTACTTAAAAAGTTTCAAAATCAAACAGTAGTAAAACATCAAATAAGTAATAAAAGAAAATGGAGTAAGGAACGGCATAAAAAATTTGCAAAGAGTATGGCAAAGACGTGGGGGAAGAAGCGTGACAAATCTGTTTAAGAAATTATTTAGTGATGACTCGGTTCAAAATGATGTAGGTGATGTAATGCATGAACACATTACTGAGAATGAAAATGAACATGGAGATACAAGGTTTCATGGTAAAATCATAAAAGTATCCAAAGATGGATATGGATTCATTAGTTCTAAGGATATTCCATTCACTCGTATTTTCTTTCACTGGTCTGCATTACGTCCTGATACAAAGAAGTTTACTGATTTAAAGACTGGAATGAAAGTTTCATTCGTTGCATTTACAACCGAGGATAAAGGTTATAGGGCTATTAAGATTAAGGTTGAGGATGAGTAAATGGCAGTCCTGACATTCTTTGAGAAATATCATCAGACGGATTTATGGTATGAGAAGTGTATCATCATGGAGATATACCATCTTGTTCGTTCTGAAAAGAATCCTAATTGGTCAGTTAAAGAAACTGCTCATGATTTTCAAGTGTCAGTTGGCCTAGTAAGTGAAAATCTAAATCTCGCTAAAGCAATGCATGATGACCCTAATGTAATGAATGAGAAATCTAGACAGCGGGCTCTAATTTATATTGGAAAGATTAAACTGTAATGTCTATTTCGGAGAAATACATCCCCGCATCTGGTCCATTGGGTGCGAAATTAATGATACTAGGGGATTGCCCATCTGACTCCGATGTTAGAAATGGACAAAATTTTAGTGGAGGTATACGTAGAGAATTATCAAATATATGTCGTGATGCTGGTTTTTATTTAGAGAATTGTTGGATATCTAATGTATCTAAATATTACATTACACCGAATCATAAAGGTGGCAAGAAAATACCATTTGACATTCGTGGTCATAATTCCGGAGTAAATATTCCACAACAGTTAAGTGAATTACAAGAGGAAATTAATCAACTTAAACCTAATTGTATCCTCGCATTAAGTAGCTCTGCATTATGGGCATTAACTGGAAAGACTAAAATAGAACAACTAAGAGGCTCAATTCTGCATGGGATGAGCACAAAGTTAGTTAGCACTTATCATCCCCAAGATTTATTATTTACTCCAAATGCGTCTGAATTTACGGGCTATTATAATCGACAGATAATGGTCTGTGATTTTCGACGCGCATGGAATCAAGCTCAATTCCCGGAATTAGTATTGCCACAACGGTCATTAGAGATATGTCAAAATTCATCACATCTATCTGAATTTTTAAAGAGACATATAGATAGTCGATATTTGTCAGTAGATATTGAATCTCTTGGCAATGGCTTACCAGGATGTGTAGGACTCGCGTTCAATAAGAAACATGGAATGTGTGTTCCATTATGGAATTTCAATGGAATGTGTAGTTTACCAGATGCTGATATGGTTCAGATATGGTATCTTCTAGATAAAATATTTAGAAACTACCAAATTATCGGTCAGAATTTCAACTATGATAGAGATAAGATGAAACGTCTTGGTTTCATTTTCCCTAATTATAGGGAAGATACCATGATGAAAGCATTCGCCATTAACCCTGAATTACCAAAGGGATTGGCGTTCAATACTTCAATATACACAGAAGAACCCTTCTACAAAGATGAAGGAATGTATGAAGGCTCATGGCATGACTTAATGACTGGTTGTGCTCGTGATGCATGCGTCACCTATGAAGTGAGTGAGGAACAGGATAAGGACTTAGATGAGATAAATCAACGTCCTTTTTACGAGAAGTTCCTCATGAAGTTGCCTGATTTTTACTGGCGAATTGAACAGCAGGGATTTAAGATTAATGAAGTAACTCGTGATGCATTACTTCATAAATATATTGAATGGGATGAACGTCTAAGATATCGACTATTTCAACTTACTGGCACAACAATAAATGTTAATAGTCCTAAGCAAATAGCTCTATTACTGTTTGAAAATCTAAAATTACCTAAAAAGTATTCAACAGGTGAGGAGGCTATTACTGAATTACTAAATAGTCCTAAATTAACTAATGAAGATACTAGAGAAATATTAGAACTGATATTGGAAGATAGGAGAGTAAGAAAGTCCATCGGAACATATTTGATGGCACTCCCTGATTATGATGGGAAGATGCGAACTACGTATTTTCCATGTTTAGAAACTGGTAGGTCATCTACAGGTAAACAAGACCCACCAATTAGACCTAAGATTGAAGTAATAGATGAAGATGGTAAGAAAAAGAAGAAAGGAATGGGCATCGCATTCCAAACAATGACTAAACATGGTGACGTGGGTGAAGATATACGTTCCATGTATGTTCCTGATGAAGATGATGAGATATTCATTCAAGCTGACTCATCACAAGCTGAGGCTAGAGTAGTATGGCTACTTGCCGGTGATGAAGAAGCTTTAAGACTAGTAGATGAGATAGATTATCATGCCCATACGGCTGTATGGTTCTTTGGGCCTAATAAACAATTATTCAATTATGATAAACGAAAGTTAGGTTATGAGCACCCCATCCGGTTTGTTGGTAAAACTTTACGTCACGCAGGACATCTTGGAGCAGGAAAAAGACGAGCTAGTATCTCAGTTAATACAGATGCGAGGAAATTTAAAATACCAATTAATATTAGTGAAGCAACAGCCGAGAGAGCTTTAAAAATCTTTCATGATAAACAGCCAAAGATTCAAAAGGTTTTTCAAGCTTCGGTAATTGATTGTCTTAAAAAAGATCGAACACTAATCGCACCAATACCATATGGATTAGATGAGGTGGAATATGGCGGACGACGAACTTTCTACGAACGATGGGGAGAAGAACTTTTCCGACAGGGATTCAGTTATATTCCACAGAGAGCTATTACAGATAATACAAAGTTTGCAGGTATTAGAATCCTTGCCAGAATTCCCCCAATTAAAATCATCATGGAATCACATGATTCTTTACTCTTTGCATCAAGACGTAATGAGGCAGAAGGACACATTAAAATCATTAAGGAAGAATTTGAGCGACCTATTAGATTTAATTACTGTTCAATCCCCAGACGAGACTTAATAATTCCATGTGAAATTGAAACTGGCACTAATTATCAGGAATTTAAGAAATTTAAGTTTCCAGAAATTATTAAGACACCAATTGAATTGAAGCCACGAACAGTGGCTGAATCATTCCTCGCGTGATTATATGAACATACCCACAGCAGCGTATAATGATAATGAAAATGAGTTAGAACATAACCCTAAACTAAGAAAAGTTAAATGTGAGCGTTGTCAATATGAACTGATAACAGACCTACCTGGTCCAAAATGCCGACTTTGTAAAAGATATATGATTACGGTTGTCAATGGCCTCATGGCTGAATCAACTAGTCAACCAACATAGTGAATTGGAATCACCCCAATCATTTTGGAAATGGTCAGCGTTGGCTGCTATATCAGCAGTTGTAAAGGATCAAGTATGGATAGATAAGCAGATATATAACCTATATCCAAATATCTATGTAATGCTCCACGCGGAATCGGGTATGAAAAAGGGACCGCCTGTATCAATGGCTAGACAATTGGTGCAAACGGTTAATAATACCCGTATAATTACTGGCCGTTCTTCCATACAAGGTATATTGAAAGAGTTGGGAACGGCTCAAACTGTACCAGGTGGTAAGATTAATATGAAGTCAGTTGCATTCATATGTTCATCTGAATTATCAAGTTCAATTGTAGATGATAAAGTTGCAACTAAGATTCTGACCGATTTATATGATAGACAATATAATGCAGGTGAATGGAAATCACTATTGAAGATGGAATCATTTCAACTTAAAGATCCAACGATATCAATGTTAACTGCCACTAATGAAGCAATGTCTGAAGACTTTTTCATGAAAAGTGCTATTCAGGGCGGATATTTCGCTCGCACTTTTATCATATATGAAAAAGATGCTCAGACAGCTAATTCATTAATATATCCATTAACTGATAGACCTAACTATAAGACGGCTGCTGATTATCTTAAAGAAGTAGGTAAATTAAATGGAGAATTTCATCCCCTCGCATCTTTAATTTACACTGATGAATATCGATTTGAACGTAGAAAGCAGGCACGAATCATATATTTCAATGAAGCAGGTGCCATATATGATGATTGGTATCATGACTTTAAAAAGACGATTAAAGATCAAGATGTGAAGGATGACACAGGAACATTAAATAGATTTGGTGACTCAGTATTAAAAGTCGCCATGTTAATGTCATTAGCTGAGGGATTAGATAAAATTATTACACCTGAGCAAATGGGTATTGCAATAAGTGAATGTGAAAAACTAATTGGTAATGTTCGTAAGACTACGATGGGTAAGCAGGGAATTAGTGATACAGCGGCTTTCAAATCATTAGTTATAATGGAACTACTAGGTAGAGATAGTCATCAAGTTAGTCGAGCAGTGATGTTAAAGAAATATTGGATGCATTATTCAACAGTTGAAGAATTTGATGATATGATGCTAAGTTTTGACCATAGTGGATTGATTAAGAGTGAATCAGTTGGAAATAATATAATCTATAAAATGCCTGAATCTCAGGTTGAAGAACTTAAGAGATTCATGTCAGGTAAAAATAAATGAGTGATGATTTTCTCAATAGAATACATGAAATGTTTCATGATCCAAATGAGCCACAAGTAAATGAAGATCGTATATTTCAACAGACTGCAATAAATTTTTATACAGTTATGTTCAAGCGATGTAATCATTTCCTGAATGTGCCTTGGGTTGTTATCCATAACATGTTAACTTCCCATGAAGTGGTTAACTACGTTAACTCACTTGAATGTAAGATGTGTAATGAAGAATTCTCTGATATGGAACGTAAGCTGAATCAAGAATATTACTTATTTGTTAAGTATAAGGGTAAATTATAAGGATATGCCCCTATGGTGAAACTGGCAGACACAACGGACTTAAAATCCGTCGCCGCAAGGCATATAGGTTCAAATCCTATTGGGGGCACTTAAATTATATGGAGTGGAAAACCATGAATTTCGAAGACATGATAAATCAGATTAGAACGGCTGGGTTTGAAGCGGAAGATGAACCCAAAGGTAAAGTTAAAGAAGTTCAATGGCGTTGTCAAATACTGCAAGGTGATGTATTAATAGTTGACCATGCACAAAATGACTTTGATAAGGTATTCCGATTTACAATGAATGCTTTAGCTGAGTTACATAACAACAAAGTCACTAACTTTCGTGTTCATATACAAGATCGTGAGGGTAATCTCTATTTCTTTGTAATTGGTGAGAATACCCCTGTAACTCAGTATAAGAAAGCAACGAAATATGACAATTGATTTGAATAGATTGACAAGTGATGAAATTCTCACACTTACACTGTATGGTGAAGCGCGTGGAGAACCTATACAGGGAATTATTGCGGTAGGATGTGTAATTCGTAATAGGTGCAAGAAAGAGAATAAAACATATAATGAAATCTGTTTGGCACCTGAACAGTTTTCATGTTGGAATAGTAATGATCCCAATTATCCAATTTTAATCACTATTGCTAATTGGCTTGGCATAGATTCATTTGATGGGGCGATGCGTATTTCTCGACCAATACAAATTAATGATGAATACTATAAGCAATGTGAAGCAGTTGCAATAGGGATAGTAGATGGGAATTTTATCGATAATACGCACGGTTCACTTAATTATGTAACGTATAATTTGTGGATTAGCGATAAGAGTCCTATATGGGCGAAAAATTTCTATTTACGTATCGGCAATCAGATGTTTGGAGTGGCACAATGATTATTCATGATTTGGATGTGGATAAAGATCCTAAAGCTATTGAATTTAATAAAATTTCTATAGGATCAGTATTTAGGGGTAAAAATGGATACATTTCATATTCACTATTTTTGAAAGTGACCGATGGATTAATTTTTGATTTGGAAAATAATAAAATTGCAGTAACTGCCGTAACAGATATTTTCTATCAATATGAACCATTAGAAGTGATGCTTAACATAAGACGAAAGGTGAGATAATGATTACCCAAGAACAAATTGAAAACTCATTTACTTATCATGCTCCACATGGAACTCAACAGGAACGATATAAAGAATTGAGGGATAAAGCTAGAAGTTTAGCAATAATGATTATTGAAATGACTCCACCTAGTAGAGAACAGAGCCTCGCGATTACTAAACTTGAAGAAGCCATTATGTGGGCTAATAAGGCTATTGCTTGTAATGAATAATTATTTAATTAAAGGAATGAGATAATGACATTTAAAGAATTTTCTAAGGAAGTACAGAATTTAGTAGAGGGAAATGCGGCAGAGAAGGGATATAACACTAATGGAGCAGATGGTGATAATGAACTATATGAATTTATACAAAACTTGTCAAAGTCAGATAGTCATGCAATAGGTGAAATAGTTTATAAGGCAGTAAGATACACTAAGAAGAAAGATAAGAAAGATATACTCAAGATTGCAGCTTGGGCATATCTCATTTGGAAATATGGTAAGTAACTAAATATTAAATATGAATTAGAAAGATCCCCCACCAATATTAACCGGCGCATTTAAGTCAATATTGTGCATAGTTGTATTGGTAGGAGCTGAGTTAATAGTCATGGGCCTACCTGTCTGTCTCATTCTCCAGTGTCCATCTGAAGTTTTAGAATCAAACTGATAACCTAATTTCTGAGCCTGTTGAATCATATCAGGCGTTGGGTTCTTTAATGTTATAAAGGTGCCGGGTCTATTAATTACTGGAATTGATTGCTTAGTCTTATTTAATGTATCCTGGGTAGATGGACTAGCTTTATCAGTATTACCTGGGCCATACTTGTCATCAATACGAGATTGGATAGCCCCTGCTTTACGTTGGAATCTAGCAACATTATCTGGTGATGTTTGGTTAGGCGTGCTATCATTTTCATTAGCATTAGTTACAGGTTTTTTAATATTTTTAAGTGTAGAACTAACAATATCAGAATCAGGTTTAGCTTCAGTTAATGCATTAGTAATTTTATTACCAACCGATTCCATTCCCCGGCCAGCTAAATTAGTTAATTTGCCAACACCCTTCTCCATTAATCGTAAAGTGCGTGGTGCTGCAAAAGGAGGAGCCATACCAGTAATAGGTTGATTCCTAGAAACAAAATCACCTACATTCTGTAAACCACGTCCTATCATTGGTAATGTAGATGCTGTGGCTGATGCAGCTATGGGAGCACCAGCTTTAATAATACCGGGTGCAATATCAGCCATTAAAGGCTGTCCACCTAATTGACCCATAGTCTCACCAAATGCATATGGATCGCTCCCAGCCTTACTAAATGAATCAGCCACTTGTGATGGTATTCCTGCTAATCCATGTGCAATAGATTCGGTTTCTTCAATAGGATAGGCCATCAGACCACCAACAGTTTCTAATCCTCCTGCTAATGATTGTGGCAAATCAGCAATAGCACCTTTAGCCCATCCTAAAGCACCTTCTTCACCAGCTCTAACAGCTTCTGGTGCATGGTTCATTGAATCATTAGTAGGTGCAAATAATGAACCACCAAATCCCTTCCACCATTCAGTATCTGGATTAGGTGTAGGTCCACTACCCCTACCAGTTCCTGCTGTAGGTTTAACTGTTGATGCAGGTGTATTGGATGAAGAAGTAGATTTATACTGTTTAATAACAGATGCAATATTTTCTTCAGACTTCCCTGCATCTATCATTTTTTGGACAATACCCTCTAACTTAGGGTCTGTCTGCTGTTGTCCACCGTCACTACCATCATCATAAGATGGATTAACTGGATTTCTGAATGGGAATGGCATAATAATTTACCAGCCGAGAATCTGACCAAAAATTAGGGGAATGCAAATAGATGCATCTGATTCAATGACAAAAGATGGAGTTTTAGGTCCAATCTTACCCCATGTAATCTTTTCTTCAGGGGGTGCTGCTGAATAACCACCATATGATGTAGTTCCATCACAAATTTGGCAGAAATATGACCATAATGGTGTGTCAGTATTTTTCATATCTTGCATAAGTAATGGGACTACGCAAATACTAAAATCCCCCGCAATTCCACCACCAATTTGAAAGAATCCAATATCATGTTTAGCCGAGATAGACTTATACCAATCAGCTAACATTATCATGTATTCAATTCCACCCTTAACTTGGCTACATGCAACTTGTCCAAGTGATACACTAGCTGCAAATACATTACCTAATGTGGAATCTTCCCATCCCGGAACTACTATGGGTAAATCTTTCTCAGCAGCAGCTAACATCCATGAATTCTTTGGGTCAATTTGATAGAATTTCTCAAGTTTACCAGATAATAATAATTCATATAGATATTCATGTGGAAATTTAGGTTGAGCTGAATCCTTCCAAAGATTCATAATTAAATCTTCAACAGGACGCATTGCCGCAGCTTCGGGAATACCCACATCAGTTACTCTATTGATATGTTTATTAAATAGCTTCTGTTCATCCTGTTTACTTAAATCCCTGTAATTAGGTAATGATAAATATTCATCATGTGCAACCAACATGAAGATATCTTCTTCTAGATTTGCACCAGTACATGATATACCATGAACTTTATCCTTACGAATCATTTCAGCTAATGTAATACCAATTTCAGCAGTAGACATAGCTCCTGCCATTGATAGAAACATCTTACCATCATGCTTAAGTAATTCAATGTAAGCCTGAGTGGCCAGATTCAATGTATTGGCATTAAAGTGCTTAAATGTCTTTTGAATGAAATCTGATAATTTACCCTTCGAGTGAATCTTGGGCTTAGTAAATACATCTGGATTTATTTCACGAGGTAACATTTAATTACTCCTCATTAGAACCACCGCCACCATATTTCTTAATTAAATCAGCGGCAGTAGGTTTCTTAGTAGAGCCAGGAACAGCAGTTGATACAGGTGAATTACTATCAGATGGCAATAGAATCTTATTTAATTTTTCCTTAACAATTTTCAATTGCTCCTCAAACTTCTCAGGTGTCTGTGATGGGTCTAACTGAGAAGCTGCATTTTGTAATAAGTCTAATTCTTTATTAGTGATGCGTCCAAATCCAGTAGACCCCGATCTTGAAGCAGCACGCATCTGTTGAATTAAATCTAAGGTTAATACACCTTTTAATCGATTAACTACAACAGCATTATTGTATGCCTCAGTTCCCGGAATATGTCTAGTAGCAGTTCCTAGCATTCCAATACCAGAAGTTGATTTAAGTTTGTTATCATTACCCATTAATTCATCGATAACTGCTAATGATTCTCTAGCCTTATCTTGAATATCTTGATTAGTCTTAGCAGTTGCAGCATTATCAACAGGTGCTGCGGATGATGTCTTATTAGGATTAACTTGTGGTCCACCACTACCCATTGTAACCGGTTTAACAACTGGATTACCTTGGGCATCAGTTGTAATCCATACTGACATCTTTTTCTGACCAGTGGGATCATTAGGATCAGGAATCTCACCCAATTGTCCCTTCGCACCTGCATTAACTTCAGTTCGTGCCATCGCATTACTAGCTGAGAGATTCATCTCATCTAATTGACTTAATGTACCAGTAGGCACACCAGTATCACGTTTCTCACCAGTTAACTTATTGATAAAGGTATAGTTACCACCTTTAGGACTAGTAAACTGCCATTCTCTATTGTTAGCTGCAAACTGTTGTATTTCAGCTCTTGCTTGTGCAGCCTGCTCATTAGCTCGATTATGTTTCTCTACTTCAGTTTCATGCTGTTGCTTAAGCATATCATTAACAGTTTGCGAAGCAGCCATTCTCTGATTAGCATTTGATGCACGTTCAGTATTAGCAGCAGACTGGGCACCTGCTAATTGTTGACGCCAATTAGTTAATGCTTGATTATACTGAGGCATTCCCAATACAGCATTACCAGCGTCTTGTGGAGTTTCGGTAGGTCTAACACCTACGGGTTCCATTCTAGTATTTTCAGCACCTTTAATACCAGCTACGCCCCCCGCAACTAATTTACGTAATAATCCTGGTTTAGGGGCCTGGGGTTGGCTCTGTAATATCTGTTTAAGATAATCACTTGCGCTAGTATCAGGCTGATATAACTTAGCCATCATACTACTGATATCGGGATTCATCTCTTGTGATGGGCCACCACCAAAACTACTTACTGGCAATGGAGGAGTTGCTTGTTGGCCATCACCACTCATAGGCGGTAATGATGGACCAGCATCAGCATTAGGGTCATTACCACCCATGCCAAACAATGAGCTTAATCGTAGAGAAGTAAATGGGTCCATAAATTAACCAAAGAATGGCAGGGCATCTGCTGCAAAACCTAATGCAGTATCATACCAAGGCTGACTGGAATCTTGATTATTAGCACCAGTCTGGGCATTAAATCCGCCAAGCACTTGATTACCAAACATACTAGCCTGGCCTGGTGTAGTTCCATATAACGATGATTGGCCTTGTAAACCACCTAATTTCATACCTTGGGCTTGAAGTAGATTATTAATATATTCCTGATTCATTTGATTGTTAAGTGAGGCACCTTGTAATCCGGCACCTTGATTAGCAATAGATGCTCCTAGTTGTTGACCCTCAGCAGTATTAGCTAATCCACCCTGTTCAGCACCCACGGATTCAAGACCCTGAGCACCAGACAATCTACCTTGCTGAATCATTTGTGCAAGGCTTGCATTAACACCTTGCTCAGCATCACTCAATTGTTGAGGTAACTGTCTTTGAGCCTGCGATAATGCAGCAGTGTAATTAGCTGCTCCACCACCTAATGTATTAGCTTGTCCTAATTTAGATATGGTATCACCATATGCAGATGTAATAGGGGACATTCCCCTAGCCCGCATATCTTGAATACCTTGTGGAGTAAATCCACCAGTATCTGCAAAATCTTGAAATGTTTTCTGAGAGTTATCTAATGTGCCATATGCAGTTGATAACTCACCCGGAGTCTGATAATTAACTGTCTGGGGAGTATATGGTGTAGGCGCGCTTATACGATTCTGGATATCCTGCAATCCAGAACCATAATTCTGATAGCCACCCATAATACTGCCATAATCTTGCTGTCCTTGCTTTGTGGCATTATTGTAGTTGGTCTGTGCTGTATTAGTAAATGAACCAGCTTGTTGACCAATTTTCTCTGCCTGAGATGATTTATTATTCTTGCCCATTTTTCATCCTTATGCTGTAAGCGCGTGGAGTTGGGCAAAAACCATGCTGAATAATGTGCTTTGCCAACACATTATCATCAGTGAATGCGTAAACCTCATTTATTTTAAATCTTTCACTTAGATACATTGCAATCTTCTTAGTTTCACGTAGAGCACGTCCACGCACTACGGGAGATTTATCCATATTAGTGACTAATGATAGCTCAGCAATCTGTTCATATCCACCAGCCATCACAATATCACCAAATTCATCTTCAATTACGAAACTACAGAGATAATCTAAAAATCTAGGAAAATCTAAGTAATGAAAGTATTTTGCATGTAACAATTTTATCTGAGCTAAGTCAGATTCTCTAAATTCTCGGACAGTAATCATATTTAATTTATGATTAATTAAATAATCAGCCAATGACACGTTGATAACCAACTACTGTAATAACTAATGCTGCTGTTGTACTA
>Ga0193726_1001994_pt1 | contig 14547 bp, 20 predicted proteins | sample H2c1metaG_FD_144928 | JGI IMG/M metagenome (GOLD analysis project Ga0193726, IMG submission 144928) | Soil microbial communities from a riparian zone of the East river system, Colorado, United States - H2c1 | ecosystem: Environmental > Terrestrial > Soil > Riparian zone | place: USA: East River... | reverse complement strand
CGTCCCTTGCCAAGCTGACATCCGGTGGTGGTAGTGCTCAGGCGTTGACGTTCTTCCAGTCCATGACCACGCAACTGGAGGCGCAGGGCGTCTCGTTCTCCGAGATCAACAAACTGTTCCCGCAGTACAACAAGGCTGCATCCGATGCGGCGGCGGCTAATTCGGGTCTGGCGCAGGGTTTCGGTTCGGCGACGTCGAACGCTTCGACTCTGGTCACGAGCATGTCCGAGTTGATCGAGAAGGGTCAGACGTTCGACTCGGTGTGGAAGTCACTCAACGGCGCGCTTCTTAGCACTGCGCAGGCGAAACTCGCGGCGAACAATGCGATCGAGGATCTGACCAAGACCTTCAAGACCAACAAGAACGCGATCAAGGGCAACTCCGATGCCGCCCTTGAGGACAACATCGCGGTCGGCAAGGTTGCCGAAGCGGCAGCCAACGCAGCTGATTCCACCTACCAGCAGACCGGCAGCGTCGAAAAAGCGAACAAGGTTTACGACAGCTATATCAGCCAACTCCGCAAGGTCCTTGAAAAACTCGGCCTGACTCCGGCTGCGATCGATGCGGTCATCGGCGACTACGCGAACATGCCCGCGTCGGTGACGACGACGATCAAGACGCCCGGCATCGACACGGCGAAGGCCAAGGTTCAAAGCCTGCACGACATCATCGAAGAGATCCCGTCGTCGAAGACTGCAAAGGTGACCGTCAAGGTCAACACCGGTCAGTTGAACAAGGTTCTCAACGAACTGTCACGGGTTGGGGGCGCGGGCAACCGTTGGGGTGGCGCATACCAGCATGCTGCGACGGGTCTCCTGAACGCCGGTGTCTATTCCCCTCAGTCACCGGCCCGGTATGCGTTCGCGGAACCGGCAACGGGTGGTGAAGCCTTCGTTCCGAAGTACGGCAACTACCAGCGGTCGGCGCAGATCATCGATACGGCCGCGCGCTGGTATGGCGGCCGGTTCGCCCCGGCAGGCAGCTATGCAGCTGGCGGCGGTGGCGGATCGACATACGCGCCGGTGAACACCACCAACATCTACCCTCAGCGGGCGAACTTCACCGTCGGGGACTTCATGGCGCTGCAGGCGCGCACCGACGCACAGCAACGGGTCGGCCGGCGGCATTAATGGAGCTCGAATGCGGCCACTGCAATGCGCCAGCGACCGCTTCCGATGTCGAGCGGTGGTGGCAGATGTGGCTCATCGTCGACCCGGTCTACTGGGAGCCGCTCGCCGACACGACGCCGGCTCAACGCTGGGACCGCGGCCAATTCTTCGTGTGCTGCTGCGCATGTACGACCCTGGCGGTCGACGAGTCGTGGGCCGACCTTGCCCGCCGGATGCGACTCAACGACACATCAACGGATGCCTTCATCGACGCGATCAGTTGCCTTCGGGCCGTGCACGCCGCCGCGATCCCGATCAACTGGCGCGAGCTGAAGCAGTGGCAGCAGTGGCTCGCCGAGCAGGAATGCGAAGACGACAACGAACCGTTATCGGGCGCCGAACCGGCGACGTCGTGCAGCGTTCCATAGCCGACGTCCGACACGTAGCCGGCGCCCTGATCCGGAGCAGATCCGGCACGGCCGGAAGACCTTGCCGCGGGCATGGATTCCAGTGCGCTTGCAGCACCAGCACGACGCGTATGGCAGCCACCAGCACGACAACGCGTAGGCCAGCGGTACGAGCACGGCCAGGCCGACGATGACTCTCACAACATGCTCCTGACGAGGGTTTCAGGCTTGCTCGGGATGGTGCCGCTACCCGCTACCTTTGGTGTATCAGCAGGTAAACTAGGTAGCGTGGTGGGTAGCGGCAGCGCTACCTAGCCGTCTGCCGCTACCTGTGCCGCTACTCGCCCGCGGTGATCTCGCGTTGCCGGATCGCAGCGTCGACCGCGTCACGCCGGCAGCCCTTGAGATTCACTCCGTCGACCTTCACGTCGACCGATGGCACACCGGCATCCCGCAACGTCGCCGAGAGCACCTCCGGCGCGAGACCGGCGTACGTCTCCGGTAACTGCTCGCCGAGCAGCTCGGCCAACGTGACCCACTGCAAGCCGGGTCGACCGGCGTGGGCGAAGACGCGCAGGACATCGGCGAGAGTGTCGTGACGTGGCGCTTGCCACTGCTCGTCGTTGCCGATGACACCGCCGCGGAGTTGGGTAGCGCGCCGCACCATCGCCGCCGCAACCTCCGGGCTCGGGAAGTGCGACCGAACAGCGGTCGGCTCGGCGAGGCCGGTGAAGATGCCCCAGCCGGCGTCGTGCCCTGGTCGATAGACGGTCGCGCTCTGCCCGCGCTTGTAGGCGCCTGTGCCGAGGATCATGTCGTTGGCGAGCTGGTCCTGCACGGCCAGACACCAGCGCATCGTCACGCATCGGGTGATGTTTGGCGGCACGGATGACTTGTCCGGGATCTGGGTCGCCAGGACCACGATCAGGCCGAGCGCCCGGCCTCGCTTGATCAGCCGCTCGGCGTCCGCTGCGACATCCTTGTCACAGAGCAGCTCGTGCGCCTCGTCGATCAGGATCAGCACCGGGTGCAACCCGCTACCGGCTTTCGCGGCCAGCTCGGGCGTGACCTTGCCTTCGGGTGCCTCGCCGCGTTCCCGGGCTGCACGGATGCGCTTGCCGCGGCGCTCGGCCTCGGCCAGACCCCACGCGATGATGCTCGCTCCCTCGGCCATCGCCTGGTCGTCGACACCACAAACGTAGGACGAGCACAGCGGCGCCAGGTCGCCGAAGTCGCCCGTGCCTTTGAACTCCGCGATCTTCAGCTCACACGTCGGATCCAACACTGCGATCATGGCCAGAGCCCTTGCGCCGTAAGACTTCCCGGATCCGGGAACCCCGCCGAGCAAAAAATTGCGCGCGAACAACGGTGTCCGGATCGGCCGCTGCCGCTGATCGGTGCCGAATTCGTGCTCATCGAAGACCGACGTACGCGCCGTGTCGGCGGCAAGCGACCACCGCGGTTGACCCATCTTCGACGCCGGCATGATCCCGACCCACAGATCAAGCTGCCCGGCGTGCTCGGTGCCCGCCGCGGGCCACACCTGGTCGACCGGCAACCGCAGCGCGGATGACAGCCGGCCGCGACGCTCGAGCACCTCGGTTACCTCGACCCCCGCGGGCAGGTTGACGCGGGCCATGAAGCCAGGCCCGTCGCGGTGGATGCCGGGCGGTGGAAACGTCAGGTCGCCGGCCTCCCGGATCCGCGGGATGCCGAGGCTGATGAGCGCCGTACGGACCTGCTCGGCGGTCAGCTTCGTGAACCGCTGCCCCAACGTCACCCGGTCGGTGATTGGTCGGTCTGCGGGACGGCCGTACCAGGCGAACACCGGCACCGCGGCCACCAGGACCACCACACGGGCCCAGATCGGCGCGACGGTGCACAGCAGCACCACGGCGGCGATGACGGCCGCCACGAGCGGTAGGGCGAACCACAGCCGGTTCACGACCCGGCGATCCCGTTGCCGCGACAGACTCAGGTAGTCGGCGACGTCCCCGCGGGTTGCGGCGGCCTGCCGGATCCCGAAGCCCTCCACGTCGAACGTCCAGTGCCACAGCCGGCCGATCCCGCGCAGCAACCCGTATGGCGACCACACAGCGACTTTCGCGGCGTACTTCGGTGCCCGGGTCGCGTGGTAGGTCGCGTGGTAGATGGCCAGGCTCGCACCGGTCTTCGCGGCCTGGCGCCGCTGGTCGGGAGAGCGGAGCCACGCCGGCACGATCGGCCGCAGCGGCTGCTCGGCCTCGTTGACGATGTCGGCGAAAATCGTGCGGGGCGCGTCCGGTGCGTCGACCGGGCCGCCGAGCGCATCGGTCGAGATCTCGATGCGCTCGGCGTCGTACTCAGACAGGTCGGTCACGCGTTCACCTCGGCGAGTACGTGCGTGCCGTTGACCCGCGCTACTGGTCCGTCTGGACCAGTAGGAGAAATGGGTACGGGTGCAGAATTCCTAGCCGGCTCTGACGGCACGTTGCCGACAGGGTGTCCACCGTCATGGACGCCCTTTGCTGCGTCGATATGCCGCCTCGCCGTGCGCTCGGTGACGCCGGCCTTCGCGGCGATCTGAGTCGGTGTTGCGTCCGGCATCCGCTTGGCGACCGCAGCAACCTTGGCGGCAGCGGACTGCGTCCGGCGTGGCTTGGCTGGTGTCGGGTTTAGGGTGCTGACGTCCTTTTTACCGGCGCCGGTAACCTTGCCTACCTGCGCAAAGGGTGTCGGTTCAACCGACACCGTTGGTGTCTTAGGCTCGCGCGGCTTCGACGACAACGACTCGATCGCGAGCAGGAACGCCAGCGCCGGGAATGCCGAGATCGCGTGGTTGACGATGCCGCCGGACGTCGCGAGCCAGTTGGTCGTCACGGACACGAGCACACCGATCCAGAAGCCGGCCACAGCCCACAGACGGGCGCGGAAGCCAGCGGCACGATCGGTGCTGATCGCGATCGACGTCACCACGATCAAGCCATCAACACAAAGTGGCCAGATCGCCGCGAGTGAGCCCTGACCGTGCGTCGCGGCGAGGTGCTCCTGGTGCCTGTAGCTGATCGCACCGGCAACACCGGCCACGGCCACGACACCCGCGGCGGTAAAGAAACGTCGTGCGCTCATCGGGTTCCTACTTTGCTGCGCCGACTGGCGCGGATCTCGGCGAGCAGGGCAGCGCGATCGCGCCGCACGAGCTCTTGGTCGGAGTAGCGGTCAAGTTCGCGGGCGTAGCGGGCTGCCGGCGCAACGCCGAACTCTTCGGACGCGGTTCGTACGGTGTTGGGCTTGGCGACCAGGCCGACGAGCATGTCGACGATCGCGAGGATGCGGGCACTCATCGGACGCGTCCTTTCGGATGGGTGACGCTCCGGCGCCGCGGGACGCCGTAGCGGTAATTCGTGCTGCGCCACGGCTCCGGCTTCGTCGGCCGGTCGCAGAACTCGACGCCCGCGGTCCAACCGGCGATGTACAGCTCGTCTCGGGCGTTTGCGAGGGACCCGCACTGCCTGCCTAGCTCGAAGGCTGCGACCACGCCGCTCACGTCGGAGTCGTCGCTCGGTTCGCTCGGCTTCCACGCGGCGCTCATGCCGCACCGCCGCGCAAGACGAGCAGCTTCGCGCCAGTTGTGACGCTCGGAGACTCAGGCGTCTCGAGGTAGCCACGGATATACGCAGCATCAACGGCGTTCTCGCGCTTCGCGTACGTCGTGAGGATCGGCCGATGCCACCACAGGTCGTCGAACATCCCTTGCTGGAAGATCATCACTTTCGGCACCTTGACGCCGGCCAGCATCGCGTCAGCCTCAAGGTCGATGAGCCGCGCACGGTGGACCAGCGCGGGACGCCGGTGCCAAAGGTCGCTGAGGATATCGAGGATCTTCATGCGATCACCGCGAGGCGACCCAGCGCGAAACCGATCGCGTCGTGCAGCGACCGGAGTTCGGTGATGTCAAGGCTGAAGTGAGCGGCCAGGTCGATGGCGTCGGTGCGCTCGTAGTTGCCGAAGCCGATCGCGGCGTCCTGCCGACCGCCGATGACCATCACCGAGATGAACACCTGCCGAGCCCGGACGTCGCCGCAAAAACAGTCATCGGATGCGGGCAAGTTGATCAGTAGCTCGAACCGTTCGACAGCGGCGAGGAACGTCTCGGTGACGACGAAAACCGGCTCGCCGGTCGCAACCACGATCGACAGCGTGAAGACGTTGCCATGGTGAATGTGGCCGAGAAAACGCCCGGTTGAGGCCTCGGTCACGGTGCTCGTGCTACCGCTGGTACTTATGGAAAGCTTGGACATTGGGTCGCCTCCAGTGGCGTCCAAGGGCCAGGCCAGCGTTTCCGTCGCTGCGTCCTGGCCCGCCTAATTGGCGGACCCGAAATCTCACAGCCGTATCACTTCATTCGCTGCGCGCACTGCGCAGAACGCCAAAAGCGGCACCGCCGAGAGGTCTCGGGGTGCCGCTGAGCTGCATCAAATGCTTAGCCTGCATCGCTTGCGCGACACTGGTTGAGCTTGTAATCGGAAGGTTGGGGGTTCAAGTCCCCCCGTCGGCTCCGAGTATTGATGCAGCTCAGCGGCCTTGCTTATGGATCAACAGGTAAGGCCGTTGATCATTTATCAAGGAGAAATCTCACGGATTTCTCACATCTAGGCGGCGAGCGTGTCGCCGAGCGCCTTGCCGGCTTCCTGCAGTCGATCGAACATGACGTGCTGGTAGCCCCGCGTTGTGGCCACGTCCAGCTGACCGAGCCACGCCGCGGCGGCGATATCCGGCACGCCGAGATCGGCGAGCAGAGACGCAGCGGCGTGACGTGCTCCGTGCAGCACGACGTCGGGCACGCCTGCGGCCTTCGCCAGCTTCACGAACAGATCCGAGTACCACTCCGGCCGGTACGGCTTGCCGATCTCGTTGACGACGACGTGCGCGCCGCCGCAGTGCTGACAGGTGCCGTACGCGTCGCCGGCATTGTCGGCTTCCTCGCGTTGGTGGAGCTGGAGCGCGGTGAGTGCGTCGACCAGGATCTGCGGGATCGGCAGGAACGGGGCCCGGCGCCGGCCTTTGCCCTTCGGTGTGCCCTCGTAGATCCGGCCGCCTACCGCCGTCATGTTGTTGACGACCGCGATCGACGCCGTGCCCTTCGGGAGCCGGCGCGCTTCGGCGAGCCGACCAGTGAGGTCTACGTCATCCCACCGAAGGCCGGTCACCTCACCGCGGCGTAGGCCGAGCGTCGACATCACGAACGCCGCATAGAGACGGTGGGCCGCGATCGAACGCAGGAACGTCTTCGCATCACCGCTCTGCCAGTCGCCGCGCTCGGCGCCGGCGTCGGGGTTGCCCTCGACGCGCTCGACGATCTCGCCGACGTTCCGCACGACCAGGCCGCGACGCTGGGCCACCTTGAGACCCATGCTCACGGTCGTCAACATCAGATTCACCGTGCGCGGCGAGAGCGGCTCCCCCGGCTTACCAACACGGCGCAGCTCGCCGGAGAGCATGCGCCTCTTCAGCGAGTCCAGGTGTGGCACGTCGAGCTTCTGCAGCGGCAGCTCGCCATACTCGGCGAGTACCTGCGCGAGCGCATCGACGTAGCACTGTTGGGTGCTTGGCTTCTTGCCGGCCTTCGTCGGCAGCCAGTCGTTGACGAAGTACTCGCGGACCGTCAGCGAGCGATTGGGCCGCACGTACACACCGGTCGCCGTCTCGGAGATGATGCGGGCGCGCTCGTTGCGAGCCTCTTTGTAGGTGTCGTAGGTGAAGGTGCGCTGGTCGCGCTTGCCGTTCGGCTTCTTCCCGACGTCGACCACGAAGCGGTATCGCTCGGTGATCGTCTTGAGCTTGCCGTTGACGATGATCTCTTTCGGCGTCGCCAGCCGGACCTTGTGGATCGGCTCAGTCTTCGGATCAGATTTGGTTGCCATCCCTACTCCTTTCCGAGCGCGTCGATGTAAGTCAATTCCTCCGGCAGGTCCGGCAGGACGATGCCAAACTTGCGAATCTCGTTGCGTACGTCGCCGAGCGCCTCCTCGAGATTGCGGATGTTCCGCTCGACATCGCGGCGCCGATCAGCATCAGTGATCAGTCGCGTGCGTTGCGCCTCGCCCCGGAGTTTGCGGACCAGGTCGTCGTGCTGCATGTAGAGCGTTATTGGCCGCCATGCCTGCAGGTCAACCTTTACGGGAAGCCCAGTCTCGATGCCGGCCGGCTCTACACCTGAGAACCACTTTGCTGCAGCCCAAGGCGACATCTTTTTTCCAGGCACCACCTCTACGGATTCGTGCTGGCCGATCGGGAAGAGCAACAAGATCGGAGGTATTCCAAGCACCGAGCCGAGTACCAGCAATTCCGCGACGCTGACGGTCGTACGACGGCCGTTTTCCCAATTTGCGATAACCGATCGCTTGATCGGCAATCCCGCCTCGGTGCATGCGTCTGCGAGCTGTTGAGCGCTCATATTGCGGCGCTCGCGGTACACGCGTACCTGGCTGGCGACCAAGCCTGCGACCTGATCGGTCCAGTCGGGTTGTGACATGAGAGCACAATAAGGCCCGCAGTTGACAGAAGCAACCCCACGCGCCACGATGGCACCACAGGGCACAATACGAACCCGAGGTGTGATCTCATGGCACAGACCGCAACGCCGAAAGTGGACGCCGCGACCGTCGCCGGTACATACAGCGTGAGCGTGCGAACCGTTTTACGCCTGGCCGCGAAAGGCAAGATCCCGAGCGAGCGAGTAGGTCGGCAACGTCGGTTCGATCTTGCGGAAGTCGCCGCAGTCTTTCGGAACGCAGCATGACTGCCGCACTTCCTAGAGCGCTTCCAGATCCTGTCGTCGAGCCGACTATCAAGGCCGCTCGGCTCGCGGCAATTCTCGACATCAGCGTGCGCGCCGTCCTCTATGCAGTCGAGCGCAAAGAGATTCCCTCGATCCGCGTCGGCCGCAGCGTGCGAATACCCACCGCTCGTGTACTCGAGCAATTCGGACTTGCGCCAGACATAGCAAAGGCCGGTGTGACGAGCACCGGCCTCGCTGAAACCAAGTCCGCCGACAGGAGTCCTTGTGATGAGAACGATACCCCAACCCGACTCGCCGCCGCAGAGTCCACGACCGGCGGATATCCCGATCGTCGTCGCGATCGTCTACGCCGCTAACGCATCGCGCCGGCGTGACTTACTCATCGCCGAGGAGTGCATCTGCGGCACCGCTCACCATTTCTTCGCACGGCACGTCTCGACCAACCTGCGCAAACGCTGCCCGGTCACCCATGACCCGATCGTGCTGCAACCGAGGGTGCGTCGTTTTAGGTCGGTGCGTCGTGCAGCGTGACAGCATCCTCGCCGCAGCCGGGCACTACACCGCGAACGGATGGCACGTGTTCGCGCTCGGATCGACGAAACGACCGGTAGCCAACTGCCCTCGGTGCCGCAATGACGATCACGACCGTGAAGCGTGCGAATGCCTTATGTGCCATGGTTTCTACGCCGCAACGACTGATATGGACCGCATCGCCGAGATGTTCAACGCCGTTCCGGACGGCATGCTAGCCGTACGGTGCGGCGCAATCTCCGACCTCGTCGTCATCGACATCGACCCGGCGCACGGCGGCCAGATCGACTCGGATCTGATGCCGGTCACGCGGTACGCCCATAGCGGCAACTTCGGTTATCACCTCGACTATCGGCATCCCGGCGTACGAATTCCACCGTCACAGGGTCGAGTTGCACCGGGTGTCGATGTCCGCGGCGATGACTCATATGCGGTGCTCGCGCCATCGATCCACCCCCGCACCGGACGCCCGTACGCATGGGCGCAACCGTGCCCACCAATGATCGAGATGCCTCCCGCGTTGGTCTCGGCCTGCCTGCCTAAGCCGGCCGCAGTGGCGTCGACCAGGCCGATGAGCACTGCGGCCGCGGCGGGCATCTCAAACCCCGGGCGCCTACTCGCGTCGATCCTGGCCACGGTCGAGAAAGCGCCGGAGGGCAAGCGCCGCACCACGCTCTACGGAGCCTCTCGCGGTGTGGCTCGCATGGTCGCGGCCGGCGCGATCGCCACGAACGATGCCATCAACGCGCTCACCGACGCTGGCCGCGCTGCCGGTCAGTCCGAGCGTGAGACGCGTACGGCGATCGTCGGAGGCTTCCGGGACGAGGGGATCGCCGCATGAGCCGGACAGACCTGCGGGTCGTGCCAAATACCAAGCCAGACGGTGCGGCCTTGCTCGTCGAGATTCGCCAGGCGCTCACCAAGTACGTCGTCCTACCGAGCGATCATGCTCTCGTAGCCGTTGTCCTGTGGATCGCTGCAACCCATGCGGCACCAGGGTTGTACCACTTCCCACGACTCTCGATCGGATCGCCGGAGAAGCGCTGCGGCAAGACGCGTCTACTCGATCTGATCACCGCGTTGTGCCGTCATCCGGTGCCAACGGCGAACATGTCGAGCGCCGTGCTCTACCGGATCATGGGCGGCAAGGATCCGCGAACACTGCTGATCGACGAGGCAGACGTCATCTGGTCAACACGCAAAGCGGCCGAGGCCAACGAGGATCTGCGCGGCTTGGTCAATGCAGGATTCGAACGCGGCCGGCCGACACTGCGCTACAACGCCGCGATCCGCGAGGTTGAAGAGCTGGAGACGTTCGGCTTCGTCGCGCTCGCAGGCATCGGCACCCTGCCGGACACGATCACCGATCGCAGCGTGAATATCCTGATGCGGCGCAGAGCGGTCGCCGAGAAGGTCAGCCCGTACCGCGCCCGGCGCGACGGTAAGCCGCTCGAGGAGCTTCGCGATCGCGTGCACGACTGGATCATCGACCAGCTCGTCATCATCGAGAATGCAGAGCCGGAAATGCCGGTTGATGACAGGGCGGCCGACGTCTGGGAAAGCCTGATCATCATCGCCGACCTAGCCGGCGGCGTCTGGCCGAAGCTGGCCCGCGATGCAGCGACCGAGCTGAATGCCGAGCACGACCAGGCCGAGGCAGACGGCAACGACTCGATCAGGCTCCTGGCCGACATCCGCACCGTGTTCCAAGGCTCATCGTTCATGGTGTCGAGCCAGCTCGTCATGGCGCTGCGCAAGCTGCCCGATTCACCGTGGAGTGAGTACGACCTCACCGCCACGGCGCTCGCGATCAAGCTGCGCAACTACAAGATCCGGCCCGGCCGCAACACCACTGGAAGCGCCCGCGGCTACAAGCTCGAAGCCTTCACCGATGCGTTCTCACGCTACCTGCCGACACCAGAAGCGTCAGAAACCGTCAAGCCGTCAAATACGCAGGCCAATCCGTCTGACGGGTCAGAGCGTCTGACGGTTCAAGGTGTCAGTCCGTCAAACCCGTCAGACACTCTGAGCAGCCAACTTGACACCTTGACGGTTTCTGACGCCTGCGGTGCGTGCGGCTACGAATGTGAGTCCATCGACCACCTGGCGAGCTGTGAGGAACCGTCATGAGCGACTTGTCACCTAAGCGACAAACGTCGGGCGGCTACACGATGGCTGGCCTTTCGTTCGCACACGGTCGAGCTTCCTCCGGCCAAGGAGGAAGCAACTCCGGTCAGCAAAAAGCGCTGCTAGCTGAAGCGCTGAGCGCTGCTGTCACCGGCCGCGTTGACCGTCGCGACCTCTTGGACACCGATACCTCACGGAGAAATGATCATGGCCCTTCCGCCAGTTAGATGCCGCGCCACATCGAAGCGTTCGCATCGGCAGTGTCAGCGCTTCTGCCCGCCCGGTGGTGTCGTGTGCGCGATGCACGGCGGCAGCGCACCTCAGGTCCAGGCACGGGCGATGGAACGGGCCATTCTCGCCGATGCGCTTTTGCACAATGACCGCCGCGATCCGCACGAGGTCATCGAGGATGCGGTCAACACGATGGACCAGATCAAGCAGTGGCTGACCGCGCAGATCACGCACGGCGACGATCGGCGACCGATGGACCTTGAGCGGCTGATTGACAGTGTGGATCGGTCGATGAAGTACGCGAAGATCGCAATCGACGTCGGTGTTGAGGAGCGGAAGGTGCGTGTCTCCGAGCAGCTCGGGGCGCAGATGGCACTCGTCTTGCGTTCGGTGTTCGCTGGCCTGCAACTGACGCCGGAGCAGCAGGCGCTCATACCGTCGCTGATGAAAGCAGCCTCGAGCCAGCTCCAAATCGAGTCGTGAGATTCCTGTGATCGGTCACCTATCAGAGCAGGTCAACGGCTCGCCTTCCGATACGTCATCGGGTGTGATGTGACCACGCCGCCGAATGATGAGTTCGAAACACTTGCTGGTGTAGTCGACCTCGATCAATACACGGCGTTTGCAGATGCGATGGCCGCGCGTCAGGATTTGGCCGTCGCTGCGTGTCTCGCAGCACGTGCACTTAGCCGCGCCGCGAGCACGCTGGGGTTGAGTCCCGCAGAGTTGGCGCGGTTGATCGATCTGCGCCGCCACGTTGAGGGCGAGATCCTCGATATCTTCGCCGCCGCTGCGATCGACTCGGCCGGACAGTGACAGCCCCGCCATCGCTCGTTGCCCCGGTTTGGGGTGCTGGTGCAGCAGCGTTGGTGCCTGCGCTCGACCAGCGCCTGGCCGTGCTCGAGCGTCTCTCCGCACTCGGGCGCATCAATCCGGCCGAGGTAACGCAGGCCCGTCAGATGTTCGACCTCATCCGCCGAGCCGGCCGTGAGTACGTCGCCGGTGCCGCTGGCGGTAGCGCGGAAGTCGTCTCGGCGGAAGTGCCCCGACGATCAAGTCAGGAAGTCAGCAGCGACGATGTCGCATCGGTGTTGGGTGTGACCGCTCGAAGGGTTCGCCAGCTCCTGAGTTCCGAGCTACTCACCGGTCGTAAGGCCGGTCGGGTGTGGCTCGTAGAACGTGCATCGGTGGAGACGTACCGGGATTTGAGAGGCATTTGATGGCGCAATTCACTATCAAGGATCTGAGCGTCGCTGGTCGTGAGGTCTACGACCGGTGGCGGGCTTATGGCATGACTGAGGCGCAGGCATTGAACGAAGTTTCCGTGCTGGAGTCGCAGACGCGTCTCGCCGAGACGTATGCGGCACGCGGCATCCTGTCGCCGGATGCTGCCCGTATCGCTGCTGCTGGTCGAGATCATCATGCGTCGGCATCGAATCCGTTTGATGCCCTGGTTGAGACGTACATGGCCGGTCGTGGGATGAGTCGACAGGCTGCTGAGTTCGCTGCCGCTGGACGCGACCGGTCTGTTGCGGAGGCCCGCCGTGACGCTATGGCGTCACGGCCTGCCATCGAGCGGAAAACGACCGAGGCAACACCGGCCCCGGCAGCGAGTGGCAGTCGCACTATCCGGCTCGATGAGCGAACCAGCCCCAGTGGTCGCCTTGGTCGCCCGATCGGACGTGCGTAATGGGCCACGGCGTGAAGACAAGTGCCGCGGTGCAAGGACTTGCCGACGCCGAATCAGCTTTGGCCCGGTGGGCTGCCGAGGTTGAGGCGAAGGGCGCCGAGCTTGCGAGCATGCAGGAGCGTGCCGGTGAGGAAGCGCTCGACGACCCGGACGGCGCCGGCGCGATCGCGGCCGCGATGTCACGACTCGGCAATGAGCAGGATGTTGCGCGGCGCGCTGTGGCGGCCGCTACGGCGCGCGTGCAAGCTGCCCGTCGCAAGGTGCTGGGTGAGCGTGTGGCGGCGCTGACGGACCGTGTGGCGCGGCTGCGGAAGGCTGCCGCTATCCGGCAGAAACGCACCGATGTGTTGCTGGCCGAGCTGTTAGAGCACGAGGCGGCAACGTATGTGCCGTACGTGCCCGGTCCGGTGAGTTCTGGTGAGTCGGCTTCGTTCAAGATCCCCGTGACGCAGTTGCTGCTGGCGAATGCGACGGTCCTGGAGCAGAAGGCGAAAGCGCTTCTCGTGGTTGCCGAGTCGGGCACCGCTGATGCTGTGGCGGTCTGGGTGGGGAATCCGACGCCGGCGACGTTGGCGACCGAGGCCGCGATCGGCTCCGATGGATCGCTGCGGGTGGCGGATCTGCAGCGGGCTAACGAACTTGTCCGGGCGCGGCTCTGACACGCATGTGTCAGTAGGGGTCCCGCGCCGGATAGAACGCAGCCCGGAGACGTTCGCTTACCAATTGGGTGGAAGGCGACGTCTCCGGGCTGCGATCCCTTGAGAGAGGTATGAGGGTGGGCAACACCGTTCGGTCCATTTCGGTCGCGTTGTCGGCGAAGCTTGGCAACTACGTCTCCAACATGAAGCAGGCCGGGCAGGCGACCAAGCAACTCGGCGGCGAACTCGAAACCCTGTCGGTCACATCAAAGGAGAAGTTCGGGCAGGTCACCAACGTTGCCCTCGGTGCGGGTGCGGCACTACTCGGCTTCGCCGCCTACGCGGTCAAGGCCGGCTACGAGTTCGACAAAACCATGTCGAACGTTGCCGCAGTCTCGGGTGCAACCGCGAAGCAGCAAGACCAACTCCGCAATGCGGCAATCCAGGCCGGTAAGGCCACCGTCTTCTCCGCCTCGCAGGCCGCACAAGGTGAAGCAGAGTTGGAGAAGGCCGGTGTCTCCACCGCATCGGTCCTCAAGGGCGGCCTGACCGGGGCCCTGTCCCTGGCGGCGGCCGGTCAGATCTCCGTGGCGGATGCAGCGACGGACACCGCGCAGGCGCTGAACATCTTCACGTTGCAGGGCACGGCCGCCAGTCACGTCGCCGATGTGCTGTCGGCCGGTGCGAACAAGTCGGCAACCGATGTCGCCCACCTGTCCGACTCGCTCAACCAGTCCGGGCTGGTCGCCCACCAGACCGGGCTGACCCTTGAGCAGACGGTCGGCACCCTGTCGTTGTTCGCACAGAACGGTCTTGTCGGCTCCGATGCGGGAACATCGTTCAAGACGATGTTGCAAGCCTTGCAGGCGCCGTCCCAGAAGACCGCCGGTCTGATGCAGATGCTCGGCATCAATGCCTACAACGCGTCCGGCCAGTTCATCGGCATCGACGCCGTGGCACAAAACCTGCACGACAGTCTTGACGGGCTGACCGAAGCCGACCGGGCCAATGCTTTGGCGCAGATCTTCGGCTC
>Ga0193726_1001993_pt1 | contig 14550 bp, 10 predicted proteins | sample H2c1metaG_FD_144928 | JGI IMG/M metagenome (GOLD analysis project Ga0193726, IMG submission 144928) | Soil microbial communities from a riparian zone of the East river system, Colorado, United States - H2c1 | ecosystem: Environmental > Terrestrial > Soil > Riparian zone | place: USA: East River... | reverse complement strand
CGGGCTGCGATCCACGACCGTCAGGCCCAGGACGGCGGCGTAGAAGTCCACCGACCGGTCCAGCTCCCGCACGAACATGACAACCGAGCCGAGCCGGGCATCGGTGCCCATCGTCAACCCCCTGCTCTGTCGGGTCCCTGAGCGCAGAACAGAATGTACGGCATGCGGCGAGCGGATTCCGTGACGGGACCACCATTCACGCCGCCGAAATGGCGCACCCCGGCGCCGCCGGGCCACGGGCTCCTCCCGGCCCTCGGCCTCGGCCTCGGCCTGGCGCAGCGCACCCGACGTCCCCCGCCCCGGGCGTCCGCACCGCCGCCCCAGCCACGGCCCGACCTGGGCACCGCGCCGGTCTGTGCGCTGACTGGGGATAGTTGCTCACCGCCGGCGGTGAGCAATCCTCCACAGTCGCCCTCAACGTCCGGGTCCGAGCCCGAGCGGCGAGGCAGCTGAGGCAGGCGAGGCTGCTGTGACTTCCGGGATAGGCGAGCCGGGCTCCTGTGGTCGTCAACGCCCAGGCACCCGCCTGTCGGCGGCCGTGCCTCATGATCGGGGGAGGATTGCTCACCTCATAGGGTGAGTAATCCTCCCCCGATCAAGGGATCCCCCCGGCCAGCGCAGCCGACGTCCCGCAAGGGCAGTCCCGCGAGCCACACGTACCCCCCCGCCCCACCAACTCCAGCGGCCCCGGCGGCAGGGGTGGGAGGTCTGGAGCCGGCAAGGGGATCTGGAGCCGGCTGGAGGCCGGCAGCCGCATAAGGACCGGGGCGGGCTCAAAGCTTGCGGCCGGCCCTATTAGGGACCTGCAGCCAGCCAGGGACCTGGACCGGGCTCGACGCCCGGAGCGGGGTGGGGCCTGGAGCGGACTCGGGTTCAAGGCGGGGGCTAGAGCTTCAGGGCGGCGGCCAGGGCTCGGTAGCCGGCCAGCAGGTCGTCGTCCGAGCCGGTGAGGAGCTGCAGGCAGACGTGGTCGGCGCCGGCGTCGAGGTGCTCGTGCAGCCGGGCCGCGACCTGCGCGGCGGTGCCGTGCGCGACGAGCGCGTCGATGAGGGCGTCGCTGCCGCCGTCCCGCAGGTCGTCGTCGCTCCAGCCGAGGCGGCGCAGGTTGCTGGTGTAGTTGACCAGCCCCAGGTAGGGACGCTGGACGCGCGGCCGGCCGATGGCGCGGGCACGGGCCGGGTCGGTGTCGAGGACCACCTTCTGCTCGGGCGCCAGGACCGGGCCCGCGCCCATGATTTCCCGCGCCCGGCGGGTGTGCTCGGGCGTGACCAGGTAGGGATGCGCCCCGGCGGTCGCCTCGGCGGCCAGCCGCAGCACCTTCGGGCCGAGCGCGGCCAGCACCAGGTCCTCGCTCGGGACGCCCTCAGCCAGGAGCACGTCGACGTAGCCGACCAGCGCCTCGTACGGGCGGGAGTACTCCTGGGTGGCCTCGCGGTGGCCGGCGCCGACACCGAGCAGGAACCGGCCCGGGTGCCGGGCGGCGATCCGGCGGAACGACGCGGCGACGTCGACGGCGGCGTCCTTCCAGATGTTCACGATGCCGGTGGCCAGCGTGAGGGTCGTCGTCGCGTCGATCAGCTCCTCGATCTCGGCCAGCGAGCCGTCCGGCGAGCCGCCGACCCACAAGGTGCCGTAGCCGGCCTCTTCCAGCGCCAGGGCGAGGCCCGGCGTGAGCATGGTCACCGACCGCCAGACACCGAACTGGCCCAGGTGGTCACGCGCGAGTTCTGACATCGGCTGCTCCTGCTCTCCGCTGACGGTCGGGAACGATCATCCCTGCGAAGATAAAGGTATGCCGTGTTCTCTGCACCTGGCCTGGGATGAGCGACTGGCCGGATACGACTTCGGCCCCGGCCACCCGCTCGCGCCGGTCCGCGTCGAGCTGACCGTGGCGCTGGCCAGGGCCTTCGGCGTGCTGGACCGCCCGTCAGTGCGCGTCCGGGAAGCGCCGGCCGCCACCGATGCCGAACTGGAGCTCGTGCACGACCCGCGCTACATCGCGGCGGTGCGCGAGGCGGGCGACGGCGGGCCGCCGTCGGCGGCCCGGCGGTTCGGCCTCGGGCCGGGCGACAACCCGGTCTTCCCCGGCATGCACGAGGCGTCGGCGCTGGTCGCCGGGGCCACGCTGGCGGCCGCGCAAGCCATGTGGTCGGGAGCGGCGCAGCACGGGGCCAGCATCGCGGGCGGGCTGCACCACGCGATGCGGGCCAGCGCCAGCGGCTTCTGCGTGTACAACGACCCGGCCATCGCGATCACCTGGCTGCTGGCCCGGGGAGCGGAGCGCATCGCGTACGTCGACATCGACGTGCATCATGGCGACGGCGTGCAGGCCGCGTTCTACGACGACCCGCGCGTTCTCACGATCAGCCTGCACGAGACGCCGGCGCTGCTGTTCCCGGGCACCGGCCGGCCGTCGGAGACGGGCGGCCCGGCCGCGCCCGGGTCGGCCGTGAACGTCGCCCTGCCCGGCGGGACCGGCGACGCGGGGTGGCTGCGCGCGTTCCACGCGGTCGTCCCGCCGCTGCTGCGGGCCTTCGCGCCGGACGTCCTGGTCAGCCAGCACGGCTGCGACACGCACCGGCTCGACCCGCTGGCGCACCTGGAGCTGTCGGTGGACGGGCAGCGCGCCGCCCACGCCGCCATCCACGCGCTGGCGCACGAGACGGCGGGCGGCCGGTGGCTGCTGACCGGGGGCGGCGGCTACGAGCTGGTCCAGGTCGTGCCGCGGACCTGGACGCACCTGCTGGCCGAGGCGGCGGGCGAGCCGGTCGACCCGGCGGCGGCGACTCCGGCGGCGTGGCGGGAGTACGTGACCCAGCGGACCGGCCGCCCGGCGCCGGAGCTGATGACAGAGCGGCCGGCCGGGGCGGACCAGAGCAGCGCATGGCCGCCGTACGTGCCCTTCGAGTCCGGCCATGACCCGGACGACCCGGTGGATCACGCCATCCTCGCGACCCGGGCGGCGGTCTTCCCGGAGCACGGCCTGACGCCCGGGCAGTAGGCACTGGCCGGTAAAGCCCGCGTAAAGACGGCGCCATCCTCGCGCCAGTTTGCCGGTTTCTCCAGCCTGGGACACCGCCATTTCGCCGCGCCGTCGGCCGCTATTCACCTCGTTCTCCTGAAATGGCCGTCCCCGGCCGGGAGCGTTGGCTGGTTCCCGGCCCGCTCCGAGCCGGGCGCTCGAGGAGGTAACCGCACCGATGATGAAGATTTCCCGCTGGCGCGCGCTGCCGCTGGCCGCGGGCGTGCTGGCCGGCGTCTCGCTGCTCGCGGCGCCCGGCGCCAGCGCCGCGGCGCACGCCCCGTCCCGCAGCTTCCTGCTGCCCGGCAACCTGCTCGTCAGCCGCTCGGTTTACACGGCCCGCCCGGGCCTCATCGTGCCGGGCACGACCGTGCTCCCGCCGGGCTGCACGACGGGCTGCGCGGTGGCCACGGCCAGCGGTGCCTATCCCCGGGTGTTCAACAACGTGCTGGTCGACCCGGCCTTCGGCGTGACCTCGCCGGTCTTCCTGGACCAGCTGACACCCTCGGGGCACCTGCTCAGCACGGTGCCGGTGCCGTCGCACGGCGGGCTGGTGACCAGCTTCTCGTCCAAGTCCGAGCTGGCCCTGAACCTGTCGACCAGCGGCCGCGCCGTGTCCCTCATGGGATACGCGGCGGCGCCCGGCACGATCGACGTGTCCAACGCGAACACGCCGGGCGTCATCGACCCGACGAACCCGGTGCCGGGCGCGGACTTCCGGGTGGCGGCCGTGCTGGACGGCCTGGGCCGGTTCGGCTTCACCGAGAGCAACGCCTACAGCGGCGACAACGGCCGGGCGGCGATCCTGAACGACAGCCGCGGCGCGAACGTCCTGTACGCCTCCGGCAATGCCGGCAACGGATCGAACCCGCAGCCGGACGGGGTCATCACCGGGGCCGGGGAGCAGATCCTGGCGCCCAGCGGCCGGCCCGAGAGCGCGCAGCGGCCGGGCGCTCCGGCACCGGTCGGCAGCTTCAGCGTCACGCAGCTGGGCGACAAGGCGGACAAGGTCGGGAAGGACACCAACTTCCGCGGCCTGACGATCTTCAACAACGTCCTGTACACCACCAAGGGCAGCGGCAGCAACGGCGTCAACACCGTGTACTTCGTCGACACCACCGGGAAGGCCTGCCCGAACGGCGTCGGCCTCCCGCAGCCCGGCGCGAAGCTGCCGGCCTCGCCGATCGCCTTCGACCCGGCCCAGCTCCAGGCCAAGGGCGTGTTCCCGGACAACATGTGCATCCTGGCGGGCTTCCCGACCGCGCTGAAGTCGGCGACGTCGTTCCCGTTCGGCCTCTGGTTCGCCAATGCCACCACGCTGTACGTGGCCGACGAGGGCACCGGCGATAACACCTTCTCGACGGCGTCCGGCAGCTACACCGCCGCGGCCGCGCAGACGACGGCGGGCCTGCAGAAGTGGGTCCTGAGGGACGGCAGCTGGAAGCTGGCCTACACGCTGTCCGCCGGGCTGCACCTCGGCGCCCCGTACACCGTCAAGGGCTACCCGACCGGCGACAACGCGGCGACGGGACTGCCGTGGTCGCCCGCGACTGACGGCCTGCGCAATATCACCGGGCGGGTCAACCCGAACGGCACCGCGACGATCTGGGGCATTACCTCCACCGTCAGCGGCGGCGGGGACCAGGGCGCCGACCCCAACCGGCTGGTGGCCGTCACCGACCGGCTGGCCGCCGCCGCCGCTCCGGCCGAGAGCTTCGCCACGGTGCGCGCCGCCGGGTTCGGCGAGGTGCTGCGCGGCGTCTCGCTCACGCCCGGAACGGTGTCGCTGCGGCGATGACCGGGCTGTAGCGTCCCGGCCCGGGCGCCGCATACGGCGGCGTCCGGGCCGGCCCGCGTCCCGATGTGGGCGTATGTACGGTCTAGCCGGACTATGTCCGCTAAATTGCCGCTGGTGTCCGCTCCAGCGGATGGGGCCTACTCACGCTCTAGAGACGCGGGACTGGTGAACGGCGATGGAGTTGGAGCCGGGCAGGCTGCAGACGCTGTACGCGAACAGGTTCGGGGCAGAGGCGGAGCAGCGCCAGGACCTGTGGCAGGTGCTGTGCCGGGACTTCTTCCAGGCCTGGGTGCCCCCGGACGCGACGGTCATCGACCTGGGGGCCGGGCACTGCGAGTTCATCAACAACATCCGGGCCGCCCGCCGGGTGGCCGTGGACCTGAATCCCGATGTCGACCGGTACGCGGCGGCTGACGTCGAGACCTACGTCGGCCACCTCGACCGGCTGGAACCGGTCAAGGACGAGTCGGTCGACGTGGTGTTCGTGAGCAACATCTTCGAGCACCTGACCCGGGACGTGATCCTGTCGTCCCTGGTGGAAGCGCGCCGGGTGCTGAAGCCGGCCGGGCGGCTGCTCATCCTGCAGCCCAATGTCCGGTACTGCGCGCGGGACTACTGGCAGTTCTTCGATCACATCACGCCCGTGGACGACCGGGCCCTGGCCGAGGCGCTGGCCGCGACCGGCTTCGCCGTGGAGAAGTGCATTCCCCGGTTCCTGCCCTACTCGACCCAGGGCCGGCTGCCCAGCTGGCCGTGGCTGGTGCGGCTGTACCTGCGGCTGCCGCTCGCCTGGCGGGTGCTCGGCGCCCAGGCGTTCCTGGTGGCGGGGCCGGCTACCCGGCCCTGAGCAGGCCCGTCCGCGGGCTCGGCGCGCGCAGTTCCGCGACGTTCAGCCCGAGGGCGCGATCCAGGCCGGCCACCCCGGCCTCGGTGACGGTCACGGCCCGGGTGGCGGTCCGGCGCTCGATCCAGCGCAGGTCCTCGAACCGGTTCAGGATCCGGGCGCCGAGCGCGCCGGCCAGGTGGTGACGCTGCTCGCTCCAGTCCACGCAGTACCGGACGAACGGCCGCTTCCCCGCCGGCGAGCAGTCGATTCCGAGGTCACCGAGCACGACCCGGCCGTTTTCCGTCAGAACGTAGGCCACATCCCACCCAGGCGCAGATAGCCGGTCTCGTTCCGCCCGGTCGCGATCAAAGTCGCCGTCGCCGCCGGCCAGCGCCCCGCGGTCCAGCAGCGCGCCCATGAGCGCCACCCCGAGCCGGCCGGCCAGGTGGTCGTAGCAGGTGCGGGCCCGCCGGACCGCTTCGGCCTTGGTGCCCTCGCGCAGGGACTGCACCTTCATGGCCGGGGCCATCCGGGCGATGGCCTCCAGCAACTCCGCGACGTGCGGCCCGGCCAGCCGGTAGTAGCGGTGCCGGCCGTGCGCCTCGACGGTGAGCATGCCCGCGGCCACGAGCCGGCTGAGGTGGGCGCTGCACGTCGAGGGGGCGACGCCGGCCTCGGCGGCCAGGCGGCTCGCGGGCAGGGCGCGGCCGCCGTCCAGCGCCATCAGGATGCGGGACCGGCTCCGGTCGGCGAGGACCTCGGCCACGGCGGCGATATCGGCATCTCCGGGCATGACCCCAGCCTAAGCCGGCGACGCTTCGGCGGGCGGCGAAGCGTTCTGGCCCGAGGGTAGGTTCATGCCTCTCACCGACACAACACGCAAGCCGGATACGGCCAGCGACCAGCCCCCCGCCGCCGGGCGGACCGCGTCACTGGCTCTCGTCGTGATCTGCGTCGGGTACTTCCTGGTCATCCTCGACGCCACCGTGGTCAACGTGGCGCTGCCCGCCATCGGGCACGAGCTGCAGGGCGGCGTCTCCGGGCTGCAGTGGGTGGTCGACGCGTACACGCTGTCCTTCGCCGGGCTGCTGCTGGCGGGCGGGGCGCTGGCCGAGCGGCTGGGCGGGCGGCGGGTCTTCGCCGCCGGGCTGGCGCTGTTCGCGCTGGCCTCGGCCGCGTGCGGGGCGGCTCCCTCGCTGCCGGTGCTGATCGCGGCCCGGCTGGTCCAGGGCGCGGGCGCGGCCGCGCTCGTGCCGGCGTCGCTGGTCCTGCTGCAGGCCGCCTACCCGACCGCGGCCGGCCGGTCCCGGGCGCTCGGCGTATGGGCCTCCATCGCCGGGATCGGTGCCGCGTGCGGGCCGGTCGTCGGCGGCCTGCTGGTGACCACGTGGAGCTGGCGCGGGGTGTTCCTGATCAGCGTCCCGTTCGCCATGGCGGCGCTGGCCCTGACCCGCCGCTGCGTGCCCGTCTCGCCCCGCCGGGCACGCGCCCTGGACCTGCCCGGCCAGCTGCTGGCCATCGCCGCGCTCGCGCTGGCCACCGGGTCGCTGGTGCAGGCCGGGCAGCTGGGCTGGACGTCGGCGCCGGTGCTGGGGGGCCTGGCGGCCAGCGCGCTGGCCGCGGCCGGGTTCATCTGGGCCGAGCGGCGCAGCCCTGACCCGATGCTGCCGCTGGCGCTGTTCCGGCGGCCGGCCTTCCGGTCCGGCACCGCCGTCGGCCTGCTGATCAACCTCGGCTTCTACGGGCAGCTGTTCGTGCTGAGCCTGTTCTTCCAGGACGTCCGGGGCTACTCGGCGCTGCTGACCGGCGTGGCACTGCTGCCCGAGGCCGCCCTGCTTATCGTCGCCTCGACCCTGTCGGGGGCGATCATGGCCCGGACCGGGCCGCGCGGGCCGATGCTGGCCGGGCTCACGATCGGGGGTGCCGGCCTGCTCGGGATAGCCCTGTCCGGGGCGCATGCCCCGTACGCGCTGCTCGTTGCGCCCATGGCGGCGGCGGGCTTTGGGATGGCCCTGACCATGCCCGCGGCCACGGCCTCGGTCATGGACGCGGCGCCCGCGGACCGCGGCGGCATCGCCTCGGGCGTGATCAACGCCGCGCGCCAAGCCGGCGGGGTCCTGGGGGTAGCGCTGCTCGGGACGCTGGTCTCCGGCGCGTCCCTGAGCGGCGTGCTGCCGACGGCGCTGATCGTCGCGGCCGGCGCGTTCTTCGCCGGGGCGGCGCTGATCCTGATGGGCGGGCCGGCCGCACGGGGCCCGGCCGGCCCGCCATCGGGAACAGGTGGCTAGCCGGTGAAGGCGGCGGTGCCGTCCGGCGTGCCCCAGCCGGTCGGCCCGTCGTAGCCGGTCTCGGCGGTGCACAGGTAGGCCGGGGAGCAGGTCCCGAGCTTGCCGGTGGTCACGTCGAACAGGCTGGAGGTGTGCTTGTAGATGTCGGAGGACGGGAACGTGCCGGCCGACGGCGTGCCGGCCAGCGCGAACGTCGCCGCGATGATCGGCGAGGACGCGCTGGTCCCGCCGACCTCGAGGAAGCCGTCCTGGTCGAAGGTGTCGAAGACGGCGACTCCGGTAGCCGGGTCGGCGACCGCCGCCACGTCGTTGTCGGTCCGCCGGGTGCAGCCGGTATCGGTCTGCCAGGAGGGCTTGGCGTCGTCGGCGGAGCAGCCCGCCCCGGTGCCCTCGGTGCTGGACGTGCTCCAGACGCTCTCGGTCCAGCCCCGGGCGTTGGTCGAGGTCTTCAGCGCGGTGCCGCCGACCGCGGTGACGAACTGGGACGCGGCGGGGTAGGAGACGCCGAAGCCGCCGTCGCCCGCCGAGGCGGTCACGGCGACGCCGGAGTGCTCGTAGAACTCGCTGTCGAAGGTGGCGTCGGAAGAGGACTCCGCGCCGCCGTAGCTGTTGGAGACAAAGTGCGCGCCGAGGCTCACCGCGGCATTGACGCCGGTGCCCAGGTTCTGGATGCTGGCGCTGGTCACCTCGACCAGGATGATGTGGCAGTTCGGGCAGATCGCCGACACCATGTCGACGTCCAGGGACTCCTCGGTGGCCCAGCCGGTGGTGCCGGCGCTGCGGGGCAGCGGGCTGGCCTTCCCGTTCTGGTTGACGACCGTCAGGCAGCCGGCGTTGGTCGAGGTGTTGCAGGCCGGCTGGCCGAAGTCGGCCCGGTAGGTGGCCAGGTCGGACTTGGCGTTCGGGTCGTTGAACGCGTCGACGACGGCCACCGTCTGGCCGACGCCGCCCGTTGCGGACGGCAGCTTGTAGGCGGCCTGCAGGCTGGCGGGCCCGAAGCCGTCGGTGGTGGGCGCGGTGGCGTCTGGCGCGGCGGCCATGGTGGCGCGCTGGGCCACGCTCAGGTTGACGATCGCGTTGCACGCGGCCGTGTTCCGCGTGGTGGGGAGCGCGCAGGCCCGCCGGAAGCTGGCGGCGGGACGCGCGCTAGCGGCGGTGCTGGCGGTGCTGGCGGTGGCGGTGGCAGTGCTGGCGAACGCCAGCCCGGTGGCGGCTAACGCGATCGACGCCATGCTGATCGTGACGGCGCGGACCCTGGACAGCTGAGCTCGCAAAGATCTCCTCCTTGGGGTTTTGCCCTTATGCGGACGATAAAGACCCGTTATGTGCGGGTCAAGGACTTCCGCTACCCCAAGTGGCCGGTAATGCGCTCTGCGTCAGGTTTTCCCGTAGGGGGCCCACCCGCGGGTGACGATCAGGTACACTGGCTCAGGACACGCTGAGCGCGTTGTCATCCTCGAAGAAGTTGGTGTCGAAGCCGCCGCCCAGCGTCTCCGCGCCGGTGTACCTGATCGTCACCCGCTGGCCGATGAAGGGCTTCAGCGAGTAGGCGTGCTGGACGTAGCCGCTCCCCTCGTCCTGGTTGGAGAAGGTGGCCAGGGTGGCCAGCACCGTCCCGCTGGCGCTGAGCACCTGGGCGGTGAAGGTGTCGGCGGCCCGGCTAGCCGGGTCATTGCTGTTGACGTAGAGCCAGAACGACAGGGTGGCGGAGGTGCACGACGCCGGGATGGTCACCGTCTGGGCCAGCGTGTCGGTGTGCCTCCCCCCGTAGCCGTCCAGCCACGCCAGCCAGGACCCGGAGTGCGCGGGCGCGCCGCTGCCGGTACTGGCCAGCACGCCGGCCGACGCGGTCCACGGCGAGATGCTCCCCGACTCGAAGCCCGGATTGCCGAGCAGCTGGGCGGGGGCGCAGCCGCCGCTGGCGGCGGCGATGGTCCAGCTGAACGTCGCCGACCCCGACGCGCCGGTCGTGTCGGTGGCGGTGACCCGGACGCTGGAGGAGGCCGCCGCGGTGGGGGTCCCGGAGATCACGCCGGTGGCCGCGCTGATCGACAGCCCGGCCGGCAGGCCGGCCGCGGTGTAGGCCAGGGTCTGCCCGGCGGCCGAGTCGGTCGCCCGGACCGGCAGGCTCACGGCCGTGCCGACGGTCCCGGACTGGCTGCCCGGGCTGGTGACGGTGACCGTGTTGGCGCCTCCGCCGCCGCCCCCGCTCGAGCCGGTGAAGGCGGCCGTTCCGTCCGGCGTGCCGAGCCCCGTCGGGCCGTCGTAGCCGGCCTCGCCGTGGCACAGGTAGGCGGCCGGGCAGGAGCCGTCGGCGCCGGCCGTGACGTCGAACAGGCTCCCGGCGTGCTGGTACGGGTACGACGACGGGTAGGTGCCCGCGGCCGGGGTGCCGGCCAGGGCGAAGGTGGCTGCCACGATCGGCGACGACGCGCTGGTGCCGCCGACCTCGAGCCAGCCGCCGCCGTCGTAGGTGTCGTAGACGGCCACCCCGGTGTCCGGGTCGGCCACCGCGGCGACGTCGTTGTCGGTCCGCCGCGCGCAGCCGGTGTCGGTCTGCCAGGCGGGCTTGGGGTCGTCGGCGGAGCAGCCCGAGCCGGTGCCCTCGCCGCCGGCGGAACTGCCCCACACCGACTCGGTCCAGCCGCGGGCGTTCGACGCCGCGGTCAGCGAGGTGCCGCCGACCGAGGTGACGTACTGCGAGGCCGCCGGGTAGGAGACGCCATACCCGGCGTCGCCGGCCGACGCGGTGACGGCCACGCCGGGATGCTTGTAGTACTGCGTGTCGAAGGCCGCGTCGGAGGACGACTCGTCGCCGCCGTAGCTGTTGGAGACGAACCTCGCGCCCAGGGCGACCGCGGAGTTCACCCCGGCGCCGAGGTCGGCGGTGCTCGGGCCGCGGGCCTCGACCAGGAGGATGTGACACAGCGGGCAGATCGCCGAGACCATGTCGATGTCCAGCGACTCCTCGGTGGCCCAGCCGGTGCGGCCCGAGGCGGCGGGCAGCGGGCTGGCCTGGCCGTTCTGGTTGACCTTCGAGAAGCAGCCGGTGCCGCAGGCCGGCAGCCCCCACGCCGTGCGGTAGGCGGCCAGGTCCGCGGCCGCGCGCGGGTCGTCGTAGGCGTCCACGATGGCCACGGTCTGGCCCGCGCCGGCGGTCGAGGACGGCAGCTTGTAGGCGCTCTGCAGGCTGGACGGCCCGTAGCCGTCACCGGCCGGCGCGGCGTCCGGGCCCACGGCGTCGGGACCCGCCGCGCGCCGGGCCTGCGCCGCCGCCGTGGTGTCGACCAGGACCATGCAGGCCATCTGGTTGCGCCCGGTCGTCACCGGGCAGGCCCGCCGGAAATCGGCCCGGCCGTGCTCGGCCCGGCCGGGCGCGGCATGCGCGGACGCGGCCGGGATCGCCTGGGCGGTGGCGCCGCCCGCGACGGTCAGGCCGGCGGCTAACGCCGCCGCTGAGACGGCCAGGGCCGCGGCGCGGGCGCGGCGCCGGCCAGCGGGCCGGCGGGCGGGGTGCGAAACGGGGGGCATGAGTCCTCCTGGCGGGGATGGCCGACGCCCCGGCACGGCGGACCGCGCGCGGGCGCCCAGCGCGCCCACCGCGCGCGGGCAGCCCGCACTGGCCTGGGGGGCGATGACGAGAAGCAATGACCGAGCGGGAAGTCAGTCCGACCGTAGCGTCAACGCCCGACTACCGAGGGTGACTTCAGGGAACTCATCGCAGGTCACGGCCAGTGCATCGCCGCTCGCGGTCACCGCTCCGCGAAGCTGCCCTCGCCGTCGGCGTAGGCGTAGACCTGGCTGCCCTCGATCAGGGCGCGCTCCACCCGGCTGTGCACGTCGAGCGGATCGCCCGACCAGATCACCAGGTCCGCGTCCTTGCCCACCTCGATCGAGCCGAGGCGGTCGTCGATGCCCGCGATCCGCGCGGGGTTGATGGTGATGGCCGCCAGCGCGGTCTGCGGGTCCAGGCCTTCCTTGACCGCCAGCGTGGCCTGGTGGACCAGGAAGTTGATGGGCACGACGGGGTGGTCGGTGGTGATGGCGATCGTGACGCCCGCCGCGGCCAGCCGGCCGGGGTTGGCCAGCGACCGGTTCCGCAGCTCGACCTTGGACCGGCTGGTGAACAGCGGGCCGATGATGACCGGGATGCCCCGGGCGGCGATGATGTCGGCCAGCAGGTGCGCCTCGGTCCCGTGGTCGATGACCAGGTCGTAGCCGAACTCGTCGGCGATCCGGATCGCGGTGGCGATGTCGTCGGCGCGATGGCAGTGCTGGCGCCAGGGAATCTCGCGGCGCAGTACCCAGCCGAGCGCCTCGAGCTTGAGGTCGCGGTCGACGGGCTCGCGCTCGGCCTCCGGCTTGCGCTCGGCCGCCTCCAGCCGCTGCAGGTAGTTGGCCGCGTCCACCAGCGCCCCGCGGATCACCGCCGCGGTGCCCAGGCGGGTGCTCGGCATCTTGCCCTTGTCCCCGTAGACCCGCTTGGGGTTCTCGCCGAGCGCGGACTTCATGCCCGACGGGGCGCGCAGCGCCATCTCGTCGATCGTGGTGCCCCAGCACTTGAGGGCGACCGTCTGGCCGCCGATGGGGTTCCCCGAGCCGGGGTTCACGTTGACGGCCAGCACGCCGCCGGAGATCGCGTCCCGGAAGCCCAGGTCGGCCGGGTTGATCGCGTCGATGGCCCGGACCTGGGCGGTGACCGGCTCGGTCATCTCGTTGGTGTCGTCGCCGGCCCAGCCCTCGGCCTCCTCGTCGATGCCGACGTGGCCGTGCGCCTCGATGAAGCCGGGCAGCACCCACCGGCCGGCCGCGTCAATCACCGTGGCGTCCGCCGGGACCGAGAGGCCCAGGCCCACGGCGGTGATCCGGCCGTCGGCCACCAGGACGGTCCCGCCGTCCAGGGGCTCTCCGGTGACCGGTACGACCCGGCCCCCGACAATCGCCACCGTGCCCGTGCTGCCGCCTGCCATCTGGCCTCCTAGCCTCAACGTCCGACCACATTAACGCCAGCGCCTGGCATCACCCGGGCCGGGTGATGCCAGGCACCGACCGCCGGGGGAAGTTAATGGTTTCCGGAGAGGAGCCAGATGCAGCGCTGGCTGGCGCGGCTCGCGTTCGCCGCCCTGATCGCGGCCGCGGCGGTCCTCGTGGCGGGCGGCATCCTGCGCAGCATCACCGCGCTGCTCATCGGGCTGGCCGGCCTGGCCCTCAGCTGTGCCGCGGCGTGGTGGGCCATCGCCCACCGTGGCCCCGTCCGGTGGCTGGCCGCCATCCTGCTGGTGGCCGTGCCCGCCGGGGTAATCACCCTGTACGTGCTGGTCGGCCTGCTATGGGAGATCGCGGTCAGCACCGCCCTCACCGGAGCCGGGCTGGTGGCCGGGCGCCGGGCCCTGCTGGCCGGCCGCGGACCGGACCGCGGTTCCGGCCGGGCCCGGCCGCCGGAGGTGGCGGCCGCCCCGCCGCGCCGGCCGTTCCTGATCATGAACCCGCGGTCGGGGGGCGGCAAGGTGGGCCGCTTCGGGCTGGCCGAAGGCGCCGCCGACCGCGGCGCGCAGGTCGCCCTGCTGACCGGCCCCGGCCGGGTGGACATCGTCGCGCTGGCCCGCCAGGCCGTGGACCAGGGCGCTGACCTGCTCGGCGTGGCCGGCGGCGACGGGACGCAGGCGCTGGTGGCCGGGATCGCGGCCGGGCGGGACGTCCCGATGGTGGTCATCTCGGCGGGCACCCGCAATCATTTCGCTCTCGACCTCGGGCTGGACCGCGATGACCCGGCGGCCGGCCTGGACGCGCTGGGCGACGACGGCGTCGAGATCCGGATCGACCTCGGCGAGATCGCGGGCCGGACTTTCGTGAACAACGCGTCGTTCGGCGCCTACGCCCAGGTCGTCCAGAGTCCCGCCTACCGCGACGACAAGGCGGGCACCGCGCTGGAGATGCTGCCCGGCCTGCTGAGCGGCACGGACGGGCCGCACCTGACGGTGCGGGTCGACGGCGAGGTGATCCTCGACGGCCCGCAGGCCGTGCTGGTCAGCAACAACCCGTACGAGACCGACGACATCGCGGGCCTCGGGCGGCGGGCGCGGCTGGACACCGGCGTGCTCGGCGTGGTCGGCGTGCACGTCGACGGCGCCGCCCAGGCGGCGGCGCTGCTGCGCCCGGCCGGGCGCACCGGCAGCCTGACCGCGCTGACCGCCCGCGAGGTCGTCATCGAGTCCGACCGGCCGCAGATCCCGGTCGGCATCGACGGCGAGGCCGTCATGCTGCCCGCCCCGGTCCGCTGCACGATCGCGCCGCTCGCCCTGCGCGTCCGCGTCCCAGCCGGCCGGCCGGGCGTCCCGGTGCCGGCGCCCCGGCTCACCTGGGCGCGGCTGGGCCGCCTGGCGCTGTCGCGCAAAACCCGCGCCCGGCACAAGGCCCGGCGCCGCGGCAGCGGCTAGCCTGGGGCCTCATGGACGAGTGGGCGCGGATCCTGCGCAGCGAGGCCGGCTCGTACGCCCGGGCGGCCCTGACCGCCATCAAGCGCGAGTTCCCGTCCGGGATCTACCACACGATGAAGGCGCCGGGCGATTTCCCCTACCGGCCGCGGGCGCGCACGCCGGCCTTCTACGGGAGCTTC
>Ga0193726_1001992_pt1 | contig 14552 bp, 10 predicted proteins | sample H2c1metaG_FD_144928 | JGI IMG/M metagenome (GOLD analysis project Ga0193726, IMG submission 144928) | Soil microbial communities from a riparian zone of the East river system, Colorado, United States - H2c1 | ecosystem: Environmental > Terrestrial > Soil > Riparian zone | place: USA: East River... | reverse complement strand
CAAGGGCGTGAAGGTTTATCCCATCGTGAAATACGGCGCGGAAATTCTGGAGCGTCCCTCCACGGATATTACGAAATTCGATGACGACCTGCGCCAACTTTGCGCGGATATGTTCATCACGATGTACGCGGCTTCGGGCGTGGGACTTGCCGCGCCGCAAATTGGGCTGGGCATTCGCCTTTCGGTGATTGACACGAGCGTTGGAAAAAATCCCGAAGCAAAAATTGTGATCGCCAATCCGGAAATCATTCATGCGGAAGGTGAGCAGCGCGAAGAGGAAGGATGTCTTTCCCTGCCCGGCCATCGAGGAAGCGTGGTGCGTCCGCTATTTGTGACTGTGCGCGCGCAAGATGCCTACGGAAAACCGTTCGAGATGCGTGGAGAAAATTTATTGGCTCGCGCGTTCTGCCACGAAATCGATCACCTGAACGGAATTCTTTTCCTGCAGCACCTCAGCATGTTGAAGCGCGATTTGATTAAGCGCCGCATCCGCAAACTCCGCAAAGCCGGCGATTGGTAGCCGCTCGCCATGCCAACGCGTGACACACCATTGCGCGTGGTATTTTTCGGCACGCCTGAATTTGCGCTGCCTTCCCTGCGCCTACTAGTAGCAACTCCCGAAATTCAATTGGAAGCCGTGGTTACGCAGCCGGACCGTCCGCGAGGACGCGGTCAGCAAGTTAGCACGTCTGCCGTAAAAGACTTTGCGCTGAGCAACGGCATTTATTTGTACCAGCCGGAAAAAATCCGCGATGAGACCGTATTGACCTTTTTCAAGCGGATGAAACCCGACGCGGTGATCATCATCGCGTATGGCCAGAAAATTCCGCAGAGCCTGCTGGATATTCCGCGTCTCGGTTGGATTAATTTGCACGGCTCGATCTTGCCGAAATATCGTGGCGCTGCGCCGATCAATTGGACGATTGTGAATGGCGAAACGCGTACGGGCGTCACGACAATGCAAGTTGACGCCACGATGGACACGGGACCAATTCTGCTCCAACACGAAGTTGAAATCGGCGCTGATGAAACCGCACCGGAATTGGCACGGCGTATGTCCGAAGCAGGCGCGCCACTAGTGATTGATTCCCTGCTGAAGCTTGATCGCGGAGAAATTACTCCGCGTCCGCAGAATAACTCGCTTACGTCGCACGCGCCGATACTGAAGAAGGAAATGGGAAATCTGGATTGGTCGCTTCCAGCCGCGCAACTTTACAATCGCATTCGCGGATTCGATCCGTGGCCGGGCGCGTATACATATTTTCGCGGACAGCTTTGCCGAATTTGGGGACGGCCGGCGACGCCCGATGCGCCACAGCTATTGAAGCCCGAAGCGACTCCAGGATCTCTGGCGCTGAATGAAGGCGAACTCTTAGTCGCGTGCGGCGAGCAAACATGGCTGCAACTCGAAACTCTTCAACTCGAAGGAAAGAAGCGCATCGCGGCAAAAGAATTCGCGAATGGAGCGCGGCTGGCCTTAGCAGAGGTTCTTATGTCGCACAGATCAAAAGTCTAAACGGCATCGCAAACAATCATTGACTGGCCAGAATCTCCCTCGTAATATCCGGCTCGAATCCGACCTGTTCACTAACAAAGGTCCCATTATGGAGACCCTAGATGATTCGCAGACGACCGCGAAATATGCTCGCGTCAGTTGTGACTTCCGCGCTTCTAATTTTCACGGCTACCGCGTGGCCACAACAGAAATTGGACAAGTTCAAAGTTGAGCAGGGGCAGCTAATCCTGGAATCCGTTCACGATGAAGTGAAAAAGCATTACTTCGATCCGACGTTTCACGGAGTGAACATTGACGCCGCGTTCGCGCAGGCGAAAGAGAAAATCGGCGGCGTTGATTCGCTAAGCCGCACGTTCGCGATTATTGCTGACACCTTGGATTCTCTCCACGACTCTCACACATTCTTTGAGCCTCCGGCGCGGGGATACAGTATCGAGTATGGATTTTCGCGAAGGATGATCGGCGACAAGTGTTTGGTTACGAATGTGCGCCCCGGCACGGATGCCGAGAAAAAGGGCCTGAAGGCGGGCGATCAAATCCTCGCGATCAACGAACATCCGCTAGACCGGGATGTCCTTTTCAAACTGGATTATTTGTATGGAGTTCTCAGCCCGCAGCCTGGCTTGATTCTGAACGTGCAGTCGCCGGAAGGAGATAAGCGGCGCTTGCAAATTCAAGCCGATATCGAACATTTCAATTCGACGGATGGCGCCAACGACATTCTGTACCGAGCGAACAAGCAACAAGAAAACGATCGCCCGCGCTTCCACGAATTCGGCGACGGTCTGATTATCATCAAAGTGTCGAACTTCGTGATGTCGCAAATCGACTTCGACACTGTCGTCTCGAAAATGCGGAAGCACAAGTCGGTCGTGTTAGACATGCGCGAAAATCCCGGCGGCGCCGTGTCGGAACTGGAAGATCTGCTGCGGAATGTCATGAATCATGACGTCCACATCGGCGACCGCGTCACTCGCGGTGGCCGCAAGGCGGAAAATATCAGAGGCTTCGGGAACAGCGCGTACACTGGAAAGATCACGGTCATTATTGATAGCCAATCCGACTCCGCTGCCGAAGTTACCTCCCGCGTCATGCAGCTTGAAAAGCGCGCGACTGTGATTGGCGATCTTTCCGCCGGAAAAGTTATGGAAGCAAGAACGTATGTTGACTTCGTTGGGGCCGGGAGGGCGTTTGGCTACGCTACGTCCGTCACCGAGGCCGACTTAATCATGGCGGACGGCAAGAGCATTGAGAATATCGGTGTTACTCCTGACGAAATTGTATTGCCGACGCCGGCAGATTTGGCAGCGGGACGCGACCCGGTTTTGGCGCGCGCCGCGGCAATTTCGGGAGTAACCGTCACGCCCGAAGAAGCATTCAAGTTCTTTCCGTATATCTGGCTTAAGAACTACCTTCGATAGCTGGCAGATTTCGTTTCGCTCGCGCCAATTGCATGCTACTTTTAGTTCGGGAGTAATTTAGTCAATGGCCTTTCGCGAAAAAATGGAATGGACAATGCACATGGGCTTGCTCGTGTTCATTCTGGCGGCCGCAGCATTTCTGAGCGCTATCACTACCATTCGCATCGCGATTCGCAGCAGACAGGTGCAGCTTCCGAATCTTGTTGGGCAAAATTTGTCTTCCGCGCAGGACGCCCTGAGGCAGCGCGGCATTGAATTGAAAGTTGCGGACCGAATTTATGACGCGCTTCCCGCCGGAACCGTTGTGCGACAGAGTCCGGCTGCGGGAACGCAAGTGAAAGTTTCGCAGTACGCGCACGTGGTGGTCAGCTTAGGCTCGGTGAAGACGAGCATTCCTCCGATTGAAGGGACGAGTCTGCGCACCGCGCGGATTGCATTGCTTCAGGCGAAATTGCAACTCGGCGAAGTTTCGGCTCCGTATATGGATGACACAGATGCGGACACGGTGCTTCTGCAAGAGCCGAAATCGGGCGCGCCTGCTGCAAGTCCTCGGGTAGACGTGTTGGTTCCGCAAGGGCCGCGACCACCGGCGCTGGTGATGCCATACTTTATTGGAGCGAGCGACACAGAAACTCAGCGGCAATTAAATTCCGCTGGCGTACACAACGTGAAGTCCACGCAAGTGCCCTCACCTCAATGGCCAGTGGGAACTGTGATCGAGCAATCGCCTGCGCCGGGCGCACGGCTTGCGACAGACGGCCAAGTGGAAATTAAAGTTGCATCAGCGGGCGCAGCGCCCGCTGCTTCTCAAATTTGAAAACTTCTAATTTCACCCGTATTTCGCGCAATCCCTGTGTTAAAATTCTGTGGGGGAAATTTGACTCCGCGGACTGAGATTGCTCCATCCATTCTTGCGGCGAACTTCGCCTGTTTGGGCGACGCTATTGGCGGCGTCGAAGCGGCTGGCGTCTCCATGGTGCATGTGGACGTGATGGACGGCCACTTCGTGCCGAACATTTCCATTGGCGTTCCGGTGGTGGCTTCACTTCGCAAGGCAACCCAACTACTACTAGACGTGCATCTGATGATTTACAACCCTGAACGCTATATTGAAGCGTTCGCAAGGGCGGGGGCAGATACTCTGCTGATTCATCAGGAAGCGACGCCGCACTTGGACCGCGCGCTGGCAATGGCGCGTGAAGAAGGCTGCAAGGCGGGCGTGGTGATTAATCCTGCGACACCCGTGGACGCGCTGAGCGAAGTGCTTAGCCAAGTGGGGCAGGTTCTGGTGATGTCCGTAAATCCAGGATATGGCGGGCAAGCTTTTATTCCCCACTCGCTGGAAAAGATTCGTCAACTGCGCGATTTGCGTGCGCGATACCATTACAACTACCGGATTGAAGTGGATGGCGGTGTCGGTCCGGACAACGTGGCTGATTTAGTTCGCGCCGGCGCGGAAATACTTGTCGCCGGAACTTCTGTGTTTCACACCCCAGACCCAGCGGAAGCCGTACGCCGGTTGCAACAAATTGCCACTGACGCAGTGGCGGAAAAAGTTTGAGGTGTTACCAGTGAAATTTGCGCGAAACTTGGGACTTGCGGCAATTTGTTTGTCGATGGCCGCGACGTTTGCTCTGCCGGCATCCGGCCAACTACTTCATAAAAAGAAAACGACAGTCGATCCGCCTCCGAAAAGTGATATGGCTCCGGACAAAGTGTTGTTCAACCGCGCGCAAGACGCGATTAAGCATGGGAAATACGAAGTGGCGCGACTGCAACTACAGGCTCTGCTGAACACCTATCCTGATAGCGAATACCTGGCGCAAGCGAAACTGGCCATCGGCGATTCGTATTTTAAGGAAGGTGGCGCGGGCAATTTGAATCTGGCCACGGACGAATATAAGAGCTTCATCACATTTTTCCCGTTCCTTCCGGAAGCTGCCTACGCGCAGATGCAAATCGCGATGGTGCACTATCGCCGCATGGATCGCTCCGACCGCGATCACACCGAAGCGCAGCTTGCCGAACAAGAGTTCCAAACTTTCCTGCAGAAATATCCGGATAGCCCGCTGGTAGCACAGTCGACACAACGGCTGCGTGAAATTCAGGAAGCGCTGGCCGATTCGGATTTCCGAATCGCATCGTTCTACAACACTCGAAAATCGTATCGCGCCGCGGCAAGCCGTTTAGGTGAACTGGTGGACCGGTATCCGCTGTACAGCAATTCCGACCAGGCGCTTATGATGCTCGGCTCAATTTGGGAACGCGCTCCTGTTGCCAGCAAAGAAGATGAAGCGCTGGCGGCTGCTCGTCGCGAACTTGCCATTCGCATCTATCAAAAAATCGTTACGGATTATCCGCTGTCGTCTGAAGTGGCCCACGCCAAACAACGACTGACCGCGATGGGCGCGCCGATTCCGCAGCCGGATGCCGCCCAGCTCGCGCGTATGCAGCAGGAACGCTCGACCCCGCGCGATCGCGCCGGCCTGATCACGAAAGCAACAGGAATCGTGCACTCTGGCCCGAATCTTTCCGCAGCGGCACGCTTCGGCGATCCCAATATGAATCCGCCGGACGAAAATGGCGGAGATGCTTTGAAAAAGGGTAGCCCGGGAATGAAGTTAACGGGCACGGCGACGGAAGGCGCGGCGACTGCCGACGGAACTGGAACTCGACAAATTACTTCGCTGAGCGGCGACACCGCTATTGTTCCCGCTACGACGGCGCCTCCTGTAGCGGCTGGTGAGTCATCGAGCGCTGGTGGAAATCCTCCGGTGCAGCCAGCAACAACTGGCGGAGCCGCAACTACAACTGGCTCTTCCTCCAAAGACCCGTCAAGTAACTCCGGCGGCTCTGGCAGCACGGCAGCGCCCGCAGGTCCGCCAGCGCCGCCCGCATGCCCCGCGAATGCGAAAAAAGGCGCAACGACGATGAAGGACAAAGACGGCAAGGAAGTTCCTTGCACGCCGGCTGGGAAAGAATCTTCCAGTAAGAAAAAATCGGTGTTCAAAAAAATTATTCCTGGCGGCGGGAATTAACGGTTTATAAATTCAGCAAAAGATATTCTGGGAACGTAAATCTCCTGATTGGCGGTTTTGAAGCCGCGCCAATCAGGAGATTTACATTCCCGGCGTGTGACCTGTCCTTTGGTACAGGGCTTACGGAGTGTGAAACATCCCCTCTAACCGTTTGTTGACTCACCTTCCTCGTGGTGCTCCAATTGTGTCAGGCAGATTCCTGCGAATGCTGCCCGGAGACCGCACTTGCCGACGATTCTTGTAGCCGACGACAACAGCAATATTCAGAAGATGGTGACTCTCGCATTCAAAGGCGAGGGCATTGACGTTGTTGCTGTGGGCAACGGTGAGGCGGCCGTAAAAAAATCAATTGAGATTAATCCCGATTTAGTTCTCGCCGATATTTTCATGCCGGTTCGCAGCGGCTACGAAGTTTGCGAATTCCTGAAGCAGGATCCCCGGTTCTCCCACATTCCCGTCGTGCTCCTTGCTGGCGCGTTCGATCCGTTTGACGAACGCGAAGCACAGCGCGTTGGTGCTGATGGAGTTTTGAAGAAGCCATTTGTTCCGCCGGATCCGCTCGTTGCGCTCGTAAAGGGATTGCTCGCTAAGAATGCTGAGAAGCTAGTGGCCGTCGCCGTTCCCGTGCAGACTGCCGCGGCGCCCGCGCAAAGCGCTTCGCAAAATTCGGCGCCGGTGGCATCTGCAAGTTCCGTTCCGACATTTGCGCCTCCCGCGCCTATTGCGCCATTTCCGACGCCTTCGTCCGATCCAAGCATGAAGGAAGATGAATACCCGGATGACGACATCGACATGGCAACGACTGCAACGCCGATGCGCGATTTTTCAATTCCCGTTGCGCCATCTGAACCCGAACACGTCGGAGGCGCGGACGCATTTGGTTCCATGCTGGATACGAGTCCGCTGGGCACCGTGATGTCCCCGATGCGGAAACTTGGCGAGCCGGTTACGGATGACGAAGTGGGCGAAGATCGCGAAATTCAACCTGCGTCCGCGCATACCGCGTTTGAAGGATTTTCTCCGTGGCGAGCGAGCGCTTCAAGCGCTGGAGTTGTTGAGGAAGAAGAAACGCCGGCGCAATCGCCCGTACAACCGACGGAACAACCCAATCAGTTCATGCTTTCGCCCAAGGATTTAATGGGCCGCGTGTGGGAAGTTGATCCCGCGCTAATGGATCAATCGCCCGACGAAACTGTGATCGAAAAGCGCGACGACATGTCGCCGCTTACCCATTCCGCGCAGCATGTAACGAGTGTGCGCAGTGATACGAGTTCGGTTGCCGAAATTTCGGAAGCGTTGCCAGAAGCGGCTTCGAGCAATGAAGTCAGCGAGCCGGAACCGAGCGAGAGTTCGCGCGTTTCTGATTGGCGATCCGCGTTTACGCAAGCTAAGGAAGAAGCAGCACAGATTGTGGAATCGTCCACGCCTTCTTTGTCACCGTGGAGCATGCCGACTGCGCCTTCGGAAACATCTCAGAGTGATCACGCTGAGGGAATCGCGGCTACTGCGGAAGTTGGTGACGTCGTTTCAGAAAATGCAAGCGTTGCGGAAACTCCTGGCGTTGCCGAAGTTGAAGCTAGCGCGGAAACTTTCACTGAATCCGTTGCAGAGCCGGGGCCGACTTCCGAGACAGTTTCTGCGGATGCGCCGATGTCTTCTGATGGGCATGTATCGGAAACCCACGAAAATGTCGTAGCCGAAACGGAGCATGTGACTGAGAGCGCGTCACACAGCGCGGAAACTTTTGAAATGGAGTCCGCGCCGTTCGAACCGATGAGCGCGTCTTCGACGCAAGTTGCCGAGCCGGTGACCACTGAAGAACACGGCCATCACGATTACAACGGTGATACGACGGAGCAAGCACACTCCGATCAAGACGCGAATAGCGAACATCATGCAGAGAATGTTGAAGCCACTTTTAGTGCGCCAGCAGAAACGGCTCAAGCTTCAGATTCCGCACATGCTGGAACAAACGATTGGATCGCCGCGCTGCCGGAACATGTGAGCCCGGCGGACACGGTCACCATCGCGCGTTCCGTTGTAGAACAATTGGCGCCGAGCGCTGTCGAGTCGATGGCGTCGTCGTTCCCGGTTCCCACTGCGGCGCCGTCAGATCCTCGCGTCGTGGAAGAGATCGTTGCCCGCGTGGTCGAACGCATGCAGCCACAAATTTTGGAAATGATTACGCGTGAAGTACTGCGCCCTGTGGTTGAAGCGCTCGTGCGCCGCCAGCTTGAACAGAAATTGTCAGAATAATTCCCGTTCACACTTCACATCAGTAATTTTCATCCCACAAAACTTTCGCGCGCTAAATTTGACGCGCCGCGCGCGCCGCCCGTATAGTGAATGTTCAACTGCGGCTTGTTCTGGCCGCTGTGTGCAAACATGGCCCGCGAAATTCCAAAAGGTTACGAACCGCAGCTCATCGAAAAGCGATGGGCGCAGCATTGGGTGGATAGCGGCTTATTCCGCGCAGAAGAAAGCGCGAATGGGCCAGTATTCTGCATCGTAATTCCTCCGCCGAACGTCACCGGCTACATTCACATCGGCCACATGCTGGAGCACACGCAGATTGACGTGCTCACGCGCTGGCATCGCATGCGCGGCGAACGCACTTTGTGGCTGCCCGGAATGGATCACGCCGGAATTTCTACGCAAGTTGTGGTGGAACGTGAACTTGCCAAAGAAAATTTGACGCGTCAACAGCTTGGCCGAGTGGAATTTGAAAAACGCGCTTGGGAATGGAAAGCGAAGAGCGGCGGAAACATCAAGAAACAAATGATGCGCCTCGGCGATTCGGTGGATTGGTCGCGCGAGAAATTTACTTTGGATCCACCGCTCTATCGCGCGGTGCTCGAGGCATTCTTGCGTTTGTATCGCGAAGGATTAATTTATCGCGGGCGATACATCGTGAATTGGTGTCCGCGCTGCATGACGGCCCTGAGCGATTTGGAAGTTGTTCACGAAGAGCGTCAGGGAAATTTGTGGTATCTGCGATATCCGGTGGTCGGCACAAAAGAAAGCATCGTCGTGGCTACAACGCGTCCGGAAACAATGCTGGGCGATACCGGCGTGGCCGTCCATCCCGAAGAAGAGCGCTACAAACATTTAATCGGCAAGAAAGTTTTGCTGCCGCTGATGAACCGCGAAATTCCGATTGTTGCTGACGAGGCCGTCGAACGCGAATTCGGAACCGGCGCGGTGAAAATTACTCCAGCGCACGATCCAAATGACTTTGAGTTGGGCCGCCGCCACAAACTTCCTGAAATTGACTTGATGACGGAAGACGCCCACATGAGCGCCAACACCGGCGTGTACGCTGGAATGGATCGCTTTGATGCGCGCAAACGCATCGTGGAGGATTTGAAGGCGCAAGGATTTCTGGAGCGCGTCGAAAATCATTCACACGCTGTAAGCATTTGTGATCGCTGCAAAACGGTGATTGAGCCGCGCATTTCCACGCAGTGGTTTTGCAAAATGAATTCCATGGCCGCGAAAGCAATGGAAGCTGTTGAGAACGGCAAGATCTCCATCGCGCCGGAAAATCAACGAAAGATTTTTCTGGACTGGATGGCCAACATTCGCGATTGGTGCATTTCGCGTCAACTTTGGTGGGGCCACAGAATTCCCATTTGGCATTGCCTCGAGTGTTTCGAGATGATGCCGGCGCTCAACTCTGATGTCGAGATGATTGATGGGCACGCGCGAGCAGCGAGTCCGCCGACCAAATGCGATCATTGTGGAAATGACAAGCTTGGGCAAGATCCCGATGTGCTCGACACGTGGTTCAGCTCGGGCTTGTGGCCGTTCTCAACGCTGGGCTGGCCGGATGAGACCGATGACCTGCGCAACTTTTATCCCACGCAGCTCTTAATTAGCGGATACGACATTTTATTTTTCTGGGACGCGCGCATGGTGATGCTCGGTCTGCATCTGACCGGCCGCGCGCCATTCAGCGAACTTTATTTGCATGCGCTGGTACGGGACGAGCACGGACAGAAAATGTCCAAGATGCGCGGGAACGTGGTCGATCCTCTCGACTGGATGGAAAAACACGGCACCGATGCGCTGCGCTTCACATTAATGATTAAGGCCGCGCCGGGCACAGATATTTCTCTCAGCGAAGATGGAGTGCTTGGTTATCGCGCATTCGCAAATAAGATTTGGAATGCCGCGCGATTTCTCTTCGTAAATTTGGAAAAGTTTGAAGCCGGCAAAGATACGCTCGAAGATCTCGCGTCTCCCTCATCGCGCGCCGCTGCCCCGTATAAATCCGCTGGCGAATTACCTCTGGTGGATCGCTGGATATTTTCGCGATTCGCGCGAATCGTGCCGCGCGTGAATGATGCGCTTCGCGAATTTCGTTTCCATGAGGCAGCGCACGAAATTTATCATTTCTTTTGGGGCGATTTCTGCGATTGGTATATCGAGTGGTGCAAGCCTCGCCTGAATTCCGAAGATCGCGAAGCCGCCCGCGTGGCTTGGCGAAATATTCTTTCCATGTTTGAGGCCGCGCTAAGGCTGTTGCATCCGTTTATGCCGTTTCTCACGGAAGAGCTGTGGCATCAATTGCCGCAAACTGACGGTGCGCGCAGCATCGCGCTCGCGCAATTCCCTACTCCTACAGCCGCATGGATTGATGAATCAGCTGAACGCGACATGACTCAGCTTCAAGAAATTATCGCCGCGGCGCGAAACCTTCGCGCTGAATTGAAACTCGATCCGCGAAAGCCGATGGAAGCGAATTTCTTTGCGGCCTCGGCAAACCTTCGCACGCTCATCGAAGCAAACATTGGCACCGTAAAGCAATTCGCTGCGCTTTCCGCAGTGAGCTTCCTTGATGCACGCATGAATCCCGGGGATGGCCCGTTGCGGTCCACATCCGAATTCGACATTCGCATCCCCTATGAAACGGTTGCCGATATTCCCGGCGAGTTGGCCGCGCTTCGCAAAGAAAAAGAACGCCTGGAAGGAATCGTCACCAGTCAGGAAAAACAGTTGGGCAATCCAATATTCACCAGCAAAGCGCCGCCGGCGGTCATCGCGAAATTGCAAGAGTCTCTGGCGGAACGCAAAGCCGAGCACGGCAAAATTACTCAAAGAATTTCGCAGCTTGATAGGACCGCGCGCGGCACCTCACCCGTTTAGCGCGGCGCTCTTCGGCAACACGCACGACAGTTTGTTCAAACATGCCTCCGCGAACCAAATCGCCCACACCAACCGTCACAACCGACCGCCAGCTCGACGCGCTCCTCACGCTTCTTTCTGATAGCCCGATGCTCGTGATCAGCGGCGAGAAGATCGCCAGCGAAATCGGCGTCACGCGTACTACAGTTTGGCGATGGATCACACGGCTGCGCGAACTTGGCGTTCAAGTGAAGGGCCATCCGAATAGCGGATACCACATCGAGCGCGTGCCCGATATTCTGGTTCCGAATATTTTGCGGCGCCGTCTTGCTGGAACTTCTTTTGCAAAACGCGTTCATCATTTTTTCAAAGTGGATTCTACCAATCGCGTCGCGCTCGAACTCGGCCAGCAAAATGAACCGCATGGCGCGATCGTCATCGCCGAAGAGCAAACAGCCGGACGCGGACGGACCGGGCGCGTGTGGCTTTCCGAAAAATCCGCCGGAATTTACATGAGCATTCTTCTGCGTCCGCAACTCACTCCCGTGCAAGCCCCGGCGCTTACATTGGCCGCAGGACTCGCAGCGCGCGATGCGATCGCTGAGCAAAGTGGACTTGACGCTGACATTCGCTGGCCGAATGACGTCCTGCTCAATGGCAAAAAGTTATGCGGCATTCTGACGGAAATGTTTGCAGAGCCGGACCGCATTCGCTACGTTGTTGTCGGCATCGGGATAAATGTAAATAACTCCAAAATGCCAGCCGCGATCGCGAACATTGGAACTTCGCTGCGCATTGAAACGGGCCGCGTTCATGAGCGCATCGATCTACTTGTAAGGTTGCTGCGCCACTTCGAGTCCTACTACAATCAACTCTGCGCGGAAGGCGTTGCGCCGATTGTCACGCGTTTCAACAAAGTTTCCAGTTTCGCGACCGGCAAACGTATTCGCGTGACGGCGGCACAAGAAACTTTTCTTTGCACCACTGCGGGGCTCGACGCGACCGGCCTTTTGCGCGTGAAGCGCGACGACGGACGAATAGAAACTTTGCTTGCGGCGGATATTTCAGAGGCATCCGATGCTGCTCACAATTGACGTTGGCAACACAAACACGGTGCTCGGCGTTTTTCGCGACAAAGAACTTGTTGCGCACTGGCGACTCACCACCGCGCGCGATCAAACCGTCGACGAGTACGGCATCCTCACGCGAAATTTACTGGCCCTCGCGAAAATCGAGCAACGCGATATTCACGCCGTCATCATTAGTTCCGTTGTTCCCCCTCTGAATGGCACGCTCGCGGAAACTTCGCGCCGATATTTTGAACGTGAAGCGCTTTTCGTTGAGCCCGGCGTGAAAACCGGAATGCCCGTGCATTACGATAATCCGCAGGAAGTCGGCGCGGATCGCATCGTCAATAGCGTGGCGGCATTTGAAAAATACGGCGGCCCATGCATCGCGGTGGACTTCGGCACCGCAATTAATTTTGATGCAATTTCCGCGCGCGGTGAATATCTTGGCGGCGTATTGGCGCCGGGAATTGGAATTTCCGCTGAAGCGCTGTTTTCGCGCGCCGCTCGATTGTTCCGAGTGGAGATTCGCGACCCCGGAAAAATAATTGGCACAAACACTGTTGCGTCGCTGCAATCGGGTCTGTATTACGGATACATCGACCTCGTTGACGGCATTCTCGCGCGCATGAAATCAACCCTCGGCGCTATAACCACGGTCGTCGCCACCGGCGGACAAGCCCCGCTTTTGGCAAAGGGATCGCGTCACATTCAGCACGTCGACGAATTTCTTACGCTGGAAGGTTTGCGAATAATTTGGGAACGCAATCATGCCGAGCGCAGTGGGCCGCAATCGCCCTTGGCTGGCACCGCAAAGCGGCCCGCGAAGAAATCTCGCTCGTAGTGTGCGATACTGGTTTTCGCGATTCTGCCCGCCGCAGCCTGATAGAATTGGCGCCAGGCTGCCATGAGCACGTTTAACTATTTCAATTACTTCACTGAAATTGAGGAATATTTCTGGCGCAAGCGCGGCGCGCATTTGCTCGTTTCGCCGCTCGATTGGGCCATTCTGGAAACATGGCAGCAGGCCGAAATTCCAGTTTCCGCGGTGCTCAAAGGAATTGATCGCGCGTTTGAAAGTTACGGACGCTCTAAGCGCGGACAGTCAGGTCGCGCGTTAAAAAGTTTGGCGTATTGCGTTGAAGCTGTGCTGGACGCCGCGGAAGAAGAAAAAGAAGCGCTCGCGGGCGCGGGACCGTCGGCGGAAAAATCAGGCCCTGCGGCTACAGAAACATTTTCCGCAGGCGAACTGAAAAAGTTCTTCGCTCGAAATATTGATCGGCTCGATCGCGCGGCGGAAAAATTGGCAGCGCCGCAATCGGAACTTTCCGCACGATTGCGCGATGCCAGCAGCAAATTAACAGAAATGTTGCCGCTGCTCGATACGCCGGCTAGGCCCGACCTGGAAGATCTCGAGCGTCGCCTGACAATTTGTGAAGAGCGGCTTTCCGCGGCGCTTTCCGCGTCAGCAAGAGACGAATTGCTTCTTGATATTCGGCGCGATCTCGACAGACAGCTTGCGCCGTATCGCAGAAAAATGACCGCGGCGCAGTTGGGCGATTTGGAACGCCGCTATACGCAAAAGAGATTATTTGAGTCGGCAGGCGTGCCGCGCTTAAGTCTTTTTTATATGAGCTAATTACGAACTCAATTATTTTGAAATGACGGGAACCCAAGCGGATGACTTCACCATTTGAAACGAAAATCGAAAAACTAGTTTACGGCGGCGACGGGCTGGCGCATCACGATCAAAGCACCGTCTTCGTGCCGTTCGTAATTCCCGGCGAAACTGTTCGGGTAACTCCGGTCGAAGCGAAAAAGAAATTCATTCGCGGAACCGCGGAAATAATTGAAGTGTCGGGCGAACGCATCGCCGCACAATGTCCGCGCTTCACCGTTTGCGGCGGATGCCACTACCAGCACATTCCTTATGACGCGCAGCTTCAATACAAAGCTGGAATCTTGCGCGAAACTTTGGCGCGCATCGGCCGCATCGAATGGACCGGCGAAATTCACACACATGCCTCGCCGCCATTTGGATATCGCAATCGCGCGCAGTGGGCCGTTCGGCCCGTCGGTAATCCCGCGAAGCCCGTTATTGGATATTTTCAACAGTCGTCCTCCGTACTTGTTCCGACCGACGTCTGCCCAATTCTTTCGCCCAAACTCGAATCAACTCTTGCGGCGCTTTCGACTGCATTCGCGGAAGGCCGTCTGCCCGGGAACATTACAGGTGTTGAATGTTTCTCAGATTCTGCTGGTGAGAAAGTTTTACTGAATGTCAGCCTCTCACAAACGGGACAGACAGTCGGAACTCTCGCAGCTCGTTTCCGCGAAATCGTGACGAACGCCGAATCGATTCTCTTTCACGATGAAAAGACCG
>Ga0193726_1001991_pt1 | contig 14569 bp, 10 predicted proteins | sample H2c1metaG_FD_144928 | JGI IMG/M metagenome (GOLD analysis project Ga0193726, IMG submission 144928) | Soil microbial communities from a riparian zone of the East river system, Colorado, United States - H2c1 | ecosystem: Environmental > Terrestrial > Soil > Riparian zone | place: USA: East River... | reverse complement strand
GAATTAACACAAAAAGAAAACCCTCCTTTTATAGGTGCTTTCACCGGTACCGATCAGTTCATTCATGGTTACGATGCATTTATTTCAGCAGCGTTGTTGGGAAATAATACTACCAAAGAAGCTATCGATGCCTTATTGGCTGAAACGGAAAGAGCAAGAAAATTCGGTTTCCTGGCTACAGAGTTGGAACGGACCAAGGCAGCCCTTCTGAATGAGGCAGAACAGGCATCTAAAGAAAAGGATAAGACTCAATCGGCAGCCCTGGTTTCAAATTATATAAATAATTATCTCGAAGGAAACCCAATACCGGGAGCAGAAAATCGGTATCTATTCCTGAAGCAGATCCTTCCCGGGGTTACATTAAACGAGATCAATGATGTGGCAAAAAAAATGCCGCCGGCTACGAATGCCTTTGCGCTGGTATTGGCTCCAACAAAAACAAAAGACAAATTGCCATCCAATGCTGATCTTGAAAAACAAATTGTGGCCGCTGGCAAGCAACAGGTTGAGGCGTACAAGGAAAAAGCAATTGCAACAAGTTTGATGGATGGGTCTTTAGCTTCCGGGAAGACTGTGTCTGAAACAAAAAATGAAAAACTGGGCACAACAGATCTTACCTTAAGCAATGGGGTTACAATCACATTTAAGTCAACGAATTTTAAAAATGATGAAATATTAATGGATGCATGGCGCTGGGGAGGTTGGCAGAATTTTCCGCTGCAGGATAAGGACAATGCAAAGCATGCTGCTGAAATAATAGATGTGATGGGAGTAAAAGATATGAGCCCTACCGATCTTGAAAAATTTCTTTCGGGGAAAACATTAGAAGTTACTCCCTATATAAATGATCATGAAGAGGGAATTGGTGGGAGCAGCAGCGTAAAAGATTTTGAAACATTTCTTCAGCTCGTCAATTTATATTTTACACAGCCCCGCAGAGATGAAGCCCTTTTTAATTCTTTCGTAACCAAACAAAAAGGCCAGCTCCAGTTTGCAAGCTCAAACCCGCAGTATTTTTTCCAGGATACCCTTACAAAAATTGCGTATAACAGCAGCCCCTGGATCAGTGTCGTACCAACAATGGCTGAATATGAAGACTTAAATTTGGATCATGCAATTTCTGACTACAAAAAAGTATTCGACAATGCTGACGGAATGCATTTCACTTTTGTAGGCAATATTGATCCAGCTATTGCAAAATCCCTCTTTGAAAAATACCTCGGTTCATTACCCGGCAAACCGGGAGAACATAATTTTAAAGACAATGGGGCGAGACCGATCCAGGGGACGGTATTGGCAAATATTAAAAAGGGAAAAGAGTCTCAGAGTTTTATCAATATTCTTTGGTCCGGTGAAACACAGTACAATCGCGAAGAAAGCCTCGCCTTCAGGGCATTGATCGATGCCATGAATATTAAAATCATTGAAAAACTGAGAGAAGAAATGAGTGGGATTTACGGTGGAGGGTTATCTGGCTCTATTCAGAAAAGGCCCTATGTGCACTTTACCATTACCGCTAATATACCTTGCGGTCCTGAAAATGTAGATAAGTTAACAGATGCACTGTTTGGGTTGATCAAGGATGCCCAGGAAAAGGGAGTGGAACAGAAAGATCTCGACAAGGTTAAAGAAACATGGAAAAAACAATACCAGGTAGGCCTCCAAAATAATGAAGCCTGGCTTGACAACCTTTCAAATGCATTTATTGATCATAATGATCCTGAGAATATCCTGAATTATGAACAAAAAATCGATGCGCTCACTGTCCAGGATCTTCAAAAAGCGGCACAGAAATTTTTAAGTACTACCAATTATATTAAAGCTGTATTATATCCTGAAAATGCAAATGTGCAAGAGGGAGTGAAAAAAGCATTCTGATTTTTTTCCTAACTTGAACAAAGGGTCTTCAATTGAAGACCCTTTATTATTTCTTACTTCCGGTTTGATATTTAAAATAGACAAAGAGTCTTCCAAAATTCTTACTGTCATTTTCAATACGATGATAAAGTGGTTTGATGTGTGGCTGTTGCAAAAACCGTTCTATTTTCTTTCGTAGCTGACCGGTCCCTTTTCCGGGGATGATTTCCACTTCACGGATCTTTTTTTCAATAGCTTCTTCGAAAATATCATTGAGCGCTTTATCAATGGCGTAACTGTTGTTATAAATATTATGCAGGTCGAGTTTAAGTCTTGCCATACTTTTTATTTTATTAACTGAAGGTAATTCATGAGAAATTTTTCGGTAATATTTGCGGCCCTTAATTTGCTTAAATTAAACTATTATGAGTACAGAACAATATCATGAGCCCGCAGAAGAATTGAGCCCCGAGGTTCGAACCTTTGCCCGGATGATCACTTCCCTGATCGAGGAAGCAGAAGCCATTGGATGGTACGAGCAAAGAATTTCGCTTGAAAAAGACAGGCAAGCGAAAGCAATTATGCAAAATGCACAACAGGAGGAGTTTAAACATTTTGGAATGGACCTTGAGTTCCTCCTTCGCAAAAAAGAGAAATGGAGAATTGTTTTACAAAGCATTTTATTTAAGAAAGGGAATATTGTTGAATTGGGTGAAGAAGGAGAGGAAAAAGCTGAATAAGAATCTGCGATTGTCCATTAAAATATACAAACCTGGAACCTTTACCAGGTATCGATATCTCCTTATACATAAGCGTAAACTCTCTTAAGATTTGCCGGTCAAGTTCAGTAATTTGCAGCCATGCAAGATTATTTAAGTGGGTTGAATGAGCGACAGAAAGAAGCGGTACTGCATATAAAGGGACCCTTAATGATTGTGGCGGGAGCTGGCAGCGGAAAAACAAAAGTTCTTACCACCCGCATTACCCATCTCATGGCAAACGGCGTGGATTCTTTCCACATCCTGGCACTTACTTTCACAAACAAGGCCGCAAAGGAGATGAAAGAAAGGGTTGAGAAGATCGTTGGAAACAATGAGGCCCGGAATTTATACATTGGTACTTTTCATTCTGTATTTGCAAGAATACTCAGGGTAGAAGCAGAAAAACTTGGTTATCCAAACAACTTTACCATTTATGATACGGATGATGCAAAAGCTGTTGTAAAAACAGTGATTCACGAATTGAATCTTGATGACAAACATTATAAGCCTTCAACCGTTTACAATCGTATCTCTTCCGCAAAAAATGCATTGGTGGGGCCGGAAGAATATGCAACAGACTATTACCTGCAGCAAGAGGACATGAGAGCCAACCGTCCAGCCATCTCTCAAATTTATTCCGCATATGTAAAACGTTGTTTTAAAAATGGCGCTATGGATTTTGACGACTTGTTATTGAAATTTTATGAATTGCTCACAAGGATTCCCGAAGCGCTAAGCAAGTACCAGCGTAAATTTCAATACATTTTGATTGATGAATACCAGGATACCAATCCTGCGCAGTATGCCATTATAAAACTATTGGGTGCCCAGCATGAAAATGTTTGCGTGGTGGGCGATGATGCACAAAGTATATACAGTTTTCGCGGAGCTACTATCCAGAATATTCTGCTGTTTCAGAAAGATTATGAAGATGTAAAACTGGTAAAACTGGAGCAAAATTACCGCAGCACACAAAGCATATTGAACATTGCGAATGAGGTCATCAAAAATAATAAAGGGCAAATACCAAAAGTTCTATGGACGGAGAATGCAGCCGGCGAAAAAATAAAACTGGTTCGCACGATGACCGATAACGAAGAGGGAAAATTTGTAGCAGACACCATACAGGAACAGAAGCTTCGCAACCATTTTAACAACAGGGATTTTGCGATTCTATACAGGACGAATGCACAAAGCCGTTCCTTTGAAGAAAGCCTGCGGCGCATGGGCATACCTTACACCATGTACGGTGGTATCAGTTTCTATCAACGAAAAGAAATCAAGGACCTGCTTTCTTATTTGCGGGTCATTGTAAATCCAAGAGATGAAGAAAGCCTTAAACGCATCATCAACTATCCGGCAAGGGGAATTGGAAAAACAAGTATTGACAAAGCAGTTCTGTTTGCCAATGAAAATAACATAAGCATGTGGGATGTGTTGGTGAATGCGCCAAAATTTGGTTACCGTGCGGGCACCCTGGAGATCATCGAGAGTTTTGTGACGATGATCAAAATGTTTCAAAGTGAATTGCCAAAAAGAAATGCTTATGACATTGCATTTATGGTGGGCAAGCAATCAGAATTGTTGAAAGATCTATTGGATAGGAGGCAGGAAGGTGATGATGCCATTCAACGATATGAAAATATCCAGGAACTATTAAATTCAATAAAGGAGTTTACAGAAACACCCAGCAATGAAGAAGGCGAGGTGGGTGATAAAACTTTAGGCGCTTATCTCCAGCAAATCACGCTGCTTACCAATGAAGATGAAAAGGATGCGAATGCAGATACGGTGAAAATGATGACCATACATTCGGCTAAGGGCCTCGAATTTAGCTGTGTGTTTGCCTGCGGTTTGGAAGAAATGCTTTTCCCCAATGCCATGAGCGTTAATACCAGGGAAGAATTGGAAGAAGAACGCAGGTTATTTTATGTAGTGATCACGAGGGCAAAACATAAATTATGGATCACCTATGCGAATACCCGGTATAAATTCGGCCAGCTTGTTCAAAACGAACCTAGTCGTTTCATAGATGAGATACCTGCTGAATATTTGGACAGAAGTTTTGCTGGCGGCGGCATGAAAAATCAAACGGGATCCGGATCCTCCAGCAATTGGACAAGCCAGTCTGCCTTTGAGAGAATGAATCGGGGATTTGAAAGCTCACCTTTTGAGATCGGATCAAAGACGGGAGAAAAACAAAAACCATCTTATTTAAATTCTACCGTCAAAATGCAGTCGTATGAACACATTCCCTCTGAAGATTTCAAAGCGAGTGATACCAGCAACCTGCAGGTAGGTCAAAAAGTAGAGCATCAGAAATTTGGTTTTGGCGAAGTATTGAAGATGGAAGGCGCCGCACATAACCCCATCGCCACGGTGAGGTTTGAAAAAAACGGGGAAAAAAAGATTATGCTGAATTATGCGAAACTGAGAATTATTGAATAACCGGCAAATTTGACCAGGGGTTCCCGGGTTAGTTTCATTTCCTTCAATGGCACATTTAATACAATGTATCTTTCAAAAATTCCTGATGAAAGTGTACCCCCTTTGTTCAGCGTTTGCCCTTTATTTTTTAATTCCCCCTGCGGGCCTGGCCCAAACCCGGGAAAATGATATGAACAGGGCCATGCAGATGGTAGATACAGAACAAAAAATATTCAGAGATTATATCACGACAGCAGCAATCAATAAGAATTCAAAATATTTCCTCCAGAAGTTTGCAATCAATGACGTAAACAATCTGCGAAGCAACCTTCCATTCCTGGTTACAGCGTCAAATGAAAAAAGACTCAAAGGGGTTCGAAGTCTTTCTTATTTTATGAAAGAATTCCAGGAGCAGCTACAGGGAAAGAAAATTAACCAACTTGATATTCCCGAAATTCTTAAAGATTATAAACAAACACTTTCCAATCTGTTATCCAGGGCCAATAGTGACGTATTGGAAAGGGGTTTTAAAAATCTTAGCTGGGGTACCTGTCAATTGCTTGCAAACTCATTTTGGGAATTTGATGAAAAAAAACAAATGGTGGACATCAGCGCTTATAAACGCGTGATCGAAACTCCGGAATACATTTTCTCCTTCTTAGAAACTCAACACGGATTCTTTTATCATGATTCTCTTTTATTGTTTGTGGCCAAAAATTATCCAGGCCAGCTGTTGACCTACCTGGCCAAAAGGAACAATGAAGTCACTAACAGCATTCGGGATCAGAAAAATATTTACATACGGCAATTGGTATCTTTTTCTTCAAATAGCCTGGCTTCTGAATTGGCTCCTTTTACGGAACAAATTGTAAATAATGAATTAACCGTAGAGGACATTCTTGAAAAAAGGAAAAAAGTAGACGATTACTATGAGTTACTCGTAAACACTGAAATGGATGATGAAAACAAAGAAGAGCTGGGCGACGACCCTGAATTTAAAACGGCTTTGTTCGATGCTTTGTCCGAAAAATCGCTTGATTTTTATGTTAAGAAAATAAATGACCAGCATAGCTTGCCTGATGCAGTTCGTTTTCAACCTGTGCAATCCCTCCGACCCCAGGATCTTTATTATATGATCGTCAGTTCGGATGAGGAAATGTATACCTCAACGTACCTGGGACTCTATAAGAGATTACTGGGTTTATTCAAAGATCAATCGGCTGATTCCATATTGAACCTGGTCCACATGAACAGGTTCAGAAGATTTATGAGGATTGCGGCAACGTACAATACGCTCACAGATTTCCTTCACAGGATGGGACCGGAAAGAAGCAGTGAGCTGATTCACCTGTTTATAGCAGATATTGAAGGTAAAGATGACGACGAAGCCATAGCAAATGCCAGCGATATAGCCGATGCATTTATCACGTTGTCAAAAGATTCTGTTTTTAATGTACTGGTAAAAAGAGAACTTGAAAATAACTTAAAAAAAAGTAAAGAAAATAATAGCCTGCAAAGCGCAAAGCTTTATGGCATCCTGCTCCAGGTTTATGATATTGTGAACAACAACCAGCAGGGAGATTTTTTTGCAAATTACAAAGGGATCTCTTTTTCTGAATTTAACGATAAAGGAACAATTTCTGAACTTGTGCTCTTTTATGGTGACGAAGATGGAAAGAATTCGTACAGCAGTTTCATGAACCTTTTTAAGAATAAAACACAGTGGCAGGTGACCTTAAATAATTCATGGGTAACAATCAGTTCGCTCCAGGGCCAGCCTTTAAAAATTTATGCTAACCTCCCTTTAAACAGCGATGACGAAGAAGATGTCGCGGCCCAGGATTCACTGGTAAATTACCTGGATAAACAATCGATCCATCCTACCATTCTTGTACACCGGGGCCACAGTTATCACCTTGCAAATACGCTCAGGTATCTTAATCCTTCCGTAAAACTAGCCATCCTCGGGTCTTGTGGCGGGTATAAGAATATGAAAAAAATCATCGGGATCAATCCCGACGTTCATATCGTTGCCTCCAAGCAGGTAGGCTCCATGATCGTGAATGACCCTCTTTTAAATCATCTCAACATTGACCTCATACAGGGAAAAAACATTGATTGGGTTATTTTTTGGGAGGAGTTGAATGAAATATTTAAAAATGATGTAAACGCCTCAAAACTGTTTGAAGAATATATACCTCCTTATAAAAATCTGAGTTCTTATGTTATCAAACTATACAAATACATGAAAGATGAAACAGACCAATAGTCAATTTTTTTTATTCCTAAACCTTCCAAGCAGGTCATAGTTAATTTTCAATTTCCCATCTTTATCATCCTTAGCCCGCAGAAAAACACTAATGCCGCCTTTTGAATGGTTCCCTTTCTTTTCGGGGGCCTCACCCTGGTCCATCTTTTGACCATGCAATGGAATTTGAATGGAGAGATCCGTATTAGTTGCAAAACTATATGTTCCTTCCACATACATATTAATGGCAGTAGACTTGATCTCCATTCGGTTTACCTTAATGTCATTCCCGTCTATATCCAGCTGGTCCTTCAAATCGGCAAAATTCACCTGGCTGAGATCCTTTTTCTGAAGAAAGTTATTGTCAATTTCCATTAGGGGCCGGAAGTCCTCGAGCTTGCCGTTTTGCAACAAAAAATTAATGGTTCCTTTATTAGCAGGCTTATACAGGTCATTGTTTGCATCCAGTATGGAGGTTAAATTAATATCCGCCGAAAAACGGCCATTTAAATTCTTTGATGTCAAAGATTGCATCCCGAAATTATTGAAGGCGCTGAATAACTCTTTTATATTTATGTTTTGCATTTTTGAATGCAGCACCAGGTCACTCTTATCACCCCTATCCCTCGATGAGGCATTTACTGTAACCGATCCTCCCGCATGCATCAAAGAAAAACTATCAAGCCCGATCATATCATTTTTCAGGACCAGGCGGCCAATCACATTTTCTGCTGAAAAATTTCTATATACCAGTTTGTCTGCTTTAATATCCAGGAATGCATTGCAGTCATCAAATAACCGATCGATCTTATCATTCAATTTTTCAAAGAAAGAATACCCTTCCTTTTTCTTTCCCGAAGCTTTTCTGTGCATGGAAGATCGTAGTTTACCAATGTCAATGTGCGGCGTATAAATTGACCACTCAAAGGTGGCCTTGGAAGAATCTGTATTAAAAAAATTCAAGAAATCCTTTATTCTTCCGTTAATGCGAACAGGGTCATTATTTATCTCCGTATTCATTTTCTTTACAAGCACACCTCCATTTAAAAATGAGAGCTCCAGCTCAGTATTCTTAAAATTCAGGTTACGCGGATTATAGGTTATGTCGCCACGATGAATGGCAACTGTGCCATTTAATTTATAAACAGTATCCGTTTTATCCAATGGTCCCGCATACTCCAGGTTTGCGTCTCCTTCGCCGCTGTTAAGATCAAGGCGACTACTGGCAATCGCTTTATCCAATTGTGGGAGGCTGAACATAAAATGCACATCGCATTTTAAATAGGGATGAATAAGATTATAAAAGAAAATATTTTTTGCATCAAAAGGATTTTTCTCCCATTCCCCTTTTACTTCTGTGAATTGAATAACCGAATTATAATCGTCCCTTGGTTTTGAGGAATCAATCTCATTATTGAAGGTGGCCTTAAAACTGCAGTGGGCAAAACTGACCGGTGAAATATCAAGAGAGGCATCGTTTACTGAAAAATAAATTTTGGCGAGAGGGAGCCTTAAATATTTCATTTCTCCTGATAAATAAGCCTTGACTTTTGGCAGTGGCTTTGATAATTTGAATTGATTGATTTTTTTCTCTGTTTTGCCTGGAAAAATAGATGCAGCTTCATTCAGTGGCAAATTGTCTGTCTCAATAGTAAGGTTAAAATAAGGATCATCAGTAAGGAAAAAATTGCCTGTAACTTTATACAGTTGATTGTTAATTTTTACTTTTTGATCTTGTAAAGAAATTTTCTTCAATCCTTTGTCGTACTCAAAATACCAATTTGCGATTAGTTTTTTGTTGGTGAGGTAACTTCCAGCCCTGGTATTGAAAAAGGTACTTTTAAGAAGCGAGAAGTTCTTCATGGCAAATGCGATCTTATCCTTTTTATTAATAATATCGCAGCTCATTTTTTCAAACCAGATATTGTAAAATTTAAACTTTCCCGCATCCTGGAAAATTGCATTGATGTCTCTAAAGCTTACTTTTTTAAGATCGAACTCCTTTTTGCCCGGAGGTTGTTTTTTCAGAATTTTCCAATTTTTATTCCCTGCCGTATCAGCAAACAAATAAATGATACCATTAGAAAGGGAAATTGAACCCGGGTTTCTTTTACCTGCAACCAGGTCCAATAAGCTGAAACCAAGATAAAGATGCCGCACGTTCAGAAGTTCCTTTCGGTGTACAGGAAACAGGGAGTCGCGTATATGAACATTTTCGAGGTCAACGGAGACCCCAGGGAAATTTTGAAAAAAATCCACAGAGAGGTCATCAAAACTTACAGCCCCTGATATTTTATCACTTAAAGCGGTTTTTATGGAAGCCAGAATTTTTTGTTTATTACTCTTTATATAAAAGAATACAATAATTAATGCCAGGACCCATACAATAATGCACACTACAATTGCCTTAATTGTATATAGTAGCCATTTTCGCTTCATAAATAGAGGATGGTAAAAGAATTATGTCACCAGCATATGTAACAAATTGAGTGCCGCCAGGTGGAATGAGGTATTACTTCCCCATTTTTTTATTATCTGGAACGGCATTTGCCTATACAGAAATTGTCTATTTCCTGTTAGAAAGCTTTCCTGAATGTAAACCTGATATATATGGCGAATAAGGATGATTCCATTTTAAAACAGGATGCCTGTTACCATGTTACCCTCGGCATTATTGATTGGACGGATATCTTTGTCAGGCCCGTTTTCAAGCAGGTTATTATTGAATCCTTGAATTATTTTGTTTCAAAAAGAGGCCTGGTTCTATATGGTTGGTGTTTAATGACAAATCATTTACACTTACTAGCCCAATCTGAAAAAGGTTTCAATTTGTCATCTATCATAAAAGATTTTAAAAAATTTACGGCCAGGATCATTCTTGATGATATTGATGCAGAGCCTGAAGCAAGGCGAATATGGATACTAAAAAATTTCAGAGAAGCCGCAAAGTCTTCAAGGCAAATGGAAAGATTCCAGGTATGGCAGGAAAAAATAAATCCCATTGAGATCGACATGGAAAATTTGGGATTGTTGCATGAACAGCTGGATCTCATTCACAACACGCCCGTACGGGAAAGGATGGTCAGCAAGCCTGAAGAATATTTACACAGTTCGGCCAGGGACTATTTTGGAATGAATGGGCTTGTAAATATTAGATTGGCTGATGAAAAAAAAGATCCAGGTTTTATTTTACGACACATTCCTGCCTACAGGTACAGATATATCCCTAATATCAAATAAATAAGGCCGGGCTTCCTAAGGTTTTGTTTTAGACCCCCTGGCATCTAACACCAAAATTGAAATCCCCCAGGTCGCTTCAACGATATTTCTTAGATCAATTTTTAGTTTGGATGCCAATAAAAAAAGCTGTCTGTTGACAGCTTTCATTTTTTAGAAATAAATTAAACGCGTTCTTATCGATTGCCACCACCACCTCCGGCAGGACGGCGTCTCATCGAAGGCTCAATCGTCTCTTTCCATGTCTTAAACTGATCGGCTGTTAAGATCGTTTGTAATTTTTTATCCCTTTCATCTGTAACAGGCTGCAGTTTATCCATAAAGGCCTGCCGGTCAAACTGGCCACCTCCACTCATCATATCTTCTCTTACTTTGTCGGTAGCCCTGTAATAATTCGCAAATGTGGAATCGGCATCGGCAAGTTTGGTTTTATCAAGCTTGAAAGCACTATCCAGTTTCTGCTGAACCATCAGGACTCTTTCTTCCACCGTGCGGCGTTGAAATCCACCCTGGGCATTGACTGCAACAGCAGCAAACAGGAAAGATGAAATTATTAACACAACCTTTGTTTTCATAATTATCGTTTTTAATTTAATGAAGAATTATTGATTTACTTTTTTGAGCAGCTTATTTCTGGGAGGAACCTTTCCTGTGTGTCCAGGAACCTCTCGTAACCATTCGATGAACAAGCGTGTCAAATTTTGGTAGCTGGCCACTATCACATATGGCTCTTACTTTTTGAAAATGATGGAAGATCATCAATTCCCATTCCTTTTGTTTCTCACCAATTTTATTGATGAGGTTTACTGCTATCGTATCATTGAATTCAGGCTTCTGTAAAAGGTTGTAAAGACTGTCTTTCAATTTTTTCATGTCCTCAATTACCGGCTTCACTGCCTCTTTATGTTCATCCCTTAATTGTTGAAACCTCGCTACCTGGTCCGGATTAAATCCTAATTGCTTTTGAATAAAATCCGACACAGGACGGGATGCTTCTGCGGTCCTATGATCATTTCTGAAAACAAAAAAATAAAGCATCAACCCCAGGTTGGCAATCAATAATATTGCCACAAGCAAAACCAAAAGTTTATTTTGTGTGAATTGTTTCATTCAGGTTCAATCGTTGAATCATAAATAGTGTTGTCCGCAAGGTTATAATCATTTGCAAATTGCTGTTCCCCTTCCGGTCCTGATGGGGAAGATTCGTTCCTGAACTCAAAAAAGATAAATGCATTTATAAATACGGCAATTACGATAGTTCCAAATGCTATTGATGGCCGGCTCATGAATGTTAAAGCCTTCGCCCAAAAATTCTTTTCTTCCCGATCCAGGGCCGCCTTAACTCTTGTAAAAAGATAAGGCCCGGGGAGAGCTTTTTCGGTCCCGTCAAGGCAGTTCAGCGTCGCCTCAGCCTCTTTTTCTAAATACTCTTTATTTTTCATTTTCTTACCAATTTTGACGTTATCAGGCAATAAAACTTGCGATATCATTCATTGTTTTCATAATGCCCGACCAGGGATTTTTTTAAATTATTCTTCGCTCTGTGCATTAACGATTCAACAGAAGATACAGAAGTTTTCATTACATCGCTAATCTCCTGGTAGCTCAGCCCTTCCAGCTTATGAAGGGTAAAAGCCACCTTTTGATTTTCAGGCAAAAGGTTAATGGCCCGGAATAAAACAGCTGCCCTTTCTTTATTGTCCAGCGTCACTCCTGGATGATTGAAATCCGGTACTTCAATGATGGTTTGATTCCCCGCGTTAAAAAGGCTTTGCATATAAGCAAACCTTTTTTTTCTTTTTTTTCTCCGCAGGTGGTCAAGGGATTTGCTTACCGTTATCCTGTAAAGCCAGGTTGAAAATTTTGATTCCGCTTTAAATGTTTTAATGGATTCAAACACCTGGACAAAAACTTCCTGTGCTACATCTTCAGCGTCCTGTGCGTTTTGCAATATACCAATAGATGTATTATAGACCATATTCTGCCAGGTCTCAACTATTTGTTTAAAAGCAGCCTCATCGCCCTGCTTAAGCTTTTCAATTAGAATCTGTTCATCCAAATCCGAAGTATTGAGAGCGGCGATATTACTTAAAAATTCCTTCGGAAATTGTTATTACCGGGATTATTTGGTTTGGGCTTGCCGAAATTTTTTAACTTATAGCTAAGGGTAAGCATAAAATATTGTCGTAATACCTGGCTTTGCACATCTTCAACATAAACTTCAGTCACCGTCCTTGTGATGCTTCTATTCTGCTTCAATAAGTCAAATACAGACATCTTTATTTCTCCTTTCTGATCCTTCAGGAATTTTTTACCTACGCTAATGTTCCACAACCAAAAATTCTGATCAGGGGTTGTCCCCTTGTAACTGTACGTTTGGTTATTCAGATCATTCTGGAAAAACCATCCTGATTTAGAGAGGAGATTGAATTGGACGCCCGCTGTTTGAGAAACTTCACCATTTTGAGGTTGACCCTGTATCACATTAAAATTAGCATTATAAGAAATATTAAAATCAATATACTGGCTTACATTACTGGCTATTACTGCACCCACATTATAATTATAATTATTGGTGGTTGTCCTGGTATTATCAATCAAACCTGGCAGGTTGCTATAGGTAAGACCGGCATTTAAATTCACATTTGATTTTATCAATTTTACCGGCTGACCGTAAGTAAGGAAAGAACGAACGCTCCAATAACCTGGAAGGTTCACCGGCAATGTAAGCTGGCTCCCCTTGAATAATGTAATAGAAGGAGCAAGAATAGAATCGGTGCGTGCTATAAGCACCGCATTTGAAATATAATCATTTGTTTTCTGAACAAAAAGGTTTGCAAAAAAGCTCTGCCCTTTCTGGGTATTTGTAAATGTGTAACGGGTTACCAGGCTATTGGTATATTGTTGTTTCAGGTCGGGATTGCCGATACTGATGATAAGAGGGTTGTTTTTATTGTACACATTTTGCAGCTGGGTGACAGAAGGAGGGGCAACGGATGTCCTGAGAAAGACATTTATACTACTTCGGGCAGAAATTTTTCTCCTGAATTGCAGGCTGGGTAAAATATTACTAAAGGATTTTTCTATACTTGTCACTGAAGGAAATTGCTGATCACTGAAAAGCTTTGAATATTGATAATTGGCGCCAATTAAAAATTGATTATTTCTATCGCCAACCCTGTAGGATATACCCCCATTCTGCGTATTATAATTATTATCAAATTTGTTGGAAAGGCTGGAATCAAATAAAGAATATTTATTTCCTGCATTGTCAAATAAAAATGTCTCCTGGTCTGCCTTGCTTTTTGTAAATGATGGCGTATAATTAATTTGCAATTGTCCTTTTTTGCCAACTGGTTCTGTATATGCAAGATTAACGGAAACAGTCCGGGCATTGTTGAGGTTGTCAGCAAACTGCTGCTGTGTCGAATCTGTCAGGACCGCACCTACATTATCATACGACTTATCATCACTTGTTACATAGGCATTGCCGGTTTTCCTGTTGAAGGTTGTAGTCACACCCAAAGAAATGGTGCGGCCGCGTCGTCTAAAGGAGTGCCGAAACAAAACATTGTTACTGATATTATAGCCAGAGGTTGACGTGTTGGTGTTATTCTCTGTGCTGCTTGTAGGGGTAAACCCATCGTAGGAATTGGTTGCAGAGAACTGACTCAGGCTATTATTTTTTTGAAAATTCAGATTGGGGGTAATCAGTATTGAATTAAAGGAATCGATTTTATATTCTAATCTAAAGTTAATCCGATGATTATAGTTTGTGCTGTTTGAAAGGCTGTTCTCTTTATAATAAAAGTTTGAGTCATTCAGCGTAGTCACACGGTTTGTTACCTGGTCATTCGTATTACCGCTGTTATTGAAAAAATAACTGCCGCTTACAGTGAGTTTCTTGCCCCACATATCAGAGTAATTGATACCTATCGAATTCGTTTTACTGATACCATTTTGCTGACCTACCAGGAAATTAGACTGGCCGCCGCCTCCTCCAAAATTTCCCCCTCCTCCACCGGCCCTGTTTCCGCCC
>Ga0193726_1001990_pt1 | contig 14572 bp, 14 predicted proteins | sample H2c1metaG_FD_144928 | JGI IMG/M metagenome (GOLD analysis project Ga0193726, IMG submission 144928) | Soil microbial communities from a riparian zone of the East river system, Colorado, United States - H2c1 | ecosystem: Environmental > Terrestrial > Soil > Riparian zone | place: USA: East River... | reverse complement strand
CGGATGTAGGTTTCCGCGTCCTCAGGATTGGCGTCGGCAATGATCTTGTATTGGTCGAGCGCGGCATCGGTCTGGCCATCGTTCATCAAGTTTTGAGCCAGCCCGCGGATTGCGTCGAGATTGTCGCGATCGAGCAGAATCGCCCGCTTGTAAGCCTCAATGGCTTTTTTGTACTGCTTCTGCTGCTCGTAGGTATAACCCAGGGCGGAATACAGTTTGGCGGAGCGCGCCGTATCGGGGACCGAACTGAGCGTCTCGACCGCGCGCGTGGTGTCGCCTTCCTCGCTGTAGAGAATGGCAAGAGTGGTGACTGCCTCTTCAGAATTCGGTTCCAACTTGACCGCAGTCTTGAATTCGCCTTCCGCCTTCTGCAGATCATTGCTCAGGCGGTACAAACGGCCCAGCAGCAGGTGATTGTCGACATTGTTGGGCTCGAGCTTGATGATCTGCTCGTACTGCTCCGTGGCCAGCTTGAGAATGTTGTCAGAGCCATGTCCGGATTGGACATCGCCCAGGGAGCGCAGGTAAATGCTTCCCAACAATTTGCGGGCCGCCAGATTCGACGGATCACGCTTGATGATGTCCTGGGCTTCGACCACAGCGTCGCGGATGCGTCCGGTCTTGGCGTACAGCTCCGCCAGACCCGCGGTGAGATACTCAGAAGTGGGATCGGCCTCAATGGCGGCGCGATATTCCTCGATCGCTTTGCTCGCCAAATCGCTGCGGCCGTAAACTGCCACCTGCTCCTCGTACATATGCGCAAGCGAGTAGTGATAGTAGGCCGCAGCCCGGTCGGCCTTGTGGGGCGCGGGCTGAGTCGCCGGCTGAGTCGCCGGCTTGGAGTCGGCGGGCGCCGGAGTCGACTTGATGAAAACCCTTGCCGCCGCCAGAACAACCACAAAAAGATAGCTATGAAGACTTTTCATCAAGAACCTTCGCGCTCTCAAAACCATAGCGATTGGATGCCGCACCTCTGCCGGTGGGTGCTCAAGATATTGTAAACCTTTATGGGGATGGGCCAAGCCAAAGAGGCCTAATACCAGAGTAACCAAAGACCCGCAGACACCATGTCAGGGGGAAGATTCAGCCAGGAGCCACTGGGCATTTGGCTGCCGTGCAACCCCCGGGCGCGGAACTCGCCCCCTTGATGCCAGCATCGAGAAAGGCTAACCGCCCATCGCCGGTTTTCTAGTGCCGGAAGTGCCTGACCCCGGTCAAGATCATCGCGAGTCCGAGCCGATCAGCAGCTTCGATCACTTCCTGGTCCCGGACAGACCCTCCGGGCTGAATGATCGCCGTGGCACCCGCTTTGGCAATTTCCTCCACTCCATCCGGGAAGGGGAAAAACGCATCGGAGGCTGCGACCGTCCCCTGCAACGGCAGCACCGCTTTCATGGCGCCCATTTTGCAGGAATCCACGCGGCTCATCTGGCCGGCTCCCACTCCGACGGTCTGCCCGTCTCGGGCGTAGAGAATTGCATTGGACTTAACGTGCTTGCAGACTTTCCACGCGAACAAGAGCGCGCGCTTCTCTTCCGCAGTGGGCGGACGCTTGGTCACCACTTTCAAATCACTCTCCGCCAGCGAACGGACGTCAACATCCTGCGCCAGGATCCCTCCAGAAACATTCTTCAGCACCCATTTCTGCGGCGCATCCGTGATCTCCACCAGGCGAAGGTTCTTCCGGGAAGCAAACTTGGCTTTAGCGGCCTCGTCGAATGACGGCGCCGCGATGACCTCGAGGAAGAGTTTCGCCATCTCCTCGGCGGCGTCGCCATCGATCGGGCGATTCACGCCAATGACGCCGCCGAACGCCGACACCGGATCGCATTCCAGAGCTTTCTTATAGGCTTCGACCAGGGTTTTCGCGGTCGCAGTCCCCGAAGGATTGGTGTGCTTGATGATGGCGCACACCGGCTCGTCGAATTCCTGAGCCAGATCCCACGCCGCTTGCAAATCCACGATGTTGTTGTAGGAAAGCTCCTTGCCCTGCAGCTGCCGCGCATTGGCCACTCCCGTGGACGAACCGTCGGAATACATGGCGGCTTTCTGGTGCGGGTTCTCGCCGTAGCGCAAATCCATGATCTTGGTGAAGGAGAGTCGCAACGTCTGCGGAAACCCGCTCGCTCCGTGAAATTCGAAGTGGCCGTTGGCGCTAATGCGCTCCAGCGTGGAGGCGATTGCAGAATCGTAAGCCGCGGTCGTGGCGAAGGCCTTTTGTGCCAACCGCCATTTGGTGGCGGCCGAGAGTTCTCCGCCGGATGCCGCCATTTCTTCGCCCAGTGCCTGGTAATCCGCCGGCGAAGTCACCACCGCAACATCCTGGAAATTCTTCGCAGCCGAGCGAATCATGGAAGGCCCGCCAATGTCGATATTCTCGATCAGCTCTTCGAAGTGCACGTCCGGCTGGGCTGCGGTTTTCTCGAATGCATACAGATTTACCACCACCATATCGATCGGCTGAATTCCGTGTTCCGCCACCGCGCTGCGATGGGCAGCATTCTCCCGCCGATGCAGGATGCCTCCGTGCACCTTCGGATGCAGCGTCTTCACGCGCCCGTCCAACATTTCCGGAAAGCCGGTGAGCTCGGAGATGTCCTTCACCGCAATTCCGGAATCGCGCAACAGCTTGGCCGTGCCTCCCGTGGAGATCAGTTTCACGCCCATGCCGGAGAGCTTTTTGGCGAACTCCACGAGGCCCGTCTTATCGGTAACGCTGAGAATGGCACGCTGAATCTTGGACATGGAAGAGGCCTCGAATGGGAATGAATGATTCGCCAGAATTGGCAAATATAAATTCTACCAGCCGCGGGTGCTTTGCCGTTAGGGATGGACCTTCTGAAGACCAGCAGGGATCGCCCTGCGGAAGATCGGTCGTGCGGAAGATCAGAGGATCGAAGCGTCTGGGGATCTGCGGCTGCGCCGCAGTGCGTGGGCGAATGATCGAACGCCCCCGGGATTCGGGCGAGATGATCGCTACATTCGGTGTCGGAGGAGGCTTGGGGTGAAGCCCGAACCTGCCGCGCCCAAAGACGGTCTTAAACCTTCGCCTTGGCCTTCAACCGCACCTGTCCACTTTCCATCTCAACCGAATATTCCACGCTGGCGCAGCCGTACTGCTTGCGGATCTGGTCGGTTTTTTTCTGCACGAAGGAAGCAAAGCTGTCCATGTTTCCGGAGACGGCTTCACCCGCGTTCTTCTTGGCTTCGGTGAGGGCGGTGTAGAGCATGGCAACTTTCTCATGCTCGGCATGCGCGTCGGAACATTCGATCCGTAAGGGCTCCTTGGCCGCAGCGCTCGCGGCGGGCGCGGTTGCCGGCGCCGTTGCCGCTCCAGCGGCGGCGTGTCCCACTCCATAAACTTTGTGTTCCGGCTGGTGCTCCTCGGGGCGCACGCCCGAGACAGAAAGCAATGCATCTTGCGGACGGCGGTAGCCTTCTTCACGTATGCGGCCCTTTTTGCGCCACAGATCGCTGTAAACCGCGTAGCGCTGCGCCATTTCGTTGTAGCGAAAGCGTTGGGAAAAACTCATGCGGCCGCCATCGCTGAATTTGCGCAGCAAACTCAAGACCTTCCACTCGATGTCGGTCGGCGGTCTCTTGGTCGGGTTGCTGAAATAGACTTCGTACTCAATCTTCAGCCGCCTCAACTGCGACTCGAGCACGCTCAACTCTTCGTCGATGGTCACCGAAAATTCTCCCAGCTCCAGTCTAAGGGGTCTTCCGGAATCCGGCGAGGTACCCATGGGGCACGAGAGGGATGGAACGAAAGTACCCAAGCGCGGCGGGCGGGTCTTGTGAGCCACCCTCCGCAGCCGAACGTTCGGCCCGGGCGAATCGCCTCATTCGCCGGGTGGAGGGAAGAAATTTGGCGGATCGCTTCAGTTACTTTGCGTTCGAAGCCATCTTCTTCACCATCGCAAGCACCAGCTTGCGATCGCTGTCATTGAGGCTCACAGAGTAGCGGCGGATCTGGCTTAGGAAGCGGACTTCATCGTCGGAGAGTTGCGGCAGTCCTTTGGAGCCATTGTTGTGGCCCGGCTCGGAAAAGAATTGCGACAGCGGCAGTTCCATGGCGCCGGCGATTTTGGAGAGGGTATCGAGAGAAGGAATGGTGTGGCCGTTTTCGACTCGGGAAAGATAGCAGCGCAGAAGGCCGGTGCGCTTTTCTATGTCCCCCTGGGACATGCCGCGCTGTAAGCGGTAATTGCGAATGGTCTCACCGATGTTCTGAGAAAAAGCTACCAACGTGGTGCCCCCGAGGATGGACTGCATAGTAACCAGATCGGTACCTTCTGGCAAGTAAAAATTCAAGCCTCGTGGAATCTCAACCGAGCTCGCGTTGCCGGTGCGTCTCGTCTAGCGGCGGCAAGTTGCGCATCGGATTTCAGAACCAACAAGTTACGCCAATTACTTCTTTAGAGTGCGAGCCAGAAAATCAGTCGTGCGCTGCCATGCATCGGCGGCATCGTCGGCGCGATACCCTGCCTGGTTGTTCGGATTCTCAAACCCGTGACCGGCGTTGGGATAGATCTTGATGTCGACCACCTTGCCGTCCCGTTTCAGCTCCTGTTCAAACTTTTTCACATCAGCCGGCGGAATCCCCTGGTCTTTGCCACCGAAGTTTCCGAGAACCGCGGCATGGATCTGCATGAGCGCCGCCGGATCGGTCGCAAGATGTCCGTAGTTGATGACCGTTGCCGCCAGAGCGGGCTCCTGCAACGCAACATCGAGCGAATAGCCGCCGCCCATGCACCAGCCGATCGAAGCCAGGCGCTTGTTGTCGACGTTCGATTGCGACCGCAGGAACTCGATGGCGGCGTGCAAGTCACGTTTGGCGCGGTCTTCCGGAACACCGCGCATGATTTCGTGCGCCTGCTCCGGCGTGGTCGCAACCTTGCCGCGATACAAATCAATGTCCAGGGTGACATAGCCATGGTCCGCCAACTTCGCGCCCTGTTCTTTGACCCAATCGTTCAATCCCCACCACTCATGAATGACCACGATTCCCGGAAACGGCCCTTTGCCGTCGGGCGTGTGCAGGATCGCCTGCACGGTTTCGTCGCCGCTCCGGTAAGAAACGCTCTTGGATGGGGCTGCGATGGCGGAGGCAGCCAGTAGAAGGGAAACCAACGGCAGTGCGCAAAAATATTTCACGGTGACCTCCAGCAGAATTCGCATGCCGCCCCTGCGGTGACTCAGACTCTCGGCGCTCGAGCGGGTGGTCGGCCGAGGCGATGCCCTGATACCAAGCAGCCTACGTTCAACCGTGCCGGCTCACCAGATTCGGATCAGGCCAGGGATTTTCAGCCGGGCCGAGGAAAACGGCAAATGAGGCACCGGATGTTGCTTTCGCCGCCGCCCCCCGTTCCCTATCCCATCAACATTCCACCATTCACGTTCAGCACGTGACCGGTAATATAGGCGGCCTCTGCCGAGGCCAGGAACGCGACCGCGCCGGCCACGTCTTCGGCACTCCCAATCCGCGCCAAGGGAATCATCTTCAGGGCATTTTGCTTGAGCTCATCGCCCAGCCCCGCGGTCATCGCGGTTTCAATGAACCCCGGCGCAACCGCGTTGCAAGTTATGTTTCGCGACCCCACTTCGCGCGCAATGGCCATGGTCAATCCGATCAGGCCCGCCTTGGAGGCCGCATAATTCGCCTGTCCCGCTTGCCCCATCTGGCCAAAAATCGAGGTGATGTTGATAATCCGTCCCCAGCGCTGCTTGAGCATGGAACTCATCACTTGCTGAATGCACAGATAGGCCGACGTGAGATTGGTATTGAGCACAGAATCCCAGTCAGCACGCTTCATGCGCATGACCAGTTGATCCCGAGTGATGCCAGCATTGTTCACCAGGATATCGATCTTGCCGAGCTGCCCGAGAGCCGTCTTGAACCCGGCTTTGACCTGCTCTTCCTCGCCGACATCGATGGCAAACGCCGCCGCCTTTCCGCCGCTGGCGGTGATTTGCTGCACCAGTTCATCCAGTTTTTCCTGACTTCGTGCCGCCACCGCCACGGTGGCGCCGGCTTCCGCCAGCTTGAGGGCGCAACTGCGTCCAATCCCTTGTGACGCGCCCGTGACCAGCGCCACTCGACCTGAGAGGGTCATGCTTTTCTCCTTCGATGGAAGCGGAATTATAACTGCATTACGGCCAGGCAGGGCTTCGCAATTACTTCGTTCCGTTGGGATAAACGAGGATCTTGCTGGCTTCCCCGGTCTTCAATCGCTCCATCGCTTTCGCAAAGTCTTTCATCGCCATGCGGTCGGTGATCACCGGGTGCAGATCAAGCTTGCCGTTCTTCAGCAGCGCCGTCATCTGATACCACGTCTGATACATGCGCCGTCCATTGATGCCCAGGACGGTAATGCCCTTGAAAATAATGTCCTCGGAAAAGTTGAGGGAGATTGGCTTGGAAGTCAGGCCGAGAAGGGAAATGCGTCCGCCGCTGCGCACCACGTTGAATGCTGTACGAATGGCATCGGGATGCCCAGCCATTTCAAGCACCACATCGACTCCCAGGCCGCCGGTTTGTTCCATGAGGATCGCGCGAGCGTCTTCCCGGGAGGGATCGATGACGAAATCCGCCTTCATCTCTTTCGCCAAACGCCGTCGGTGCTCGTTCACTTCAATCGCGAAAACCTGCGCGGCTCCCACCGCCCGCGCAACCGCAATGGAAAACAGTCCAATCGGTCCGCAGCCGGTGATGGCCACGGTCTTGGCCGCGATCTCTCCCGCCAACACGGAATGAACCGCATTCCCCAGGGGATCAAGAATCGACGCGTACTCCTGCGGGATCGCGGGATCAAGCTTCCAGATGTTCGATTCCGGGATGACCACGAACTCGGCAAAGGCGCCGTTGGAATCGACGCCGATAATCTTCACGTTCTGGCAGACGTGGGCTTCGCCGGTGCGGCACTGCACGCATTTGCCACAAGCCACGTGCATCTCCGCCGAGACAAAGTCGCCTTCCTTGACGCTGGTAACTTCGGCGCCGTAAGCGACCACCTCGCCGCAGAACTCGTGTCCCGGAATCAGCGGCGGATGAATTCGCTTCTGCGCCCAGCGGTCCCAGTCGTAAATGTGCAGGTCGGTGCCGCAAATGGACGCAACCCTGACCTTGACCAGGACATCGGTCCGACCGTACTCCGGGACTTTGACTTCGCGAAGCTCCGCGCCCGGCGCGGCTTCCGGCTTTACGACCGCGAGCATGGTCTTTGCCATCACACCAACCTTTAAGCGTGCTGAATCAAACCCAAAACTCTTAATTTTAACACCGCGCGGAAGAGCGAGGGCTCGCCTCGGGGCATCCGCGCCCTCCGCCGCATGCCGGGGAGGGATGGGGAGGCGAGAGTTCCGCGGGCGGGAATCGTGGTGCTGCCCAAATCACCGCACGGCCGACGCGGGAGCGCCGGCGATATCAAAGAGAGGGCCCAGAGTGGAAGGCGGGCTTCGGTGGGAAAATCAGCGGGCACGATCGTTGCTGTGGGCCGAGCTAAACCGATCCCATCCGACTGCCCGGCGAAGTCGCTCCTTCCAGTTCAATTTCGATTCCTCCCACCCACTTGGCGGCCAGGTTGTAAAGGAAGGCGCCGATTGCCCCGGCCACAAATCCGAGAACGCCATAAAAAATGGGCGCCAGGACGGCAATCGCCAGAACTCCGATCCCGCCCAGCACGCCGCTCTTTTGTCCCGACGCCACGCCCGCCAATCCACCGATCAATGCGAGGGGAATAAACAGCAGCCCGATCAAGGTGTAGATGATGCCGGAAATCTTCGCAATCGAAAGAACGCCCACGGATTTAATGCGCGGCATGTCAGCTCCCAGAGTTTTTCAAGAGTTTTTTGAGGACCCAATGCGATGGAAGTGTATGACAGTTCGCCGGCAATCGCCCAAGATCCCCCGCCCGCCGTGCAGAATTGTGTTGACATGGCGAATAATAGAACGCAATATCTTGTGGTGGTAACGTTGCCTCTACTAGAAATGGGCAACGGTTTGAATTCAGACCCTGCGATACGAGTTGCAAGGGAAAAACAGTCCAGGAGGAATTTCATGCCAGCAAAGAAAAAGGCAGCGAAAAAGAAAAAGAAACATTAATCGCCATGCGAGGAGGTTCCTCGCGAGCAGAAGTTTTGTGAGCCTCTCGGGAGAAGCACCTCTCGAGGGGTTTTTTGTTGTCGGGCCAATCTCGGTATCGCCGCGAAAGGCGCGGTTCGAGAAAATTTGGGTTGTTCCCGGGCCCGGGTCGTGCTAGAAACTCGAATGAGGGAGTTGAGTGCTCTCCCGCGCCCGGCGCCGTGTCCAAAATGCTGATGAGCCCCCGCAACAAAGCCACGGCAAGAATCAAAGCCAGCGATGTGCTGGTTCCCGACAAACTTTATTTCCGCATCGGAGAAGTCTCCCGTCTCTGCCACTTGCCCGCCTACGTTCTGCGATTCTGGGAGACGGAGTTTCCTCAGCTCAGGCCGGTGAAGAGCACCACCGGGCAACGCATGTATCGCCGCAAGGACGTGGAGAACGTTCTTCACATCAAGCAACTGCTCTATGAGCAGGGCTTCACGATCGCGGGAGCGCGCCAGCATTTGCGCGCTGAAGTGAAAGCCGACAGGACCCAGGCGCCGCTCCCCTTTCCTGCTCCCGCGGCCGCCAACATCAAACACATCCGCCAGGGATTGAATGAAATCCTGACCATGCTCTCCGCCCGGCGCTAGACGCCTTTCTCGGCCAGCAGCTTATGAAGAAGTTCAAGTTCAAAGGGAAGATCGCGGGAAGGGAGATCGGCGCCGTGGCCGCGCTCATCCCGCCCTTTGACGTGCCGGAGGCCTTCGGGACCCGGGCCCGAGTGCCGGTGCGCGGAACCATCAATGGCTTTCCTTTTCGCTCGTCTCTGATGCCCATGGGGGGCCGTCACATGATGCCGGTGAACCAATCCCTGCGCGATGGAGCAGGAGTGAAAGCGGGTGATACCGTCAGCGTGGTGATGGAGCGCGATGAAGCCAAGCGCACCGTTCCGCTCCCCCAGGCCCTGAAAAAAGAACTCGCGAAAAGCCAGACCGCCCAGGTCCATTGGGAGAACCTCTGTTTCACCCACAAAAAAGAAATTGCGCTGTCGATCACCGGAGCCAAGCAGGAACAGACGCGCGCCCGGCGCCTGGCCAAAGTCGTGGACCTGCTCAAGGCGGGGAGAAAATGGACCGGCTAGTCTCGCAACCGCCGGACATTGTCCGCAATCTCATCCTCCTGAAATAAACGGATGGCTGCGATGCCCGCCGCTCCAGCTTCCACACAGGCGCGGGCGTTCTCCAGGGCGATCCCGCCGAGCGCCAGTACCGGTAATGGATGCAGGCAGGCCTGACGCAGCCGATCGAGACCGGAGAGGTGTGGAGGCGCGGAGTCGGTGCGATCCTTTTTCTCGAACACCGGTCCGAACACAGCGAAGTCTGCGCCTTCGGCCTTGGCGCGCTCGACCTCAGCCGGGGTATGGCAGGAAATCCCGATGATGGGAGTCGGCCGCTCGCGGGCATCCGCCGGGTACGACCAGGCGTCACGCACCCCCCGCGGGGACACATCGTCGGAGCGCAAATGCACCCCGTCCGCGGCGCAAGAGATGGCCACATCGGAACGGGAATTCACCAGCAAGGCGGTTTTCCCTCGAGGGTCGGTCTCCCCCATCCGGCGAAGCACCTCGCTGGCCAGATCCTCCAGTTCCCGGGTGGGAAGATCTCTCTCTCGCAATTGAATGAAATCCACCCCGCAAGCCACCGCTGCGCTCACCTGGCGGAGCAGGAGACGCCGGCGAGAGACCTCGTTGCCGGGGAACTGCGCGCGATCGGTGATGTAGTAAAGAAGCAAACCGTCCCGAATTCCGCTGTCTAAGGGTTGGTTTTGGCGATCTCAGGCGCTGCTTCGCCAACTCGCTTTGGCCCCGAGTCGAGATGAAACCTGGTGAGCCCGTCGCGCAGAAATTCGAAGCCCTCTTCGGGCGAGTCGACCATCTTGAAGAGGTCAAGGTCCTGAGCCGAAATGGTTCCCGCGTCGATCATGGTCTGGAAATTAATCAGTTTGTTCCAGTAATCGCTGCCGTAAATGACAACCAGAATCTTCTTCGCAAGTTTCTGCGTCTGCGCCAGGGTGAGGATCTCAAAAAATTCATCCAGGGTCCCGAAGCCGCCGGGGAAGATCACCAGCGCCTTGGAAAGATAAGCGAACCAGAACTTGCGCATGAAGAAATAATGGAACTCAAAATTCAGCGCCGGCGTGATGTGAGCATTCGGACTCTGCTCAAAGGGCAGATGGATGTTCAGGCCGATGGTCTTGGCTCCGGCTTCCTTCGCCCCCAAATTTGCCGCCTCCATGATTCCAGGGCCGCCACCGGTGGTGACCACAAATCGCCGCCGGCGCGCCGGAATTTTCACCGACCATTCGCTGAGAAGAAACGCCAGCCGGCGCGCATCCTCGTAATAACGGGCCATGTCGACAGCCGCCAGCGCCTGCTTCCTGTTTTTCTCGTTTTCCTGAGCCGGCAAGTCCGGCCGGTTTGCCTGGCAAACCGCCAGGCGCTTCTCCGCCTCAAAACGGCTGTGAGTGCGCGCTGAACCGAAGAACACGACGGTGTCCTGGATCTGCTCCCGGCGAAAACGCGCCAGCGGCTCGCTGTACTCGGAGAGAATCCGAAGGATTCTCCCGTCGGGGCTGTTCAGAAACGGTTCGTTCTCATACGCCAGCGGGGCGCGCGTGCTGCCTTTATCGCTCATCAGGCTGATCTTTCGGCGAGTTCTGTTTACCAGTTCGCATGGAATTCCTTCAGGGTTGCTTCTCCTCGTGGTAGTGGATCGCTTCCCAAAATCCAATCCAGACGTCCAGCACTCCCAGCCCAGTGCAGAAGCCGCGCGTGAAACCATAGCCAAGGATCTGTCGCAATTGGGGATAACCCAGCAGCAAATGGTTGTCGGTCCACTCCGGTCTCCAGGGGAGGATCACCAGGAGCATTCCTAAAACCGCGCAGACAAATACGAACATCAAGACCGTAATCCGATGCAGCCAACGTTCCGCCCGGCTATAGCCGTGCGCCGGCTGCTCCTTCACCGGAGGTTGCAGGGCGTTGACTGACCTGTCGGACGGCTCAGAAGCCCTTAGCGCTGTTCCCGTGCTAATTGGAGGATTTCCAGGTTGGGGTGCATTCGGCTCCGCCATCACACCCCGCTCCGGCGGAACCAGGGATGGAAAAAACCGGGAGCCGCCAAAAGTCGATCAATGCCCATGCCAGCATTCTACGACTTCAGGGCCTTAATCCGCTCGGCGACATCGCGATAATCGATGTTGCTGCCGTACACTTCCATGAAATTGCTAAGCGCTAGGGGTTTATTTCCCGACGTCTCATAGGAAGAAGCCAACTCATAGTGCAAGGCGGTGCGGGTCTCCTGATCGATCTGCGGAAGCTTGAGCGCCCGTTCGTACCAGCGGATCGCCGCTTCTGGAACGCCTTTGTCCAGGAAGCATTGTGCCAACCAGGTGTAGGTCTGCATCACTTGCGGGAAACCATGTCCGTGGTCGATGGCTTGGCATACTTTCTGCAGCTCGCCGATGGCCTCGTCGAGCAGTCCCATTTCGCGGAAGGCGACACCGAGGTTGTAGTGTGTCTCCGGATCCTCGTCGGCGGATGCGACATCTGCCTCGAGTTCGTGCTTCAGTTCGCCGAACATGTCGGCCAAATCCACTCCCGCACCAGCATCGAACTTAGGAGCCTCGGCTGCTTTTGTCGGCGCAGAAGCCAGCGGACGAATCGCCGTGGGCTGATAGGTGAAGGCCGCCGCCGATGATGATGGCGCCGCGGCTGCCATGGCTGCCGGAGTTGCGGTCGCGGCCGCGGCCGGAGCCTGAACCGGCAACGGTCTTTCAGGCAGATCGAGTTTCGACGGCGCGGCCAGCGGCGCCGGTTCGGGATGCGCCGGTGCTTCTGGAGCCGCAGGCGCTTCCGGAAGGAACCCATCTCCCAGCGAAGCTTCCAGATCGGCAACGAAATCGCCCAGGGAGCCGGCGTTTTCGGTCGCAGCGTGGGCTTCCGCATAGGCCACGGTCTCGGGCTCGGGTTGAATCTGGGGCTCGGGTTCCGACGCCGGTGCTGCCGCGTGGGATGCATCCGCTGGCAGAAATTGGTCGCCTAACGACGATTCGAGGTCGGCAACGAATTCATCCAGCACTTCTGGTGTCGGCTGGGGCTCGGCCTCGGCTTCGACCGTGATTTCGGGCTCAACGGCCCGGGGCTCGGCAATTTCAGGCTCGGCCTCGATCGCAGGCGCTGCGCTCGTGGCCTCCCCCGGAACTTCCGGCTTGGCCTCGGCAACCGGCGCGGGCGCGGTGGCCGCCTCAATCTCCCGGTGCAGTTCGGCCAGCAGGTTGGAATCTGCCTTCAACAACGATAGCTTGGCGAGGGCCGCCCGGGCCTCGTCCGGCATTCCCTGCGCCAGGTAGAATCGGACCTCTTCAACCGTCTCGGCGATGACTTCCGGATCCACCGGAGCCGGTCTTGGGCGACGAGCGATCACCGGTTCGGCGACCGGAACCGGGGAGGAAGCGGCCGGGGCCGGAACCGCCGCCGACTCATCCGAAAATTCGGCTTCCCAATCTCCGGAAAGATCGATGGCGTCGTCCGCGATCGGAGGCGCCGCCTGCACTTCGAATTCAGCAGCTTGCACCGGAGCCGCGGGCGAGGCTGCCGCTTGCGCGTGAAAGAAAAGTCCTGAGGCAGCCGCTGGTTTTGCAGCAACGGGTTGCGGGGCAATCGTGGGCGAGGGAGCCGCAGCGCGCTCCTCTACCGGCGGAGCCGTCCCCGGAACGGGCGTTTGCGGCGCCGCCGCGTGGATCGCCGGCGGTACACCGATTTCTGCGGCGCCCGCGGAGGCGGTCCCACCCACGGGAGCACGTTCTTCATACTTGTTGGCAAGTTCCGCGTAGCGCGAAGCTTCGTCGGGATGCCCTGCGTCGTGGTAGATGCTCTCCAAGGTGCGGCAGCAAACTCCGGCTTCTGCGAAACGGCCCGCCCGGGTATGCAAGGCGACCAACCGCTGGTTCAAACGCAAGTCCCGGGAAGCCCTGGGCAGCGCTGAGAGCAAGGGTCCAAGCGCTTTCGCCGGCATGTTGTAGGAGATGAAAAGCTCGGCGTCGGTCAAAGCCGCGCGGACCGCAAGTGCGGTCTCGTCGTCGTATCGCTGATCGATGAACGGTGCGGTGGCCTCGAGTTCCTCGACCAGTACTGCGCCCTCTTCCGCCGTGATCAGGCGGGAGGCGGAAGTCCCGCCCAGTTTGGCCAGGACCTGCTGATAATTCTGCGCGTGCAAATGATTTTGCGGTTCCAGCTGCGTGAGCTTTAAGTAGTAATCGCGCGCCTTTTCCAGATCCCCCGATTGCACGTAGGCATGGGCAAGAAGTTCATAGATCTCGGTGAGGTGAGTGTTCTCTCCGGCTTTCTGGAACAAAGCCAGCAGGGTTTCAAGCGCTGCCGGGTTTTCCCGGACGTGCCCGATGATGGAATGGAGGTTCTCGAGAACTCTACCTTCGTCCGCCGAGAACAATCGATCGGAGTGATCGTTGTAGATCTTGAGCGCTTCCTCAAACTGACCGGCCGCCACCAGCGCGTCGGCATAGGAATGGATGGGAGCCGCGTCGTTGTGAACCGAAAGCAACTTCGCCGCCAGGGTTCCTGCCTCAGACAGTCGCCCGGTCTGCAGGTAAGCTTGGAACAAGCCGCGCGATCCTTCCGGATTGCTGTCGAGGTCGGCAACTTTCTCCAGAAAATCAATGGCGCCCGCTGCGTCTCCGGAATCGATGGCTGTCTTGCCGCGCATCAAGAGCGCGTGACTGTTGCCGGGATCCAGAGTCAGCATGCGTTGCAGGACACCTTCAGCCGCTTCCAGTTGTCCCTTATTCCGCAGGCTCTCGGCTGCCGCCGCAAAAATTTGCCAGGCTTCCGTCTTCTTCCCCAGCCGGACGTACACCTCGGCGAGCCGGGTGCGCATGGGCACGTTCTCCGGGTCCATTTCGAGAGTCTTCTGGAAAATGCGGACCGCCTGCTCCAACTCGCCGGCTTTCAAGAATTCCTCGGCAACTTGCAGGTATTGGGCGCGGGCATCGTTGAACAGGCCCTGCTGGGTGTACAGCTCGGCCAGCCGCAGCACGCATTCGAGCGAAGGCTTGATCTTGCTCAGCTTCTTGTACATCGCGATCGCCTTGACCGTAAAACCCTGGGTGGCATAGGCATCGCCGACGCTTTTGAAACAGTCCACGGCCTTGTCGTTTTCGCCAAGACGGGCGTAGAGATCGCCAACGGTGTTGGCTACCGTGAGGTCCTTGGGATCCGCTTTGAGGACTTTTTCGTATTCAGTGATGGCATTGGGCAGCTTGCCCTGCTGGACGAACTTCTCCGCAGCACTGAGAACCTTTTGTTTGTTAAAGCCAAAACCGAATGCCATAAGAGTGCGGACTCCAGCTCCGGAAGATCACTTCCTGTTGGAAGTTCACGGACGAGTTGACCATCCAGCCGGCCATGTCTGCTGACGCTTCAGAAAT
>Ga0193726_1001989_pt1 | contig 14579 bp, 13 predicted proteins | sample H2c1metaG_FD_144928 | JGI IMG/M metagenome (GOLD analysis project Ga0193726, IMG submission 144928) | Soil microbial communities from a riparian zone of the East river system, Colorado, United States - H2c1 | ecosystem: Environmental > Terrestrial > Soil > Riparian zone | place: USA: East River... | reverse complement strand
CCCGCTCCTACCCCCTGGTCGCGCAGCAGGGACGCGGAATTGTGGTCACCGACGTAGACGGCAACGAGTTCTTTGATTTTTCCGCCGGCATTGCCGTGACGTCCACCGGCCATTGCCATCCTGACGTAGTCGCCGCCATTCAGAAGCAGGCGGGCGAACTCATCCACATGTCGGGCACGGATTTTTATTACGAGAGCCTGGTGACTCTCGCCGAGCGTCTCTCGAGGATCGCGCCCATGCCTGGACCGCACAGAATTTATTACGGCAACTCCGGCGCGGAAGCGGTCGAGTGCGCGCTGAAGCTGGCTCGCTATCACACCAAACGGCAGAACGTGATCGCCTTCTTCGGCGCTTTTCACGGGCGCACCATGGGCGCGCTCTCCTTGACCGGCTCAAAGCCGCAGCAGAAGCGCCGGTTCGGCCCGCCGGTTCCGGGCGTCACCCACGTTCGCTATCCCGATGTTTATCGCGGGTGCGAAGGTGGCGCGCAGGATCGCGACGCATTCGCGCTCGGTTGCGCCCGCTTTATTGAAGACAAACTCTTCAAGACCACGCTTCCGCCTGAGGAAGTCGCGGCAATTTTCGTCGAACCGGTCCAGGGCGAAGGTGGATACGTGGTCGCTCCCGCGATCTTCATGCAGGAGCTGCGCCGCATCTGCGACAAGCATGGAATTCTTCTGGTCGCCGACGAAGTGCAAAGCGGCATGGGGCGCACCGGCAAGTGGTGGGCGATCGAGCACACCGGCGTGCATCCTGACATCGTTTGCAGCGCCAAGGGAATTGCTTCCGGCATGCCGCTGAGCGCGGTAATCAGCAAGGCCGAAGTCATGGACTGGGTGCCCGGCTCCCACGCCTCAACCTTCGGGGGCAATCCGGTTTGCATCGCCGCCGCCCTGGCAACTCTGGATGTGATCGAACGCGAAAACCTGCGAGACAACGCCACCGAAGTGGGAAACCACATGTTGAAGCGGATGGCGGACTGGCCGAAGAAGTACAACATCGTCGGCGACGTTCGTGGTCTTGGCTTGATGGTCGGCGTAGAGATCATCAAAGACAAAAAGACAAAAGAACATGCCGCTGCCGAACGCGATCGTATCGTTGAGTTGGCCTTCGAACGGGGCGTTCTGCTCCTGGGTTGCGGTCCAAGCACGGTGCGGATCGCGCCGCCGCTCGTCGTAACCAAAGACGAAGCCGGGGTGTGCGTCGATGTTCTCGATGAATGCATTTCCATCGTGAACCAGGGCAATTGACCAGTAAGGTTTTCAGCTGGTGACAACCGTCAGCTTCGAGAACCGAGCCGGACGACAGTGGGGAATAACCCGATGTCTTCCGGCCGCCTCACCCACCCCACCCCCGCGCTCTCGACCTCCCGGCATGAAAGATCCTCCCGCCGAAGTTTCCTCCCATCCGGCGATCCGCAACGGCAGCCGCCCCCGCCCGTCCTGGCCAGAGGGTCCCTGCTTCGGTTGCGCCATGGCGGCATCCTGTCGTGAGAAACTTTCCGCTCGCCAAATCGCCGTAGAGATCGCCCTCCCCGGCTGCGACAAGAGGTCCCTGGGTTCATCGAGATCAAGAGTGTGGACCCGGGCGCGCTACCTGAAGTCGCGCTCAGGCCGCCGCAGACGAGGTCAAGCGCCCGTACCCTCAGCGCCGCAGCTGGCCATTACCTCGGTCACCAGCCACCTTCGTGCCAGTGGCGATTCGACATGGTGAGCGTATATTATGAGCTGCAATCCACTCCGCCGCAGCGTGAGTTGTTGCGGAAGGCCTTTCCTGCGGCTTAAAGAAAAACCGGCCTCGGCCCAGTGGAAAGGACGCGGTATTGCCCGAACTTAGAAAAGATCCCATTGTAGGCCGCTGGGTCATTATTTCGACCGATCGCGCCAAGCGTCCCACCGACTTCGCTCGCGAGGTGAATAAAATCAGGGGCGGATTCTGCCCTTTCTGTTACGGCAACGAGAGCAAGACGCCGCCCGAAATCCAGGCCTATCGACCGAATCCCAATGGCGGCCCGCCGCCCCACCGCGACACCCCCGGCTGGACAGTGCGGGTGGTTCCCAACAAATTCCCCGCCCTGGGCATTGAGGGAACCCTGGATCGCCAGGCGGAGGGCATGTTCGACAAAATGAATGGCGTCGGCGCGCACGAGGTCATCATCGAGACACCCGATCACAGCGCGAGTCTCGCCACGCTGCCGCCCAAGCGCATTGAAGATGTTCTGTGGACTTTTCGCGATCGCATCCTCGACCTGAAAAAAGACCGGCGCTTCAAATACGTCCTGATTTTCAAGAATCACGGGGAAGCCGCCGGTGCGTCGCTCGAGCACGCGCATTCACAATTGATCGCGTTGCCGATTGTTCCCATTTATGTAGCGGAAGAGATTGAAGGAGCGAAGCAGTATTACATTTACAAAGAACGCTGCGTGTTTTGCGACATCATCCGCCAGGAGACCGAGTCGGGAACGCGCGTCGTTGCCGAGAACAGCGACTTCGTTACCATCGCTCCCTACGCCCCGCGCTTTCCTTTCGAAACCTGGATCCTGCCCCGGCAGCACGAATCGGCATTCGAGAATTCTTCCTCGCACATGTTCGAGAACCTGGCAAAGGCCATCAAAGCCCTGCTGAACAAGGCTGACCGCGTCCTCGACAATCCGCCCTACAACCTGGTGATTCACACTTCGCCAGTCCAAGACCCGACCAACGATCATTATCATTGGCACATTGAGTTCATGCCCAAGCTCACAAAAACCGCTGGCTTCGAGTGGGGAACCGGGTTCTACATCAATCCCACTCCGCCGGAGGAAGCGGCGAAGTTCCTGCGGGAAGCCGGCGTGGAAGAGGCGATGCCAGCGGTGAGAAGGTGACCACGCCCCAGAGCGCAAGCTAGGGGCTTCAAGAGCCATGCCCGCGACTGCGGGCATTTCGGTTCTCAGGCGCAGTCCGCGCCTTAATATTTCCAATGCCGACGCATGGTCGCGGGTTGTGCTGAACCCACATTCGCCTACGCTTACTTCGCGAATGCAGGACTGCGTCCGGGATGACCTGGATCTATCCCTGAGTGCGATCCAAAACTTCTGAATGCCAGGCCATTTGGATGGCCTCCAGCTTGCCCTCATTGGACTTCTTGGGATCGTCCTTAAACTCTGCCAACTCGACGACGTAGCGATGCAAATCCGTAAAACGCACTTCCAGCGGATTCACCGCGGGATGCTTCTCCGACAGCAGTATTCCGATATCCTCGGAATCGTCCCAGGTCAATTCCTTCGGCATGCAAGCTCCTTGAAAACAGCATTGAGCGCTTGGCAATAGAGCCATCCGGGATCTTGCCGGAACCAGCCAAGGCCCACGCTGGCCAACTGCGAAACGCCGATTGCCGCTCGTTCGTGTCATTCCAAAACCGGCTTATTCCGAAACGTAATTCCGGTTCCACGCGGGAATTTCCACCACCACCTTGCCGGGCTTGAGAATCGTCGCCTGGCAGCCAAGGCGGGAGTTTAACTGGAGATCGGCGGCCATGTCCAGCCGGTCCGCCTCATCGTCGTCCATTTCAGAAATATTTTGCGCGCCTTCCTTGACCCAGATGTGGCAGGTGGTGCAGGCGTTGTTGCCGCCGCAGGCATGATCCAGCTTAATCCCATGGTTCAGCGCAACATCCAGCAGCGATTGCTTCTTTCCGTGTTCTTTGTAGGGGAGTTTACCGTTCTCAAAATGGACCGTCTTGCCTTCGGGTAGAAACGTCACCTCGACCGTGTCCGCCCCGATTTCGGCGGTCGCTGCTCCCGCGCCTTGCGGTTTCTCTTCTGCCATAGATTGCTCCTAAACTCTCTCCGCGCACCACCAACCAGCAACGGCCAATGGCGCTCTCATTCAAATTCCGCTTTGGCCATTGGATGCGGCGCCGTCGGTCCGTCGCCTGTGTCGGCTTGGTCCATCGTTTTGCCCTTCAAAGCCGTGTTCACTGCGGTGTCCATCATCAATTCCGCGAGACGCATCGTGCCCCGGTTCAACGCGTCAATCGCTTTTCGGATCGCGTCATAGCCGTCGCCTTCCACCGTCGCCTTCAATTCGTCTTCCAGCTGAGCGATCTGTCTCTTCTCGTCGCTGGTCAGCACCCCCCACGCGGGACTCTGCCGCCCCTTTTCGAGCGCAGCGACAATCGTCTCAGCTTCAGTGCGCGCCTCGATGATCTGGCGCTGCCGGAAATCCTCCTCGGCATTGTCGAAGGATTCAAGGATCATGCCTTCGACCTGTTCGTCGGTGAGGCCATAGCTGGGCTGCACTTCGATTTCGGATTCTTTCCCGCTGCGCTGTTCGCGCGCGGAAACATGCAGAATCCCATTGGCATCGATGAGAAACTTGACTTCAATGCGCGGCATGCCCGCCGTCATCGGAGGAATGCCCTTCAGATCGAAGCGCGCAAGCGACCGGCAGTCCTTTGCCAGTTCGCGTTCGCCCTGCAGAACGTGGATCGCGACGTTGGTCTGCCCGTCCACCTGCGTGGTGTAATGTTCGGTCGCGGATGCCGGAATCGTCGAATTCCGCAGAATGATCTTGTCCGTCACGCCACCAGCGACTTCAATGCCGAGCGACAGCGGCGTGACATCGAGCAGCAACATATTTTCTGTGGCTTCCGAGCCACCGGAAAGGATGTTTGCCTGCACCGCCGCGCCCAGCGCCACCACTTCGTCGGGATTAACATCGGCGTGCGGCCTGCGCTGGAACAATTCCTCGACCAGAGCGCGGACCTTGGGAATACGAGTCGAGCCGCCGACCAGCACCACTTCGTCAATCTGGTCGGGCTTCAGGCCGGCATCTTTCAATGCCTGCTTGCACGGCCCGACGGTGCGATCAATGATCGGCTGGATCAACTGGTTGAATTGTTCCTGCGTGATCTCGCGTAGATAGTGCCTGCCGTCCGGCAACTCGACTTCCAGCTTCGCAGCCGATTGCGACGACAGAGCAATCTTCGCCTCGATCACCGCTTTACGAATCGCTGCCACCATCTCGCCATGGCTCGAAACCTCGAGTTTCATATCGCCGCGAATATCGTCGATCGCGATCGCGATCAGCAGATTGTCGATATCGTCGCCGCCGAGATGGGTATCGCCGTTGGTAGCGATGACTTCAAAAATTCCGTCATGCAGTTTGAGGATGGAGACATCGAAGGTTCCGCCGCCCAGGTCGTACACCGCGACGATTCCGTTCTGCTTTCGATCCAGCCCATAGGCCAGGGAAGCGGCCGTCGGTTCGTTCACCAGACGCAGAACCTCGAGACCGGCGATGCGTCCGGCGTCTTTGGTGGCTTGCCGCTGGGCGTCGTTGAAATAGGCGGGTACCGTAATCACAGCCTTGGTGGCGGGTCCGTTGAAGAAGCGTTCGGCGTTGCGCTTAAGCTGGCGAAGAATAAAGGCGGAGATTTCCGGCGGCGTGAAAGTCTTGTCGCCAAGCTGGATACGGATGACCTCCCCGGCTTCAAGATCCTCGGCCAGACGGAAAGGAAATAACTGCAATTCCTGCTGGACGTCTTCCATCCCGCGTCCCATAAGGCGCTTGATCGAATAAACCGCGCGCTCCGGTGTTTGAACCAAACACCTGTGTGCGGCATTCCCCACCAGGATCCGGCCTTTTTCATCCAGGGCCACGACCGAGGGCACCAGATTCAGCCCGTCCTCCCCCGGAATCACAACCGGGCTCTCCCCCTGCATGAACGCCACCAGGGAGTTCGTCGTTCCGAGATCGATGCCGATGATACGATCGCTAGACATACGATTTTAGAGCTGAAACTCTTCAGTCTCCGAGAACCTCGTTCACATCTCTCACCAGGTTTCGGATGTAATTTCGGCGGTTCAGTAAACCCACCATCTGGTCGCGTACGCGGCCGCGATCTTCCTCGCTGCCGCCGTCGACCAGTTTGTCCCAGTCGGTCCAGTATGTTTTCAATTCATCCAACAGCGCCTCGTGTTTGTTTTCGAGCGAAACACGCTGAGATTCGAGCTCCTTCACCAGGGCGGGGTCGTCTTCGCCCATCTTCTTGTTCATGCGTAACTCTTCGAGCTGCATGTTTAGCTCGAACACTTCCTCCAGCAGCTCGGGAGGCACAACTTGCTTTTTGATAGCGCCGGAGGCTCGCGCCTCTTCGGTCGCGGTTTTCGATTGCTCTTCCAGCTCCACGCCGCCAAGATGCAGCAAATATTCTGTTCGACGGATCGGATCCTTCAGGGTTCGATAGGCGTCGTTGAGCAGGGAGGTCTGTTCCATGCTCCAGTCCTGCTCTTGTTTACCGGCACGCGCGTACAGGTCCGGATGGAGCTTTCGGCTCAGCTTGTAAAACTCACGCTCGAGTAGAGCGATATCAAGATTGAGCTTCAGGGGCAGGCCGAAGAACGCGAAATAATCCGCGCCGGCCGGACTGGCCTTGGCTGCGGAAATCACTGTTTTTGGATCAGCCGACATTCAACCCGAGAACGACGTTCCGCATCCGCAGGATTTCGTCGAGTTGGGATTCACGAAGACGAATCCCTGCTGCATCAGCGTCTCCTGATAATCCAGCGTCATGCCGTGCAGATAGATGAACGATTTCGGATCGACAAAGACCCGCACATCGCCGAACTGAAAGACGCGGTCACGCTCGCGCGGCTGCGTGTCGAAGCGAATGTTATAGCTCAACCCCGAGCACCCGCCGCCCTGCACGCCCAGACGCAGCCCGCCTTCTTCAGGCGAAATGCCCTCTTTCACAATGGCGGTACGGATGCGGGCCAAGGCCTTGTCCGTCACCAGCACACCCTTGGCTGGCACCGCCTTCTTGACGGGTTCTTGGGTCAACGTTTCCATGCCCGCTTACTGAGTGACGACGGCCGCCGGCTTCGCCAATTCCTGCTTTTGCTTCCAGTCGTGAATGGCCGCGCGGATCGCGTCTTCTGCGAGCACCGAGCAGTGAATCTTCACCGGGGGCAATGCCAGTTCCTTCACGATTTCCGTGTTCTTGATGGCCAGGGCTTCTTCGACGGTCTTGCCCTTCACCCACTCGGTGGCCAGCGACGAAGACGCGATCGCCGATCCGCAACCAAACGTCTTGAACTTGGCGTCTTCAATAATGTTGGTTTGCGGATTGACCTTGATCTGCAGCTTCATGACGTCGCCGCATTCCGGAGCCCCGACCAGGCCGGTTCCAACTTCAGAACTGCTCTTGTCCATGGAACCCACGTTCCGCGGGTTGGAGTAGTGGTCAAGCACCTTATCGCTATAAGACATGATGTGTTCCTCTCTAAAAGAAAATCAGAATTTGCAATCGAACTCGTCGTCAGTGTTCGTGCGCGTTTGTGTCAGTGGGCTTCTCCCGCCCACTTTACAGTTTTCAAATCCACGCCTTCTTTCGCCATTTCATACAGCGGAGAAAGTTCGCGCAAGCGGGTTACCGTTTCGATGACCTTGGCAGCCACGTAATCGATTTCCGCGTCCGTATTGAATCTTCCAATGCCGAATCGAATCGAGCTGTGCGCCAGATCATCGCCGGTGCCCAGAGCCTTCAATACATAAGATGGTTCGAGCGTCGCTGAGGTGCAGGCCGAACCGCTGGAAACCGCGATGTCATTGATGCCCATCAGCAGCGACTCACCCTCCACATAGGCGAAGCTGATGTTCAAGTTGCCGGGAAGCCGGTGTTCCCATGAGCCGTTAATGTAGGTTTCATCGAGCTGGCTCATGATCTGGTCGCGCAGACGATCGCGCATGGCGGCCAACCTCACGGCCTCCTGCGCCATTTCTTCAGACGCGATCGCACAAGCCTTGCCCAGCCCCACAATCCCGGCGACATTCAAAGTTCCGGAACGCATGCCGCGCTCGTGGCCACCGCCGTCAAGGATCGCAGAAAGCTGGACTCGGGGATTCTTGCGCCGCACGTAAAGTGCGCCCACGCCCTTCGGCCCATACATCTTGTGGGCCGAAATCGACATGAGGTCGATACTCATCTTGTTGACATCGATCGGAATCTTGCCGATGGCCTGCGTCGCATCGGTGTGGAAAATCACGCCGCGCTCACGACAGAGCTTGCCGATTTCAGCAACCGGCTGCACCACGCCGATCTCATTGTTCGCCGCCATGATGCTGACCAGGATGGTCTTGTCATCCATCACGCGCTTCAGTTCTTCCAGATCGATCAAGCCGTTTTTCTGCACCGCCATGTAGGTGACGCGGTATCCGTACTTCTCCAGGCGCTTGCAGGTATCGAGCACGGCCTTGTGTTCGGTCACGGCCGTGATGATGTGATTGCCCTTCTCCCGGTACATCTCGGCGACGCCCTTGATGGCCAGGTTGTCGCTCTCGGTGGCGCCCGAGGTGAAGATAATCTCTTTCGCGGTGGCTCCAACAAGCTTGGCGATCCGCTCCCTGGCTGTCTCCACGCCCTCCTCGCCCGCCCATCCGAAAGAGTGATTGCGGCTGGCCGCATTGCCAAACTTCTCCATGAAGAAAGGCAGCATCTCTTCGAGGACCCGCGGATCCATCGGCGTCGTAGCATGGTTGTCCATGTAAATCGGCAGCTTCACGCCTTGGCTGTCCACCCGCTTTTCTCTCTGCTGCCCCAGTCCTGTTCGTTCCTGGGGGAAGGTCTTCACATCCGTGCTCATGTTTTTCTCCTGAAATCTATTTCGATCAAACTGCACATCACGGGATCGACGCCTCGTCCGTCCCCGACCTGCGGGGCCGGCATTTCACCGAATCGTCACCAGCTCTACGCTGTTCTTTGCCGGACGGCTCTCATCGGCCTCGGCTTCCGGCGGCTCTTCTTTCATCTCCAAGATAGTGATGCGCCGCAACACATCTTCGATACGCTGATTTACCACTCGCAGCGGCTCGCGAATATTGCAACGGTCCACCTGATCGCATTCACCCTTGATGGTCACGCACGAAGTAATGAGCAGCGGCCCATCGATCGCGCGAATCACTTCAAACGCGCTGATCCTTCCCGCGTTGCGCGCCAGCGTATAGCCGCCTTTGGTGCCATGCTGCGAATGCAATAATCCGGCCTTCACCAGGCGCTGCAGAATCTTCGCCAGCGCTTCCTGCGGAATGCCGTAGGTGTCGGCAACGTCTTTGGCGCTGCACGAACCTTCGTGGGCGTGTTCGGCCAGGTGCTTCATTGCCATGAGTCCGTAGTCCGCTTTTTTGGTCAGTTTCAGCATCGGTTCTGGCAATCCAGGAATTACGACTAGTTTAGTCGGATATTAAGATTTTAGGACTCCAGAGCCCAAAATGCAACCGCTGACAGTGAACGGCGGAACCAGGCAGCGAAAGGTAAAACTATGTGGGTGAATGGCTTAGCTTGATCAGCCGCCATTCAATTTTCTCCCCTTGTGATCCCCGGATGCCAGTTCCCGGAGGGCGGCCGGAATTCCCCAGGACCGACAGATCCGCGCGCCTTTCCCAGAAAATTCATTTCGGTACTTGACAAGCGCCGCGTCAAAGCTAAAAATACCGCCAATTCCGGAAAAAGTCTGGCCCGCTCGGGCCAGCAGTAGCGACCCGGACTATGACCTCAATCCGACCGCAGCAACTCCCGAGAGAACTCACCATGGCACAGTGTAAGCACCCGCGTGTGCAAATCGTTGCCCGCGAGGAAGACGCCGAATTCGTGGAGTGTCTCGAATGCCGCGAGGTATTCGAAGCCAGCGAATTCAAAGATATGACCATCGAAGAAACCAAGCTTAACCAGGAACCCTGAGCCGCTTCCCCCTCCGGCGTGGAGCCCGCCAGACGCCGGCATGGGTGTGCGGTTTGTCCAAAAGCCCTGCCCATCCGTGACCAAGGTAACTCGCGATTGGGGCTTTCTCCTTGTGGGCCCGTTTTCAGTTTTGTTACTGTCGACACGGGAAGACTCTGCTCTCGGGGAAGGCAAATGCCACTTGTAGCCTTGGTCGTCGACGACTCCATGCTGATCCGGCACACCGTGTGCCGTTTTCTCGAGGAGCGCGGTTTTGCCGTGGAATCGGCTACCAACGGTCAGGAGGCGCTCGAATCTCTGAAGCGTCGCCGCCCCGACATTATCATCACCGACATGGAGATGCCCAAGATGAGCGGCAGCGAGCTCATCACGGCTCTGAAAAGCCGTCCTGAAACTGCCCAGATTCCGGTCGTAATCGTTGCCGGCAAACAGAGCGGCTTCGAGAAAAAGGAGCAGCGTGCCACCTTTGCGATCTTCAAAGATATCGATATTGAATGTCAGCTGGCTAAAGCGCTCGAAGTTGTGATGCAGCTTTCCGCAGCGAAGACTCTGGCAGCGGGAAAGTAAGGCTGTCCGCCGCTCGCTTTTCAGGTGTGATTCCCCGATCTTGTTTCTGAGCCACTGGCTCCCAGCCACCCGAGTTGGGTCAATCGCTTATACGGGCTGAAAGCTGAGTGCCGACGGTCTCTCACCCTATTTCAACCTCATCCCGGATTCCGCCGAAAAATCGGCGGAGGCAAAGTCCTTGGCGAGAAATTTCGGATACGCCGCGGCCGCAATCATCGCCGCATTGTCGGTTGCCAGAGGACGCGACGGAAAATAAACCTGCAATCCCTCGCGCGCCGCATCTTTCTCAAACCTCAGACGCAACGCATCGTTCGCTGCCACTCCACCGGTCACGAATAACGTTCGAGCTTCACAACTCCGCGCCGCCGTGAGTGTCTTTCCCGCGAGATCTTCAACCATGGCCCGCTGGAATGACGCCACCAGGTCCAGCGTCTGCGAATCGCACTCGCGTAAATAATCTTCCAACTTCGGTTGTGCGATTCCGGCCAAAGCCTTGCGCCGCGATTCGATCGAGGCTTTCAGGTTGTGAACTTCCACGAACCGCAGTACGGCTGTCTTAATCCCGCTGTAGGAAAAATCGAAACGAGGTCCGTCGGAAACGGGTTGACGCCGGTCATTGCGATCAGGGTGCTTAAGCTGTGACAAAGAAAATTTCACCGCTGCCGGATCACCATGCTGCGAAAGCCGATCAATCACCGGACCGCCGGGATATCCGAGCCCAAGCAACTTGGCAACTTTATCGAAGGCCTCTCCCGCCGCATCATCGCGAGTATGTCCGATATTCTGATACGACCATGCATCCCCGCGCACCTCTGCCAGGTACAAATGCGTATGCCCGCCGGAAACCACCAGCGCCAGCACGGGAAACTGCAACCCGTGATCGGAAGCGAAGCCGCCCTTCTGCCGCACTTCGAGCAGCACCGCATGGATATGGCCTTCCAAATGATTCACCGCGATCAACGGCTTGTCCAGAGCGAACGCCAGTGCCTTGCTATAACTGATCCCGACCATCAACGCTCCCGCGAGGCCGGGGCCCTGGGTTACCGCCAATGCATCCATCGATTGCAGAGTTTGTCCCGCATCCGCCAGCGCCTTGCGAACCACCGGAACAATCGCCTTCAGATGCTCACGCGACGCCAGCTCCGGAACCACGCCCCCGTAAGGCTGATGCGCCGCAATCTGCGAGAAGACAACATTCGAAACAATCTTCTCCCCCGAACGCACGACCGCCGCCGCGGTCTCGTCGCACGAACTCTCAATTCCGAGAATGAAGGTGTCAGCCAAAGAATCTTTAGTCTAACCCGTTCCGGTTTGGGGAGGGTTCGCCGATGGTGAACTCGGCCATCGTTCCCTTGCCGCGGCCGACTGCAACCTGCTGATACCGGTTCGTGGCGGTGCATTCGCCATCGAAAATGGTCGAAGTGGCGGAAGCATGGGTCTGGGAGCGTATTGAAGGAGGCGGAGAAAATACCTCCCCAGTCTGCAAGCGATGGTCGACTGCCTGCAGCCTCAAGACTCATCTGTTCTCGTTACTCATCTCTCATCTGCCATCGCGCGGTGCTATCGCCCGGCCTGCAGCCAGGAAGAATGAACCCGCACCACCACCGGGGATCGACGCCTCGTCGGTCCCGCCGCCCGCAGGGCGGCGCCAATTCCCGTGCTACCATTTTGCCTTGCCTGCCGTGCAACCCAGTTCGCTCTGCGTCACCCTGCAGCATCCATGGAGTGTTCCTCGCATGAAGTTTGCAACCAAGTTCCCGGTCGCCATTGTCATTGTCATCGTCATTCTTACCCTCATCGCCGCCGCATGCGCGCAAGAAACCTCAAAGTCCGACAGCTCCCGGCACGGCGTTGCCATCGCCAACATGGATCGCTCGGTCAAGCCCGGGGACGACTTCTATCACTATGCTAACGGCGAATGGATCAAGCGCACAGCAATTCCCGCAGACCGCGGCTCGGTGGGCGTCTTTACCGGACTCTCCGACTTGAGCAACAAGCGCACGGTCGGTCTCATCGAACAGGTTGCCAAGTCGAATTCGCCCGCGGGATCGGAATCGCGGAAGATCGCAGACCTCTACAACTCCTTCATGGCCGAAGCCGGCATCGAAGCCAAGGGGCTCGCACCTCTCCGCCCACATCTGGACGCCATTGCGGCGATCCACGATCGGCGGGAGTTGGCCCGGGCGCTGGGCGAGAGCCTGCGCGCCGATGTCGATGCTCTCAACAATACAAACTTTCACACGGCAAACATCTTTGGGCTGTGGGTCGCCCCCGGTTTCAACGATTCCGAACACTTCACCGCTTACCTGATGCAAGGCGGGTTGCAGTTGCCGGACCGCGAATACTACCTTGCCGACACCGACTCCATGCGCGAGATCCGCACCGGATATCAAGCGCACATTTCCTCCATGCTCAAACTGGCGGGCTTCAACGACAGCGACGCTCGCGCGGCGCGCATCCTCGAACTCGAACACTCCATCGCGGAAAAACATACCAGCCTGGCTGAGAACGAAGACATCCACAAGGCCAACAACACCTGGAAGCAGGCAGACTTTGCCGCCAAAGCCCCCGGCCTCGACTGGCCGGAATTTTTTCGCGCCGCCGGGCTTGCCCAGCAGCATAGCTTCATCGTGTGGCAGCCGGGTTCCTTTGCCGGCGAGGCTGCCTTGGTGGCTTCGGCGAGTTTGGAAACCTGGAAAGACTGGCTTGCCTTCCATCTGATCGATGCCTACGCGGGAATGCTGCCCAAGGCGCTGGCCGACGAGCGCTTCGCTTTTTTCGGCAAGATCCTTTCGGGCACGCCCGAGCAGCGTCCACGATGGCAGCGTGGCGTGCTTCTCGTCAATACTCTGCTCGGCGACGACATCGGAAGGCTCTACGCGCAGCGCTACTTCCCGCCCGAGGCCAAGGCTGAAGCCCAGGCAATGGTGGCGAACATCATCGCGGCATTTCGCAAGCGAATCGAAGCGCTTTCCTGGATGGACTCCACCACCAAAGCCGAAGCCCAGGCCAAGCTCAACACGCTGTACGTCGGGGTGGGATATCCCGAAATCTGGGAGGACTACTCGAGGTACGAAGTGAAGGCGGATGATACTTTTGGCAATCTCTGGCGCGGAAACCTTTTTGAATATCACCGCCAGGTAGCGCGCTTAGGTTCCGAGGTCAACCGTCGGGAATGGTGCATGACGCCGCAGACGGTCAATGCCGTGAACTTGCCGCTGCAAAATGCGCTCAACTTCCCGGCCGCAATTCTTCAACCGCCATTTTTTGACCCGCAAGCGCCGGCCGCCGCCAACTATGGCGCCATCGGATCGGTCATCGGTCATGAGATCAGCCATACTTTCGACAGTGAAGGCAGCGCTTTCGATTCAAAGGGCCGGGTGCGCAACTGGTGGACACCCGCCGATCTCACCCACTTTCAGACTGCCACTGCGCAGCTCGCCGCGCAGTACGATTCCTACCGACCCTTCCCCGACATCGCGGTGAACGGCAAGCAGACTCTGGGAGAGAACATCGCGGATGTGGCAGGCATCGCGGCCGCGTATGACGGGTATCGCGCATCCCTGGCAGGACAGTCTGGACCCGTACAAGACGGCCTCTCTGCCGACCAGCAATTCTTCATTGCCTTCGGCCAGAACTGGGGATCGAAGGCACGCGAAGCCGCGCTGCGCCAACAAGTGCTGACCGACCCCCATGCTCCGGGCGAGTACCGCTCAGCCACCGTGCGCAACCTCGACAGCTGGTACGCGGCCTTCGATGTGAAGGCGGGAGAGAAGCTCTATCTTGCCTCGCCAGACCGAGTGCGGATCTGGTAAAGCGGCGCAACTCGCGCCGCGACAGCTGCCTGGGATTTCCCGCGAGTTCGAACTCGCTTCTTTCTAAGGAATGGTGAACCACTGCGGGCCTCGGCTTCGCTCAGGATCGATGGCTCGCCCGCCCGTCGCTGGCACGGCCACAGTTTATCCGTTCATTTTGCAAAAAAGGGCGCTGTGCAAAGGGGAGGGCATGGGCACAGCGCCATCGCGAAAAACCAAAGCGAAAACTAACAAACGACTGTTAGAAGGGTACCGCGGCTCCCGCGCACAGTTGTCACACTTCCGTCAGGAGTTTGTAAACACACTTCCGTCGGGAGTTTGTAAAGAGGTTGCGGCGGCGTTGAATCTTGAAGACCAAGCGTAAAATTTGAAGCTGGCGCCGAATGCTAAAGGATTTCGCCATCTCGATTGTGCGCAGGCTGCGCCAGCATGACCACAAAGCCTATTTCGTCGGCGGCTGCGTGCGCGATCTTTTGCTGG
>Ga0193726_1001988_pt1 | contig 14579 bp, 11 predicted proteins | sample H2c1metaG_FD_144928 | JGI IMG/M metagenome (GOLD analysis project Ga0193726, IMG submission 144928) | Soil microbial communities from a riparian zone of the East river system, Colorado, United States - H2c1 | ecosystem: Environmental > Terrestrial > Soil > Riparian zone | place: USA: East River... | reverse complement strand
CGGATTCACTGCGTTCGTTGAGCTTGAATCGCGCAGTTTCTATCTCGTCTCTGATCGCAAATGTCTGGCGTCCACCGGGAGCGGCAAAACTTGCTTCGTAACCAAGTATTATGAACCCGATTGCGAACATCGTCCCAATCAATCCGCGCAGCGCTCCGCGGCTGAGTCCCGCTACCATTTCTTTTTTACCGTCAGCGCTACGAAACGGCCCAGGGGACTGGCATTCGACGGGTCATAATTCGCGCCGAACAACGAGGCCGCGTCCACGAAAGGTGGATTTCGGTTGAGCACGTTCAGCCCAGTCAACGACAGGGAGACACCTTTCCATCCGGTCGCCTGAAAATATGCGTCCGCATTGATCGTTGCGTTCAAATCTACCGTTATCCATGAAGCAACCGCTGGATTGCCGACGGTCGCCGTGTTGACGTAGCTGCCGACGCCATTCAATGCGCCGCCGACCGACCAGCGATTGCTTGCCCATGAAAGGTCCAGGCGCCCCCGCCATTTCGCCGGATTCGCCAATGTGTTGACCAGATTGACGAATGCCGCGCCCGGCGACAGTTGGGTGTCTATCTTGTTGATGAAACTGATGTTCAGTTGCGCAATAAGGGTGTACGAGGCGATGGGTCTCGCATATCGGGAAGTAATATCGAATCCGGTTTGATTGACCATCGAAGCGTTCTGTTGGCGAAGATCGAGGAGGTAGCGAATGCCGGTCGCCCCCGTGCCTGAAAAATTGTTGAATTGACTGCCGGCCGCGACGGCAGCGTCGATGATGGCCTGAGCTGCGGCGTCGTTGGGCACCGGCGTGACGAGAGACCCATACACATTGGGCTCGTTGAGCGCGTTGGCGTTGAAACTGGGAGTGATGATTCGATCTGTGTACCTGATGTCGTAGTAGCCGACATTCACGACGAACCCCTCAATGCCGGAGGGCTTGTATTCAATAGAGAAGTCCTCCGTGCGCGCACGCTCGGCGGTCAGCACTTTGCTGCCGAGCTCCAGAAGTGTGGACGCGAGGCCCCCGGATGGGCTCGCGAGAATTGGTGGAAGTGAAACAATTGTTTGGAGTAAGGGACTCCCGGAAAATTCCTCGGCCGCATTAGGCGCGCGAAACGACTTGCCATAGGACGCCCTGAAGGAAAGGTCTTTCCACGGCGCCCAATGCAGCCCGATTCTTGGATTTGTGGTGGATCCAAAGTCAGAGTAGTGATCTCGGCGGACGGCTGCTGAAAGTTCGAGTGCTTCCACCAAGGGAATGTGATTTTCTCTACCGACGATAGGCACGTAAAGTTCGCCGAAGGCGGCAGCTATGTGCCGATGTTCACCTTGCGTTGTGACGACATCGCCTGGCGTCTGCACGCCTATCACATCGAGGTCTTCGGTTCGATAGGACACGCCCGCCGCCAGCCCGATGTCGCCTGCGGGCATGGCGGCGAGTCGACCGTTGAACACGAGGTCGGCGGATTTCTCAGTGAATCGAATGTTGTCAGATTCATTCGTCAATGGCGTGGAGGGGAGGATACGATTTGCTAGGACTTCGGTTGTCCTTTGGCGCCCGTACAGGCCGTTCAACTCAACTGACCACCGCTCAGATACCTGGTAGCGAAGTCCGGGCGTAACATCGACGGTTTCTGCGATGCCATCAGTGTGCGTCCCAAAAACGACATCCAAAGCGGGTGAGCCTTGGAAACTGCTGCTACCTTGCACGAAATCTCGCTTGGATAGCAGCGCGTCCCCATAGAACTCCAGGCCCCCGGCGAGGGTTTGACGCCCATTCAGCGTGGCGCCGTAGCTGCGGGTTTTCGGCAACAGGTCATTGGGGTCCGAAAGCTCAGATGCGAAGTCGCGATCGCTCGCGGGGAGCGCGCTTTGCTGCTGATATTGCAATGTCCCCACAATATTGCCGCTGCTCCAGGCTGTACCCAGTGTCTGGGCAAGCAATTCCTCGTGACGAGATCCGTTCGTGACGGTGCCGAATCGCGCGGTTGTGTCGGCGCCTCGGTAATCTTTTCTCAAGATGATATTGACGACACCGCCAACGGCATCCGAGCCATAAATAGCTGAAGACCCATCAGTCAAGATTTCTACGCGGTCGATGGCCGAAAGTGGAATGAGCGAAACATCGACGAATGAGCCCAAGGCAGATGGCGCGAGACGATGCCCATCGAGCAGCACGAGCGTCGATGAGGGTCCAAGACCTCGAAGATTGACGCCCGACCCATAGTCGGCGTTCCTGGCAGCATTGGCGTTGCCACTGTAGGTGCCGTCCGCGTTCGCATCGCCGCTCGTGAAGTTTTGCGGCAGTGAACGGAACAGGTCCTGCGTCGAGGAGTATCCGCTGCGGTCGATCTGATCTCGGTCAATGACGATTATGGGATTCGTCTTGTTGTCGATGCCGCGAATGTGAGACCCCGTTACGATGATTTCGGAAAGTCCCGCGGCCTTTTCCGAATTTTGATCATCGGCTACCGCGGAAGGCCCAGAAGTGCCCGAAGCCATCTGAGCCACACGAAAGTCCTGGGAAGTTTGCTTCCCTGCCTCCTTCGATTGATCATGTGTCGCTTGAGATTGATCGGTACGCGGTGAATCCAAAGCACCCTCGGATTCACGCGAAACTATGGTTACGGTCTGGGCATCCAGATATTTGTACGACAGACCGGTGCCGGCCAGCACCTTGGTAAAAGCTTCGTCGGAGGTCAGGGATCCTGAAGCTCCGGGTGTGCGGACATCTTGGACCAATTCTGCGCGGTAGAGCACCTGCAGGTGCCGGTCTTTGGCGAGCGTGCGAAGCGCGAGGTCTAAGCTCTCCGCGGGAATGCTAGTGGATTTGCGGACGGAGGCATCTGCGGGCCCTGCCACAGCCATGCTCAAGAAGACGACACTCAGCGCACTGGCGAGAACGGTACATCGCATGATCCACCCCATCATTGTTATGTTTCTAGAGGAGGTAGAGAGTGCGGGACGCGAAAAAGTATACGTGGGTTGATCACTCCTTCTTGGCAAAGATGCGAATTTCGGGGCCGCTCTCGATGACCGTGAGGTCGGGCTGACCCCTTAAGAAAAGAACAAGCGAGGCAGGATCGGCGGAGGAATAGATGCCGCTGATCCGCACACGCGCCAGCGATGGCGACGCGAGCACCAAGCGACGGGGGCTGTAGCGATTGAATTCCTCAACTACTTCGGTGAGCGGTGTTTCAACGAACTCGAGCTCGCCGCGCGTCCAGGCCGTCGCAGCCACGGCGTTGGTGGGATGAGCTTTGGGTTTGCCTTGCTGTGGCACAACAGCCTGCTCACCTGCGCCGATCAAGACATCGGCGGGCGAGACGATCGCGGCGTCAGCCAAAGCCGGCTGCACCGCCACCGTGCCTTCGAGCACAGTCACCCGCGTCTCCGCACCATGCCGATAGACATCAAATTCCGTACCCACGGCACGCACTTGCGCAGAATCAGTGCGAACCACAAAGGGCCTTGATAAGTCCCTGGCCACTTGAAAAAGTGCCTGACCTTCGAGAAGCTCCACCTCGCGAACGCCTGTCGAGTACCTCACGCGAAGGCGCGTTCGGGTGTTGAGTTCGATGCGCGATGCGTCCCCGAGCGTCACTGTGCGTTCCTCGCCCGAGCCGGTCGAATAAACGCCACGCTGCAAGAGAACGTACAGCGCGGTCGCGCCAGCCAGGATGAGCGCTGCGGCCGCGATTCCGACTGTGAACGAGCGCTTCATGGCACTTCCCGGGCGGGCGAAAATCGCCGAGGGCGCAGCGCGTACCCCTTCGATCGACACTACGCCTTCGGTGAGACGAGACCGGGCCTTCTCCAATAGGCGATCCGCTTCGGTTGCGGATACGTTGGCGGGACCCGGCGAATGCACATAGTGCTGGGAGATGTCCAGATAAGCTCGGATGTGGTCAGGTGAGCGGCGAAGCCATTGCATGAATTCCTCGCGTGCCCGTGCGTTTGGATGTCCAGTCCGAAACTCGACGAACCAAGCGCTCGCCTCGTCCAAAATCTGGCGATTGGCCGTTTCGCTCATGGCAGGTGCCCCTGCTCAGCCTGTCGGCAGTGAACCAGGGCCCTGGCGAGATATTTCTTGACGGTGATCTGCGCGATTCCGAGCTCGCTGGCAATGTGCTCGATCGAATGCCCGGCCAATCGGTGCATGAGAAAGGCCATGGCGACTCGCGGGGGCAGCTCATCAAGGGAGCGCTCAAAGCGATCCAAGCGTTGATGCAGCTCGACCTTCGCCGGAGGCTCGTCCGAGGAACTCATCGTCGTTTCCGCCAGCGCTTCGATCCTCTCGAGCGGGGCGGAGATGGCGGCCTGCTTTTGCTGATGCTGCTGAATCACGTGACTCGCGACCGTAAAAAGATACGCCTCCGGGCTTCGAATGTTCTCGTGGTGCGGCACGCGTAGGAGCCGCATGAAGACCTCCTGGGCCAGATCGGACACGTCGGACGGATTGCGCAGACGAAACCTGAGAAAGCGACGCAGGCGGTCGCTGTATTTGGCGGCCATGCCGGCGACAAATAGGCGTCTATCGGGCGTGCTCAATCAGGCTCCTTAGTGACGGATCCTCCACTCAATGAGTGTAGAGCGCCGCCCGGGGCAAAAGGTATACGCCCCTAATCCGGGGGGCGACGATTCCGCCGGATGCCCCTACCAGGAGGGCAGCGCATGCGCTGAGCCCTATTTTTCACGATCCGGAAAAACGGGCGGCAAGCCACTTGAGTTGCGAACTGCATGATGGACCTTGAGCGATCCGCGACCGGTGCGATACGCGATAATTTTAGCGGCTATCACGGTGGCGCTGAAGGGCACTCGAGCCATTCGCGCTTAAGCGGAGGGTTCAAGACAACTGGCGATGAATTGACGATTTGTTTGGCAGGAATTAGGGGCAGGCGATTTAACATACTACGGTTCCGCGCATATGCTGTCTCGCTAGGCAGAAATACCTGCTTTTTTTCGCAGTTACTATCTTTCATTCGACGAAGCCGAGACCGAGGTATGCCCGCGTCCGGCGGTCCACTCGTTTGATCGATTCGCATCTGCTCGCCACCAGCTCACGTGGTGTGTATCGGGAGGTATCCACCACTCAATCAACAAAACGTGCGCGCCGATTTGGCGCGAGCGCTCGTGATCATAGCGACCGGTAGCTGTAACGACTCCCAGGGCAGTCATCCAAGCGACCCAGATCACCTCTTCGCTAAGAAGGGCGTCGATTTTTTGGCGATAGGATGCCGGCAATCTCTCAAGTTGCTCAATACGCTCGTGCATATTGAGACCGAGGGCGGCGGACAAGAACGATGTAAGCAGGTCTTCGACAAATTTTCGCGAGACTGCGGCCTTCATGGTTTATTCGCTAGTCACCCGAGTAGTAGTAATTGAAACAATGCCTGAGTGTTTATTCCTGTAACCTAACGATCCCACTTACTAAGACGCGCGAAGCGAGTATTTCCGCACTGAGACTCGGGCAGTTGATTCGGATTCACTCGTCCCACAGCTTCAGCGATCCTTCGCACTTTGCAAATCCGCATCGCTTTGCGCATCGCGAAACACATGCCAGCGGGCGTATTGCGGGCGCTTTTGAGCGGCCGCGTCTTCGCGTCCCGTAAGCCAGAAGCTGAACCAATCAATGACTCCATCTTGGATGGCTATTATTTGGCGCGGATTTTGCGGGAGGTGTGAAGGATGTGTGTTGGCCTGGGGCATCATGTAGAACTCCACTGGCTTATTCAGCGCACGCAGTCGGCTGTAGGTTTCCCACTTGCCCATGAGAAGCTGAATTCCGCCCGATTGGCCGATCATGCGCAGAGGTGAGTGAATGTGCTCCGCGTTGAAGCCAGGAGCGCGTTTGAACCACTCTTGTAGCCCTGCGCCAAAGGCTTTGGCCCCATTCGTTGTGACGTCGAGTTCTCGCCAATTGCTCAAGGCCGATGTCTAGTGTCAATACAGCGATGTCGCGGGTTGCCAGCAATACATGAGCGGGCCGACCCACTCTTTGCCGTAGGACGGGACGCCCGACATGCGCTCAACACGGCCCAGCTTGAAGTGTTCGAGTAAGTGGGGGTTCGGATCCAGGACGAGACGGCTTTGGCCGCTGGCGGAATCGACGGCGAAGACTTGCGGCGGCCGATTCAGGGCTTGGGGTGTTTCGAGATAGATGGTCGGAGGCGTGTTCGGCTTAGAATCGGTGGCGGCGGCAAGTCTCCAGTGGTCGCCTTCGCGCACCAGCCGCTCGACGCGGTTGTCCAGCCCAAGATCGTTGATGGAGCGGATCTCGACCATATCGGCGGAGAGCCACTCGGTGCTGAAGACGGTGCGCGAGGTGAGCTCGACGGGAAGAATCTTGTATTTGCCGCGGCGGACATCAAGTTCCGCCGCCGCAGTGCCACTCAACCTCAGAGGCGAGTCGTCGGCGAAGGGCAGAAAGGTCGGCGCGAGCAGCAGGGTCTCGCTGTTCGGCGACCAGGCGACTTTGCCCCGAAAGGCACGGGGTGCGTCGCAGAGCATGCGCGAAGAACCGGTTTTAAGGTCGATGAGGGCGTAGCGCAGCGGCAGCCAGCCCGGGACAGATTGGTCAACGTTGAGCAGACTTTTCAGGGTGGGACTGGTGTACCGCTCCCGGCCGGCGGGTATTCCGTCTATGCCGACATCAATGAGCGCGAGTCGACCGCGCCCAAGGCGCGCGGTATCAACGCATCGAAGAGCAGCGATCCGTCAGATGCAAATATAAAGGAGTTGACGTCCGTGGCGCTGTGAGTGAGAAAACGATGCTTGCAAGAAAGCATGTCCACCGACATCACCTGATGTATGCCGTTCGCATCGTTCCACAGGAAGGCAACCTGGGTGTTGTTGACCCAGTGAATGAGGTTGATGGATGTGGGGTCCGCATCCCCCGAAAACTCCAGTCTGGTCGACGCCAAGCCTGTGGCAAGGAGGTGGGCGCAGGACCTCGGGTGAGCCGCAGCGTCCAGCGACTCGAGGCTGCCGGTGAATAGATCCATCCAATCGCCATTGCGCTCGACATCGCCGTGAACGAGCCGCAAAAGGTAGCGTATGCCATCGGGAGAGGTCGTGCCGGTCTCAACGCGTTCGCCCAACGCAGGTTCTCGATGATGCGAGTCGTGGCGATCGCATCGGCGGGTGTGAGCTCGCGCTTTTCGATGGCGCCTTCCGCTTGGGCGTGTCGCGCAGGACCGAGAGTTACTGTTGCGGCCAGAACGATGCACGTCGCGACGGAAAGTGGCCTTACCATGATTGCCGCACTTGCAGCGAAAGGATTCGGCCGCGGGCGTCGGCATTGGTGGGGTCGTATTGCACCTTTTGGTACGAGGGGAAGGTGAGTGGTGGATTCTCGTTGAATAGATTGATGATGTTGAAGCTCAAGGTCGTGCCCGTACGGGCGTAGCGCCAGCTGGCGTTCAAGTCAGCGGTGGTATAGGAGTCGATGCGACCGGCAGGAACCAGGTTGGTGTCGGAGTAGGCGTTGGCGAAGTTGACCGCTCCGTTGACGCTGAAGGCGCCGTTCGACCAGCCGGTGGCCGCTCGAAGGCGAAGTTTTAGCGGATTTGCGTAGGTGTCGGCAACGTCGATGCTGGCGCAGGTATCGCAGTACGTGTTGGAGATTTCTTTGATGTAGGTGGCGGTGAAATCGAATATCAGCTTGTTGACCTCATCGAGGTTGACGAGAGAGTGGCTGCTCAAGTCCACGCCTTGGGTGCGTTCCTTGGCGGCATTAATGTCGCCGTAGGGAAAACCGTAGCGAATGCCGGCGAGCCCGGTCTGGGCGGGCGTGAAATCGAACACGGTCTGCGGCGGTTCGAGGCTCGCGACGAAAGCGGCGACGGCCGCGTCATTGGGGAACTGCCTGATGAGCGGGCCATAAACTTGTGGATTGTCAAAGACATTATTGCCGAACGGTGAGGTGATGATGCGGTCGCTGTAAATGATTCGATAGTAGTTGAGAGAGAAGCGGGTGGTCGGAAGTGAGGTCGGCGTAAAGTCCAGTCCGACCGTGAGGTTCCTGGAGGATTCGGGCTTGAGCGTTTGATTGCCGAATAGTAGGACAGGGGTATTGCCCGCGGGGTCGCCGGGTTGCGCAAGGCCGGGTTCGACATAGGCGAAGGTGTTGGCGGCGACGTCGAGGGCTTCATCGGGGTTGGGGGCGCGGAACGAGGTGCTGAACGCGGCTCGCAGCCCGACTTGTTGAATGGGTGACCAGAAGATGCCAAAACGCGGGTTGATCTTGGTGCCGAAATCGGAGTAGTCATCGTCGCGAACTGCCGCGGACAATTCGAGCTTTTGCACACCCGGAAGCGCGTTCGCGGCGGTGATGAGCGGCGCGTAGAATTCGGCGAAAAATGCGTGCACGTGGCGCGAGGTGGCGCTGTCGGTGCCGGTGTAAATAGCCAGGGACGAAAAGGCCTCTTCCCGATAGGAACCGCCGAAGGCGGCCTTGAGGCTCGAGCCGCCGGCGGACCAGAGCGTGCCGTCCAGCTTCAGATCACCCTCTTTGATGGTTGCCAGCATGCGCACGAAGGGTGCGCCGTTTGTGTAACCGCTCAATTCCGGTGTGAAGATTTCCGTAACCCGGCTGTCGACCTGACTGTAGAGACTATTGCCTTCCAGGTGCCAATCGCCGAAGGGTTGCCAACGAGCGCCGAGGTTGACGGAAGTCGAGTCGCTACGACTGTCGATGAGCTGCACATCCGGTCCGCCGAAATCCAAGGTGAAGTTGCGCTCGAGGGAGTTATGTCCGAGCAGCGCGTCACCGAAGACTTCGAGTGAAGAACCGATGGATTGATGCGCCGAGAGCACGCCTGAGTAACGTTTCGATGAGGGATAGATGTCGTTGGGTTGAGGGATATTCGCGGTAAATGTGCGTTGATCGGAGCGAATCTTATTGGCGTCGTCGAATTGCAGGACGGCTAGCGCGCCGCCGGTCTCCCAGGTTCTGCCCACTGTCTGGCCGAACTGCTTGAGTTCGCCGCCGCCTCTGCCGAGCGTGTCCAGACGTGCCGTGGTCGACTGGCCGTTGAAGTCCTTGCGCAGGATGATGTTGATGACACCGCCGACCGCGTCGGAGCCATACACCGCCGAGGAACCGTCGGTGACCACATCGACGCGTTCGACGGCCTCCAATGGAATCACGGATAGATCAACGCCTGTACCGAAGGCGGATGGCGCGATGCGATGACCATTGAGGAGAGTCAGTGTGGAACTCGAGCCCAGGCCACGCAGGTTTGCAGCCGTGGAATTTTCGACATTGTTGATGCCGATGCCGGTTCCCGACAGGACACCATCCGGGGTGTTGCCGCCCTTATAGTTCTGAGGCAGCGCGGTGATGAAATCCGCGAGGCTTGAATAGCCGGTGCGATCGATGGCGGCACGGTCGAAGCTGATGAGAGGGACGGTTTTGTTATCGACACCGGAGATATTGGTGCCCGTGACGATGATTTCATCGAGGCCCCCTGTCTTCTCGGGTTCAGATGAAGATAGTGAAGACGCCGTGGCATTTCCGCCAGCCTCGAACAGCGCTCCGTCTACTGCAGTTCCGCGCGCCGCCGTTGATGGAAGTAGGCTCAACGTGAATGTCACTCCATCCTTGGAGGACGCTGTCAAACCCGTGCCTTGCAACAGCATCGCCAATGCTCTATCGACAGTGAGTGATCCAACTACTGCTGCCGTTTGCTTGCCGCGCACGAGTTTTTCAGCCACGAGAATCTGAATGCCCGCTTGCCGCGCGAATTCCGGAATTCCGGTGGTTGCGGCTTGAACGGGTACATTGAATGATCTTGTCTGGCTCTGTGCCGATGCCGTGACTGCGAATGCAATCAGCAAAATCGATGAGAATGCGCTGGTAACCCAGCTGCGCGCGTTGCTGGTCATGGTATCCCCTTCAGAGAGACGTACATTGCGTCTCCGATGAAGGAATGATGAACGGCGTGTGAAATTCCTTACCCGTGTGTCACAAATTAGTATGGCTTGGCGCGGGAGAGTTGAATGGTGTCGCCAGACTCTTTGACGTTCGCACCCAAAGTCGTGGCAACTGCGTCCGCAAAGTTCCCGGGTTCCGTAGCGCGAAACTGACCGACGAGCTTTTCTTGGGCGAGGGTTTGATCGGTGATCACGAGTTGTTTGTTGTTGTAGCGATTGAACTGCGCGACGGCTTGATCGAGGGTCTCTCCTTCCAGGACGATTTGACCCTCGCGCCAAGCGAGCGAGCGCTCGATTTCGGCGGGCGCTGTGACGGGGTTTGGGGGTTGATATTCTGCGACATAGGCTTTGGTGCCGGCCGTGACTTGGACCTTGCGGTCCTCTTCACCCGTCGTCCAGGTTTCCACGATGCCCTCGGTGACTTGGACATCGGCGCCCTCATCGTGACGGCGCACGGAGAATGCCGTGCCGACCGCACGGACGCGAATGCGGCCGGCGCTCACGATAAAGGGACGTGATTTGTCGTGGGCGACTTTAAACCAGGCTTCTCCCTTCGTGAGCGTAACTTCGCGGGTCTTTCCGTGCATGCCGACTTTGATGTCGCTTTGAGTGTTGATGGCAACAAGTGAGCCATCGGACAGCGGTACTTGGCGGATTTCACCGATTTCAGTGTCGTAGTGCTGCGGTCCCGGCAGCATGACGAAGGCGCAGGCGATGCTGGCGGCGAGCGCCGCGCCTGCAAACAGTAGCTTGCGCCGAATCCAGATAGGCCGTGGTTCCGGTTTGGGGATGACGCCGGCGAGCGCGCGGCCGCGGTCGATGAAGCTCAATGCGCCTTCAGCGCGCAGCAGTGCGCCGCCATGGCGCCGGTTGGCGCTGAGCCAAATTCTCAGCTCAGGATGCGTGTCGCGATCCACCGATCCTGAGTCGATTTTGGTTGCCCACGTGGCTGCTTGTTCAGCTATTTCGCGTGCGGTCTCTTTCATACTCACTTGCGTCTTCCTCTGAGTCCTTTGCGAGGTCGTCCCCTTCCATGGCTTTCAATATCAACCTGACTCCGCGTACCGCCTGCTTCTCGACGGCGCTTTCACTGATACCAAACATGCGTGCAATTTCACGCTGCGATTCGCCATGGATCCGCCGCAGCACAAACACGCGCCTGCAGGCCGTCGGCAATCCATCAATCAGCCGCTCAACCTGCGCCAGCTCGCGGGCGCCGCCCACCACGCGCTCCACCGGCGGCGCTTCGTCGACGATGTTCAAGGCGCCCAGGTCGGTGACATTGTCGATGCGCACGATCTTCGAGCGGCGCACCTGTTCGAGCACGATGTTGCGGGTGGTCTGGAAGAGATAGGCTCGTCCGCTGGCGATATGCGAGACACTGTCGAGCGCCGCCAGGCGCGAGTAAGCCTCCTGGATGACATCATCGATGTCTTGGGCACGGCCGGTCCAACGCCGAAGCCATGAGCGTACGGCAGCTTCATGGGGCAGCACATGGCTGCCGACCCAGGCGACGATATCTTTTCGGGATTGGGTGGACACTAAAAACCTTAGAGAGAACTCTGCGTGATCATACGATGCACGAGAGCGATATTTCCGCAGCCCGAGAACGTGCTTTCAGTAAATGCGTGCTGGTTGCTGCGATGCACTATAAATTGTTCGGAGCCTATGGCCGTTCGGCGAGGGAGGTAACCAAGCCCTTGGGTGCGGAACGCTCGCGCCCATGCATCGTATGACGTTGGCACCACACTTCGTTTTTTCGTTACGAGCGCCAGGGAGTTGTCGATGAGGACACATGCTTTTGGATTACGTTTCAGCAGGTCTATGGCTTGTCTCGCGCTGTTCAGCCTGTTTGCCTTGGACTCCAGTTCCGCGACGAATGATCAACCCAAGCGGGCTCTGCGCTTCGACGATCAGTATGCTTTAGAGCAGATCGAACCCTCGACTAGCTGGAGCATCGCTCCCGATGGCGCACTGGCGGTCAGTATCGACAGAGCAGCTGGCGGCAGCCAGAAGTGGCAGGGGAAGCATTCTGACGTGTGGGTGCAGCTGGCGTCCGATCAGGCAATGATCAATATCACCCGAGGCCAGGTGGATGATAGCGACTGGCGCGATCCGATTTGGTCTGCCAACGGCCGCCGGCTGATCCTGCAGTCAACCCGCGGCGGCGAGCGCACATTATGGCTGTGGGACCGCACTACCAAGGAGCTGGTGCAACTCGCCGACCGTGCTCTCGCCGGTGCCGCGATCGCGGGAACGCGAGCGTTTTACGAGTGGCTCGATGACGATCATGTCATCGCCACCGTTTTTCCGCCGGGCATCCAGGACGATGAGTTCGCCACGGAGCCGGAACCGATAGCCCGCATCAAAGCGGGTTGGGCGCAGTTTCAGTCCGGCCGAAAGCCCTCGGTCTCGGTGCTGGAAACCGGTGGACCGGAACGCTCCGCCACAGATTCAGACGCCGGTACGCCACTCGCGAAGTTCATGCGGCAGATCATATCGATCGATGTGCGCAACCGTGCTGCCAAACTGATCGTCGACACCTACCGGGGGGCACAGTACGCTTTCTTTCCTCCCTCTCTGAGTCCGGACGGGAAATTCATCGCATTCCTGATTTACAGGCGACCCGCGAGCAATGAATTCAATGACCTATTCGGGACGAACACCGTGGCCATTTATCACACCGATGGACATGCCGTGGCATTCGACCGGGCCATTCCCGCTGATGCACTCACCGCACTGTCGTTACATTGGTCGGTAGACGGCTCTCGTCTGGCGTTCTTCGCTTACGGGGATTCGCGCACCTCGGGTGCCAAACTCGTCATCGCCAACCCGGCGCAGGGGAAGCTCGAAGTTCGCGCCTTGAAAAATATCGCGGTCACAGAGATGCGCGACAGGCAGTGGGACTACGCGCACCTGGAGTGGACTGAAACCGGGGATATCGTCTGTCTCGCGGGAGAGGGCGAGCAAGCGCTGAAGAAATTCGCGCGCCGCGATTGGTGGTTGCTATCAGGATCGGCGCCGCCTCGAAATCTGACCGGCCATCTCAACATCGTCCCCGAGCTTGAGCGCCTATCTCAGGGAGGGCCTTTGATTGGACTGGCACAGGGAGTTCTGTGGCGGTTGGATGCCAAACATCAGACGGTCGAGAAAGTCGCTGTTATTTCGAAGAACCCGGCATCCAAAATCGTCTGGCCGAGCCTTCTGAAGGTGCGAGTGGTCCCCAGTTTAGATCGCAATTATATCGTTGAGCGGGAGGATCGACCGACTCGTCCAACCGTCATTGTAGAAGATGAAGTGGGCGACACCAGGCAGTATTACTACGTCGATACCGTTACGGGGCAGACGCGTTTATTGACAGCACCAAGCCCGGATCTCTTCCCGGTCAGGGTCGATGCAACTCTGAAGACAATCTATTGGGTTGATGAGACAGCCCGGCAATATCCGAACAGTTCCAACCTCATATGGACTTCTGCAACGGAAGCTTCCGGTTCACACGTCCCCGCGCATCCGCTCATCACGCTCAACGCGTGGAGCAAATCCATCATCGCACCTCCGGAGACAATGATTGACTACACCAGCCTCGACGGACAACCGGCCCGGGCGTGGGTGCAACTTCCAGTTGGTTACCAGCCGCAGCGCCGCTATCCGGTCATTATGAATGTATATCCGGCACAAACCGGCGGCAGGGATAACTCGTATTTTCACTATGCCGATCTTGCGGCGGCGGCGGGCTTCGTGGTGATCTATCCGCAAATGGGCTTTGCGCCCGGCCGTCACTATGGCATGGTGACGCGCGATATGTACTTCGAGGTGGCCAATGGCGTACTGCCGGCGATAGACAAAGCCGTCGCTCTGGGAATCGCCGACCCGGAACGGCTGTTCGTTGAAGGGCACAGTGCCGGTGGGTTCGCGACGCTCACACTGCTGCAACAATCCGCCCGCTTCAAGGCCGCACTCGCTGCCGCCGGCGTCTACGATTGGGCCAGTGATTGGGGTACTTTTGCGGAAAAAGGCCGCTATGGCGAGGACATAGCGCAATTGGATATCGGTTTTGCGGGCGAAGTTTTTCAGCAGAGGCCGGCCACGGCCACCCCCTGGAGCGACCTCAGCCTCTATCTGCGCAATAGCCCGCTGACCTATGTGGAGCGCGTACGCGCGCCGGTATTGTTCATACATGGAGACCAAGACTCGAGCGTCTCGATGCGACAGAGCGAGCAGATGTTCTCGGCGCTCGTACGCCAGCTTGGCGCGTTATTGGGGGGAGGGCCATGTGCTGGAAAACCCGGCCAACATCCGCGATTCGTGGCAACGGCGCTTGGCCTGGTACGACGAGTTCGGAGACATCGCCCGAGACAGCGCCGGGCACATGATATTCGAAGGCGACCTGGTCAAATCAAGGGGGAGCGCCATGCCTTTGCGACCGGCGGATTACGAGCATTTCGAGTTTTTTCAGTTGGGCGGCGACAAGGCGGCCCTCGATTGAATCCGCCGCCGCACGTCGACACGAACAGTTTCGGGGGCGGCCTAACATTATCTGCGAGCCAGCTTGCATTCAGCGCCGCCGGTGCACGTTAAGGCCGAATCTCGAAATTCGTCCTTGATACTTCCGTACCATCGAGGACGGTGGCTACTGAGAAACG
>Ga0193726_1001987_pt1 | contig 14580 bp, 10 predicted proteins | sample H2c1metaG_FD_144928 | JGI IMG/M metagenome (GOLD analysis project Ga0193726, IMG submission 144928) | Soil microbial communities from a riparian zone of the East river system, Colorado, United States - H2c1 | ecosystem: Environmental > Terrestrial > Soil > Riparian zone | place: USA: East River... | reverse complement strand
CTGCTGAAGACGCCTATCAAGATGGCGCGGCGACCAATCGCGCGGGATTCCGTCATAATGCGATGTTTACACAATAGAAACGTCAATGCACTCGCCGCGCCGTGGGTTACAAAACAAACTGGTGGTATCAACCCTCGCGATGACGCTCATCGTGCTTTGGCTGTTAATGTGTGGTTACCAAGGTTTTGCGAGCGATGCTCAGATTTATGCCTTTCAAGCACTCGCGAGAATCCACACGGCTCTCTCGACCGATCTGTATTTGCAATACAGCTCACAAGACCGCTTCACGATTTTTTCACCCTTTTACGCGTGGTTCATCACCTGGTTTGGCTTAGATAACGCGGCCCGTCTGCTGACGTTTTTTTTCACAGCGGTACTTTTCATCGCGGCCTGGAACTTGGCTGCGGCGATCACCAACCGCAGTGCGGCATGGTTAGCTGTCGCCTTTCTCATGATTGTAGCGGGAGACTATGGCGCCTCCGGTGTGTTCCGCGTGTCCGAACAATATTTGACCGCTCGCCTGGCTGCTGAGGCTTTGATCATTGTGGCTTTTGCCTGCCATATGCGCGGATTGCGGGGTCTGGCCCTGTTAATCGCAATAGCGGCGCTGCCAGTCCATCCCCTCATGGCGTTCCCCGGACTTCTGCTGCTAGTTTGCCTTTCGCTCCCGGTCCGGATCAGCCTTATCGGCGCCACGACAGGGGTGGTTCTGGCCCTCGGCGTCGCGCTTGCAGCGGCTCTGCCCGCGATCGCGCACGTATTTATCGTCATGGACAAAGACTGGTTTGAAGTAGTCCGTGAGCGCTCGCAATTCCTTTTCCCCAAACTTTGGTCGATACACGACTGGGACCTCAACGTACGACCATTCTCCTATTTGATTTTCATGGCCACCGCTATGGAGGATGGCCGAATTCGCAGATTCTGTATCGCCGGCCTACTGGTTGGTACCGCAGGGTTGGCGGTGGCGCTGATCGCCGATTTCATTCAGCCGGTAGCCATACTGGTACAGGGTCAGGCGTGGCGTTGGGTGTGGATCGCTTGTTTCATCAGCGTTTTGCTATTGCCCACGACGATTTTGCGCGTCTGGCGCGACGAAAAATGCGGGCCATTGTGCGGCGTATTATTGCTATCCGGTTGGATAATCTCGGCCGTAGGTGGAACCTTATGCGTTTTTTTGGCACTGATTTTATGGTTAGCGCGATCACATATTAGAGATCGAGTCGTTCCATTCTTTCGATGGATCGCAATCCTAGTCGGAATAACCGCGGTGGCCTGGGCCGAGGGCAGCTCTTGGGCAGCCATTGCTTCGAAACTGACTTCAGCAGGAAATGCGCTCACTACCTTCAATAAGGTTGCGGACACCATCGGCGTGAAAGTCTCCGTAGTATCGCTTTTTGTGCTTCTCTGGTGGTGGCTCCGAGGCGCCCGCACTTTATGGGCGCCAGTTGGCGCCTGCGCCGGACTGCTCATCGCTTCGATATTTGTTATTCCTGCATCGCTCACTCAAGCTCGCTCTGTCGGATCTCAGTCCGACATCGAAGAATTCTTAGATTGGAGAGCTGCTATTCCAGAAACGAGTACCGTCTTTGTCGCACCTACACGTGACGTTGGATCCTTTGTTTGGTTCACTTTAGGGCGCCCGAACTACTTGGCGCTGGACCAATCGGCGGGAGTCGTATTCTCACGCCAGACCGCACTGGAGGTGCGCCGCAGATCCGAGGTTTTGCTGCCGCTCACCGATCCCACCTGGAAAATCTTGTCGGGGATCCGCAACGCGAACGACCGCAAGCGCAAGGCACCTACCCGGCCACTCACGGCGCAGACGCTTATCCAAGTCTGTGGCGATCCGCAACTCGGATTCGTTGTATCCCCGGAGTATGTTGGATTCGATCCGTTGCGCCACGCACATCCCGGTGCCTGGAAAGACTGGTATCTCTACGACTGCGCCCACGTACGATTGCGAGCAGACTTGAGAGATTCATCATGACTTCGGACCCCGCCAGTCCTAAAAAGATAGCCGTGATTGCCGGCGCAGGGCCTGCCGGATTGACGGCAGCCCTCGAGCTGTTGCGCCGGTCAAACATCACCCCGGTTGTATTCGAAGCCGAGAACCAAGTCGGGGGAATCTCGAAAACAATCAACTACCGCGGCAATCGGATGGATTTGGGCGGTCATCGTTTTTTTTCGAAGTCGGACTGGGTGATGCGCTGGTGGCAGAAGATATTACCCATCGCCGCGGAAGACACACAGTTTTCAAGTTCTCTACGCGTCAATTATCAGGGGCAATCACATGATTTGACGCCTGAAAATATGACAGCGTCGGCATCCGATGCCGTCATGCTGGTGCGGCGGCGCCTATCCAGAATCTTCTATCGGCGGCGGTTTTTCAATTACCCGCTCGCACTAAATGCCGCGACCATCAGAAATCTGGGAATTGCCGAGGCGCTGCAAATCGGGCTGAGTTACACCCAGTCTCAACTATCTCCCAGGTTGCCGGAGGTCTCGCTAGAGGATTTCTTTATCAATCGATTTGGCGCTCGCCTGTATCGCACATTTTTTCAGGGCTACACGGAGAAGGTGTGGGGAGTCCCCTGCAAGGAGATCTCGGCGGAATGGGGGGCTCAAAGAATCAAGGGTTTGTCCGTCGCGAAAGCGATCGGACACGCCTTATTGAGCCCGCTTCGCGGCTCTCTCGACACCTCTCAAAAGAGCACGGAAACGAGTCTGATAGAGCGATTTCTGTATCCGAAATTGGGGCCAGGTCAAATGTGGGAGGCGGTTGCGCGTCAAGTGGAGCAGCTCGGAGGGCAGATTCATCTTCGCCAAAGGATAGTGGGCCTCGAGCGCGACGGCAGCCGTGTGACTGCTTTGAACGTGTGTGATGAGGCTGGCAGTTTAGTTCGACGCATCGCTTGCGACCATTTCGTCTCAACCCTACCCGTGCGGGATCTCATTGCGTTCCTCTCACCCGAAGATGCGCAGATTTCAACCATAGCCCAAGGGTTGCCCTACCGCGATTTTATGACCGTCGGCTTGCTGGTTAGGCGAATGAAGTGCCGCAGCGGTCGCGGCCGCGAACTGCCGGGCAACGGCATGCCGCCCGACAACTGGATCTACATCCAAGAACCGGACGTCAGAATTGGTCGTTTGCAAGTCTTCAACAATTGGAGCCCTGCGTTGGTTGCCGATCCGAAGTCCATTTGGTTAGGCTTGGAGTACTTCTGTAAAGAAGGCGATGACTTGTGGTCGATGAACGATGGACGATTCATCGATTTTGCTGCCACAGAACTGGAAACAATTGGGTTGATCGATCGCCAAGACGTGATGGACGGCACTCTAGTGCGGGTTCCCAAAGCATATCCTGCGTACTCAGGCGCCTACCGCGACTTCGAAAAATTGCGCGCCTACTTGGATCAGTTCTCGAATCTTTACCCCATTGGCAGAAACGGGATGCATCGCTACAACAATCAAGACCACTCCATGCTAGCTGCGAATGGTGCCGTCACATCTATAATTGGTAGCGGTGCCGGAAAATCGGAAATATGGCGGATCAATTCGGAGGATGCGTATCACGAAGAGATTGGCGTCGACAGCGAATTGCAATCGACGGCGCGACATCAATGAATCACGGTTTTACGCCCCGTTTATTTGAACGACACCAGTATCAATCTAGACAATATCCGAACAGCTAGTTTTGGCTGCTAGCGCTACAATACGCCCATGCCGAAACCCGCTGTTTTAATAGTCGACGACGAGCCAGATCTGTGTGAACTCTTGTCAATTACATTGCAGCGAATGGATTTGAGTCCGCGCACGGCGAACAATGTCGCGGCCGCGCAGCGCCTTCTCAAGACAGAGCGGTTTGATTTGTGCTTAACCGACATGCAGCTTCCCGACGGGGACGGTCTGGAATTGGTCAAGTGGATACAGCAATACTCGCCGAGCGTGCCGGTGGCCGTCATTACCGCGCACGGTAACATGGAGATCGCGGTGCGCGCCCTTAAGCTGGGCGCCTTTGATTTCGTCTCCAAGCCCCTGGATCTTTCCGGGCTGCGCAAATTGGTGGCTTCCGCAATCAAGCTCTCTGGCAGCAACGACGCCGATACCAGCATGTTCGGACCGCGCTTGCTCGGATCATCCGCAGCCATGCAGCACATGCGTGAAATGATTGCGCGCGTTGCGCGCAGCCAGGCGCCCGTGCATATTTCCGGCGAGTCCGGAACGGGCAAGGAGTTGGTCGCGAAACTCATTCATGAGTCGGGGCCTCGCCGCGACGGACAGTTTGTCCCGGTCAATTGCGGCGCCATTCCAACAGAGCTCATGGAGAGTGAACTTTTCGGCCATAAGCGCGGCAGCTTTACCGGTGCAGTCAGCGATAAGAAAGGACTCATTCAATCCGCCGAGGGCGGCACGCTTTTTCTCGATGAAATCGCCGATCTGCCGCTGCACATGCAAGTCAAATTATTGCGCGTAATTCAAGAAAAGGCAGTTCGTCCCGTAGGCGAACAGCTCGAAGTCGGCGTCGATGTCCGGGTTTTATCGGCCACCCACAAGGACCTTTCTAATCTAGTTGCTGAGGGAAAATTTCGCGAGGACCTGTTCTACCGGGTCAACGTAATTGAACTGCGCGTTCCTTCGCTTCGCGAACGCCCGGAGGATGTCCAAGAACTCGCAGAGGCTGTGTTACGCCGTTTAGGCCGACGCATGAAAATAACGCCACCGACGCTGGGCAAAGACGCTCTCGCGGCACTCCAGGCTTACGCATTCCCCGGCAACGTGCGCGAACTCGAAAATATCTTGGAGCGTGCAATTACTTTGAGTACTAGCGGCGAGGTCATCGCCGCGGACATCCAGTTGCGCCCGACCGCGCCGGGATCCTCTGGAATGCCCAACTCACCTGCGGCGGGCCCGCTGGGAGATCATCTTGAGGATATCGAACGCGATGCGATTCTCAAAGCACTCGAGCAGACACGCTACAACAAGACTGCGGCGGCGAAAGTTTTGGGAATGAGCTTTCGAGCATTACGTTATCGCATCAAGAAATTGGGAATCGAATAATGCTCAGCGCCGTCCCGGTAGAGATATGAAACCCCTGTTGAATATCGGTTTTCAGATTGAACATTGGGCCTGAACCATGGCTCGTTTTAGGTTAAGAGAGTGGTTCATTCGGGCGCGTCAGACCTCCGGTCAGCAGCGGATGTCGCCCGAAGAAGTGGACCGAATCGCTGGTATGTTCCTGGCATTAGCCAAAGGAGAACCACTCGCCCGCCCTTCTCGATATTGGGAAGAACTCAATAAAATGAATCTAGCGCAGCTTAGCGCGCATGGATACGAAAATTTTAAGCGAACAATCGCCCTGAATTACTTCACCTGGGTAAGAATTCTGCCTTGGGACAGCCAGATTGTCTTTCTCTGCAAAAATTTGTCGCTTGGGGCAATTTTTAGAGCAATTTGGAAAGCATTCGGTATTTCAGCTCAACGCTATTTTTCTACAATCGATGTTATTCAATCGTTTTCGTACGGGTTGCTGGGCTCACTACTGTGGGAATACGTTCTACGGTTATCGCTCGCGGAAGCGCTTCTGGCTTTGCGAGAGCCGCCGGAAGGCAACCCGCCATTTCTGTACCCAAGACCTGATATGAGGGTGTCGCAAGATCTAGCCAATTCTCTGCTTGAATACGATTCATTTCAGTCAGCCATCCGTGCACCGGGAATAATCCTGGAGCTAGGAGCCGGCTACGGCAGAAATGCTTTTGTAATAATGAAACTTCATCCAAAGGTGAAATACGTTTTAGTTGACATTCCTCCGGCGCTTTGGATTGCGGAGCGATATCTTTCGACTATTTTCCCCGAAAAGCGCGTATTTCGATATCGAGATTTTGAAACATTTGAGGATGTCGCCGATGAATACGAACGTGCGGAAATCGCGTTCCTACTATCAAGTCAACTTGCTGCGCTGCCGATCGATTCAGTTGATTTGGTAATCAATATATCTTCGCTTCATGAAATGCGAGCCGACCAAGTGGCTTACTACATGGAACGTTTCGACAATGTCCTGAAACCAGGTGGGCATCTCTACATCAAGCAATGGAAGGAAGCTAAAGTGCTATTCGAGGGGGTCACCTTGGTAGAAGCAGACTATCCGATCCCTGCTGGTTGGGCCACGATTATGAATCGCACAGCGCGGGTGCAAACAAGATTCTTTGAATCGCTCTATGGGAAGCCGGATTTGATACCGCCTAGCCCGAAGTAATCCATCGCAGTTCATCGGATTCTCGCTGAGTATTGCCGTCTGCGCCGTGCAAGCGTCACGGACCAGATCCGACAGCTAGCGCTATCATAACTGACGATGAATACAACCTTGCCGGCGCACGGCGAGCCTGCCGATTCTCCGGCAAGTCGCATGGGCAGATTACTTCTGAGGTTTCGCGGCGCCTCACCCTATCGGTTGCCCACTTACCTCACTTGTACGGTATTCGCGCTGCTGAGCAATTATTTTCTGGGGAAAGACATGTCCTGGGACATGTTGAACTACCACATGTATGCAGGATTCAGCGCGCTTAACGACCGGTTTGCTCAAGACTATTTTGCAGCCGGACCTCAGTCCTACTTCAACCCCTATGCCTATGTGCCATTCTATGGTCTGGTCCGGTCCGGCCTATCCTCGCTCGCTATTAGTTCATTGCTCGCAGTCGCTCATAGCGTCATGTTGTGGCTTACCTTCGAGCTTGCACTTTTGGTATGCCCCTCAAATGACGACCGCAATCGCCTCACGATGGGCTTTTGCGCCATCGCGCTGGCACTTGCGAACCCGATATTGATTCAGCAACTTGGGTCGAGCTTCGCGGACATCACAACGGCAGAGCTTGTTTTGGGCGGCTGGCTACTTCTCATAGGCGCTGTGAGAAGGCCGCGTACCGGCGCGATGATTTGCGCAGGACTTTTGCTTGGCGCGGCGGCGGCCCTAAAGCTAACCAACTCAGTGCACGCGATCGCCAGCTTTGCGGTGTTGGTATGGCTCCCGCTGCCTTTGCGCGCACGCGCCCAGCACGTTCTTTTTTACATTACTTTCCTCGGCGTTGGATTCGTTGTCGTGGCTGCGCCGTGGTCGTATCACCTCGCTGGTATGTTCGGAAATCCGTTTTTCCCATTGTTGAACAATATCTTCCAGTCGCCTGAGTTCACCACCGAACCGCTGCGCCAGTTTAGGTTCATTCCGGCGAATTTTTCTCAAGCTCTGTGGCGTCCATTTGCGATGGTCAATCCGGTTCGCATGGTGCATGAGGAATTGAGCGCGCCCGATCCTCGCTACGCCGTCCTGGTGGTGCTGAGCTGCGCGCTGTTGGCCCGATGGCTTCGGGACCGCTTCAAATCCGTAGGTCCGCCCTCGACTCAACCAGATGTTGACCTGCGTGTCCTTGGCGCGCTCGGTTGCGGTTTTGCTGTGGATTGGGCACTCTGGTTGAGCGCTTCAGGGAATAGCCGCTATTTCTTGCCGATGGCCAGCGTTGCCGCTGTCCTACTCGTGGTCGTGCTGTTTCGACTCCTCGCCAGCCGCCTTAAAATTCGAAACTATATTTTGGCCGCTATTTTTTTGAGCCAGATCGTTCAGCTCTCGATGGGCGCGGAATTTCGCTGGACGGGCGTACCGTGGAACGGTCGATGGTTCGATACTACGATGCCGCAAAAGTTGGCCGTGGAGCCTAATTTGTTTTTGACCATCGGGATGCAATCGAATTCCTTCTTGGGTGCTTTCCTCGCACCGAATTCAGGGTTGGTTAACTTTTCCGGTAGCGATACGCCGCTGGCAAACAACGGGGCGAGTGGCGTGCGAGTAGAGGCGCTAATACATCGATATAAACCTCAAGTCAGGATGTTAGTGCGCGGCGAAAAGCTTTATTCGGATGAGGAACGACGTTTACCGCGGCTGACTCAGGTCGATGAAGCTCTGGCTCGTTTTGGCTTGCGTGTCGATACGACCGACTGCGCAACAATCGCAGTACGAGGCCTGCCTCCTGAGCTCGAAATCGGATTTAAGGGCTCCAGGCCTAATCAGGCAGGTCCCCTCGACGTCACTTCCCTAGTCACTTGCCACGTAATCGAGGAACACGTCCATCGCTCGCCGACTACCGCTCGCCAACGAGCCGTCGACTTGGTGCTCAATCGGCTCGAGGATGCCTGCCCTGAACTGCTGCAACCGAGCCGCTCCGGCACTGAACAGGATGGCGCCGCTTGGCAGCGTCGTTACGCGAATACGGATTTACGCGCCACCGTCAGCCACGGCTGGGTGCGGATTCGTGATCCGCTCCGTGCGGATGCACTGATCTTCGCTGGACGAGAGAGTGATTGGATCCAGGGAGCGCAACGGCTGGAGTGTGGGCGAACTGCCGACGGATACTATGCAAGATTGCCGAAGCCTAGGTAGGCAGTGCCGTTTGTTCAGAACCTCAGGTTTCGCGCGTCAACTTTGTGAATTTCGGTTCCGCGACTCATAACACAAGGGCGCCGCTTTTTAATATGTAATATCGGGCCGACTAATATTAGGGTGCTATCGATGCGCTTAATCGCCTGTTGGAATAGAGAGCTCATATGCTCTAAGAGCGGCAAATGGAATTGACAATATTGATGCCTTGCCTTAACGAGGCGCTGACCGTCGAGACGTGCATACGGAAGGCGCGCGGCTATTTGGACAAACGAGGTATCGCAGGAGAGGTTTTGATAGCCGACAATGGTTCAACTGATGGTTCGCAACTTATAGCTCAGTCAGCGGGCGCCAGAGTCATCCAGATCGATACCAAAGGGTACGGTGCGGCGCTAATCGGCGGAATTACAGCGGCCAACGGCGATTTCGTGATCATGGGCGACGCCGACGACTCGTACGATTTCACCGATTTGGATGCCTTTGTCGAGCGGCTTCGCTCCGGAGTTAAACTGGTGATCGGCAACCGCTTCAAGGGCGGCATCAGGCCTGGCGCGATGCCGCTGTTGAACCGGTATCTGGGCAATCCCGCTCTTTCGTTGATCGGGCGTACGCTATTCTCTTCGCCGGTTGGCGATTTCCATTGCGGAATGCGCGGCTTCGAGCGAAGGGCAATTCTCGCGTTGCACCTACGTGCTTCTGGCATGGAGTTCGCGAGCGAAATGGTCGTCAAGGCCTCTTTGGCGCAACTCACAATTGCAGAGGTGCCAACAACTCTTAGTCCAGACGGCAGAGGTCGGGAGCCCCACCTTCGACCTTGGCGAGATGGGTGGCGGCACCTGCGATTTATGTTATTGCGCAGCCCTCAATGGCTGTTCTTGTATCCGGGGTTGGGTTTGACGGCGCTTGGGGTAATTGGCGCGTCGATCCTTGCCATTGGACCGGTAAAGGTTCCTGGTATTTTTACGCTCGATATAAACGCGTTACTGTATTTTTCGATCGCGGCGGTGGTAGGCATGCAAATTGCGTTTTTCGGGCTGTTCGCCCTGGCGCTCGGTACAAAGATGGAGTTGAGAATCACTCACGGCTTTGTGGAAAAACTGTTGCGCCTAGCGTCCCTGGAAGGGGCAATCGGCGCAGGTATTTTTTTAGTGTTGGTTGGACTTGGAGGAGTGTTCTACGCGGTGTTGCAATGGGGGCATTCATCGTTCGGAGCATTGGTACCAAGCGAAATGATGCGCATCACAATCCCTTCTGTGACCGCCTTGGCGGTCGGCGCACAGATTGTCTTCGGGGCATTCTTGCTTGGTTTTATTGAAATTGAGTGAACGCGCAGGTTTTACATGCCAACAAAATTGTTAATCATTGCCATAACCGTAAATGCGGTCCTTGGGCAACTAGTTCTCAAGCACGCGCTCAATACTTTAGGCGGTAGAGCGGCGCTTACCACGCTACCAAGATTTATGGCGGACGCGACTACGTCTCCTTGGATTTATGCATCCATTGCTATTCAGGGTGTGGGTTTTTTTCTCTGGATGATGCTTATTTCGCGCGAGAAAATGGGAGTTGCGACGGCGAGCGTAGGCGCCGGTTTCTACATACTGATGCCGCTTTGTGCCTGGGCCGTGTATGGCGAGTCGCTCGCCGATTTACAATGGGTGGGGATCGGTTTGCTCACCTTAGGGGTGATTTGCGTAAGCTTGGGTAACGCGTAGAAATCAAACAGGATCCTGCGCAACCAGGAATGCAATATTGTTTCTCCACGGCCGTACCGTTGCCTCGGCTCTGAGAGCGGCCTCACCGAAACTGCGCACTAGGTAACCGCACATCTCTTGGCGTGTCATGTAGCTAATCCGATCGCCCGTGATCCAACGATCCGAGGCATAAGACAGCCAATGAATTGGCGTACAACTTCGCTGCCAATCTTTGAATACCAAAACCCCCCCCTGTGCCATCGCGCTGCGGATCGCATTGAGCAAGCCCTGCCTAAATTCGCCGGGAACATGGTGAAGGACATCGCTCAATACCACCAGGTCGTAACGCCCTGGTTCGGCTGTGGCAATATCCTGAACCGCGCATTGAATAAACCTGACTCGATCGCGAGAACCTTGATACAGACGCCCCACCCGGGGCGTGATATCAATGGCAGTGATATCAGAGTCAGGAAACGCAGCATTAAGGCGCTCGGTTACAGCCCCTTCTCCGCATCCCACCTCCAAAATTCGCGTCGCGTTCGGTTTCCACAAGCGTATTTGTTCGACAAAAGCGTCGATGTCGATATAAATCGAACGGTAAGCTTCACTGATATCGCGTTCGTACGGACCAAACATCTTGCGAATAACCGGACCGATGCCTCTCATTAGTAGGCGCCCGTCAGTTTTGCGCGCAGACGCGGTGCGACGCGCTCAATAATTCGAGAATCTCGCAGATATCGGTAGAAGCCGGAGGGGCCCAGCCGTAAGACTTGGGATGCGGCTCGGAATAGCTGTCTGCCTTTTCCTTTGCCTATGGACGTGGACGTGGCTGCGAGTGCCGCATTGACCGCAATAGAAGCGCGCGCGATTCGTGCGAGTGTATGGGAAGCACTAGCCAATTTGGGCAAATGTCGCTCCAGCACGATCTGCATCTGCTGCTCGAAGGCGGCCGCTTCCCGGCTTCCGGTTACGGTGAGAGATTCCGCATGTATTCGGAATCCTATCGTGATGGGGTCGTGATAGAGCACGGAACCCAAACTGGCAAGTTTGAGCCAAATATCCCAGTCGGCTGTATACCAAAGGCTCTCATCCAAGCCCCCGCATGCCAGCCACGCATCCTTGCGAAAAACGGGAGCCGGCGCTGCGACGAAGTTTTGCACGAGCAATCGCTCAGTCACGTAGGCCGAGGTGAGCTTGCCGCCTGAGCGAAGAGGGCATCGCCAGGCGCCCAACTTGCGTCCGCTCCTGTCGATGATGGCAGCAGGCGCGAGGTGCAGAGGAGCTTCAGGATCCGCATGGATCCAAGATCGGACCGCCGCAGCACGTCCGGGGAACCAAACATCGTCGACGCCCAACCAACAGAGATGACTGGCAGCAGCGACCTCCACGCCGAAGTTCGTCTTTGCCTGCCACGACATGAGATCGCGGCGATCAAATGCACGCAGTCGCAGCCTGTTTGAGTAAGTTTCCGCAATTTTGAGTGTGGCGCCAGTAGGACTGGCATCAATAACCAATACCTCGACGCCCTCGGCCCCTTCGGCCGCAATTGAACTCAATGCTGAGTCTATCCAACGCTCTCCGCAATACGACGGAATAATCACAGAGATCCAAGGCTTAGATACGAAATCGTCGATACCCATCCACTCGCCATTCATTGACTAACGTGCTTGCACTGTAGGCTCAATGGATACACTGCGCACGCGGTGTATCAGTTCAGGGAACTTTGCCGGTTTAGACGTGGGACTGGGTCACAGAGATTTAAGGGTCCAATGGATCCAAGCAATCAATCAACCGGTTAGCAGCTGCCAAATTTTGTCACACTGTGACAATCACGGTGCTTTCTGACGCCAGACCACGACGGAGATATGTTCAGTGTGGCCGATTTGGTCACGCCGTACCGTTTACATTTCAATGACTTAGTAATTGATCGAGCCGTTGGCACAGCATTTGCTTTCATCCTATTCACCGGCATCGGCCGTTGTTCAATGCAAAATTTTCGTTTCATTCTCAGGAGTCACTAAATGCTTAAGCAAATTCAAAAGGGTTTCACCCTGATCGAATTGATGATCGTGGTCGCGATCATCGGTATCTTGGCCGCGATCGCCATTCCTGCCTATCAGGACTACACGATTCGCTCGCAAGTCACCGAAGGTCTGAACCTCGCTAGCGCGCTTCAGACTGGTGTGGCAGAAGCCTACGCCAACACGGGCGTATGGCCCGTTACGCTCGTAGATGCGGGCGGCACCGCGGGATCCTTTCCTGGTGGCAAGTATGTCGGTTCGGTGGACATCGCCACCGGCACGATCACGATCACCTACGGCGTAGTTGGCGGTTACGGTGGTCAAGCCAACGCGAACATCAATACCATGAAGTTGGCCCTGCAGCCCTCGCTCAGCGTCAACAACGACGTCATCTGGAATTGCGGTAAGAAAGTCGCCATTGGCACCCAGCCTGCTGTCGCCGCGCCCGTTGCAGCTACTATCACCACCGTTCTGCCGAAGTACCTTCCGCAGAGCTGCCGCGTCTAGTGGCCTGATAACTGCTTAGAGGCAGTAGAAGCCCCTCTTCGGAGGGGCTTTTTTTGGGATTAACCCTGGCAACGCGCCAAAGAGGCGCCTCAGTTCGATATTGGGAACAAAGTCACGTAGCCCCTCATGCCCTTGTGCCACCATTGGCGGAGATTTGACAATTGCTCAGCCGGCTACAGGTAGTAGACTAGGGTTCTTAAGCTTTGGGGTTTCTTAAGTCCATGAATGACAACGCAATAGCGACAGCAGGGGGCACTGGCCGTGTGGCCCTAGGCGGCCTCGCCCAACGACTCGTCCAGGACGGGCTGTTGGACGAACCTGCCATGCAGGATGCTATTGCCAAGTCGAAAGAGAAACGGGTGAGTCTGGTCACCCACCTGGTGATGTCTAATTTGGCTTCGGCGCGCGATATCGCTATTTCCGCCTCAAACGAGTTCGGCGTCCCGTTGCTGGATCTTGATGCGGTAGCCCCGGACATGGATGCCGTTCGGGCCGTGAGCGAAAAGCTCATGCAGAAACACCGTGTTCTGCCTCTGATGAAACGCGGGAAGCGTCTATTCCTGGCGGTTGCCGACCCTACTAATTTGCACGCTTTGGACGAGATCCGCTTCCAAACCTCAATGAGCATCGAGTTCGTCGTCGTGGAAGACGACAAGCTGCAGATGGCAGTCGGCAAGGCTATCGATCAAGCCGAAGCGATCATGCCGAGCATGACCGACGACGACTTCGATCTAGAAAACCTGGAAGTCAGCGGCGGCGATGAGGACCCCAATGCAGAATCGCTTGGCCGCGACGACGTGGAAGACGCGCCTATTGTGCGATTCGTCAACAAGATCCTGTTGGACGCGATCAAGAAGGGCGCGTCAGATATTCACTTCGAACCCTACGAAAAAATGTTTCGTATTCGCACGCGGTTGGACGGAGTGTTGAAAGAGGTCGCTCTGCCGCCTGTGCAATTGGCGGTCAAAATCGTTGCTCGCCTCAAAGTGATGTCGAGGCTCGACATTGCCGAGCGCCGCGTCCCTCAAGATGGACGCATCAAAATGCGGCTGTCGAAGAATCGCGCCATCGATTTTCGCGTCAGTACATGTCCGACACTTTTCGGCGAGAAGGTGGTGACCCGTATTCTCGATCCCTCGAGCGCGATGCTCGGGATTGACGCACTTGGCTACGAGCCGGTACAACGCGAGCTCTATCTCAAAAACCTCGCCAAGCCGCAAGGAATGATATTGGTCACCGGACCTACCGGTAGCGGTAAGACAGTATCGCTCTACACCGGGCTCAATATCCTCAATAAAGAGGATTGCAATATCTCGACCGCCGAGGACCCGGCTGAAATCAATCTGCCGGGTATCAACCAGGTTAACGTCAATAACAAAGTCGGCCTGACGTTTGCATCTGCCTTACGTGCATTCCTACGCCAAGATCCGGACGTCATCATGGTCGGCGAAATCCGCGATTTGGAAACGGCCGAAATCGCCATCAAGGCCGCGCAGACGGGACACTTGGTGCTTTCAACGCTGCACACCAACGACGCTCCGCAGACGCTTACGCGGTTGGTCGACATGGGCGTAAAACCCTATGCCATCGCCACTTCGGTAAGCTTGATTATAGCGCAGCGTCTCGCTCGCAAGCTGTGCAGCAACTGCAAACAGCCCATAGATCTTCCGACCGAAGCTGCGAAAAAAGAAGGCTTCGAGGCGGCGGATATCGAAAACGGAATCAGGGTGTTTAGGGCTGTGGGTTGCAATCTATGCACGGATGGTTACAAGGGTCGAATGGGCATCTACCAGGTCATGCCCGTCACCGAGACCATTGGCCGCATCATCATGGAAGGTGGCGGTGCAATCAACATTAATGATCAAGCGACTAAAGACGGCGTTTGGAACCTTCGCCGCTCCGGTTTGGAGAAAGTGCGAAGCGGTCTTACAAGCTTGGA
>Ga0193726_1001986_pt1 | contig 14580 bp, 9 predicted proteins | sample H2c1metaG_FD_144928 | JGI IMG/M metagenome (GOLD analysis project Ga0193726, IMG submission 144928) | Soil microbial communities from a riparian zone of the East river system, Colorado, United States - H2c1 | ecosystem: Environmental > Terrestrial > Soil > Riparian zone | place: USA: East River... | reverse complement strand
GCAGCCGCCGCGCTTTGGCCCGCATTTCGCTGATCGACATGCCGGGCGTGTCGTCGATGAAAATCGGAGCGTGCGCGAGTTGCTCCATGGCGTTCACCACTTTGTCCATGTCCTCGCGCCACAGAGAACCGGTTCGCATTTTGTGCGAATCCACTTTGGCTCTGGAGCAGAGCAGACGCAAAAGCAATGCCTCGCGCGACATTTCCAGGGAGAACATGCCCACAACTTTTTGGTCTTCTATGGACGCGTTCTCCGCGATGTTCATGGCGAAGGCAGTTTTGCCCATCGATGGCCGCGCCGCAATGATGATCAGATCGGAGCGCTGAAAGCCGCTGGTCATTTCATCGAGATCGACATAGTGGGTTGCCAGTCCGGTGATGCGTTGGCCGCGCTGCAATAGAGCATCGACCGAGCCGAACGATTCCTTGACGATCTCCTGTACGCCCATGAAGCCGCGCCCAATGCGTTTTTCGGAGATCTGGAAAATGGCCGCTTCGGCATCGCTCAGAATCTCTTCCGCAGGATCGCTCTGCTCGGAGGCTCGCGAGATGGCAGTGTTGGCAGCGTGGATCAAGCCCCGCAACAACGCTTTGTCGCGGACAATCTTGATGTAATGCTCGATGCTCGGCCGGCGGGGAAGCCCGTCGGTCAGCGACGACATATAGGCCACGCCGCCAACCGTCTCCACTTCCTTGTAGCGGGCCAACTCCTCGGACAGGGTGATGATGTCGATCGAGCGTGATGATTCCGCCAGATCGATCATGCGGGTGTAAATGCGACGATGAGAGTCGAGGGAGAAATCGTCGGCTTTGAGGTGTTCAGCGGCCTGGTTGTAGGAAAGGTTGTCGATGAGAATCGCGCCCAGGATGGAGCGCTCGGCCTCGACGTTGGCCGGGAGAGTGTGCGCGAGACTGTAGTCGGTGGTTGCCAAGATTCCCTAGCCCTAATTCCCTCGGGGGAAACACACTTCCCCGGGGGATCGTGAAAACTAGCCTTTCTCCCTCCGGGGCTTTCTCGTACTCGCCTTTTCCCACGGGCTCGCCCGGGAACTGCAGGGTTGCGCCGCATGGCGGCTCAGCAGTTTCGGGGCGCAGGATAGAGGAGAACAAAAAGCGAATCAAAAGTCAAGAGACAATCCGCTTGAACGCTGCCGCAGGCGACCAAACGGCAGCCCGCAAAACAAATGCGGCCCGGGCCAGCCACCCAGGCCGCGTTGCTCGTGGACGTCTTGTGTGCCGTTTCGCCGCGAACGCGGCGAAGCGCTTGAGACCCGAATTCCCTGGGGAACGCCGGCCGTTCAACGCACTCTGCGACTCACCGCCCGTGAGGCACCTGAGTCGCACGAATCGCGGGAGCCGACCTTCCGCCAGCCTCACCGCAATCTCACGGCAGCGTCCAAGACACCTACGCATGCAGTGCTTGTACTTTGCGTCACTTCTTCGGCGACGGCAACCTCTAGTTCATCTTCGCTTGTGCAGAAACTGTGGAGGATCCGAATTACTTGTGGAAGTCGCTGGAAAAGGCCGATGAAATTCTAGCCAGTATTCCCAGCCACGCATTTCGCCGGATTCGCGGCGACTAAGAATCGGCATAGGGGAGAAAGTCACCTTTCCTGCCCTGCCACACCACCGGACATGCGGGTCCGCATCCGGCGGTTCGGCGGATTAAGCTAGGACCGCATGACCATGGTCGGGAGTCCAAGAGCTTCGAAGTAGGCATTGGGTAGCGCAATGCTCAGGGCCGGCGAGTTCGCGATTCGCCACGGCCCGTGAGCACTGCCGGCGGTTTGCGCCGCCAGGTCTTTGCCCACGCCCCGTTTGCGGAGTTCGCGAAATCGCGTTCGTCCCTGCCTCCATTGCTTCCACACCACCGACCGAAGTCGACGGCGTAGCCACGTTTCAAGGTTGTGCAATACCGAAGGCGTTTGGCAGTCGCCGAAGTACCCAAGCCAGCCGCGCAGGTAAGTCGTAATCGTCTTGACCATCTGCGGGAGGCTAATGCTACGGGTTCGACGTGTCCGTTCCCGAATCCGCTCCTTAAAGCGAGCGCTGGCCTTGGGCGCGATCCGCCGCCTAGGTTCCTGTCCGCCGGTGAAGCTGAATCCGAGAAACTTTCTTTGCCCCGGTCGAGCCACGGCGCTCTTCGCCTGATTCACCTTGAGCTTGAGTCGGTGCGTGATGAAGTGCGTGACGCTCTCCATCACTCGCTGTCCCGCTCGTTCGCTGCCCACGTAAATGTTGCAATCGTCGGCATAACGCACGAAGTGGTGACCGCGCCGCTCTAACTCCCGGTCCAGTTCGTCCAGCACCAGATTAGTGAGCCACGGTGAAAGCGGACCGCCCTCAGGCGTGCCCTCGTCCACCGGACTCACCAAACCATCCTCCATCACTCCGGCCTTCAAAAACGCTCGAATCAACTTGAGCATTCGCTTGTCGGCCACGCGCTCGGCGATCGCCGCTAACAGACGGTCGTGATTCACTCGATCAAAAAATTTCTCCAAGTCGAGATCCACCACCCAGCGGTACCCTTCGGCGATGTACTGCTGCGCCTCGTCTACCGCCTGCTGAGCCCTCCGCCCCGGTCGAAAACCGTGGCTGTGTTCGGAGAACGTCGGGTCCCAGCGCTTCTGCAGAACCTGTAACACCGCCTGCTGGACAAACCGGTCCAGCACGCAAGGAATGCCTAGCTGGCGCACTCCATTGCCATCCGGCTTTGGGATATCCACCCGCCTTACCGGCTGCGGTTGATAGGTTCCGTCTCGCAGCTGTTCCCCGATCTCTAGCTCATGTTGCTTCAGGTATTCCGGTAATTCGGCGACGGTCATCCCGTCCACCCCCGGACTCCCTTTATTCGCCTTGACTCGCTGTAATGCCTGCTTGCAGTTTTCCAGCTCGCAGACTTCTTCCATCCCTCGTTCGGTTCCAGCCAGGCTTTCGGTCCTCTGCTTCGCCATCAGCGTTTCGGTCCCTTGCGCGGTGGTCTTCGGAGCATCACTCCTACTTTCCACCGGAAAGGCCAGCACCCCTTGTTCGGGCTGGTTCTTCTGCCGCTGTCCGCTCATGAGTCGCACCGCTTACTTGCCCTTCCCTTTATTCCCCTTGCCGGGTACCGTGCGGGCCTTCGATCACCGTTCCCGGCTGGGCCTATCTGTTGCTCCGCCTTTCGGCATTGGAGTGCCTCACTAGCCTTGCCGACTGCATGACCTACTACGCCCTTTGCTGACTTCTGCGCCATGGTCAGGATGAATCGCTTCATCCTCAGTCACGATTCCGTGACCTGCCGCAGATCTCCCGAGGTAAGTTCGACCGCCTTCGACACCCAACCGCCGGATTTACCACCAGTGAGCTTGATGGATATGGGCTTCGCAGTCATATGCCCGCTCGCCCGCCACCCTAGGCCTCATATCCGGTTCTTGTTCATCGGCTCGCGTCTTTGCTCCACGCTTCTTTCAGGCCCCGCCTCGCGGCGACGCCCTTGCGCTTCACTAACCCTTCACCTCCATCAGGTTGGGTAGGGGACTTTCACCCCCGAGCTGTCGAACATGCTCGGCACACATAAAAAAGCCGCCCGAAAGGCGGCTTTTCTGGTTCACACCGTTCCACTTGGGGACCTTGCAATCCGAAACAAACTCCCAGTCGGGTTCGGTGCAAAATGGTAGGTGTAAAAAGGGTTATAGGCTTGAAACCTGAAAAATGACTGAAATCTGTTGGCGCCAATCAAAACAAAGCCGCGCCTTCCGAGTTCGTCGAATGGCCGCGGCTCCCTCGCGGTCACTCAGACAGTCGCCGATTTCAGCCTTGAGGGGCGGCTTGGCGACCGCGTTGCACTGGTCCTCGTTGCTGTTGCTCTGATTCTGGTTGCTCTGATCCTCGTAGCTCTGTCCAAGCTACCTGAACCATTTCGTGCTGCTGTCGCGCGAGCAATCATTCGCGATTGAGGTCACGACGTGAGGTATATGCCGGTCTTAACGAGACCGATGTCTACGCTACCTTCCCGATTCACCCCCGAGGCAACCCCTTGGCGCCGCGGGTTGAACCTTGGGCCCGGTCGGATTTGAACCAACAATCAAGCAAATGGCGTCCCCAGTAGACAGTTTGAGGCAAGAGTGGTCACGGATGCTACCAGAGTTGCTACCCAGTGGGGCTATCCCGGCGGTGAGCATAAGACCGATCCGTTAGCACATTGGACACCAAAGATGGATGCAGAAAACATTACGACCTCAAAGGCGGGAAAGGGCAATTCGGTTGCCGGTTGTGAACAGCCGATGATTTGCGTGTTCTCAGCTCCAGAAAGCTTCCCATCGCGGTGCCTCGGGATCTACTTCGATTTTGCCGAGCTCTTTTTTGTAAGGCGCTTTCGATATCTCCGCGAAGGACAGATCAGCAATGGTCTCTGGAATGGAGACGCTTGCAGGCAACGGCCCGTGGGTTCGTTCAAACTGTAGCCTCCATCTGCGTGCACCGGCAGGTTCAAATGCAAGGTTGATTCTGCCAAAGCGAGTTGGAGAATCACGTAAGACGTAGGGGGCTGAGCCCTTCAGCTCCGTGGCGGTAATGCCTTCGAGCAGTCTGAGCTTCTGACCGTCTTCGAGGGCCAGCATGTGCCTGAGGTAGCGGACGCACTCCGCACTGGCCCAGTTGTGCGGCATGTCGCCCCAATCCTGTCCCACGAGAGCACGCTGTAAAGGCTGTTCTTCACGCCAGCAATAGAGCGGTGAGGCATGGTTCAAGAAGCCGGTGAATGTACGATGGGCCCAATCCCCAAGTCCTGCCCACAGGTAAACATGGGCAGCGAAAGAGGCGTTGTAGGTCCACAGGCTGTCGTGCCATAGCCACCCAGTCTCGATCGGAACATCTTCTCGCGTGCAGGCCTGCAGCAATGCGATATGTCCGCGAACGATCGGATCGGCTTTCTCAAACACTAATCCTGGATAGATGGCGTGGGAAAGCGCCCATTGCGCGGTTTGCGGACGGGGCCGAGCCCACGGATCAGGATCATTCACTGAGGGATCGTCGCCTGCAATCATCGGTAGATATTCAAACCCCGCGGAATGACGCACCATCTGTTTCTTTGTCGTCTTTTGCAGCGCAGCATAAAGCTCTTTATAGAACTCGCCGGCCTTGTCGAGAGTGGGAATATCTTGTTGCCGCGCCGCGTCGGCGACGGCACGCAACCCGGCCAGGGTCCATACGGTATTGGTGAATTCCGAGCGAACGCCACCAATTCCGCCATCCGCAAATCCCGGCGCCAGCAATTCATAGCGGCCGTTTGTGCTTTTCCCGATCCTCGCCTGATCGCGAAGTCCGATGAGAAAATCAATGGCGCGACTGACGTTCGGCTCCAACTCGCGAAACAGCGACCAGTCCTGTTTCAGTTCGCATTGGCGCACCAGGGTAAACATCGCGATGGCGGTATCTTTCCAATGCTCGCCACCACCGGACGCAATCACCTGCCCGGAGTCCGCCTGTTTCGACCATTCCGATTGCAGACCCTGGTCCGCTTCTTTGTCGTAGCCCAGATAACGCGCCGCTTCCAGCAGGAAATTGCCATCCACGATCCAGAGTCCGCGATAGACCGTGGGGCCCACTTGAAAAACCAATCGCCCGTCCTTCACTTCCCGGGCCTGCTGGATATTTCGCGCGCACGCCGTCAGAAACTCGCCATGTCGATTCGGGTAACTCCATTCGGTCGTTCCCAATGGTTTCCACTTGTTCCAGAACCCCCGCGTCTCTGTTAAAAGCATCTCTGGATCTTGCAGATGTTCGCGCAACATTGCCGCGGTTTGCTTTTCCTGGGGAAGACGGAAAAAATACCGTGCTTCGCGCTCCGGCGCGGCGTTGCCATGCGGCAGGTACAGAGTGAATCCCAGTTCTTCCCACCAGACGCACTTCTCGGATGTCTCGCCAAGTTTGGCACCCACCAGGAGCGGAGATTTGCTTTCATGGAAGATCGCGGTTGCGACCGAACAGTCATAGTCCTCGAGTTCCAACTTCTCACGACTCCGGATGTGGACCTTCGGCCCAACAGCAACGGAGGCACCCTTGGACTTTATCGACATCAGCACATTGTCGACTCGGCCTTCGTCGCCATGCCGGCTCGCAAAGGCGATCAGTTCGAAGGTCGCGGCCGGGCGTTCCACTAAGGTGTGAACGATCGGCACACCCGGCGCCTCGATCCACTGGCGCACGACTTTGTCATCCTGAAAGCCAGCCAACGAAAACTCGACCACGGTCGCGAAGTCTTCCATCCCCACCAGCAATGCTCTGGCAAATCCATAGCGCAAGTCACCATTCTGGCCCACGATGGTTTTGTTGGGATCATCGGGAAAGCAAATGGTGGATTGCGAATGATGAGGCGCGTAACGAAAATCAACCGTGGTAGTCCTGGCGAGATCGTGGCTGAGTGAATGCGTATCGGGATTGGTGTGGGCAATGTCTACGGTGGCTTCCGGTGCCGCTAGAGCGGCTGTGGAACCGACCAAACCTGCCACAAATTCACGACGGTTTACCGGGCACATAATGTTCCTTGCGAAACCTCGGAGTTGCCCCAGCCTTCACTTGCGCCGAGCCGGGTTGTAGGAAGCTAGTTTCCAATAGTAGATCAAAATATGCTTTTCAATCTAGAACGAATATTTTAATGGTCGTATTTGAGGATTAATGATATAAAAAGCGGATTCAGGCAAAATACCGATCGATCAAATTTGGGGTCAACGGTTGACGTCGAAATGAAATGATATGATCCGCAGCGCTTTCGTTTTCTCCGAAACCGAACATGGATCCAATAAACGCGAACTTGGTTCGATATTCGAGCGCAAGGGAAGGAAAAACAGTGTCTGACGCCAAGCCACCATCGCCCGCGTTGACCGCCCCTACTCATCCCCTGCAAGTGGAAGTCTCGCAGGACAAACAACAGATCCGCTGCACGGCGATATTGACCATGCTTCAACAGACGGGCAAGGTTCTCGTAGAGGAGTTGAGCGATCAGCTTGGTGTCTCGCTAGTGACCGTCAGGCGGGACCTCGACCTTCTCGAGGAAAAAGGATTGCTCCGGCGCACCCATGGTGGGGCAGTCTCGATGGAGCCGTTATTCTACGAGCCTTTCCGCAAGGACCGTTCTTTTGTAGCCCAGGTCGAACGGGCCGCGGACGAAAAACGCCGTATCGGTCGAGCGGCGGCGGCTTTGATAAACGCGAATGAAACCATTGCGCTTACGCCAGGCACGACGACCACGGAAGTGATCCGGGGGTTGCCGATAAACCGTAACATCACCGTGGTAACCAACACGGTCAATGTTGCCATGGAGCTCTCCAAGCGCAGGGATGTCTACGTATTCGTTACTGGCGGACATCTGCACGGAGAATGGTTCTCGCTTGTCGGCTCGGCGGCGATCCGCGCTCTGGAAAACATGTTAATCAGCACCATGTTCGTTGGGGCCGATGGCATCGACGCGAGTTGGGGCGCCAGTTGCTTCAATGCAGACGAGGCGGAACTGAACTCGACGATGCTGAAGCAATCGCGACGTCGCATTGCGGTGGTTGACAGCGGAAAATTTGGAGTGGTCGCTAACTGGAGGATCTGCCAGGCAGCGGAACTGAATGTACTCATCACCGACACCGGCGCCACCGATGAGATGATCGCGCCCTTTCAAAAGCTGGGCGTTGAAGTAATCCGGGCTTGATTCCCCCTCTTGGGATGGGCTCCCACTACAGGTAAACGACGGTTGCCATTTTCCGCTTCGGCATTGTCCGGGGATCGGCCCGCTTTCAGGTTTGATCTTCCCCAATCAGCAATATGGCCGTTTCGCTGGTGTTCGAAAGTTTCATAGACGTAATGCAGCAATTTAATAGACCAATTATGTTCTTTTCGCTAGTATTCGTTCACGTAAAAGTGACAAGAGGACGACTCGCATGGAATTGAACGGTCATCTTATAAAAAGCACGATTGTCAGCGCACTCGGCGGTCTTCTATTTGGTTTTGATACTGCGGTTATTTCCGGCACCACTCACCAAGTCACCCAGGTTTACGCGCTCACGCCCTATCTTCTTGGGCTTACGGTTTCTAGCGCTCTGTGGGGAACAGTCATCGGTGCCATGACCGCCGGGTACCCCGGCCAGCGCATAGGACGGCGGGATAGTTTGCGGATTATGGCTCTGTTTTATGTGTTGTGCGCCCTGGGCTGTGCCTTCGCCTGGAGTTGGGGATCGCTGATCGCATTCCGCATCATCGGCGGATTGGGTATCGGTGGGTCCTCCGTGCTCGCCCCCATGTATATTGCGGAGCTCTCCCCCGCGAAATGGCGCGGACGTCTGGTGGGGTTTTTTCAGATCAACATTGTCGTTGGAATTCTACTGGCGTATCTCTCGAATTTCCTGATTGGCGGAATGAACCTGGGCGCGAGCGAATGGCGATGGCAATTGGGTGTCGCAGCCGTTCCGGCGTTGTTCTTCCTCGGCCTCCTGTTCTTTATTCCGCGCAGCCCGCGCTGGTTGGCGACGCAGAATCGCGGCAGTGAGGCCCTCCAGGTCCTGCGTCTTACGGGCAACAAAGATCCCGAGTTGGAGCTTTCACAAATCATGCATTCCATTCATTTGGAACGCACCTCAGCAGCCGAGCCGCTGCTGACCCGGAAGTATTTGTTGCCCATTTTTCTCGCGGTCACCGCGGGCGCATTCAATCAACTGACCGGCGTGAACGCCTGTCTCTACTATCTCAATGACATCTTCGCGGCGGCCGGTGCCAGCAAAGTATCGGCGGGCATGCAGTCGGTCGCGATCGGATTTACCAATCTGATAGCGACCATGATCGCGATGACCGTCATCGACCTGATCGGACGAAAAAAATTGCTGCTCACTGGTACCGCCGGCGTTTGTCTCTGCCTGTTGGGAATCGGTCAGATCTTTCGCACCGGCGCCCATCAAGATTTGCTGATCTGGCTGGTGGTCGGGTTTATTGCCTTTTTCGCGATCTCGCAGGGAGCGGTGGTCTGGGTCTACATCAGCGAGATATTTCCCACCCGGGTACGCGCCCAGGGACAGGCTCTGGCGACGACAGTCCTTTGGGTAGTGAATGCCATGATCTCTTTTGCTTTTCCAGTTCTGGCGAAACATTCCAGCGCGACACCGTTCTACTTCTTTGCGGCCATGATGCTCATCGACGTGGTTCTCATCGCCACAGTCTATCCGGAGACAAAAGGCGTGTCCCTGGAGGCGCTAGAGCAAAAGCTGGGCCTGGCAAATTGAGAGACCACACCAAGCTTCTCTCGAGTCGACAACCCGGAGAGGCCTCTGGTTTTTACTTGCCGACCGGAGTGATTCCGACGTTCAGTCCGGGCACGTTGGCCTCCAGGAATTTCCAGACTTTGTCGTAGGCTGCAAGCGTGTCCTTGTCGGTGAAGAAGCCATGCTTGCCGCCGGGAATTGTGATGAGTTGGTTCTTGACTCCTGCCTGGGCGAGGCTCTCATGCAGGCGCACTGCCTGCGGGTAAGGCACGACGTCATCGCTGTCTCCGTGGATGGTGATGATCGCCGGCAACCCCGGGCGAACATACGTGAGGGGAGAGACTTTTTTCGCGATGGCCGCGATGTTCTCCTGATTTCCCAGCCAGGAGATCGCATAATTCTTACGGTCTTTGCCGGCCAGCAGATCGTGAACGTCGCTGATGCCGTACCAATTTACGACTGCCGCAACTTTCAGGGGCACATCTCCCCACTCTGGATCCGCCGGACATTCATTGTCGAGGCCGCTCGAGGGATCGAACAGACCCACCATCAGTGAAAGATGTCCGCCTGCCGAATGACCGGTAACGATAATGCGATCGAGATCGATGTGGAATTGTTTAGCGTTGCGATACACCCAACGCAAAGCGCAAACACTGTCTTCCACGGCGGCCGGCGCCAACGATTGTCCCGACATCCGGTATTCGACATTTACCACATTCCACCGGCGAGCAAAATACGGCAGCAACTGCGGGAAGGCTCCGACGCGGTCGCCGAAAAACCAGCCACCGCCGTGAATATAAATGACGGTAGGCAACGGCTTCTGATTGTCCTTCGGTTCCCAGACATCGAGTTTCAGCGCAATGTTGTTCTGAAAACCATACATCTGGTCGAGATGAACGATGTAATGACTGCCGACCGTCGCAGTCCAGTCGTTCGCCGATTCAGCCTGCGCAAGCGAAAACGTCGAACCGGTCAGAGGAAAAAGGATACCAATCAAAAGCGCGCGCATCCAGACAGGCTGTACCTTCATGGGAAATCGCCTTTCTTGAAAATCGCAGATGTTCGGTCGCGGATGGCGGGAACCGTGCATCAGAAAATTAATTTTGTGGGCATGGTCCTGGGAACGCGATGAATGCCCTTTTAAGGCTCGAATTTGGGCCACAAGGCCTCCGCCAGTTTGGGTTCAGAGACCCAGGGAATGGCGTCGGGATTTTGCGCGAATTGCTCGTAGATGGGCAGTTTCGAATCCAGCCCAAGCTCTGAATAGGCACGCGGGTTTCGCAGCGAAAGCGTGGTCACACGATAGTGCGGATTCGATTCCCAGTGAATCTGGCCGTTTCCGTCAAGAACCGGGAACCAGGCGAGACCATGATGAGCGCGAATTTGCTCGTACACGAATCCGTATTGGCGATCACACCACGCGCCGAAAACCATCCGGCGTTGCGGGTCCCCATTGATCACGCAATGCGCCCACCCCGGCGGAACGACGATCTGGTCTCCCGGACAGGCTGAGACTGCGATACACCGTCCCGGCAGGTCCGTCGCGAACTCTTGCGCGTACACGATTGCCCGTCCTTCCCAAATCTCGAATAATTCAGGAGTCGACCATCCGCAGTGGGGTGCGATCGCATGGATGTGGCCCTGGCTTCGAACCGGCTCTTCTCCCAGACTCCCGGCGGAATATGCGACGACGCCGAACAGAAGCATGCGCCGGACCAGCTCCGCGCGATGTTCTTCTCGTCCAACGTCCATCACGATCGCATAGACGGGATCCGGACCATCGCATTCCGGGTTTCGCAAACTGCCGCGAATATCATCGAGTCTACGGAATTCAGGTTCCGGTCCGAAAACTCCGCTGTCATAGGTGAAGGTCAGCCGGTCGCGATCGGCGCGAACTCCGAGTCGCGGATCAAACCCGGGGAGGGCCGCCGGCGTTGCAGAAATCGCCACGTTAGAACTCTCCCTCCGCGATGACGGTAGGTTTTCCATGGTCTTCCACAACTCTGAGTCCGATACCGCGGGTGGCAATGGTGGCGTAGTCGTGGCCGGCATCGCTAGGCCAGCAAGCTACAAAGCGAAGTGGACTGTCGCCGGTATTGACCACGCGGTGCGCGACTTTGCCGGCAATATAATGCAGGGAGCCGGGCTTCATTTCTTCATGGCGAGTCCGGCCGCTCTGATCGCGCAACAGCAGCATGCCGGTGCCGGCGACGGCGCCGTAGAATTCAGCGCGATCCAGAATGGCATGCTGGTGGCCGTGGGTCATGAAATATTCATTGCCGACCCGTCCCGGAGAGATCTCGGTTGCGCCCCAGAAAAGACCCCCTTCGGTGCCCGGCTCTACCGGCTCCCACCAGCAAACGCGATACACCACGGTTTCGTGGTCCATGCCCTGCCAGGAGGCTTCATCCCGGAAAATTCCCTGGAGCTGGCCCAGTTTCCTGATCGATGAACGATTCGCAGGTGAATCGAAACTGCCGTCGGCCCAGTTCACGATGGCGAAGGGAGAAACCATGTCGGGTAAGCCTATCCGAAGAAAGTTGTTCCGTGCAAGCCTAAAAGAATTTTTTTATGGTCTTATTGGCTCAAAACGAATACTATTAGCTGCGATTAGGACATTTTAGTGGTATTTCCCGCATTCGAACTCAGACGCTTGGGCGGTCCAGATTGCTCCCGTTTGTTTGCGGGAAATCCTTTCCGTCTTGCTGCCACCCGGCCAGAGGCCGCGTTTGCTTTGAGGATGAAATCGATGCAAGCAATTGTCAAATCTTCGCTGAAATCCGCGGCTTTCTTTTTTTTCTTGCTTTGCGCCGCTTCCGGATTGGCACAATCGGCGACAAACTCCAACTGCGAACCATCCTTTCCGTTCGCCCAGGGATGGCTTGGCGCAGATGCAGCCTATTCCATACCGTTCGCGGACGGACGGGACCTGTGGATTTTCGGCGACACACTTTACGGCGACGAACGCAGAGTGTCAGGAGACGAGCCGACGATGGTCCGCAATACGGTTGGTATATCAACGTGTAAAGACGGACATTGGAAACTCGACTACACCATCCGCCACGACGCCAAGGGAAAACCACTCGACTTCTTTCAATCGCAACATAAGGGCACCTGGTATTGGCCGCTGGATGGCGTGGTTCATGAGGACGGTCTGTGGGTAACGCTGTTATGTGTGCGAAACTCGCCGAAGACGACTTCGGCGGCCCTGGGTTTTGAAATATGTGGGACCGATCTTGCGCACGTGACCGGCCTGCGCGGGGATCCGCAGGATTGGAAGGTGTCGTATTTGCCGCTGGTGGCGGATGCCGTACATGCGAACCCATCCGCATCCACCGTGATCGAAGGCGACTACTTGTACATCTTCACCTTGGATGAGGATGGAAAACGCCCCGAGGTTTTGACCAGAATTCCGCTGCCAGGGCTCAACGATCCATCGAGAAATCTTCAATATCTGGATGTCGCTGGACAGTGGCAATCTGGCCTGGAGCCTGGCAAAGCAAAGGCGGTCATGGAACATGGCGCCTCCGAAATGACGGTGCGTTATCATCCGGAGTTGAAGAGTTGGATTGCGCTGCTTGTCGATCCCAACATCTTTTCCTCCCAGGTCTTGCTGCGCACCTCGCCAAGACTTACGGGCCCGTGGACAGACGGAGAAGTGATTTACAAAATCCCCGAAATGCAAAAGGATGCACCCGGATACGATGCTGACACATTCTGTTATGCCGGCAAAGAACATCCAGAATTCGAAGGCAGGGGCGACCTCGTCTTCACCTATGTTTGCAACACTTTGAAGCCGCAGAAATTGGTGAAGGAATTGAACATCTACTTTCCCAAAGTTGTTCGCATGAAAATGCCGATCACCGGAAAAGGACAAGAGTAGATCTTTCGTCACACCCGGTCCGAGGCATAAGGCCAATCCGACAATTTCGAGCAAGAGACTTGCGAAAAATGCGCCCTCAGATCCCGCTGGAACGCTTTGAAGTTTTCGCCGAGGGGCTCGACCATCCTGAAGGCCTGCCCTTCGACCCAGGCACCGGCGAAGTTTCGAATATCGAGCAGATGGTCGGCTTCGCCACAGGTGTCGTCAAGAAATGCGGCCGCAAAACTCTAAAATACAAGAATGGCGTGTTGCCGCCCGACCAGGAAATCGAGACTTTCATCGCCCTCCGCCAGGCGTTCTCGAAGCACCGCATCCGGCTCGATCCTAACGCCGCGTGGACAGTGACTACGGCTGTCCACGTCGCCCGTCGACTGCATGACTACGATATGGAGTATCTGGAAGATCCGGTCTGGGGCATGCGCGCGATGCAGCGGGTGAATGCAAAAGCGCCGTGGGTCACGCTGGCCTCCAACATGTCAGTGTTTGCTTTTGAGGATCTCGCTTCCGCCATCACCGCGGATGTGCTCGATGTGGTTCTCCTCGACCCTCACTGCTACGGCGGCATGCAGCGCGCCCAGCTCGCAGGACAGATTTGCGATGCCCTGGGCATGGATGCCGGCATGCACAGCGGCGCGGAATTCGGAATCTCCCAGGGCGCCATGTTGCATCTGGCCGCGAGCCTCTCGAACATGGTACTGACTCCGGACTCCCATTATCACCACTTAACGGACGACGTCATCGCAGGGGGCAAGCTGCAATCCAAGGATGGAGCGATGGCTGTTCCTATCGGCCCCGGACTTGGGGTTTCGTTGGATTACGACAAACTGGCCCGATACCACGAACTGGCCGAGCGACGGGAGATGGGATCCTGGACCGATGATCCCAAATACCCGGGAAGAATCGTCACCCAGCCGACATGGTAAGCCTAGCGAAGCTCGCGACGGGACTTCGCTGGCCAGCGCTGGCTGGCCTGCTGGCGACTGCGCTGCTATGTCCACCCCGCGGTCTGGCTGCGGATCGTCTGGTTTGGACGATCGGCAGCTTTGATTACTCCTCCGGTGAATTCCGCAGCCAGGACATTAACTATGCCGATCCCAAGCGGGATCCGGTTTTCGTTATCGGCCAAAGCCACGACCAGGATTGGTACCGCTTTCAGCCAGGGCCAGCCAATGGCACGACCGGCGGGCGCCGGCACCCCTTCACCATAAAGTTCTCCCTGAACCCCGCCCCTCGCGGCGTTTACTATCTTCGCATCGCGATGTTGTACGAGATGCCCCGTCTTTCCTTCCTGCAACTCGAAGTAAACGGCCATTCCGGATTTTTCTATTTTCATCCCCGGCTCGACTTCCACGCCGGAGACTGGGAAGGCACGTTTGTGCCGCAAACCTCGGTGGACGAAAAATCGATCGCCATCCCCGCGGCTTGGCTTCGGCAAGGGGAAAACGAGTTCGTCCTCACTGCCCTAGACGATCCCGCGACT
>Ga0193726_1001985_pt1 | contig 14586 bp, 11 predicted proteins | sample H2c1metaG_FD_144928 | JGI IMG/M metagenome (GOLD analysis project Ga0193726, IMG submission 144928) | Soil microbial communities from a riparian zone of the East river system, Colorado, United States - H2c1 | ecosystem: Environmental > Terrestrial > Soil > Riparian zone | place: USA: East River... | reverse complement strand
ACGAACAGCGGCGCGATGAAGCCGGTGGCGGAAGCTTCCGCGATCGGGAGAAACCGCAATCCGGAGATGAAGAACAGCGAAGAGGACAGCAGCGCGACGCCGCGCATGACTTGCAGGCCGGGTCGTTCGGACTGCAAGGCGAACAGCCGCGTTCCCGGCAGCATCGCCGGGGCCATGATCAAGGCAAACACCAGAAACCGGATCCAGGCGATCTCGATCGACGGCAGCGTCGCCGACAGATATTTCGCGGTGACGTCCGAGCACCCGAGAAAGATCGTCGACGCCAGAATAAGCGCGATGCCGCGAAACGGCCGGTCGGCGCGCGCGGGCGCGGAGCGCGCGGCTAGCTTCTTGTTCGGCAATGGCAATGAGGCGCTGTCCAGCCTGGCGGCTGTTGCGGAGGGCGGGGTCACGGTGAAACTCAGGCGTAAAATACAAATCGAATCGGGTGAGGCGCCAAAAAACGATAATTCGCGTGTGTGGACAAGGCCGGAAAACAGGATGCGGATATGCACGTTTGCGTGCGGCGGCGCGTCACAGTTCCCGCCTTCATTCCGGGATGCGTGCGCGAGCGCGCAGACCCAGAATCCAGAGATTAGAGTGCGTTGCTGGATTCCGGGTTCGCGCTACGCGCGACCCGGAATGACGTCACAGCATCGGCAGACCGCGCGGCTTCGGTCCGCGCGGAAACGCCCGGTCGAGCGCCGCCATCTCGGCTTCGCTCAACGCAAGCTCGCCCGCCGCGGCATTGTCGGCGGCGTGCTCAGGCGTCGCGGCTTTTGGAATCGCGAATACCGACGGCCGCCGCGTGAGAAAACTCAGCGCGACCTGGCGCGGCGTGGCTCGATGCGCATCTGCGATTTCCTGCAACACCGCCCCCGGCTTCGTGCGCGGAGACGGAAAATCGTTGTGGCCGAACGGCGAATAGGCGACCACGGCGACGCCATGCGCCTCGCACCACGGGATCACCGCGTGCTCGATCGCGCGCTCCTGCAGATGGTAGAGTACCTGATTGCAGGCGATCTTGCCCTCGCCTGCGACATCGAGCAGTTCGTCGAGGTCATCGGTATCGAAATTACTGACGCCCCAGGAACGGATTTTTCCGGCGCTCACCAACTCGTCAAACGCGGCGACGGTTTCCGCGAGCGGATATGAGCCTCGCCAATGCAGCAGATAGCAATCGAGTCGGTCGGTCTTCAATCGCTTCAATGAGCGGTCACAGGCGGTGATGGCGCCGCGCCGCGACGCATTGCTTGGCAAGGCTTTCGAGACCAGAAAGACTTCGTCACGCCTTCCGGCAATCGCATCGGCGACCACCAGTTCGGCATCGCCATACATTTCGGCGGTGTCGATGTGTGTCATGCCGAGATCGATACCCCGGCGCAGCGCGGCAATGGCGGTGGCGCGGTCACCGCTGTCGATATACCAGGTGCCCTGCCCGATCACGGACGCCTGCGGGCCGCTGGAGCCGAATGGATGATGCTTCAAAATCGCCTCGCCGCAAGAATACCCCAAGCCAGCACGGTACACCGCCCGCCCCGTCATTGCGAGCCAACGGGTCGGCGCAAAGCGCCGCCCGATGACAGGCTCCGCGAAGCAATCCAGAGACGAAGAACTGGATTGCTTCGTCGCTACGCTCCTCGCAATGACGAATCCAGCACACTGATATCCGCAACCAACACGGTGCCGCTTGCCGACTCCGTGATGTAAAGCCGGTCGCGATTTTTCCCGCCGATGGCGACATTGGTGCAGCTCGGTCCCGCGCAGGATTTGATGCGCGCGATCAACTCGCCATTCGGCGCGAACACAAACACATATCCCAGCGACGCATGCGCTACAAACAGCCGGCCCTTGTTGTCCATGGTCAGGCCATCAGGGCCGCTGGTGCCAAAGGTGGAACAGAACCGGCCGACCTTGGAGACGTTACCGTCCTTCATCAGCGGCATCCGCCACACCGCGTTGTCGCGGGTCATCGCCACGAACAGCACGGTTTCTGATGGATCGAGCACCAGCCCGTTCGGGCTGACGCCGGTATCGATCAGGCAACCGAGTTTTCCTTCCCGAGACAGCCGATACACCCGGCCGGTCGGATCGTGCAGGCCGGTCTGGCCCTGGTCGGTGAAATAGATGTCGCCGTTCGATGCCATGTGCAGATCGTTGCAGCCCTTGAAGGACTCCGAATTGCGCGTTGTCAACACCGGCAGCATCCGCCCTGCTCCCGCGTCGAGCTGCATGATGCCGTGCATGTAGTCGGCGACGAGAATGCGTCCGTCCGGAGCAATCTTGAGACCATTCGGCCAGCCGTCATATTCAACGACCAGCGTCCACGCACCATCGGGCGCGATCCGGAAAATGCGCCCGAACGGGATATCGACGACATACAGATTGCCGCCGGCGTCGAACGACGGACCTTCGATGAAGCAATCGGTCGGAAGTCCCGGCCGGTTGGCGTCGCCCCAGGTCGATCGTACGCCCTTGCGGCGAAACCGATCCGGCATCGCCGAAAACACGTTTGTCTCAATCAGCAGCGGCGGACGGTCGAGATACATCATCGCGGGTTCACCTGTGGCGGGCGAGCGCACCATAAATGAGCACATCCGCGTCGTCGATGACGCAGCATGCCGTTCTTGTCCCGACCGCGCGGCATGCTATGAATCCAGCAAGCTAGCCGTCCGGCCTTCGCCGGAACGCGCCCGCCACAACATCACCGCCATAAAAGGCGGATTGCAGGGAGGATCAACCCATGGCCCATTCAGGCCCGACCCGGCGCTCGGTATTGGCCGGAACGCTTGCGACCGGCGCACTCGGACTTACCGGATTTCCCGCTCGCGCCGAGGTGCAGTGGAAGAAATATGCCGGCACCAAGCTGGAGGTGATCCTCGCCAAAGGGCCGCGCGGCGATAACCTGCAAAAGAACATCAAGGAGTTCACCGACCTCACCGGCATCCAGGTCGAGTCGGAACAAATCCCCGAGCAGCAGCAGCGCCAGAAGGCCGTGATCGAACTTGCCTCCGGCAAGCCGAGCTTCGACGTGATCCATGTCAGCTACCACGTGCAGAAGCGGCAGTTCGAGAAAGGCGGCTGGCTCGCCGACCTGTCGGGCTTCATGAAGGACCCGAACCTCACCGCGCCGGATCTGGTTGAAAGCGACTTCTCGGCCGCCGGTCTTCAGTACGCGAAAAACGACAAAGGCCAGATGCACTCGCTGCCGTGGTCGGTCGACTACTTCATCCTCTATTACAACAAGGAGATGTTCGCCAAGAAGGGCGTCGCGGTGCCGAAAACCTTCGACGAGATGGTCGATGCCGCCGAAAAACTCACCGATCCGAAGGAAGGCACCTTCGGCTTTGTCGGACGTGGCTTGCGCAACGCCAACATGACGCTGTGGACCAACTTCTTTTTGAACTACGGCGGCGAATTCCTCGACGCCAAAGGCAATATCCTCACCGACGGCCCCGAGGCGGTCGAGGCCACCAAGATGTATCAGCGCCTGCTGACCAAGGTCGCACCTCCCGGCGTCTCCGGCTTCAACTGGATGGAGTCGATGGCCTCGTTCACGCAGGGCCGCTCCGCGATGTGGATCGACGGCGTCGGCTGGGCGCCCCCGCTGGAAGATCCGGCGGCCTCGCGCATCGTTGGCAAGGTCGGCTACACGCTGGTGCCGGCCGGACCGAAGGGGCACTACTCGGCGACCTATGGCGACGGCCTCGGCATCGCGCAGGCGAGCAAGAACAAGGAAGCCGCGTATCTGCTGTGCCAGTGGGCGGTGTCGAAAGCGCAGGGCGCGCGCCTGTTGCAAGCCGGCGGCGGCGTACCGTTCCGCAACTCGATCCTCAACGACGAAGAAGTGCGCAAAGGGGTAAAACTGCCGCAGGAATGGCTGCAGTCGGTGATCGATTCCGCCAAGATCAGCAAGCTCGGCCTGCCGGTCATCATTCCTGTCGCCGAATTCCGCGATCTTGTCGGCGCCGGCGTCACCGCGACGCTGTCGGGCGCCGATCCGGCGGCGGAGCTGAAAAAGGCGCACGAGCAGTTCCGGCCGATCCTGGAGCGCAGCGAGAAAGCGTGAGCGCCGACGCGCGCAGACATCAACAACATCGTCATGCCCGGGCTTGACCCGGGCATCCATCTGCAAAAATTCTTAAGACGATGGATTGCCGGGTCAAGCCCGGCAATGACGGGTTTGATGGTCATGCCTAGCCACGAAAAACCAGCAGCGCCGGAGCAGGAGTTACGGCCGCCGTCCTACTGGCCATTCGTGGTGCCGGCGCTGATCGTGGTGCTCGCGGTCATCGTGTTTCCGTGGGTGTTCACGATCTGGATGAGCCTGCGCGAGTGGAAGGTGGGATCGCCGACCGCCTTCGTAGGCCTCGCCAACTATCTGCGGCTGCCGAATGATCCCCGCTTTGTCGAGGCGGTCGGACACACCATCGTCTACACCGCGCTGTCGGTGCTGCTGCCGCTCGTGCTCGGCACCTTCGCCGCTGTCGTGTTTCATCAAAAATTCGCAGGCCGCGGTTTTCTGCGCGGCGTGTTCATCATGCCGATGATGGCGACGCCGGTCGCGATCGCGCTGGTCTGGACCATGATGTTTCATCCGCAGCTTGGCGTGCTGAACTACCTTTTGTCGCTGGTCGGACTGCCGGCGCAGCTATGGGTGTTTCATCCCGCGACCGTGATCCCCTCGCTGGTGCTGGTCGAGACCTGGCAATGGACGCCGCTGGTGATGCTGATCGTACTCGGCGGGCTGGCAGCAATCCCGATCGAACCCTATGAGAGCGCGCAGATCGATGGCGCTGGGGTCTGGCAGATGTTCCGCTACATCACGCTGCCGCTGATTACGCCGTTCCTGTTCATCGCCGCGATGATCCGCATGATCGACGCGGTCAAAAGCTTCGACATCATCTTCGCGATCACGCAAGGCGGTCCGGGCTCGGCCTCCGAGACCATCAATCTCTATCTCTACAGCGTCGCCTTCATCTATTACGACCTCGGCTATGGTTCGGCGATCGCGGTCGTGTTCTTCGTCCTCATTGTCGCGCTCGCGGGCGCGCTGCTGCATCTGCGCCGGCGCACGCTGTGGACCGAGATCGGCGGCGGCGCATGAGTCCCAAACAAATCCTCGGCAAGATCGGACTCTGGTTTGCGGTGTTCGTCATCGTGTCGCCGGCCGTGTTGTTCTTCTTCTGGATGGCCTCGCTTTCAGTGAAATTCGAGGTCGATAACGCCGCCTACCCGCCGGTCTTCATTCCCGACCGCTTCGCCTGGAAGAACTATATCGACGTGCTCGCGTCCAACCGCTTCCTGACCTATTTCATCAACAGCCTGATCGTCACCGGGACGGCGACCTTGTTTGCAATGCTGGTCGGCGTGCCCGCGGGCTACGGCATCGCCCGGATGGCGGCGCATAAATCCGCGATCGTGATCCTGATTGCGCGCATCACGCCGGGGCTGTCGTATCTGATTCCGCTGTTCCTGCTGTTCCAGTGGCTCGGATTGCTCGGCACGCTGTGGCCGCAGATCATCATTCACCTGGTGGTGACGGTGCCGATCGTGATCTGGATCATGATCGGCTATTTCGAGACCACGCCGATGGAGCTTGAGGAAGCGGCATTGATCGACGGCGCCACGCGCTGGCAGGTATTCCGCCACGTAGCACTGCCGATCGCGCGGCCCGGCATGGCGGTCGCGTTCATCCTGGCGGTGATTTTTTCCTGGAATAATTTCGTGTTCGGCATCGTGCTGGCCGGGCGCGAGACGCGCACGCTGCCGGTCGCCGTCTACAACATGATCTCATTCGATCAGTTGAGCTGGGGACCGCTCGCCGCAGCGGCGCTGATCGTGACGCTGCCGGTGCTGCTGCTGACGGTATTCGCGCAGCGCCAGATCGTGGCGGGGCTGACGGCGGGAGCGGTGAAGGGCGGGTAGTTTACCTCGTCGTCATTGCGAGGAGCACTTGCGACGAAGCAATCCAGTCCTTGCTGCCATTAAGAGCTGATTGCTTCGCTCCGCTCGCAATGACGGCGTGTTAATTCGCTACCGCCAATTGGCGCGGCTGCTCGTTGGAAGCTTCCTGCGCGACCAGCCGCTTCAATTCCGGAATGCACGAGCCGCAATTGGTGCCCGCTTTCAACTGCGCGCCGATCTCAGCGGTCGAGCCCGCGCCCGCGGCAATCGCGTCGCAGATCGTGGTGCGGCCGACGCCGAAGCAGGCGCAGACGATCGGCCCGGCATCGGCCAGCCCGTCGATCGATTTGCCCGACAGCAGCATCCGGCGCTGGTCATCATCAAGCGCATCCGCGGCGAACAGGTCCTTGACCACGCCCCAGTCGCCAGCGTCCCTCGCGGGGCCGAGGAACAGGCAGGTTCCGATGCGGTCGTTGCTGAACGAAGCCGCGCGAAAAATACCGCCGCTGAAATCCTTGTATTCGGCGAGATCGCTCCCCACGACGGATCGCAACCAGGATTGCCATCGTGTCAAGTCGGCATTGCCGGCCAGCAGATAACCAAAGCCGCCGGTGACGGCGACGCGCGCCCACCAGACCTGCGGAGGTAGCTGAAGCTGTTTGCGCGACAATGCGAAGCCGCGAAACACATATTCATATGGCGCGATCGAGGCCGGCGTCGCCTTGTTCTCAGGCTGGCCGGAGAACGGATCGGTGAACGGCGCCACCAGCGCGCCCACGCGCGCGGCTGAGGCGTTGTCATCGCTCCAGTGGATCGGCGCGAACAGCATGCCGCGCTGCTGCCGCTCGCTGACCGCGACCTTCAGCGTGCATTGGCCGTAATCGGTGGTCACACGCGCGAAATCGCCGTCGGCGAGGCCCGCACGCGCCGCGTCGTCGGGATGCACCTCGACGAACGGCTCCGGCAAGTGCTGGCTTAAGCGCGGGCTGATGCCGGTGCGGGTCATGGTGTGCCACTGGTCGCGGATGCGGCCGGTGTTGAGCCGCAGCGGCCGCCCCGCGGTGGTCTCGGTGCGCAGCGCCGGAATTTCGGGTGCTACGAAGCGCGCCTTGCGGTCGTTGGTGTAGAAGCCGCCTGCGGCAAAGAAACGCCGCTGCGGTTCGATCTCTCCCCACCGCATCGGCCACTGGATCGGATCCATCGCATCGAACGCGTCGTCGGCAACGTGCGCCAGCCCGCCGAGATCGAAGTCGCGGCTGCCGCCATTCTCGAATGCGGACAGCGCGGCATGCTCGCGAAACACATCCGCCGCCGAGTCGAACGCAAACGCAGCGCCGAAGCCGAGCCGCTTTGCGACTTCGCTCAACATCCACCAGTCCGGCTTGGCCTCGCCGGGCGGCTCCAGGAACGCGCGCTGCCGCGACACCCGCCGCTCCGAATTGGTGACTGTACCTGACTTCTCACCCCACGCCTGCGCCGGCAGCAGCACATGCGCACCTGCGTTCACCGTGTCGTTGGAACGCACGTTTTCGGAGATCACGAAAAGGTCGAGCTTCTTCAGCGCCGCGCGCGCGGCATCGGCGTCGGGCAGCGACACCGCCGGATTGGTGCCGATCACCCACAGCGCCTTGATCTCGCCGCGGCCGATCGCCTCGAACATCTGGACGGCTTTCAGTCCCTCATGCGTCGCGATCCGCGGCGCTTTCCAGAACCGGCGCACACGATCGATATCCGCAGGCGTAAAACCCATATGCGCGGCAAGCTGGTTGGCGAGGCCACCGACTTCGCGCCCGCCCATCGCATTGGGCTGCCCGGTCAATGAGAATGGCGCCGCGCCTAGCTTGCCAATCCGCCCGGTGGCGAGATGGCAGTTGATAATGGCGTTGACCTTGTCGGTACCCTGCGCCGACTGGTTCACCCCTTGCGAATACAGCGTGACCACGCGTGGTGTGGTTCTGAACATCGCGAAGAACGCCGCAACGTCGGACTCGGTAAGGCCCGTCGCAAGCGCAGTGGCTCCAGCGCTGCCGGCGATGCTTTTTGCGCGCGCAAGCGCTTCGTCGAAGCCTTGGGTATGTTGCTCTATATAATCGCGATCGAGCGCGCCATTGTCGGCGAGATGCGCCAGCAGCCCCGAAAACAGCGCGGTATCGGTACCGGGCTTCAACCCGAGAAACAGGTCGGCATCGCCGGCAGTATCGGTGCGGCGTGGATCGATCACCACGACGCGCGCGCCGCGCTTCTGCTTGTTGGCGAGCATGCGCTGGAACAGCACTGGATGGCACCACGCCGCGTTGGAGCCGACCAGCACCAGGAGATCGGCTTCGTCGAGATCCTCGTAACAGCCCGGCACGGTATCGGCGCCGAAGGCGCGGCGATGCCCCGCCACCGACGACGCCATGCACAGCCGCGAATTGGTATCGACATTGCCGCTGCCGATGAAGCCCTTCATCAGCTTGTTGGCGACGTAGTAATCCTCGGTCAGCAGCTGTCCCGACAGATAGAACGCTACCGCGCCGGGACCGTCGCGCGCGATGATGTGCTTAAAGCGATGCGCGACGTGGTCGAGCGCGTCGCTCCAGGCCACCCGCTCCATGTTGCCCTTGCTGCAGCGGATCATCGGATAGAGCAGCCGCTCCTCTACGCCGAGCGTCTCGCCGAGCGCGGAGCCTTTCGAACAAAGCCGGCCGAAATTCGCGGGGTGTTCGGGATCGCCCGATATCGCCGCACCACCGTTGCGATCGGGCGTCGCCAGCACGCCACAGCCGACGCCGCAATATGGACAGGTCGTGCGGGTGGCGCGTAGCGCGGGATCGACCATGGTCATGTGGTTAACCCGATCACGTCACGCCGCCTCCGGCCGAATCGCGAGCGAGCGGCCGAACATCATGTCGCTGCGAATTTTCGCAATCGGCGCGCGCGTGCGGATCAATTCGAGATACCACAGCGCATCCTGGGTTTCGCCGACCAGCACCGCGCCGGTGAGCCGGCCATCCGCGATCACCAGCTTCTTGTAGGCGCCGCGGCTGGAATCGTTGAGCACGATGGTTTCGGCGCCATCGGTCGCGATGAAATCGCCGGCGGAAAACACCGCGACGCCGGAAACTTTCAGATTGGTGGCGACCACGCTGCCGCTGTAAGTCGCGTCGCCTCCCGCAAGATGCCGCGCCAACGCGCGCGCCTGCTCATAGGCGGGCTCCACCAGCCCGTAGCAAATGCCGCGATGCTCGGCGCATTCGCCGAGCGCGAAAATATCCGCAGCACCCGTCCGCAGATGATTATCGACGACGATGCCGCGATTGACGGATATGCCGGCGTCCTTTGCCAGCGCGACATTGGGGCGAATGCCGGCGGCGAAAATCACCGCATCGGCGTCGATGCTGCGACCGTCGGTCAGTTCGATGCCGTCGACCTGCGTCTCGCCACGAAGGCGCGCGGTATTGGCGTTGAGCAAAACCTTGATGCCCTTGCGCTCGACCAGCGTTTTCAGCAAGTCCGCCGCGGGCGCATCGAGCTGGCGCTCCATCAGCCGGTCCATCAGATGGATCAGCGTCACCGGCGCGCCGGCCTTGGCGAGGCCGTAAGCCGCTTCGAGCCCGAGCAATCCGCCGCCGACCACGACGACACGCTTTTTCTGCGCGGCCAGTGTCAGCAGCAGGTCGACATCGCGGCTGTCGCGAAACGTATGCACGCCGGCGAGGTCGGCGCCCGGCACGTTGAGCCGCAGCGGCGCCGAGCCGGTGGCGAGCACCAGTCTGGAAAACGTCAGGCTTTCTTCACCCGCGATTTTGAGTTCGCGGCGGCCGACGTCGATCTCGGTGGCGGTGCAACCATATTTCAGCGTGACGCCGCGGTCGCGCCACCACGATGCGGGCTTAAGCTCGATGTCGTGCGACGCGGTCTCGCCTGATAGCACCGACGACAGCAGCACGCGATTGTAGGCCAGCCGCGGCTCGTCGCCGATTACGGCAATGGCATAACGTCCGAGCGACGTCTTCGCCAGTTCATCGACCAGACGCGCCGCCGCCATTCCGTTGCCAACGATTACCAGCGGCTCACTCACGAAACACCTCTACTCGGCCGCTTGAGCGCTGCCGTAGCCTTCGCTGATCATGTATCCCGACAACGTTCCGTAAGCCGCGGTCCAGGCTTCGGCGACCTCGGGCGTCCACGCGTCGCCGAGCCCTTTTTCCAGCGTCCACAGCAAGGCCGCGCCGACCACGGGATAGTGCGCCGGCTTGGCGCCGTAGCTGACATGCCGTTTCGCCAGCGCGCTCGCCGCAGGCAGGATGGATTCGAGATTGCTCAGGCCGTTGACGACCACGGCCAGCGTCGCCATCAGTTTTTTTCGCTGCTCCGTCATATCTGTTGGAAACATTGCCTTCACGGAGGGGGCGATTTCGAACAGGCGGTCGTAGAACAATACGGCGGCGATTTCAGAAATCGGCGCCACCTTGGCGAAGCTTTCCTGTACGAGTTTGACTTGATCGGGTGTCATGCGCGCCTCCGTTTTTGTTCTCGTCATGCGCGGGCTTGACCCGCGCATCCATCTTGAAAAGACTCGTCGTTTTCGATGGATTGCCGGGTCAAGCCCGGCAATGACGCCGTTTAGTTACGCCGCCTCCACAAAACGATGCCGCTCGTAGAGGAATTCCAGTACGCGCTGCCGACATTTCAGGTAGGCGGCGTTGGTCGACAGCTCGAGCCGCTTGCGCGGGCGCGCCAATGGCACATCGAGCACTTCGCCGATCCGGGCGCTCGGACCATTGGTCATCATTACGATGCGGTCCGACAACAACACGGCTTCGTCGACATCGTGCGTGATCATCAGAATCGTGTTGCCGAGCTTCTGATGCAGCGCCATTACCGAATCCTGCAGATGCGCGCGGGTCAGCGCGTCCAGCGCGCCGAACGGCTCGTCGAGCAGTAAAACTTTCGGCTCCATCGCCAGTGCGCGGGCAATGCCGACGCGCTGCTTCATGCCGCCGGAGATTTCCGCCGGGCGTTTGTCCTTGGCATGCGCCATCTGCACCAGATTGAGATTGTGCATCACCCAGGCGTCGCGCTCGGCGCGGCTCTTGCTCTTCGCGAATACCTTGTCGACGCCGAGCCGCACGTTTTCATAAACGGTCAGCCACGGCAGCAGGCTGTGGTTCTGGAACACCACCGCGCGATCCGGACCCGGCGAATTGACCTCGCGGTTTTCCAGCAGCACGCAGCCCATGGTGGCGTCGGTAAGGCCGGCGACGATGTTGAGCAGCGTGGACTTGCCGCAGCCGGAATGCCCGATGATCGAGACGTATTCGCCTTTCTCGATCGTCAGATACACGTCTTTAAGCACTTCGGTTGACGCATTGCCGCGGGTAAAAACCTTGTCGATGTGATCGAGCTTTAGATACGGCTGCATGACGTGTTCCTTCAATTCAGCGCGGTGCCGCGGGTCACGATCTTGGCGAGGCCCGCGATCACGCGGTCCAGCACGAAGCCGATGATGCCGACGTAGAACAGCGCGAGGATGATTTCGCTGATGTGCGATGAATTCCAGGCGTCCCAGATGAAGAAGCCGATGCCGACGCCGCCGATCAGCATTTCAGCGGCGACGATGGCGAGCCAGGACAGGCCGATACCGATGCGCAGCCCCGTGAAGATGTAGGGCGCTGCGGCCGGGATCATGATCTTCCAGAAGAACTCCAGCGGATTGAGCTGCACCACGGCTGCGACGTTGCGATAATCCTGCGGAATGTTGCGGATGCCGACCGCGGTGTTGATGATGATCGGCCAGATCGAGGTGATGAAGATGACGAAGATCGCCGATGGCTGGCCGTCGCGGAACGCGGCGAGCGACAGCGGCAGCCAGGCCAGCGGCGGAATCGTCCGCAACACCTGGAAGATCGGATCGAGCCCGCGCATCGCCCAAACGGATTGGCCGACCAATGTGCCGAGCGCAATACCTGCGATTGCAGAGAGCGAATAGCCCAGTGCGACGCGCTGCAGGCTGGCGGAGAGATGCCAGAACAGGCCCTTGTCGATGCCGCCGCGATCGAAGAACGGATCGAAGATCAGTTCTTTTGTTTCCTTGAACACCCGCGACGGCGGCGGCAGGGTCGAACCGGCGCGGCGGCACGCCAACTCCCAGAACAGCATCAAGAACGCGAGCACGATCAGCGGCGGCACCACGCGCACCGCGGTCTCGCGCGCCATCTTGACGTACTTCTCCGCGACAGGAAGCCGCTTCGGCATCAGTTTGACGACCGCAGCGGGCATGGTCGTAGCGATCGCCGCGGCTTCGATCTTCTTTGCGGGCATATTCATCGATCAGACCTCGACGCGCTTGATCGACAGCGACTTCAGATACGCGGCCGGATTTTCCGGATCGAACACCTTGCCGTCGAAGAAGGTCTCCTTGCCGCGCGAGGTCGATGCCGGGATATCGGCAGCCGCGACGCCGAGATCCTTCGCCGCGTCTTTCCAGAGGTCTTCGCGGTTGACCTTGGCGATCAGCGCCTTGGCGTCGTAGCCCGCCTCGTATTTGCCCCAGCGGATGTCCTCGGTGATGAACCAGAGGTCGTGGCTCGGATAAGGATACGATGCGTGGTCGGCCCAGAACCGCATGATATGAGGTGAGTTCTCGACCACACGGCCGGTGCCGTAGTCGAACTTGCCCTTGACGCGGTCGGTCACGTCTTCGACCGGGCAGTTGATCCACTGCCGTTTGGCGCAGATCGCCGCGACTTCTTCGCGGTTATCGGGCTTCTCGCACCACTGCTGCGCTTCCATCACCGCCATCAGCAGCGCTTTCGCGGCCTTGGGATATTTGTCGACATAGGCGGCGCGCATGCCGAAGGATTTTTCCGGATGCTTGTTCCAGAGTTCGCCCGTGGTGATCGCGGTGTAGCCGATCTCCTGGTGAATCAACTGCAAATTCCATGGCTCGCAGACGCAGAAGCAATCCATGGTGCCGACCTTCATGTTGGCGACCATCTGCGGCGGCGGCACCACGATGGTTTCGATGTCCTTGTCGGGATCGATGCCGCCGGCGGCGAGCCAGTAGCGGATCCACAGGTCATGCGTGCCGCCCGGGAACGTCATCGCTGCCTTGATCGACTTGCCGCTGGCCTTCTTCTTGTCGAGCGCGACCTTGAACGGCGCCGTATCGACGCCGACTTTGACATCGCTGTATTCCTTGGCGACCGAGATGCACTGGCCGTTCAGATTGAGCCGCGCCAAAATGTACATTGGCGTCGGCTGGTTGTTCTGCGTCACCTTCCCCGATGAAATCAGGTACGGCATCGGCGTCAGGATATGCGCGCCGTCGATGCCGTTGCCTTCCGAGCCGAGCACGAGGTTGTCGCGCGTGGTGCCCCATGAGGCCTGCTTCTGCACCTCGACATCGGGCATACCGTATTTGGCAAAAATGCCCTTCTCCTTGGCGACGAACAAAGGCGACGCATCCGTCAGCGCGATGAAGCCGAGTTTTGCGGCTTTCACTTCCGGGCCCGCACCTTCGGCGAACGCGCCGGCGGGGAAATTCAGTTTTGCTGCGGCCAATAATGCCGCGGTCCCCGCGCCTGCTTTCAAAATCTGGCGGCGGCTGAGGCTGCGCGGCGTCCGGGTGCTGGTCTTGACCATGTGTTCTGTCGTCCTTTGCGTCTGAATCGCCGTCCGTCTGATGTCACCGGCGATCATGTTGCGAGGCATAGAGGCGCGTTCTGGGGAGGCCCCAGTCTGGCGGTGTCACAATTCGGATGATTGGTTTCGAGGGACGGCTTCAATGGCGTCGGCACAAACTATTCAAGCTTCGTGCCAAGCGAGTGCAGTGCGAAAAGGCTATTATTTATAATGAATTAAGCGAAAAGCGCCGAGCGCCGCAGGACTGTCCGGCGCATCCAAAATTTGCGATTCGCTCAATCCTTGTGCGCCGCACAAGAAATAAGCAGAGCTCTCACCCCGTCATTGCGAGGAGCTCTTGCGACGAAGCAATCCAGCAGCGCATGGGACTCTGGATTGCTTCGCGGAGCCTGTCATCGCGCGCGCATTCGCGCGACCCGTTGGCTCGCAATGACGGATGGTGTGGCGCGTACGACGCCTCACGCGTCTTCCTTCTCGGCCGCCATCATCGGCTTCGGCGCATTCCCCGCGCCCGGCTTCATCCGGAAATCGTAGGTCATCAGATGCCAGGGGCCGCCGGCCGGCTTGCCGTCGGGCATCACCGGATCGGTGCGTTTTTCGATCTTGGAAATCAGGTCGTCCTTGACCCCGAACACCACGTCGGAATCCAGATACTTGTCGCCCTCGATAAAGACATGCGTGATCAGCGGCTCATGGCCGGGCGCATCGACGAGAAAATGCACATGCGCCGGCCGCATCGGATGCCGCCGTGTCTGCAGAATCATTTCGCCGACCGGGCCGTCGGTCGGGATCGGATAGCTGCACGGCAGAATGGTGCGGAAGAAAAACCGTCCGTCTGCGTCGGTGACGAACCGCGCCCGCGATGACGGCCCGGTCGTTTCATAGGATGGCCGCTGTGAATCATAGTAGCCGTCGTCATCGGCATGCCAGACATCGACCGGCACGTTGGCCAGCGGCTTGCCCGCAAGGTCGGTGACGCGGCTTTTCACGAACATCCGCTCGCCATCGAGATCGGACGAAATATCCGCGCCGTGCGGCATCGTTTTGTGC
>Ga0193726_1001984_pt1 | contig 14588 bp, 12 predicted proteins | sample H2c1metaG_FD_144928 | JGI IMG/M metagenome (GOLD analysis project Ga0193726, IMG submission 144928) | Soil microbial communities from a riparian zone of the East river system, Colorado, United States - H2c1 | ecosystem: Environmental > Terrestrial > Soil > Riparian zone | place: USA: East River... | reverse complement strand
GCATCATGCTCACCAACCCCTCCACGCTCGGCGTCTTCGAACGCAAGATCGTGCAGATTGCACGCATCGTTCACGATGCCGGCGGCCTTCTTTACTATGACGGGGCAAACTTGAACGCCATTCTCGGCAAGGTGCGGCCCGGGGATATGGGCTTCGACGTCATTCACATGAATCTGCACAAGACTTTTTCGACCCCGCACGGCGGCGGCGGGCCCGGCTCCGGCGCGGTGGGCGTGAGCGCCCGCCTGAAGCCATTTTTACCGCTCCCCATCGTCGGTAAGAATGGCGCGCGCTTCTCCTGGCTGACGGAACGCGAGCTGCCGCAATCCATCGGCCGCCTGTCCGGCTTCATGGGCAACGCCGGCGTGAATTTGCGCGCCTATATTTATATGCGGCTGCTGGGCCGCGAGGGCATGGTGCGAGTCGCGGAGTTCGCCGCGCTCAATGCCAATTATTTGATGAAGCGCCTGCAGGCCTTGGGCTTCGAAGCGGCTTATCCTGAGCGTCGCGCCAGTCACGAATTCATCATCACCCTGAAGCAGGAGAACAAGGCGTACCACGTGTCGGCCATGGATGTCGCGAAGCGGTTGCTGGACTATGGCTTTCACGCCCCCACCACCTATTTCCCCTTGTTGGTACCCGAGTGCTTGCTGATCGAGCCCACGGAGACAGAGGCCAAGGAGGACCTGGACCGGTTTTGTGACGCGATGGCCTCCATCCGCGAGGAAATGCGTCATGATCCTGAGAAACTCACCTCCGCGCCGCATACAATGCCGGTCCGTCGGTTGGACGACGTGCGCGCTGCTAAGCAGCTCGATTTGATGTGGAAAGGATTGCCTGCTTCATAGGAACGTCCGGCTGCCAAGCTTGTCCGATCCTTCGGCATAATCGTCATTTAACCCCAGGATCGGCATGTCCCGCATTTCGTTGCTCTTGTCCTTGTTTGCATTGTCCGTCACCCCCGTACTCAGCGCGGCGCCGCCCGCCACTCCCGCCCGCACCCCTGCACCCGCCCTCGGCATTCCGAGCACTCCGGCGAATTGGGCGCAGACTTTGGAGAGAATCGCGACCGGTGTGGTCACCATTCAAATCGACAGCACGCGCGCCTTCGACACGGAATGGAACACCACCGCGCAGGCCACCGGCTTTGTCATCGACGCCAAGCGCGGACTCATCTTGACGAACCGCCATGTCGTGACCTCGGGGCCGGTTACCGCACAAGCCATTTTCTTGAACCGAGAAGAGGTGCAGCTATTCCCCATTTACCGCGATCCGATCCACGACTTCGGCATCTACCACTACGATCCTGCGAAACTGCACTTCATCCAACCTGCTGAGCTGCCGCTGTATCCGCAAGGTGCGGTGATCGGCCGCGAAATTCGCGTTGTCGGCAACGATGCGGGCGAGCAGCTGTCGATTCTGGCAGGCACGCTGGCGCGCTTGGACCGCGAGGCGCCGGAATACGGCTACGGCAAGTACAACGACTTCAATACCTTCTATTTTCAGGCGGCTTCGAGCACCTCGGGCGGTTCGTCCGGTTCGCCGGTGATTGATATCGACGGCCGTGTGGTGGCGCTCAATGCGGGCGGCGCCACGGGCGCAGCCTCGAGTTTCTACTTGCCGCTGACCGCGGTGGTACGGGCGCTGAAATATATCGATGCCGGCAAGACTGTGCCGCGCGGCACGCTGGAAACCGTATTCAAGTACACGCCCTACGATGAACTGAAGCGTCTCGGCCTCAATTCGGAAACGGAAGCGAGCATGCGCAAAGCGTATCCAAAGCTGACCGGCATGCTGGTGGTTGATGATGTGCAGCCCGGATCCGGTGCCGACGGGATTCTGGCGCCCGGCGATATTCTGGTGGCCGTCGATGGCAAGCCGATACCTGAGTTTTTCTCGCTCGAGGAAGTGCTCGATAATCATGTCGGCCAGCGCGTCAAAGTCGAGGTGCAGCGCGGCAGCCAATCGCTGCAGCACGAGTTCGACGTTCAGTCCTTGAGCGCGATCACGCCCGATGAATTCATCGAATTTGGCGAAGCGGTGGTACATGCACTGTCCTATCAGCAGGCGCGTCATTTCAACGTGCCCATCCAGGGCGTGTATATCGCCAATCCGGGCTATGTCTTTGGCGCTGCCGGCATTCCTCGCGCCGCCTTGATCAGCTCCTTCAACGGCAAGCCGGTCGCAAACCTCAAAGACTTTGCCGCGGCGCTGGCGGAGCTCGGGGATGGCGCCAGAGTGCCGGTTCGCTATGTCACCATTGAGGATCCACGCGCGGTCCAGCTCAAGGTCATTCGTATGGACAGACGCTGGTTTCCGGCGCGGGAGTGCAAGCGGGACGACATCCTGGGAACCTGGCCCTGCATCGGCATCAGTTCCGGACCCGCCCCGCCCACGCCCAAAGCCGCCGCCACACAGTTTGCCAAGACCGGCGATGTACGTATCGATCGGTTGGCGCCGTCATTGGTGATGGTGAATTTCGACATGCCTTATTCAACCTCCGGTGTCACGGAAAAGAATTATCACGGGACCGGCGTCATCGTCGACGCGCAGCGCGGTTTGGTGGTGATCGATCGCAATACCGTGCCGGTGGCGATGGGCGATGTGCGCATCACCTTTGCCGGCACGGTCGAAGTGCCGGGCAAAGTCGTGTTCATTCACCCTCTGCACAATCTCGCCCTCGTCTCCTACGACCCGAAGTCGATCGGCAACACGCCGGTTCGCGCCGCGACGTTGGTCACGCGGCCTTTAGGCGCGGGTGACGATGTTTGGGTGGTCGGCCAGCGCGCCGACTCCAAAATCCTCTCGCAAAAAACCCAGATCTCAAGCGTCGATGTGGTGTCCTTTCCCTTGTCGCGCACGCTGCGCTTTCGCGACAGCAACCTCGAAGCGGTCAGTCTGATCAATCCGCCCGGCGACTACGATGGCGTCCTGACCGATGAAAAAGGCGATGTGCTCGCGCTTTGGTCCAGTTTCGCATTCGAATCGCAGCGCGAATTGGAACAGATCAATCGCGGCATACCCGCCGACCTGGTCAGCGAGATGATCGGTGTGGTTGCTGACGGACGGCCCCTGTTTTCCTTCGAAGCGGAATTCGACGTGCAGTCCTTGGCCGGCGCGCGTGAGTTGGGATTGCCGGACGAGTGGGTGCGGCGCCTTGCCGAGCACAACCCGCAGCGCCGCCAGGTACTCGGCGTCAATCGCCTGGTCGCCGGTTCTCCCGCCGCGGCGTTGCTGGAGCCCGGCGATTTGCTGCTCGCGATCGATGGCAAAGTTGTGAATCGCTTCCGCGAGGTTGAACGCGCGGTGCAGAGTCCGACGGTGTCCGTGACGGTGTGGCGCAATGGAGCTGAGAAAACCCTGGATATGAAGACCGTGGCGTTGAACGGCCGCGACATCGATCGGGTGCTCATTTGGGCGGGCGCCACCCTGCAGGCGCCGCATCGTGCCATGGCGGCGCAACGCGGAATTGCTCCCTATGGTGTATTTGTGTCGTTTTTCTTTTACGGCTCACCGGCCACGCACTATGGTCTGTATGCCGGCAGGCGCATCACGGAGGTCAACGGTCAACCCACACCGGACCTCGATGCCTTCATCAGCGCAGTGAGCGGCAAACCCGATCGCGCGTCATTGCGCTTGAAGACCATCAGTTGGAACGGCCAGACGGATGTCATCACATTGAAGCTCGACAAACACTACTGGCCTGCCTACGAACTCAACCGGCAGGAGGACGGCACTTGGACGCGCACCGCGCTCGATCCGCCGGAAGTTACGGCGGCGGTGAGGCCTTGACCGGCAGATCTTTCACCAACGATTCGAGCGCCAGCAACCAGTGCCGGTAGTAGGTATCGCCGCGATCTGCATCTCCCGCCGCTTGCGCTTGGGTGATCTGATGCGACAACGCCGCGGCCCATTGGGGCCACGTGAACACACCCCGCTGATGAAGCGCGAGCACCATGGCAAAGGCTCGGGCCTCCCAGGGCTCGTTAAAAACCGGACTGCCTGCATCCCGCGGCATTCCCTGCAATCCCTGCAATTCCGGCAGTCCCTGCGGCGTCTCGGGCATCATGCCGGCTCGAGGTAGGGTTCGAAGGCATCCACGGAAATCGTGGATTGCTGCTTCAAGATTTGCCCGCCCCACAGTTCCTTTTCGTCGAAGGCCACGGTGTACAGCCACTGCGGGGATTCCCCCAAACCTTGGGCGTTGGTGTCAGGAAATACGTGCGCCCCATGGACTCGTTCCACAACGCCTGCTTTACCGCGAGCATAGGCGGGCAGACGCGTGTGATGCGAAGGCGTAGCGGCGATCGTGCGCACCCTCGCCCCAAGCGCAAAGCGCGCAGGGCCCGTCGGAGTTCGCGAGAAGGAGCTGCCCTTGCTGATTGCCGCGGCGACAAGTTCGGCACGCAATACCTGTTTCGGCGGCGGAGGGGCATCGCTGAGCACGCCTCTTTCAAGCACCAATTTTTCAAGCGCCGCCAGCCAGATCTCGTAGTAGGTGAGATCGCGGTAATTAGGCAGGGTTTCGCGCGTCGCGCGATTCAAGTCGATATTCGATAGTCCCGTCGGGCCCATCGCCACGACCAGCGCCATGACCCGCGGCTCCCAGGGAGCATGGAAAAATTCGCCTTCAGGTTCCATCACGATGGCGTCCCGCACATCCTGTCCGCCGAGATCGGCGTTGGAGTGATAGCTCATTCGGCTGCGCCCGGCAAACCGGTGCCGATCATGGAATCACGCGAGACGAGATCCGCCAGCTGCTGCTCGCTCAGGCCCTCGGAGCCCGCCGGTCGCTGCGGCAATACCAGATAGCGGACTTCCGCGGTGGAGTCCCAAATGCGGATTTGCGTCGATTCAGGCAACTCCACGCCGAATTCTCTAAGAACGCCGCGTGGATCTTTGACTGCGCGCGCGCGATAGGGTGCACTTTTGTACCAGGTCGGCGGAAGCCCCAGCACCGCCCAGGGGTAGCAGCTGCACAGCGTGCACACCACCAAGTTGTGCACTTGCGGCGTGTTCTCGACGGCCACCATGTGTTCGCCCTGGCGGCCGCTCATTCCTAATGACGCGATGGCGGCGGTGGCGTCGGCGAGCAGCCAGCGGCGAAATTCAGCATCGCACCACGCCCGCGCCACGACGCGCGCACCATTGCGGGGCCCGATTTTTGTCTGATACGCATCGATCAGCACATCGAGAGCCGCAGGATCGATGTAGCCCTTTTCAGTGAGCAGTGTCTCTAACGCGCGAACCCGCAGCTCGATGGGACTGAGCGTGCGCTGCGGGTGCTCAGAGTGGGGTTCGTGGGGGTGGTGTTCGTGTTCACTCATTGATGGTCTAGTATAAGGGGCCTAAGGAGGGCCAGTCTCATGAATCACGCCGGTACGAAACCGAACGCTTGGTTGGCGGTGGTCCTCTTGGCTCTGGGCCTCAGCGCGGCTCACCCTTGCACCGCGCGCGCCCCGGAATTGCGGCTTTACGCGCTCGATTGCGGACACGCAATCTTCAAGGACATGGGTGGATTCTCGGACACCGGCGAATACGACGGCAAGACCGGCGAGATCGCGGTGCCGTGTTTTCTGATCCGCCACCCCAAGGGTGATTTGTTGTGGGACGCAGGCTTAGGCGATCACTACAACTATCCGAAAGAGGGGAGCGACGCCGCACCGGGCGTGCATGTCACCGTGCCGGTGACGCTGATCGCCCAGTTGCAATCGCTCAATTTGACGCCCAAGAACATCAATTTCATCGCTTTCTCGCACTTGCATTGGGATCACACCGGCAATGCCAACGTATTCACCGACTCGGTATGGATCATGAACAAGATGGAGCTGGCGGCGGCCCTGACGCTTCCGCCGCCGGGTGGGGTACTGCCTGAAACGTGGAGCGCGTACAAGACCGCCAAGACTGAAACGATCGAGGGCGACTATGATGTTTTCGGCGACGGCAGGGTCATGATCTTGAGAGCTCCGGGACACACCCCAGGGTCTCAGGTTTTGAAGCTGAAATTGCAGAAGAGCGGCACCGTCATTCTGTCGGGCGATTTATACCATCTGCGGGCCAATCGGCTGTTGAAGCGCGTGCCGGTCTATAACGTGGATCGCGCCGACACGCTCGCCTCGATGAACCGCATTGAAACCATCATCAAGAACACGCATGCGCGGCTGATCGTGCAGCACGATCCACGGGATTTCCAGGCGCTGCCAAAACCGCCGGCCTACCTCGATTGATCGGCATGATTAGTCATGCCGCACGTTGTGACCTGCCGGAAATTCTAGCGATTTACAACGAGGTTATCCGCAACTCCACCGCCGTTTATACGGAGGTTGAGCTGACTCCGGAGCGCGGCGAAACGTGGTATGAAGCGAAAATTGCGAGCGGCTTCCCCCTGCTGGTCGCGCGGGATGCATCGGGAGTCACGGGTTTCGGCAGCTTCGGCGAGTTTCGCGCATGGCCATGCTATCGGTATAGCGTGGAGCACAGTGTTCACGTTCGCGTGGATTGCCGCGGGTTGGGGATAGGCCGTCATCTGGTCACCGAGCTGATGAGTCGAGCTTCCGCCATGCAGAAGCACGTCATGATCGCCGGCATCGACGCCGACAACGCCGCGTCGATCAAGCTGCATCGGAGCCTCGGATTCACCAATGTGGGGCATTTCCATGAAGTGGGATTCAAGTTCGGCCGTTGGCTCGACTTGGTGTTCCTAGAATGTCGCCTTCCTGCTACAAATCAGTTAACAACTGTAAAACAGTCGCCCTAAACCCTAAGCGGCCCTTGCTCGTATCGCAGTCTTGATATCATGAGGGTGTGGTACGAGCTACACAGACAGACATCGAAACGGCGGTCGAAGCATTGCGCGCCGGAGAATTGGTCGTGTTTCCGACCGAGACCGTCTATGGGGTCGGCGCGAATGCGGCCAATCCCCCGGCGGTGCGCAAGATTTTCGAGGTCAAGGGGCGCCCGCCGGATCATCCGGTCATCGTTCATTTGGACGATCCGCGCTACTTGCATCGATGGGTTTCCAATATGCCGCCGGTCGCGCAAGCACTGGCGGATCGATTTTGGCCGGGACCCTTGACGCTGATCCTGCCCAAGGCGGAAAACGTCAATGAAATCGTCACGGGCGGCCAGGACAGCATCGGCATTCGCGTGCCCTCGCACCCCATCGCGCAGCAGCTGCTGAATGCCTTTGGCGGCGGTATTGCGGCGCCATCCGCCAATCGATATGGACGATTGAGTCCCACCAAGCCTGAGCATGTGCGCGACGAACTCGGCGATGCGGTCAAGGTGATCCTGGACGGTGGCGATTCGCCCATCGGGCTCGAGTCCACCATCGTGTCCTGCCTCGATAATCAGGCGCGGCTGCTGCGTCCGGGATTTATCACTCGATCGCAGCTCGAGCAGGTGGTCGGGCCCATGGCGGTCGGTGGAACGGCTCCGCGGGTTCCGGGTGATCGGGCTTTGCACTATGCGCCATCGACACCGCTGGAAATCGTGCCCTCGGACGACCTCGAGGTTCGAGCCGGCGAAATCGTGGCGCGGGACGAAAAAGTGGCTGTGCTCGCGATGCGGCCGCCGCTTCAAACTCAGCGTCATATGACCTGGATCAATGCCGGGAAGAAGCCGGACACATACGCTCACAATCTGTACAACCATTTGCGCACCTTGGATCGCGTCGGCTGCGTCAAGATTTTCGTGCAAAGCCTGCCTCAGGATGAGCGGTGGGCGGCCATTCTCGATCGCCTGCAGCGCGCCAGCGGTATGGGCGGCGATGATTCCTTGGAGCTGAGCGTCAGCTAGCGCATGGAGCTCGATCCCAAGCAAGACCCTTTCTCACGAGAGGCGATTCAACATTTGGTGGCTCGTTACGGGTCTCCGCTGTTTGTGATCGATGCGGAACGTGTCCGTCAACAATACCGCCGCCTCGCCGCGGCGCTTCCGGGCGTTGATCTGCACTACGCCTTGAAGCCGCTGCCGCACTCATCGCTCATTACCACGCTGAATTCAGAGGGCGCTTTTTTCGATCTGGCGACCAACGGTGAGGTCGAATTGGTGCGGCGCTTGAGGGTGCCGCCGGAACGCTGCATTCACACCCATCCGATCAAGCGCGACAGCGACATCCGCACCGCCTTGAGTTTTGGCGTGACCCGTTTCGTCATCGACAACCCCGATGAACTGCGCAAGTTCACCAAGTTTCGCAGCCGCGTATCGCTGCTGATCCGCGTGTCCTTCCGCAGCCCCGACGCGCAGGTGGACCTGTCGCGTAAGTTCGGCTGCGATCCGGAAGCGGTTGCGGATCTGTTCCGTCTCGCCGCGGACCTGCAAATCAAAATCGACGGATTGTCGTTTCACACCGGCTCGCAAAATGCCGACTCAGGAATGATCGTCATGGCCATCAACGTCTGTCGCGAGCTGCTGCAAAGTGCCGCGGAGGCCGGACATTCCCCGCACATGCTCGACATCGGCGGCGGATTTCCGGTGGAATACCTAAAACCCGCCCTGCCCATCGAGGAGTTTTGCGCGCCGATCAAAGCGGCGCTCAACAAGCTGCCGCCCGCGGTGCGCGTGATTGCCGAACCCGGGCGCTATATCGCGGCCCCGGCGGCGATCGCGGTGGCCTCCGTGATGGGCCGCGCGCTGCGCGACGGCCGCTGGTGGTACTACTTGGATGACGGCCTGTACGGCAGCTACAGTGGTCAGATGTACGACCACACGGTGTTTCCGGTCGAGGCGCTGCTGCCCGGGACGCAGACCTTCCCGTCGGTGCTGGCCGGGCCCACCTGCGACAGCATCGATGTCATCCGGGAGAAATTGGAGTTGCCGAAGCTCGACATGGGTGACCTCGTCATCGGCCGCGTGATGGGCGCCTACACCTGGGCCTCGGCGTCGGAATTTAATTTCTTCCCGCGCGCCACCGTGCTGGCGCTCGATCACGGCCGGCTGCTGGACGGAGGCCGGGGATGATTTCGCGCCGCCGCATGCTCATGGCCACAGGAGCCCTCGCGGGCACCGCGGCGTTCTGGGCGCGCGACTCCATCGGCGCTCCCGACCTTGCGCCGCGGCGTATTGCGCTGCTCAATCTGCATACCGGCGAGCGGCTGGAAATCGAGTACTCTCGCGATGACGCGTACGTGGCTGACGCACTCGCTGCGATCGATGTTCTGTTGCGGGATTTTCGCAGCGGCGAGAAACACGCCATGGATCCGAAGCTGTTGGACTACCTGGTCGACGCCGCGGCTCAGGTCGGCGCGCCGCCTGCCTACAGCGTCATCTCAGGCTATCGATCGCCCGAAACCAACGAGCGCCTGCACGAGCGCAGCAGCGGCGTCTCGCAGCACAGTCTGCACATGCAGGGACGCGCCATCGATGTGCGCATGACCGGCGTGAGTTGCGCGGATCTGGCGGCGCACGCCGAGGATTTAAAGCGGGGCGGGGTGGGGTACTACCGCGCGTCGAATTTCGTGCACTTGGACACGGGTGCGTTTCGCACCTGGCGCGGCTGAGAGCGCCTTTATATGAAACACCCGCCGGGCAAGCTGCGACACTTGTTGCCGGCGGCGTTGCTGATGACGGTCGGCGCCTGCTCCCAATCGTCGGCCCCGACAGCGGCATCGAGTGCAGGTGCGCCGGCAGTACCCGCCGAGCGAGGGGCGGTTCTGTATATGCAAAACTGCGTGTCTTGCCACCGCGAAAAAGGCGAGGGGGTGCCGAACGTGTATCCAAGTCTTGCCGGCTCCGCGGCGGTGATGGGCGATCCCACCGAGCTCGCACAGTGGGTATTGAGCCAGAAACGGCCCGCGACGATACCGGCGGGCCGTTACCCCACCCAGATGTTTTTGTTCGGCTGGATGAAGGATGATGACGCGGCCGCATTGCTCACGTACATTCGTTCCAATTTTGGGAACTCAGCGCCGCCGGTCGATGCCGCAACGATCACCAAGGCGCGATAAGTAATGGCCATGACCACCATCCATGATTTGGTCGAGCGCTGTCGCGCAGGCACCCTGCCGTCTGCCATTGCCAAGCTGCCTTCGGGCTTCGTGGTCATGGGCGAGCGGCAGGTGCTGCCCGGATATTGTCTGTTGTTGCCCGATCCGGTGGTGCCGCACTTGAATGCTCTGGCTCCTGAGGCGCGCGGTCAATTTCTGTTCGACATGGCGCTCATCGGCGATGTCCTGTTGGCCATTACCGCCGCTGCCCGCATCAACTATGCGATTTACGGCAATGTGGATCCGGCGCTGCACGCGCACCTCTTCCCTCGCGACAGTGCGGAGCCCGAGAGCACGCGTACCGCGCAGCCGTGGGCGCTGGATTGGAATGCGGCGCCGCTTTACTCCGACGGCCTGCACGGTGATTTCAAGCGCCGCGTGGGCTCGGAGCTGCGCAAGCGCTACGCCAGTACCTCGGCACTGTGAGTTTGAGCGGTTCTCGGATGTCCTCTCAAGCTGGACCGCTCAACGTCACGGTGCAGGGTACTAGTGTCGAGGCCATCAGCGATCCTGTGGCCTCACTCGCACTTGTCGGCAGGAAAATCGCGTGTCGTCCCAACACCCGTCGGTCGCATCGGCTTCGTGATGTTGATCGGTACGAGTGCCCGCAAGATTTCCTGCAAGTCCGCGAGGGGCGCTGAGCAGGTCATACCGGTGCACAGGTAGCCCACCGTTGCAGGACTCGCGCGCTTCGCCGCCAGCGCGGGCGGCAGCTCGGCATCTTTGGGAATGGCGAAGATCATGCGGGTGGGTGCATACAGGATGCCTAAGTCCGCCGCCCATTGCCTGGCGCTTGATTCCTCGCCGCGAATCACCAGGATTTGCATCGCGGACAAAAAATCCTCCAATGCATTCACCAGACTCATGTGTGCCTGCGGGTATTCTTGAATTCCCCGCCACGCGGCCTTGAGGGTGCGCTCGGCGGCGTCCAGATAGGGCAGCTCGCCCAGCAGGTATCCGAGCCGGCACAGCACCGAAGCCGCGACGCCGTTGCCTGACGGCACGGACTCGTCGCCGAATGTCTTGCTGCGGTGGATGAGTTTCTCGTGATCCTTCGCGGTAAAGAAAAATCCGCCGCCGTCGGCATCTTCGAATTGTTCGAGCAACACGTCGGCCAGTTGGCGCGCGAATATCAAGTCGCTGCTGCGCCAGCGGGTCTGCAACAGCTCCAACAAAGCATCCGCCAGGAAGGCGTAATCATCCAGATAGGCGGGCAGGTGCGCGCGGCCGTCCTTGTAAGTCGCGAGCAAGCGGCCGTCGCGCCACAGATGGTGATGCACGAAGTCAACGGCGGCGCCGGCGGCCTCCGCCAAGTCAGGCCGCTGCAGCACGCGCGACGCAATCGCCAGTCCCTTGATCATGAGCGCATTCCAGGCCGTGAGGATTTTCTCATCGCGCGCCGGCCACACTCGCAAATTGCGCGCTTTCAATAGCTTTGAGCGCGCTGATTCGATCCTGGCGCTGGCCGTTTCAGCGGACTCACCGAGCGAGGCGGCAATGTCGGCAATCGACGCGTGAGTGTGCAGGTGCCATTCACCCTCGAAATTGGCTGCGCGATTCAAGCCGAATCGAGGCGCAAATGCCCCGTACTCCTCGGCGGTGAGGAGCGCCTGAACTTCACTTGGCGTCCAGACATAGAATTTTCCCTCGTGGCCTTGAGAGTCCGCATCGAGGCTGGAATAGAAGCCGCCCTCGGGCGAATGCATGTCGCGCAATGCCCAATCGGCCGTTTCGTTGGAGATTCTCGCGAACAGCGCCTCGCCGGTCGCCAGATGCGCGCGCGAATACTCGCAAAGCAGCTGCGCATTGTCGTAGAGCATTTTTTCGAAATGCGGAATCATCCAGGCGCCATCGACGGAGTAGCGCGCGAAACCGCCGCCGAGTTGATCGTACAGCCCGCCTTCCGCCATGCGCGTCAGCGTGAGGCTTCCCATGTACAGCGCCCGCAAATCGGGATTGGTGTCCGTCGATGTGCGGTACCAATGCCGCATGCAGCGCTCGATGCTGTTGGGATGCGGAAACTTGGGCGCGCTGGTGAAACCGCCGAAATCGGCATCGAAGGTTTTTTCGAGCGCCTCACGTGCCTGGGTCAGGGGTGTCGCATCGAGAACGACGCCGAGCGCCGGTTCCGGAACGAGGCTGGCGAGCGCGGCCTGAAGTTGCGCGCTCTGCTCTTCGATCTGCGCGCTCTGGCTGCGATAGTACTCGGCCACACGGCGCAACAGGTCGCCGAACGCCGGCATGCCATAGCGGGCATCCTTGGGAAAATACGTGCCGCCGAAGAAGGGCGCCTGTTTGTCCGGCGCGAGGAACATGGTCAGGGGCCAACCGCCGGAACCATGCGTCAGCATTTGCTGCGCGACCTGATAAATCTTATCCAGGTCGGGGCGCTCTTCGCGATCGACCTTGATATTGATGAACAGCTCGTTCATCAGGGCGGCTATGCTTGAATCCTCGAAGGATTCGTGGGCCATGACATGGCACCAATGGCAGGCCGAATAGCCGATCGACAAGAGAATGGGCTTGTTCTCCTGCTTTGCCCGCGTCAACGCCGCCTCGCCCCAGGGATACCACTCCACCGGATTGTCGGCGTGCTGCAGCAAGTAGGGGCTGGTCTCCTCGGCGAGGTGATTGCGCAGCATGTTCACGGCCTGCGAGGCTCCTGGTCGGTTAGAATGGCGTTCACTATAGCCGAAGTACTTTCCATGTCTGACCCCGGTAATGTGGCGCAACTGCCTGTCCTGCGCCTCAAGCGCAACGAAGATCGCCGCCTGCACGCCGGACATCTTTGGATCTTCAGCAACGAAGTCGACACCGGCCAGTCGCCGCTGGCCAAATTCAAGGCGGGCGAGCTGGTGCGCGTGCTGGCGCACAATGACCGGGCTTTAGGATTGGCCTACGTCAATCCGCAATCGTTGATTGCCGCGCGAATGCTGGAAACCTGGCAGATTCCCGATGTCGCCTGGCTGGCGGCGCGCATTCGTGTGGCCGTTGCCTTGCGCGAGCGGCTGTATCCTAAGCCCTACTATCGATTGGTCTACGGCGAATCCGACGGACTACCCGGATTGGTGATCGACCGCTACGGCGCGGCCTGTGTGGTGCAAATCGGCACTGCCGGCATGGAACAGCTGAAATCAAAGATTCAAGAAGCCTTGAGCCAGGTCCTGCGATGTGAGGCCGTGCTGTTCAAGAACGACAGTTCGGCGCGGGAGATGGAAGGCCTGCCCAGCTACGTCGAAACGGCCAAGGGCAATTTCGACAAGCCCGCGGTCGTGATCGAGGATGAGCTCGAATTCCAAGCGCCCCTGGCAGAAGGCCAAAAAACCGGCTGGTTTTTCGATCAAGCCGCCAATCGGCGCGCCCTGTCGAAATACGTGCGCAAGGGCGCCCGCGTTCTGGACGTTTTCAGCTATGTGGGGGCCTGGGGCGTGCGCGCGGCGCACCATGGCGCGCGCGAGGTGACCTGCGTCGACAGTTCCCAAGCCGCCCTGGAATTGGCTGCGGCGAATGCAGAGCGCAACGGCCTCAAAGTGGTCACTCTCAAGGGCGATGCGTTCGATGCTCTCGAAGATTTCGCCAAACAGGGCGCGCGATTCGATATCGTCGTCATCGATCCGCCGGCATTCGCCAAGCGCAAGAAAGATCTGCCCAAGGCACTCGCGGCATACAAGCGCCTCAACCAGCTCGCGCTGCGAGCAATCGCGGACGACTGCATTCTGGTTTCCTGCTCCTGCTCCTTTCACGTGAGCGCCGAAGAATTGCAGGATGCCATTGCCAAAGCGGCGCGGGGCGCTGAGAAGCACCTGCAAATTCTCGAAATGGGCGGCCAGGCGCCGGATCATCCCGTGCATCCCTCCATACCTGAGACCCGTTATCTCAAGGCCTATTTCTGTCGGGTCAATGAAAGTTTAAAGTAGGAACCATGCTGACCTATCCGCACATCAATCCCATCGCCGTGTCCCTTGGTCCCTTGCGAGTGCACTGGTACGGCATCATGTACCTGATCGGCTTCGTCGGAGGCTGGTGGCTGGCGCGGCACCGCGCGCGCCGCCCCGGGTCGACGTGGATCCCGCTCGAGATCGACGACCTCATTTTCTACTGCGCCATCGGCGTCATCCTCGGCGGGCGCGTGGGCTGGTGCATTTTCTACGGGCACGATGTGATCGCCGAAAGCTGGCTGAATATCTTTCACATCTGGGACGGCGGCATGTCGTTTCACGGCGGCATGATGGGGGTCTTGGCCGCCTGTATTGTGTTTGCCCGGGTGAAGCACAAGAGTGTCGCGGATGTACTGGATTTCGTGGCACCGCTGCCCGGCATCGGTCTATTTTTCGGCCGCCTCGGAAACTTCATCAACGGCGAACTCTGGGGCAAGCCGACGGATTTGCCCTGGGGATTCGGCGTGCCGGATGCCCAGGGTGTGTTGGTCTCTCGGCATCCCTCGCAGCTCTATGAGGCCACACTCGAGGGTCTGGTGTTGTTTCTCATCCTGTTGTGGTTCACCCGCAAGCCGCGTCCGCGATTGGCGCCGACGGGATTGTTTCTGCTGCTGTACGGTTGCGGCCGCTTCGTGGTGGAATGGGTTCGTCTGCCGGATGCGAA
>Ga0193726_1001983_pt1 | contig 14596 bp, 13 predicted proteins | sample H2c1metaG_FD_144928 | JGI IMG/M metagenome (GOLD analysis project Ga0193726, IMG submission 144928) | Soil microbial communities from a riparian zone of the East river system, Colorado, United States - H2c1 | ecosystem: Environmental > Terrestrial > Soil > Riparian zone | place: USA: East River... | reverse complement strand
CCAGTAATGATAGGCCGCCGATAATCAGCACCGCGGCCACCCAGGCCGAAAGCGATCATGTTCAATCCCATAATCGACAACCACCAATTGGCGGTGGATGCACCGATCCCGCCCGTACGCTGCAGATGTTCCGCTAAGAATAGCGATACGGAGATAGCGTTCAAGGAGCGCGCGGCGCGCGGCGCGGATATTCTCTGAGTCGTCGGCCGGATCGACTCCGGCGGAGCAGCGTGAGCGCACCGGGGGGACGCACATGATCCTGGCTGATAATTCCGGCCAGATCGCGGTTATCGTCGGAACTCGTCCTGAGATTGTGAAGCTCGCCCCGGTTATCCGCTTACTCGGCGACAATGCGACGCTCATCCACTCGCGTCAGCATGAGGACGAGGAACTGTCGGGGGTGTTCCTGGCCGCTGCCGGGCTGACGCAGGCCCAGGCGCTGTCGGGGATCCGAGGCGAGCCGCGGCACGCGCAGGTCGGCCGGATGGTCGAGCAACTCGGCGCGCTGCTGGCGGCGCAGCGGCCCGCCGCGGTCATCGTCCAGGGCGACACCAACACCGCCTCGGCCGGCGCCCAGGCGGCGAGCTACGCCGGGATCCCGGTCATTCACGTCGAGGCCGGCCTGCGCTCCGGCGACCGGGCCATGCCCGAGGAGATCAACCGGTGCGTCACCGGCGTGCTCGCCGACGTGCACTGCGCGCCCACCAGCCTGGCGGTGGCCAACCTGCGGGCTGAGGGGGTGCCCGCCGGGAAGATCGTGCTGACCGGCAACACGATCGTCGAGGCCACCCGGCGGATGCTGCCCGGCCCGAGAGCCGCCCGCCAGATCGCGGTGCGCCTGGGCGCCGACCCCGACGGCTTCGTGCTGGCCACGATCCACCGGCCGGAGAACACCGACGACCCGGCCCGCCTCGAGGCCATCCTGAGTGAGCTCAGCAAGCTGGGCCTGCCCGTCGTGATGCCGCTGCACCCGCGGACCAGGGCCGCCGCGCGGCGGCACGGGCTCGGCGCCGCGCTGGACCGGCTGCACGTCGTCCCGCCCGCCGATCACCGCACGTTCCTCGGGCTGGCCAGCCTGGCCCGGCTGCTGGTCTCGGACTCGGGCGGGGTCCAGGAGGAGTGCACCGTGCTCAAGCGGCCGCTGATCGTGGTCCGCAACTCGACCGAACGGCCCGAGTCCATCACCGCCGGATTCGCTCACCTGGTCCAGCCCGGGCCGGCCATCGGCGACCTCGGCCGGGAGCTGATCGCCGACACCGGGCTGGTAAGGCGCCTGGCCGCGATCCCCTGCCCGTTCGGGGACGGGCACGCTAGCGAGCGGATAGCCGCCTGCGCCGGGGCGTTCCTCGCCTGATCGGCGGGCCCGCGACAGCGCGGCGGTCAGCGGCCGGCCGCCCGGCGCTGCGCCGGGATCTGCGGCGCTGGGTAGAGGTGCTGGCCGGCGACCGCGGCCGTGCCGAGGGCCAGGGCCACCGCGTGCGCCCGGTCCCGCGCGCCGAGCTTGCGGAAGATGGCCTTCACGTGGCTCTTCACCGTGTCCTCCGAGATGCACAGCCGGCCGGCGATGCGCCGGTTGTCCAGACCGGCCAGCACCTCGCCGAGCACCTCGCGCTCCCGCCGGCTGAGGCCGAACTCATCGGTCGGGTCCGTGCGGTGCTCCCCCTGTCGCGACCGGCCGAGGCGACGGTCCAGCACGCGCATCCCCGCCGCGACCTCGTCCAGGTATGCCGCCAGGTCCTCAGGCGCGGAGTCCTTGAGGAGGTAGCCGTGGACGCCGGCGGTCAGCGCCGACTGCGCCAGCAGCGGCTCGTCGCGGCTGGTCAGGATGGCCAGGCCGGTGCCGGGGCTGGCCTGGCGCACCCACCGGCACAGGCCGATCCCGCTCTCCCCGCCGATGTCGACGTCGCAGATCAGCAGATCGGGCCGGACCCGCCGGATGAGCTGCTCCGCGTCGCCGACGGTGCGCGCCGACGCGACCAGCGTGTAGCCGGGCACGGTGGACAGCAGCGCCCGGACCGCGAAGTGCATGAGCTCGGCGTCGTCCACCACCACCGCCCGCACCGGGCCGACCCGCGCCGGGCCGGCCACTGCGCCGCGGCGGCCCAGCGTCGCCGCCCGGCCGCCGCCCGGCATCTGATCCACCGTTTCCCCCCGTCGGTGTAGCTGATGGCGTCAACGTACCGGGGGGGTCGTCACTGAGAGTGATATGACACCTCATCCCCCAGGGTGAATTTTTATTCTCCGCTCACCCCTCAGCGTGATGACCAGCTATTACGTCCTCGCGATGAGCACGTCCGCCCCGTACGGTCAGCGACAACGCCGGGCGGGCCGGGCGCACCAGCGCGGCCGCGTCCGGCCTACGACAGCGGGGCCGCGGCTCGGGGGCGCGGCCCCGCTGTCGCGTGTCCGGCGGGCCGGAGCGGCGCGACTGGCCCGCCGTGGCGGTCTAGGGTGACTGCCATGAGCGGCATGGCCAGCTACCCCAAGCCACCCGAGCCGGCGTTCCTGTTCGACCTGGACGGGACCCTGATCGACAGCGTCTACCAGCACGTGGTCGCCTGGCAGCAGGTGCTCTCGGAGGCCGGCATCGACCTGCCGGTCTGGCGCATCCACCGCCGGATCGGGATGAGCGGCGGGCTGTTCGTCGCGGCGCTGATGCGCGAGACCGGCGTCGCGCTGTCGGAGCGCGACGTCGAATCGCTCCAGCAGGCCCACGCCCGCGAGTACCTGAAGCTGGCCGACACGGTCCGCCCGCTACCGGGCGCTTCCGCGCTGCTCGCCGCGCTGACCGAGCGCGGCGTGCGGTGGGCCATCGCCACCAGCGGCCGCGCGCACACCGCCCGCCCCGCGCTGGAGCTGCTGGGCGTGGCCGCCGACACGCCGCTGATCACCCGCGACATGGTGGCGCACGCCAAGCCCGACCCCGACCTGTTCCTGGCCGCCGCCGCGCTGCTAGGCGTCGAGCCGCGGCACGCCTACGTCGTCGGGGACAGCGTCTGGGACCTGCTGGCCGCCCGCCGCGCCCAGTCCATCGGCATCGGGCTGATGTCGGGCGGCTACGGCCGCGAGGAGCTGGAGCGGGCCGGCGCCTACCGCGTCTACGGCGACCCCGCCGAGCTGCTGGCCCGCGCCGACGAGCTCGGCGTCCGCGGCCTCCCGCCCGCCCGCTGACGCACAGCCGGTCCGAGTTCTAGCGCGGGCTGCGGCCGCCAAGGTCATCGGCAGAGGCATCTTGACTGGGCAGGTCCGCAGGACTGGATGTGCGAGCCCACCATGATCGAGGGCGGCATGGTCGGCAAGGTCCGCGCACCTGGCACGGGCCTGAGCGTGCTGGAGCACCAGCGCCGCACGGTGGCCAACTTCGTGAAGCTGTGCAGGCTGTAGCCGCAGTACAGCGACGGGCCGTGCCCGTTCATCCCCGTGCTCCAGGGCTGGGAGCTGCGCGACTACGCGCGCTGCGTCGCCATGTACCGAGGCGCTGGGGTCGGCCTGCGCGATTACCCCGTGGTCGGGGTCGGCTCGGTGTGCCGCCGCCAGGCCACCGAGGAGATCGCAGAGCTGGCCGCCGCTCCGCACGTCACCCCCGAGGTGGCTCTCGGTTTCGGACTCCGAATATGTTCTGCCTAGCTGTTTCCCACCGGTGTGCCGCAGAGGAGGAAGTTGCTTCCTGAGCCGGAAACTATTTTGAATTGGCCGTTGGTGACCTGTGCGAGGGAGAGACACGGTGCCAGCGTGTCATGCATCGCGGGGAACGAGATCGGCTGGAGCATGCCGTCGGCGGTGTAGTTCTTAATGCTGTTCCCGGCGGCGACAATGTTCGCGGGAGTGGGAGCCTTGGAGCCGAGCTGTTGCACGGCCCCGCCGAACAGCGTCATGGCGTACCACCCGAAGAGGTTCGAGGCGTTGTACGGGTCGCCCGATGGCTCGTACTGCTTCATCGCAGCCAGGTACGTCTTGATCGGCGGGACGCTGGAATTCAAGGCTGTGGCCCCGTTCTGCTCGCCGAGGAGGCCATTGATCGTTGCGCCGAACTGCTTCGTGACCGCCGGATCAAAGCCGGTGCTGTCGCTCAGCACTACAGCGTGCGCACCGACCTGGTTCAGGTCAGCCTGCAACTCGGGCGCAGCCGTCCCGTACAGGTTCGCCAGCATCGCTTGAGCGCCGGCGTTCTTCAGCCGTTGCGCCAAAGCCAGCAGGCTCGCGGTGTTGGTGTCATCGACCGAGTAATCGGAGTACACCAGCTTTCCGCCCACCAGGGGAACGGCCTTCGCGACCTCATGGCCTGCGATCGTGTTGCCGGGGTTCGCATCCGTCACCACGGCGATCTTCTTGAGACCCTTTTGGACGAAGAACTTCATGCCGGCATCGCTGGTGTAGTCAATCCAGTCTTGCCGTAAAATCCCGCGGTGATGCCCGCACCAAAGACGGGGATACCGGTCGACTGCAGATACGAAGCGGCGCTGTCGAAATACACATCCTGGGTAATGATGACGTCCGCGCCTTGCTGGCCAGCCAGCCGGGCGTTCGAGGACACGGCGCTTGAGCTGCTCTGGTCGTCATAGACAGTCAGGGCGAGCTTGTGTCCGGAGAGGCCTCCGTGCGCGTTGTAGTAGTCCACGAACGCGTGGACTCCGCTGAGTTCGGGCCCGAACGTTGACGCCAGGGATCCGGACTGATCACCCAGATACGCGACCTTGATCGTCGCCGATTTGGCGCCGGCGGCCGTCGTGCTGGAACCGCCGCTGCCACTGGACGCGCACGCCGAGGCTCCCAGCGCAAGCAGCGTGACACCGGCGACAGCGGTGGCCGCGCGACGTCGGGCTGATGGTGCCGAAGTACCGGACCGCCAGAGACCGCTCAACGACGGCGTGGTGCGGGACTTCATGTCGCCCCCCTCGGAGACAGATAGTGACCTGCGCGTCTTGTTAGTTAGTTGACTGTATCGTACTATACTGCCGATATCATTGCGCAGTAGTTATTTGCTGTCAAGCACGCAAACGTCTCACCTTGCCAGCCCCGCCGTTCCGGCAGGTCCTCGCGGCGCGGCTCGCGTTCATCGCGAGCAGGCGCAGCGCTGGTCGGCGGGGCCGTCCTGCGGTCACCGGCAGTGGCTTCTGACGCAGCCGCGGTAGACGGCACCGTCGCGAACTGGGGCCAGATAACGTATGTTGCCGAACATGCACATAGGAGTTGCCGAACATGCACATAGGAATCGTGACTGCACTTAACGAAACCACGCCGTCGATCACCGAGGTCTCCGTCCTCGCCGAGGAAAGAGGGCTGGAATCGATTTTCCAGGGCGAGCACAGCCACATCCCTGTCAGCACCGTGTTCGCGGGCTCCGGCGCGCTCGGCCCGGAGTTCTACACACACTTCCCTGACCTGTTCGTGTCGTTCGCGGCCGCCGCCGCGGTCACGCGCACCATCCGGTTCGGCACCGGGATCATCCTCGTCGCCGAACACAACTCGTTTCATCTCGCCAAGGCCGCCGCCACCCTTGACATGGTGTCGGGAGGCCGGCTGGAGTTCGGAGTCGGCTACGGCTGGAACAAGCCAGAACTCCAGAACAACGGCGTGCAGTGGGACCAGCGCCGGGAGGTCTTCGCCGAGAAGCTGGCCGTGCTCAAGCGACTGTGGACCGAAGAAGCAGTTGCTCACGACGGCACTTACGGGTCGTTCACCGAGTCATGGATGTGGCCCAAGCCGGTTCAAATGCCGCATCCTCCGATCCTGCTCGGCGCGCCTGGCTACGAATGGCAACTCCGCCAGATCGTGGACCTAGCCGACGGCTGGTACCCGCTCGACAGCCCGGAGCTTCCGGCCAGGCTGCAGAAGCTGCGAGCGATGGCAGCCGAAGCGGGACGACCCGAGCCACTCCTGACGGTCAGCCTCGGAGTATCCCGGACACCACGGAACCCCTGGTACTTCGAGGCCAGCGAAGCGATGGACGCTCTCCTCCAGCGGGCGGAGCTCTACCAGAGTCTCGGCGCACAACGACTCGTGGTCGGAATTCCGATGGCCGACGTGGGAACGATCACTCGCTCCCTTGACAGTCTCGCCACCATGGTGGATCGATTCGCGTGACGGACCTCGGGACGGCGATCTGAGCCACCCTGAAGCGTGGCGCCCCCTCTCGCGGGCTCGAACCGCAGTGCCCTATGCAGTACTGGGCGTTAGGTCTGCGTCGGCGGTCCAGCCTTCGGAGCAAGTCGTGCACGCTGGTCCTGCAGGGACTCGGCTGCCGATGGCCTTCCAAGGCCAAAGGCCGGGCGCTGGCGCTGGCCAGCGGCCTTCGGGCAGGGTATGTAACCCTTCCACATTGCCACCAGCGGCCGCGCGCACACCGCCCGCCTCGCGCTGGAGTACCAGGACGCGGCGTGTTTCAACGGCGGGACGCTTACCCACTGGTGCGCGCGACATGGTGGCGCACGCCAAGCCCGACCCCGACCTGTTCCTGGCCGCCGCCGCGCTGCTAGGCGTCGAGCCGCGGCACGAATACGTCGTCGGGGACAGCGTCTGGGACCTGCTGGCCGCCCGCCGCGCCCAGTCCATCGGCATCGGGCTGATGTCGGTGCTGCGCGCGCCCGGCCCGCCAGCGTTTCGCATCGGTCGCCGTTCTGGTTTCCCGCTCCCGCGCATGGAGCTTGTTAGGACTCCCAAAGGCCCCGCATGGAACGTGCAAGGGGCGACTTCACAGCAGGTCAATCAGGGTTCTACTGGGACGTCATATCGCATGACGCCTAGGAGGGCCACCAATGCTCGACGTGCTTTACATCGGCCTGACGATCATCGTCTTCGCCGCTCTCTTCCTGCTCGTGAAGGGGGTTGAGCGCTTTGAGCGCTGAGAACCTGATCGGCCTTATCGCCGGAATCGTGCTGACCGTTTACCTATTCGTGGCTCTCGTCCTGCCGGAGAGGTTCTGATGAGTAGCGCCCTGGCCGCCTGGCTCCAGGTCGGCCTGCTGATCGTCGCCCTGGCCGCGTGTTACGTGCCGCTGGGCAACTACATCGCGAAGATCTTTACCAGCGAGAAGCACTGGCGGCTCGAGCGAGGTCTTTACAAGATCATCGGGATCGACCCGGCGGCCGACCAGAAGTGGTCGGCCTACCTGCGCAGCATGCTGGCCTTCTCGCTGATCAGCGTCCTGTTCCTGTACGGGCTGGAGCGGCTGCAGCACTTCCTGCTGCTGTCGCTCGGAATGGCCAACGTGCCGCCCGCCCTGGCCTTCAACACTGCTGCCTCGTTCGTGACCAACACGAACTGGCAGAACTACTCGGGCGAGTCGACCATGGGCTACCTGGTCCAGATGGGCGGCCTGGCGGTGCAGAACTTCCTGTCCGCCTCGGTCGGCCTGGTCATCGCCATTGCGCTCATCCGCGGCTTCATCCGGTCCAAGACCGACAAGCTCGGCAACTTCTGGGTCGACGTGACCCGGGCCGTGGTCCGGCTGCTGCTGCCGCTGTCCATCATCGGCGCGATCGTCCTGATGGCGGCCGGCGTCGTGGACAACTTCACCGCCGCGCACACCGTGACGACCCTGTCCGGCGCGCACCAGAGCATCGTCGGCGGCCCGGTGGCCTCGCAGGAGGTCATCAAGGACATGGGCAACAACGGAGGCGGCTTCTTCAACGCCAACTCCGCGCACCCGTTCGAGAGCCCGAACCCGTTCACCAACTGGTTCGAGATCTTCCTGCTGCTGCTGATCCCGTTCGCCACCCCGCGCGCGTTCGGGAGGATGGTCAAGGACAACCGGCAGGGCTACGCGCTGCTGGCCGTCATGTGCATCATCTGGCTGGCCGCCGTCGGCGGCATCGCCTTCTTCGAGGCGCAGGGCGCCGGCCTGGCCCCGCAGCTCGCGCACGGCGCGATGGAAGGCAAGAACGTCGCCTTCGGCACATCGGGTTCGTCGTTGTTCGCCGCCTCGACCACGGTCACATCGACCGGAGCGGTGAATGCGTTCCATGATTCCTTCACGCCGTTCGGCGGCGGGATCGCGCTGTTCGACATCGCGCTCGGGGAGATCGCGCCCGGCGGCATCGGGGCCGGCATGTACGGCATCCTGGTGCTGGCCATCGTCACCGTCTTCGTCGGCGGCCTGATGGTCGGGCGGACGCCCGAGTACCTGGGCAAGAAGATCCGGCCGATCGAGATGAAATACGCAGCGCTGTACTTCCTGGTGCTGCCCGTGACCATCCTGACCGCGGCCGGCCTGTCGATCGCGATGAAGACACCGCAGGCCTCGATCGAGAATCCCGGGCCGCACGGCCTGACCGAGATCATGTACGCCTTCACCTCGATGGCCAATAACAACGGATCGGCCTTCGCGGGCCTGACGACGGCGACCGACTGGTACAACACCGTCGGCGGCATCGTGATGCTGATCGGCCGGTTCGCGCCGGAGATCTTCGCGCTCGGCCTAGCCGGGTCGCTGGCCCGGCAGACGCCCGTGCCCGCCAGCGTGGGGACAGTCCAGACGCACAAGCCCCTGTTCGTGGGGATGCTCGTCGGCGTCATCCTCGTCCTCGTGGGCCTGACCTACTTCCCGGCCCTGGCGCTGGGCCCGTTCGCAGAAGGACTCCACTGATGTCTGTCACCACGACCCCGCAGGCACCCGCCAGCAGCGGCCGCGGCCCGGCAGCGCCCGCCCCGCGCAAGATCGGCGGCGGCCTGCTCGACCCGAAGATGCTGCTGCGCTCCACGCCCGACGCGTTCAAGAAGCTGGACCCGCGGGTCCAGATCAAGAACCCGGTCATGTTCGTCGTCGAGGTCGGCGCCGTCCTGACCCTCTACACCGCCATCACCAAGCCATCCATCTTCAACTGGACGATCGTGGTCTGGCTGTGGCTGACCGTCGTCTTCGCCAACCTGGCCGAGGCGGTCGCGGAAGGCCGCGGCAAGGCCCAGGCGGAAACGCTCCGCAAGACGAAACGAGAGACGGTCGCGCGACGCCTTGTCGACTGGCAGGCGGGCCGCACCGATCAGCCTGAAGAGCAGGTCCCGGGCACCGGGCTGCGCCTGGGTGACCACGTGGTCGTCGAGGCCGGGGAGACCATCCCCGGTGACGGCGACGTGGTGGAGGGCGTCGCCTCGGTCGACGAGTCGGCCATCACCGGCGAGTCGGCCCCGGTCATCCGGGAGTCCGGCGGAGACCGCTCCGCGGTCACCGGCGGGACCCGGGTGCTCTCGGACCGGATCGTCGTGCAGATCACGTCCAAGCCGGGCGAGACCTTCATCGACCGGATGATCGCCCTGGTCGAGGGGGCCAAGCGGCAGAAGACGCCGAACGAGATCGCGCTGAACATCCTGCTCGCCTCGCTCACGGTGATCTTCATGCTGGCCGTCATCACGCTCCAGCCGATGGCGTTCTACTCCAAGGCGCCGCAGTCCCTGGTCGTCCTGGTGGCGCTGCTGGTCGCGCTGATCCCCACCACCATCGGGGCGCTGCTGTCCGCGATCGGCATCGCCGGCATGGACCGGCTGGTCCAGCGCAACGTGCTGGCCATGTCCGGCCGGGCCGTCGAGGCCGCGGGCGACGTCAACACGCTGCTGCTGGACAAGACCGGCACGATCACCATCGGGAACCGGCAGGCGTCGGAGTTCCTCCCGGTCGGTGACGTGACCGCTCAGGAGCTCGCCGACGCGGCGCAGCTGTCCAGCATGGCCGACTACACCCCCGAGGGCCGGTCCATCGTGGTCCTGGCCAAGAACTCCTATGGCCTGCGGGAGCGCGAGGAGGGCGAGCTGCAGGGCGCCGAGTTCGTCGAGTTCACGGCGCAGACCCGGATGAGCGGCGTGGACCTGGCCGACGGACGCGAGGTCCGCAAGGGCGCCGCGGCGTCGGTGGCGCAGTGGATCCGGGACAACGGCGGCACGCCGCCCGAGTCCCTCGGCGCGATGGTCGACGCCATCTCCGGGGTTGGCGGCACTCCGCTGGTCGTGGCCGAGAAGGTGAACGGGACGGCCCGCGCGCTGGGCGTCATCTACCTCAAGGACATCGTCAAGGACGGCATCGCCGAGCGGTTCGCCGAGATGCGCAAGATGGGCATCCGGACCGTCATGATCACCGGGGACAACCCGCTGACGGCCAAGGCCATCGCCGACGAGTCCGGCGTGGATGACTTCCTGGCCGAGGCCACGCCCGAGGACAAGATGGCCCTCATCAAGAAGGAGCAGGAGGGCGGCAAGCTTGTCGCGATGACCGGCGACGGCACCAACGACGCGCCGGCGCTGGCCCGGGCCGACGTCGGGGTGGCCATGAACACCGGGACCTCGGCCGCCAAGGAGGCCGGGAACATGGTGGACCTGGACTCCAACCCGACCAAGCTCATCGAGATCGTGGAGATCGGCAAGCAGCTGCTCATCACCCGCGGGGCGCTGACCACCTTCTCGATCACCAACGACGTGGCCAAGTACTTCGCCATCATCCCGGCCATGTTCGAGGGCGTCATCCCGGGCCTGGCCAAGCTGAACATCCTGCACCTGCACAGCGCGTCGTCGGCGATCACCTCGGCGATCATCTTCAACGCGCTGATCATCGTGGCGCTGATCCCGCTGGCGCTGCGCGGCGTCCGGTACCGGCCGTCGTCGGCATCGTCGCTGCTGCGGCGGAACCTGCTGATCTACGGCGTGGGCGGCCTCATCGTGCCGTTCGCCGGCATCAAGATCATCGACCTCATCATCCAGTTCATCCCCGGATTCAGGTGACCTGACAATGCATCGCCTACCCGGCATCGTCGCCCAGCACATCGTGGCGCTGCGTGCCCTGATCCTGTTCACCGTGATCCTCGGCCTGGCCTACCCCGTGGTGATCTTCGGCATCGGCCAGGGGCTGTTCCACAACCAGACCAACGGCTCGCCGGTCAGCTTCCACGGGAAGGTCGTGGGGTCCAGCCTGCTGTGCCAGGAGTTCGTGGACGCCAAGGGCAACCCGCTGGCGCAGTACTTCCAGCCGCGGCCCTCGAACGCGGTCAACGCCGACGTGAAGACCGACTACGGCTGCGACCCCGGCTTCTCGGCGGCCTCCAACCTGGGCCCCGACAACCCGGTCCTGGTCAAGCTGATCAAGCAGCGGCAGCAGCAGATCGCCGCGTTCGACCACGTCAAGGTCTCGGCCATCCCGCCGGACGCGGTGACCGCGTCGGCCTCCGGCCTGGACCCGTACATCTCGCCCCAGAACGCCGCCATCCAGGAGAACCGGGTGGCTGCCGCCCGGCACACCACCCCGGCGGCGGTCGCCGCGCTCGTCAGCAAGTACACCCAGGGCCGCACCATCGGCTTCCTCGGGGAGCCCCGGGTCAACGTGCTCGAGCTGAACATCGCGCTCAATGAGAAGTACCCGTCCTGATCACGGGCACGCTCCCGGGCCGGCCGGCCCCACGCCGGCCGGCCCGGGGGCGGCCGGGCCGGCCCGGGCGCGGGTCCTCATCGTCGAGGACGAGCCCGCGCTGCTGCGGGCGCTCCGGATCGACCTGCGGGCCCGCGGGTACGAGGTCCTGACCGCGGCCACCGGCCAGGACGCGCTGGCCCAGGCCAGCCAGCTGCCGCCCGACGCGGTGCTGCTCGACCTCGGGCTGCCGGACGGGGACGGGACCGCGGTCATCACCACGCTGCGCACCTGGTCCCGGGCGCCGGTCATCGTCTTGTCCGGGCGCACCAGCGCCCAGGACAAGATCGGCGCCCTGGACGCGGGCGCCGACGACTACGTCACCAAGCCGTTCGCCATGGACGAGCTGCTGGCCCGGCTGCGCTCGGTCCTGCGGCGCGAGGACGGCGTCCGGCCCGGCGCCATCATCAGCCTCGGTGCCAGCGACATCGACCTGGCCGCCCACACGGTCGCCCGCCGGCGCGACGGAGCCGAGCCGGAGCCGGTGCACCTGACCCGGACCGAGTGGCGCCTGGTGGAGATCCTGCTCCGCTCCCCCGGCCAGCTCATTCCGGCCAGCCGGCTGCTGACCGACGTCTGGGGCGCCGGGCACGAGCGGCACACCCACTACCTCCGGTTCCACATGGCCGGGCTGCGCCGCAAGCTGGAAGATGACCCGCCGCGGCCGCGGCACCTGCTGACCGAGCCGGGCATGGGCTACCGGTACCAGCCATGACGGCGTGGCTTATCTTCGGCAGGAGGGCCGCTGTCTGCCAGGCTCTTAGCCAGCACGGGCCGGGGGGCCCGGAGGGGAATCCGTGAGCGAGACCGAATCGGCCGGCAGCCGGGCGCGCGCCCGCGGCGAGCTGCGGATCTACCTGGGCTCGGCGGCCGGGGTGGGCAAGACCTTCGCCATGCTCGGCGAGGGCCACCGGCGGGCCGAGCGCGGCACCGACACCGTGATCGCCTACGTCGAGGCGCACGGCCGGCCGCAGACGGAGGCCCAGATCGGCGACCTGGAGGTGATCCCCCGGGCCCGGCTGCCGTACCGCGGCACGTGCTTCGAGGAAATGGACGTGGCCGCGGTGCTGGCCCGCGCCCCGGAGGTGGCCCTGGTCGACGAGTTCGCCCACACCAACGTGCCGGGCAGCGCCCACCAGAAGCGGTGGCAGGACGTCGAGCAGCTGCTCGCGGCCGGCATCGACGTGATCTCCGCGGTCAACATCCAGCACCTGGAATCGCTCAACGACGTGGTCGAGAAGATCACCGGCGTGCCGCAGCGCGAGACGGTGCCCGACGCCGTGGTCCGCGCCGCGGACCAGGTCGAGCTGGTCGACATGACCCCCGAGGCGCTGCGCCGCCGGATGGCGCACGGCAACATCTACCGCCCCGACAAGATCGACGCCGCGCTGACCAACTACTTCCGGGTCGGCAACCTGTCCGCGCTGCGCGAGCTGGCCCTGCTCTGGCTGGCCGACAAGGTCGACGAGGGCCTGCAGCGCTACCGGGCCGCGCACGACATCCACCGCACCTGGGAGGCCCGCGAGCGCGTGGTGGTCGCGCTGACCGGCGGGCCCGAGGGCGACACGCTGATCCGGCGGGCGGCCCGGATCGCGGCCCGGTCCACCGGCGGCGACCTGCTCGCGGTGCACGTGACCCGCTCCGACGGCCTGACCGGGGCCGACCCGGCCGCGCTGGCCCGTCAGCGCGGCCTGGCCGAGTCCCTGGGCGGCAGCTACCACCAGGTCGTCGGGGAGAACGTGCCGCAGGCGCTGCTCGACTTCGCCCGGGCCGAGAACGCGACCCAGCTCGTCCTCGGCGCCAGCAGGCGGAACTGGCTCTCGTCCCTGCTGACCGGCCCCGGCGTCAGCCTGCGCACGATCCGGGAATCGGGCGACATCGACGTGCACATCGTGACCCACTCCCAGATGGGCCGCGGCCGGGGGCTGCCGCGCGGCCGCGGCGGGCTGCCGCTGCGGCGGCGGCTGCTGGGCTACGCGCTGGCCGTAGCGCTGCCGCCGCTGCTGACCGTGCTGCTGGCCGTGTCGCGCAGCGGGGTCAACCTGAGCAGCGACATCATCATCTTCCTGGCCGCCGTCGTCGTGGTGGCGGTAGCCGGCGGCCTCATCCCGGCCGTGATCGCCGCCATCGCCGGATCGGTGCTGCTCAACTACTACTTCACGCCGCCGATCCATACCTTCACCATCGCGGAGACCAACAACGCCCTGGCCCTGGGCATCTTCGTCGCGGTGGGGCTCGTGGTCAGCTCGCTGGTGGACCTCGCGGCCCGGCGGTCGCACCAGGCGGCGCGGGCCAGCGCGGAGTCCGAGCTGCTGGTCACGACCGCGGGCAGCGTGCTGCGCGGGCAGCACGCCCTCGAGGCGGTGCTGGCCCGGGTCAAGGAGGCGTTCGGCCTGGACGCGGTGACCCTCCTGGAGCGCGGTGAGGAGGCGGGCGCGCAGTGGGCGCCGGTGGCCACCGCCGGCGACCTGCCCGTGCTCACTCCCGAGATCGCGGACTCCGAGGTCCCGGTGACTGACCGGCTGGTGCTGGCGCTGCGCGGGCGGCCGCTGCCGGCCACCGACCGGCGCGTGCTCGGCGCGTTCGCGGCCTACGCGGCCACCGCGCTGGAGCAGGAGAGGCTCACGGCGGCGGCCGAGGCGGCGCGGCCGATCGCCGAGGCCGACCGGATGCGCACCGCGCTGCTGGCCGCCGTCAGCCATGACCTGCGCACCCCGCTGGCCTCGGCCAAGGCCGCCGTCACCAGCCTGCGGGCGACCGACGTGCAGTGGGCGCCGGCCGATCACGACGAACTCCTGGCCACCGCCGACGAGTCCCTCGACAAGCTGGCCCACCTGGTCGATAACCTGCTCGACATGAGCCGGCTGCAGGCAGGTGCCCTGGCGGTCTTCCCCCGCCCCGCCGACCTGGCGGAGATCGTGGCCCGGTCCCTGGACGACCTCGGGCCGGCCGCCAACGCCGTCGTGGTGGCCATCGCCGATGACCTGCCGGAGGTCGCCGTCGACCCGGGCATCCTGGAGCGCGTCATCGCCAACCTGACCGCCAACGCGCTGCGCTACTCGCCCGCCGGGTCGCCGCCGGCGCTGCGCGGCAGCGCGCTGGGGGACCGGGTCGAGCTGCGGGTCATCGACTCCGGGCCGGGCATCCCGGAGACGGACCTGACCCGCCTGTTCGTGCCGTTCCAGCGGCTGGGCGACACCGACAACACGACC
>Ga0193726_1001982_pt1 | contig 14599 bp, 19 predicted proteins | sample H2c1metaG_FD_144928 | JGI IMG/M metagenome (GOLD analysis project Ga0193726, IMG submission 144928) | Soil microbial communities from a riparian zone of the East river system, Colorado, United States - H2c1 | ecosystem: Environmental > Terrestrial > Soil > Riparian zone | place: USA: East River... | reverse complement strand
GCCGATGACCGCGTTGAAGGTCGTCCTGGCAGACGGCTCCGTCGTCGAAGCGAATCGAAACAGGCATGCGGATATTTTCAACGCGGTCATCGGCGGATACGGCGGACTCGGCGTGATCACCGAAGCTACGCTCGATCTGACGGACAACGTGAAGGTCAGGCGCGAGGACCGCACGATGCCGATCGCGCAATACCAGCAGTACTTCACCGGTCAGGTTCTCGGCTCCCGGGCGGCGGTGTTTCACAACGGCGACATTTACCCCACTGCGTACGACACGGTCCATGCGGTGACCTATTCGAAGACGGATGCCCCAGTGACGGTGCCCGATCGTCTTCTCCCGCTGGGCGAGTCCCACCGGCTGGACCGGTTTGTCTACTGGGTGGTCTCGGCGTGGCCGTTCGGGAAGGCGGTTCGACAGTACGTCATCGATCCGATTCTCTTTCGCAACGAGCCGGTGACGTGGCGCAACTACGAGGCGAGCTATGACGCGATCGAGCTCGAACCGGCGTCACGGACACGCTCGACGTACGTCCTCGAGGAGTATTTCGTGCCCGTGGATCGGTTCGATGATTTCGTGCCCCGGATGCGGCGCGTCTTCCAGAGCCACCGCGTGAACGTGATCAACGTTTCCATCAGGTACGCCAGGCGGGATCCCGGGTCGTTGCTGGCCTGGGCGCGCTCAGACGTCTTCGCGTTCGTCGTCTACTACAAGCAGGGCACGAGCGAGGCGAGTCAGCAAGAGGTCGGGGTCTGGACGCGTGAACTCATCGACCAGGCACTGAGCCTGAGCGGATCGTACTACCTGCCGTACCAGCTCCACGCGACGAAGGAGCAGTTCGTTCGTGCGTACCCGCGAGCTCCGGAATTCTTCGATCTGAAGCGGCGCCTGGATCCCACGAACAAGTTCCGGAATGAACTGTTGGACAAGTACTATCGCCCTTGACCCCTGTTCGAACCTTTACATGTCGCGGCGGAAATCATAGAAGACACGAATCAGGTTGCCATCGAGATCGGCGGCCATGAACTCGCGCAGCTTCCACGGTTTGTCTTCGGGCTCTGAAACGACGTTCGCGCCTGCGCCGTTCCACTGTGCGAAGAGTTCGTCGACTTCAGCCTTGCTGCGGAGATTGAGCCAGAAGAGGACAGTACCCACGTTGCCATATGACTGTCGGAAGGCGCCATTGGTGATGAAGAGTCTGCAATCGCCCCTCGAGACCCCGGCGATGCCGCCCTCGTCGTTCCCCCAATCGAACGTGAAGCCCAGGGTGTTGACGTAGTAGGCGGCGGCCTTGTCGACGTTGGCCGCGGGGATCTCGAGGACAGCAGCGGGGAAGGTCATAACGTCCCTGTAAATTTGTGGCGCCGGTTGCGGAATGGTCTTGTACTTTGATCGCGCGGCTGGTACGGTGCGCGCATGCTGTATCCACCACCTCGCGTTGACCGTTGGGAACCGTGGATCGCACTTGCCTTGTTGATTACCTTTCTCACCGTAGCGACGGTCCTGCGCTCCTGAGGTTCCGGGGATATCATATGCGCCTCTCGTAAGGAGGAACCATGACCGTCGCCGGTCGCAGCCATTACAGAACCTCCCTGTGGAGTGGAGCATCCGTGATCCTGATCCCGTGGAAGAGGCCGGAGTTTTTCCTGATCGGGGCGATCTTTGTCGTGCTGGCGGTATTGATGTTCGTGAAGGATCCTTCAACTGCTCGTGTGTTGGTGGTCCTGGTCTGTGTCCTTTTTGCCGCCGCAATTGTCCTGATGATCAAGGGTCTGGTTGACATGGTTCGAATGGTCCGCCGAACTCGCGCCAACAACCCCAGTCGTCCTTCCTAGCCGTCCTCGCTCTTCTGCGTCTCCGATGTGGACGTGTGCAATTGAGAACAGGCGTGGCCAGACGCGTGCGCTAACGTTCCTCCATGAGAAAGATCCTACTGAGACTCGCGCTCTCGACACTGCTGCTCGCCCCCGCGGCGACGGCCAACGCCCAGGTTACCTTCGGCATCCGCATCGGCCAGCAGCCCGCGCCGCGCGGTTACGTCGTCCCGGCACGGCCCGGCCCGGATTACTCCTGGGTCGAAGGCTACTGGTATCCGCAGGGAGGCCGTTATGCGTGGCACAACGGCTACTGGACGCGTCCGCCGTACGAAGGCGCGTACTGGGTCGCCTCGTACAACTCCGGCGGACGTTACGTCCCCGGTCAGTGGGAAGGCCACCGCGGCATCGTTTCGCATGATCATCGTTGGGACAAAGGCGATCAGCGCGACGAGAACCGGAATCCCCGCTCCAACGGCCGCGGTCGCGGCCGCGGCGACAACTAAGCGCTCTTGGCTCACCTCGTGACGACGTGTTGTCCAGTCCCATCGGACTGGCGCAGCACGGCGCCGCGGGTGAGTCGTCGTCACCATCGAGAAACCCCAACTCCCCCAAGTCTTTCCCCGCATTGTGTCATCGCGACAGGCAGCGGCATCGTCGCTCATAGGTGACGGTTTCGCTAGCAAGTGATCTAAAACGGAACACGCAGCGCTGTGCATCGAACGAACATTGAGGTATTTGTGGGGATTGTAACGGCACGGAGCTTGTAGATCCGAGAGTGTGCCTCAGTCGCAGTCTTTCGTCTGCCCCAAGTGCGGAAGCCACCGCACGCGCTCCCTTGGCGCGGCAACCTCGATGCATCACCGCTGCGACGCATGCGACTTCATTTTCCGTTCCCCCGACCTGCAGCCGGAACAGCCTCCGGAGAAGTCGCTCACGCCGCAACGCTGTGCCAAATGCGGCAGCGATCGCACGCGGATCGTCGGGCAATCCGGGACGCCGCCCGTCGTCCACAGGCGCTGCGAGACGTGCGGCTACGTCTCGTCGAGCGATTTCACCTATGGCTAGATCGATCGGCGTTGACGTTGATGATGATGACAGGCCTCCGCCTTGTCCGTGGTGCCAGGCGCCGGCCGTCGCGGAGCTGACGCGCAAGACCGAAGACGTCCGGATGTTCATGTGCGCAAACTGCGCCCGGACGTTCCTGATCCGCTGCGAGCTCCTCCCTCCGCCGCACTAACGCCTTTGTCAGTCGCGGCTCGTCTCGGCACAGGGCCGCATATGCAGTCGCATGCAGCCGCGCGCATTTCCGAGGTGGTTCCATCGGGTACTCCCCTTGCGAGCTCAGCGGTTAGCAGCAATGCGCTGCTTGGAGGTGGACATGTTCCGCTCTGCTCTGTCCCGTCATCTCGTCGTTGGCGGCGTACTCGTTCTCGCCTCGCTCGCGCTGCCGCCGGCCGTCCACGCGCAGTCCATTTTCGCCTGCGTGAAGGAAGCGAATCAGGTGCGCATCGTCGATGCGAGCCAGTCGTGTCAGAAAAACGAAACGCGGATCTTCTGGAACGTCGTCGGACCGCAGGGTCCGGCAGGCGCGGGGGGATCTGCGGGTCCCGCGGGTGCACCGGGCCCGGCAGGGCCGTCTGGCGCGCAGGGTCCGGCAGGACCCGCGGGCGCCACGGGAGCAACGGGGTCTCAAGGACCAGCAGGTCCGGCGGGCCCGGGAGGCCTGGCAGGATCGACCGGGGCCGCGGGCCCCGCGGGTGCGCAGGGCTTCAGCGCCGCGATCACGCCGGACGATGGAACCGGATGCGGAGTCGTCGGCGGATTGAGGCTGACGCTCGTTGACGGCAACGGCGTCGACGTGCCGAACACGATTCCCGCGTTCGTCTGCAACGGCGCGTCTGGTGGGAAGGGCGACACGGGAGGGCTGGGCCCCGCAGGAGCGCCTGGTCAACAGGGTCCACAGGGTCCGCAGGGTGTTCAGGGCGTCGCCGGTGCGAAAGGCGACACGGGCGCCACTGGCGCCGCGGGCGGCACCGGTCCGGCCGGTCCTACGGGTTCGCAGGGTGTGCCGGGCGCGCAGGGCCCGCAGGGATTCCAGGGTGTTCAGGGTGCGCAGGGCATCCAGGGCGCGCCCGGATCGGTTCTGCTCGGCGCGCAGAACTGGGCGCCCGGCGCGATTGGTCCGCTGAATTTACCCGGACAAGCCACGTTCACGACCGTCACCGGCAGCGGCTTCGCCGCACAGACGCAGGGGCGCGCGCTGATCATCTCGGTGATCGTGCCGCTCCTCAGCAACGGCGGCGGCGTGTCGTGCCAGCCCGCCATCGACGGCGTCTGGGCCGGCGCGAAGGCGTTCCCGCAGATGGATCCGTTCAACTCGACGAAGGAAGGCTTCTGGGGCGGTTCCGGCTACGTGCTGTGGTCGACGTCGCGCGTCTATTCCAACGTCCCCGCGGGTTTCCATCAGTTTTCGATTCAGTGCTGGTCGGCGGGTCCCGTGTCGTACGTGTCGACGACGGCGCTCGCGTCGATGACCGTGATCGAGATGTAGTGGGGATGGCGCCCGCGTCAGGGCGCCATCAACTCTCGCTGCCAGGCCATCAGCTGGCCGGCGTGCTCGTCCCAGTTCCGTGCGAGATCCGTCAGCATCGTCCGGTTCGCGATGAGCGTCGGATCGATCTTGAGATCCGTCGCGCGCGCGTCGCGCCGCGCCTGGAGTACGGTCACGCGCTTCTGTTCCGCGTCGGACAACCGCTCGATCACCTTCCTCGGCACGTCCGGCAGCTGCGGATCGGGCACGGCCATGCCTTCCATGACGGCGCTGCCGACGCCGGTCCGCCAGCGATCGGAAATGTGTTTCGGCAGCAGTGCCTCGATGGGATTGTCCGGCTTGCCCAACGCGGCAGCCGCGGCGATCGAGACGAGCACCTCGTGGCTCATGATGAAAAACGGCGGCCGGTCGGCGGCGATCGCTTCGAGCTCGCGCCAGCGCCACAGCGCGCGCAGGACGGCGAGCCCGCGGCGATTCAGCGTCTGGCTGCCGCGAATGCGCCAGGCGTCCGGATCAACCGCCGACGGGCGCGTGCTGTCGCGGATCAGCCGCGCGCAGGCTTCGCGATGCCACTCCACGCGTCCCGCGGCTTCGAGATCCGTCGTCAGCCGATCTGCGAGCGGTTTCAGGTACCGTGTATCGTTGCGGGCGTATTCCTCGAGGCGCGGCGCGAGCGGCCGCACCGCCCAGTTCGCTTTCTGCGCCCCCTTCTCGAGCGCGACGCCGAGATAATGCTGGACGAGATGGCTGTAGCCGAACTGACGATCGCCCAGGAGCCGCGACGCCAGCATGGTGTCGAAGATCGCCCGCGGCGTGAACGCGTGGTGCTTCTTCAGCATGCGCAGGTCGTAGTCGGCCGCGTGCATGATGATCTCGCGGTCCGCGATCGCGGCGAACAACGGCGCGAGGTCGAGCCGCGCCAGTGGATCCACGAGCTCGTCGCCGGCGGCGGTGCTGATTTGAATGAGACAGAGCTTTTCGGGGTACGCGTGAAGGCTGTCCGCTTCGGTGTCGATCGCGACCCAGCCGGTTCCGTCGAATGCCTGAATGAACGCGGCGAGGCGCGGGGCGGTGTCGATCACGACGTCAATATATCAGTGGCGGGGAAGAGGGTCGCATGACACGACGCGGCGCGGCGGTGGCGGGCGGGGTCTTCATCCTGTCAGGAATCCTGCCCGTGCTCGGCGGACTCGGGATGATCGACCTCCATCCCACGGAAGGCACGCCGGGATGGATGGGCGTCTGTGCCGGCCTCGCGTTCATGCTCGCGGGACTGGCCGTGATCAACGGCTACGCGATTGGCGGCGGCGTCGGCCCGGACGGCAATCTGCTGCCGGACACGCCGTTCCCCGTCGTGCTGCTGCAGCACGTGCTCGGGCTCGCCATCATGGCGTTGATGACGACGATGGCGGGGTGGATTGCGTTTGGACCGGGCGAGCGTCATTTCTCCATGACGATCGCGCTGCCGTTCGTCGCGCGCAGCTCGCAGTCGGGAGAATTCTCCGGGCGGTTTGCGTTTGGTGTGGCGACTGTTCTGCTCGGAGCCATGACGCTCGGCCTCGGATGGGCCGGCGCGCAACGCCTGCGCCGCAGCTTCCGCGCGTCGCGGGCGCCGCGATTCTAGCTGGACGATGCCTTGAGCGAGACGTCTTCCCAGGCCGTGTCGATCGTCGTCGTGCGAGCCGCGATCAGCAGCGCCTCGAGCTCGCTCTGCCTGACGAGCGCGGCCGTCACGCTGGCGAAGTATTCGACGATCGCGCCGTGCGCGTGGTGAATCGTCAGCCGGTATTGTCCCGGCGCTCCCGGCACCGTCGTGAGATCCCACCGGACCAGGTCGGGCCCCGCCGCGAAGAAACTCAGCATCGACCTCGTCTATTCCAAGGTTGATGCCGTGCATTTTGCCCAATAGTGCACGCTGTTGCGTCCTCTTTGACACTTCCTGTCACAGCACCGGGACAATTCGTGTCGCCTGAAGGCCCACGCGTTGGCATCTCGCTTGGTAGGAGCCGGTCGTGACTCGCCACGTTTGTGCCCTCGTCGTGTGTGCGGCGCTTTGCGCTGCCGGATGCTCCCGCGACCCGGCACAAGCCGGCAGCGCCTTCATCGCGAGCGGCGATCGGTACGCGCAGCAAGGGAAATATCCGGAAGCCGCGATCGAATACCGCAACGGCATCAAGCTCGAGCCGGCGTCAGCCGATGCGCACGCGAACAACCTGGCGTGGATCTACCTCGACGAGGGCCGGCTGGACGAGGCGCTGGGCGATGCGGTGGTCGCCAAAGCTGGACTCGGCCGCGCTCCGGAAGTGAACGACACGCTCGGCTGGATTTATTACAAGCGCCACCAGCCGAAGCTCGCGATCCCGCCGCTGACGGAGAGCGTGCAGGCGCGTCCCGACAACGCGCTCTACCGTTCGCATCTGGACGCCGCGCGCCGCGCGCTCCTGTCGAGGTAGCTCATGACTCGAGCTGTGCCATCATGAGTGCGGAGGATCACCCGTGCGATCACTGAGACTCACCGCACTCGCCGCGATGCTGCTCGCGCTGTCCCCGCGTCCCGCGCACGCGGACGCGTTCATCTCACCGTTTCTCGGCTTCCATTTCGGCGGCGACACGCCGGACTGCGCGTCGGTGAACAACTGCCAGACCAAGCATACGAACTTCGGCGTCGCGATCGGCGCGACGGGCGGCATCTTCGGCTTCGAGGAGGACATCGCGTTCGCGCAGGACTTCTTTCCCGCGTTGCCGGGCGACGAGAGCAGCGTGTTCACCGCGATGAGCAACCTGATGGTCAACATCCCGGCGGGCCCCGTGCGGCCGTACGCCATCGGCGGCTTCGGCCTCGTGCGCCCGCACGTGAAGGCGACGCTCGATCCGACCGCCGTCGGCGGGGATACGAACGCGCTCGGCTACGACATCGGCGGCGGCGTGAACATTTTCTTCCTGAAAAACGTCGGCATCCGCGGCGACATCCGTCACATCCACACGATTCAGGACGTAAGCATCCTCCACCTCGGCACGCTGATCGCGGGGCAGAAACTCGACTTCAACCGCGCGAGCGTAGGACTCACCCTGAAGTTCTAATCAACGAAAGCAGGCGACGTACATGGCTGACCCGACCATCACCCGCAAGCAGCTGATCGACAAGCTGAACGAAGATCTGTCCCGCGAGTATCAGGCCATCATCGCGTATGTGATTTACTCCCAGGTGCTGAAAGGCGCCGAGTACATGAACATCGCGGCCGAGCTCGAGACGCATGCGCAGCAGGAGCTGGCGCACGCGCTGACGATCTCCAAGCACATCGACTATCTCGGCGGCATGCCGACCGCGACGCCGCAGCCGGTCAAGCTCTCGAAGAAGCCGACGGAGATGCTGCGCGCCGATCTCGAGAACGAGAACACCACGATTCGCGCCTACCGGGAGCGCGTCAAGCAGTGCGAGGCGCTCAGCGAATACGCGATCGCGGAGGACATCCGCGAAATCCTGCGCCAGGAGCAGGAGCACCAGACCGACCTCGCGACCGCGCTGGGGCAGGACGTCCCCGACGTGTCGCGGTCCAGGAAATAAGCGTGCGAGGTGCGAGGTGCGTCGTGCGAGGTGCGCCGGCCTGGGGGACCGTGCTCGCGGCGACCCTCCTTGCGGCCTGCTCGGGCAATCCTCGCGTCTCGCTTCCGCCCGCGGCGACACATCCCGACGCGGCGACCGCCGTGCACCTCCTCAATCGCGCCGGCTTCGGGCCGCGCGGCGGCGACGCCGACGACGTCGCCCGCGTCCAGCGGATGGGCATCGGCGCGTACGTCGATCGGCAGCTGCATCCGGAGACGATTGCCGATCCCGACCTCGAATGGCGGCTTCAGCCGCTCGTCACCAGAAACACGACGGCGCTCGCCTTCGCGAATCAGTATTACCAGCCGATGCTCGCCGCGCGCGCGGAGATGGCCGCGCAGCGGGCGGGGCAGCGCCACGACGGCGTGCTGCTGCACGCGCTGCTCTCGCCAATCGGCGGCGTGTCGCTCCCCGGTGGGGATCGTCCCGCGTTGGCGTTCGGCCAGGGCGAGGTGATCGCCGAAGAGTGGGCGCTGCAGCGGCGGAATCAGCAGGCGATGCAGGAGCTGCAGACCGCGAAGCTGCTGCGCGCCGTCTACAGCGAGCGTCAGCTCGAGGAAGTGCTCGTCGACTTCTGGTTCAACCACTTCAACGTGTTCGCCGGCAAGATCGAGGACAAACCGGTGATGCTGGAGTACGAGCGCGACGTCATCCGCCCGCGCGTCTTCGGCCGGTTCCGCGATCTGCTGGGCGCCGTCGCGAAGAGCCCGGCGATGCTGTTCTATCTGGACAACTGGCTGAGCCGCGCCGGAAAGCCGAACGAGAACTACGGCCGCGAGCTGATGGAGCTGCACACGCTCGGCGTGGACGGCGGCTACACGCAGCACGACGTCGTGGACGTCGCGCGCGCGTTCACGGGCTGGACGCTGCGCCGCCCGCGCGAGGCGGGCGGCTTCCTCTTCGATCCAAAGATGCACGACCGCGGCGTGAAGCGCGTACTGGGACATGACCTCAAGGCGGGGCGCGGCATCGAGGACGGGGAAGAGGTGCTCGACCGGCTCGCGCGCCATCCGTCAACCGCCCGGTTCATCGCCACGAAGCTCGCGCGGCGACTGGTCGCCGACGATCCGCCGCCGGCGCTGGTCGAGCGGGCGACGCGCACGTTCCTCGCGACCGACGGCAACCTCCGCGAGGTCGTGCGGACGATTCTGCTCTCGCCGGAGATGTTCCAGCCGGCCGCACGTCGCGCGAAGCTGAAGACGCCGTTCGAATTCGTCGCGAGCGCGTTGCGCGCCACCGGCGCCGAAATGGCGGTCGCGAACTCCGCGCTCGGCACGATCGCGTCGCTCGGCGAGCCGCTGTATCAGTGCCAGCCGCCGACGGGCTACGCGGATCGCGCCGCTTCGTGGATGGCGACGGGCCAGCTGATCGATCGGTTGAACTTCGCGCAGGCGCTCGCGGGCGGACGCGTCGGCGGCGTGCGCGTCAACCTCTCGCTCGGCGGCGCAGCGGACGAGGCGCCCGCGCGGATCGTCACGTTCGCACTCGGCGACGATCTTTCCGCGTCCACGCGCCAGGCGCTCGCCGGCGCGTCGGGCCCGCAGGCGACCGCGGCGCTGCGTACCGGCCTCGTGATCGGCGCGCCGGAGTTTCAGCGGCGCTGACAGTTCGGATACAATTCCCCCACTATGATGACTCGCATCCTGGCGGTGGCCGCCGCGATTCTCGCGGCGGTGGCGGTGCATTTCTACGCGCAGAACGGCGAGCTGCGCGGGCAGCTGGCGGATGCGCAGACGACGGCCATCACGCGCGCGCGGCATCTCACGGCTGATTCGATGGACGGTCAGGGCGCCGAGATCCGCCGCGTGCTCACGTGGCTGGACGCGTTCTACAAATCGCCCGAAGGACTGCAGCGGCCGCAGGGCCTCTGGATCCAGGATCATCCCGACTACGAAGGGATCAGCGGGTGGGTGTTCGACGTGTACTTGCGCGGCCGCTTGAACGGCATGTCCGAGGCGGAAGCGCAGGCGCAAGTCGAAAACGCGATCAAGGGCAGCGACGAGTGGCGCGTGAAACATCCGAACAAAAGCTGACGAGGCGGAAACGCCTCAGCTCCTGCCGCGTTGCGGTCCAGCCGGTGAGCGCTGGAACTAACCTTGCAGCCTTGAATTGAAGCTGGCCTGATGTTGTTGCTGGCATGTCCGATGCGCGCCGGCACTTGCGCATTTCAACCATGCCCGGACCAGCGTTGTGATTTATGGCCGACAAACGATCGAAAGAACGTCGGCGCGCCGGCCGTCCGCCGGCGGGCGCGCGTGAAGGTGAGAAGGTCAAAGACTATCCGCAGCTCAGTGTCCGCGTGCCGATCGAAATGAAGGCGCGCCTCAATGCGCTCTCCGCCGTCATGGGACTCGCGCAGTGGCGCGTGATCGTTGAAGCCATCGACTGCCTGTTTTCTGGCTTGCCTCCGAACGATCGCGTCCTGGTCGACGGCCTCTGCGAACGGCTGATTCGAGCCGAGTAGGGTGCCGGCCCGGCCCTGTTAAAGGCCGAACAGACTTCAGCCGACACTATGACGTAGTATTTTCCATATCCTGTGGCTGAAGGTCTGCGTCCAATGAACGGCGCGCGTGGACGGGGCGATAAGGGCTTTGCCCTCATCGACTTACTGTTCGTGTGCGGAATCATCGGGATCCTCGCGGCGATCGCCACGCCCCGACTCCTGTCGGCGCGAACGTCCGCCACTGCGGCGTCGGCCCTCGGCACGATGCGGACGCTCGGCACCGCGCAACTCGCGTTCGCCTTGTCCTGCGGCAACGGTTATTACGCGCCCGACCTGCCTTCACTGGCGAAACCGCCGGTGGCCTCCAACATCGGATTCATCGGCCCCGACCTGGGCGCCGGAACGACGGTCCTCAAGAGCGGCTACACCGTCAACATGTCGGGGACCGCGTACGTCGGCGCGCCGGACACGTGCAATCTCCTCGGCCCCGATCTGTCGGCGCAGGCGTTCAAGGCGGCCGCGGATCCGGTCGACGTCGCCAATCCGCGTTTTTTTGCGGTCAACGCGCTCGGCTCGATCTACGAAGACACGTCCTCGATGTTCGCGGCGATGCCCGAGAACAACCCGCCTCCGTCGGGCCATCCAGTCCACTAAATCGCGTATAATCCGGTCCTATGTGGACCAAGATGATGGGCGGCGCGCGGAAAAAGGCGCCGAAAACGATTGCGGTGATCGACCCCGATTCCTGCTTCGGCGCCTTCGCGTGCTCGATCTGTCAGGCCGCCTGCCCGGTCGCCAACTGCATCATCGAGGAGCCGGATCGCGACGGCCGCATGGTGTGCGCGGTGCGCGCGGACCTGTGCATCGGCTGCGGCCTCTGCGTGACGCTCGGCAATCCCACGGCTCCCCAGCAGCGTGAGTTCGGCTGTCCGGCGGACTACGACGCGATCAACATGGTGCCGTTCGAAGACGTCGTGAAGGTGCTGCAGGAAACCACGTAGGGGCCGAGCTTGCTCGGCCCAGGGCGGAGTAAACTCCGCCCCTACACCTCATCGTATTTCTAGCCCTTTCCAGGTTTCCCAGCGCGCGCCTGAGCGTAACGCGACGGCAGCGGGTGATCGAGCTTCGCGCCGATGAACGCCGAGGCCTCCGACAGCTTCTCCAGCGACACACCCGTTTCGATTCCCAGGCCATCCAGCATGTAGATCAGATCGTCGGTCGCGAGATTGCCCGCGGCGCCCGGCGCGTACGGGCAACCGCCGAGGCCGCCGGCGGACGCGTCGAACGTCGCGACGCCGAACGGCAGCGCCGCCAGAACGTTCGCGAGGGCGGTGCCGCGCGTGTCGTGAAAGTGCAACGCCACCTGGCTGACGGGCACGCGCGCGAGGACCGCCTCGAGGACGCGGGGCACCTGGCCGGGATGCGCGATGCCGATCGTGTCGCTGACCGCGACCTCGAATGCGCCGAGCGCGGTGAGCCGCGCGACGAGTCCGGCCACGATCCCGGGTGCGACAGGACCCTCGTACGGACAGCCGAACGCCGTCGAGAGGTACGCGCGCACGCGCAGGCCGGCGGCGAGCGCGCGATCGCACACCTCCTTGTACGTGACGAACGATTCGTCGACGCTCTGGTTGATGTTCTTGCGGCTGAACGTTTCCGTGGACGCCGCGAAGATCGCGACCTCGGTGACCCCTGCGGCGATCGCGCGATCGAGCCCCGCCGCGTTCGGCACGAGCGCCGTGTAGCGCGTGCCCGGCCGGCGCGTGATGCCGGCGAAGACGTCCGCGGCGTCCGCCATCTGCGGCACCCATTTCGGGCTGACGAAGGCGGAGACCTCGATCGCCGGCAGCGCCGCCGCGCTCAGCCGGTTGACGAATTCGATCTTGTCGGCCGTGCCGACCTGCGCGTGCTCGTTCTGCAGGCCGTCGCGCGGGCCGACTTCGACGATGGTGACGCGGCGCGGGTTCATGGCTGTCCGTCAGGTCAGTTCGATCAGCGTGGCGTCCGGCTGCACCAGCTCGCCTTCCCGACAGTGTACCGCGGTGACGGTGGCGTCGGCGGGGGCGCGGATCGGCAGCTCCATCTTCATCGCTTCGAGGACGATCACGGTGTCGCCTTTCTTCACGGTCGCGCCCGGCGCCACGAGGACCTTGAGCACCGTCGCGGGCATCGGCGCCGTCAGCGACTGCGCCGCCGCGGTGCGCGGTCTGGCGGAGCGTGCGGCCGCTGCCGCGTCGGCGGCACTGGTGTCGCGGAACACGTGGCCGTTCCAGAACGCCCACCGCTGATCGCCCGACCGCGCACCGATGCGAGTCACGGCGGGTGGCGTCATCCGCGCCACCCGCGCAGCGTCTGCCAGGGGTCAGCGGCTCGTGGCTGGTGGCTCGTGGCTGGAAACTGAGCACTGACCGCTGAGAACTGAGCGAGTGCCGCGCTGACCCACGGTGGCACGTCGATCTCGGGAGCGTCGGCGAGCGACGCGCCTTCGCGGTCGAGAAAGGCCGTGTCGATGTCGCCGGCCTGGAAACGTGGATGCGCGAGGATTCGAAGCAGCAGCGGGATGTTGGTCCGGATGCCGAGAATCGGAAAATCGCGCAGCGCCGCGATCAGGGTGGCGGCCGCCAGCTCGCGCGTTTCCCCGGTCGCGATCACCTTGGCGATCATCGGATCGTAGTAGATCGACACGTCGCCGCCTTCGACGACGCCGGAGTCGATCCGGACGCCGGGCTGGCGCGGTTCGCGATAGAGCCGCAGCGTCCCGGCCTGCGGCATGAACCCCTGCGCAGGATCCTCGGCGTACACACGCGCTTCGATCGCGTGGCCGCGCTGGCTGAGGTCGGCCTGCGTCCAGGGCAGCGGCTCACCCGACGCGACGAGCAGCTGCGCGCGGACGAGATCCACGCCGGTGACCTGTTCGGTGACGGGGTGCTCGACCTGCAGGCGCGTGTTCATCTCGAGAAAAAAGAATCGCGCGGCGTCGCCCGTGCCCTCGAGCAGGAACTCGATCGTGCCGGCGTTGCGGTATCCGGCGGCTCGCGCCGCCTGCACGGCCGCGTCCGTGATCCGCTCGCGCAGCGCCGGCGTCAGCGCGGGTGACGGACTCTCCTCGATGATCTTCTGATGGCGCCGCTGCACCGAGCACTCGCGCTCGAAGACGTGGACCGCGTGGCCGTGTGCGTCCGCGAAGACCTGCACCTCGACGTGGCGGGGCCGCTCGACGAGGCGCTCCACGTACAGCGTCCCATCGCCGAACGCCGCCGTGGCTTCGCGCCGGGCGGCCTGCACGGCATCGAGCACCTCGTCGCGATGGGTGACGGTCCGCATGCCCTTGCCGCCGCCGCCGGCTGAGGCCTTCACGAGTGCCGGCAGGCCAACGCCATCCACGGCGCGCTGGAGACCCGCGTCGCTTTGATCGTCGGGCGTCTCGCCGGGCACGACCGGAACGCCCGCGGACTGCATCAGCTGCCGGGCGGCGATCTTCGATCCCATCTGCGCGATGACGGACGAAGGCGGCCCGACGAAGACGATGCCGGCCTGCTCGCACGCGGCGGCGAACGCCGCGTTTTCCGAGAGGAAGCCGTAACCGGGGTGCACGGCGTCCGCGCCGCTGGCGCGCACGGCGTCGAGCATGCGAGGGATGGAGAGATAGCTGTCCGAGGCCGGCGCGGGTCCGATGGCGACCGCGCGATCGGCAACCGCCACGTGCGGTGCGCGGCGATCAGCTTCGGAATACACCGCGACGGTTTCGATGCCGAGCTCGCGGCACGCGCGAATGATCCGCAGCGCGATTTCGCCGCGGTTCGCGATCAGCAGACGCGTGATCACTTGTGCCCGTCGAATGAGGGGCGTCGTTTTTCGAGGAAGGCCTTCATGCCTTCTTGACCCTCTGCAGAGACGCGCTGCTTCGCAATGGCCTTGGCGGTGAAGTCCGTGGCGTCTGCGCTTGCCCGCTTCCACACTTCCGGAATCAGCGCTTTCGCGGCGGCGATCCCTTCAGGGCCGGCGGAGAGAAGCTCCTGGACGTACTGGTCCACGGTGGCGTCAAGGTCTGCAGCGGACACGACGGCGTGCACCAGGCCGATGTCCTTCGCGCGTGCGGCGGAGAAGCGCGCGCCGGTCAGAAACAGCTCGCGTGCCGCCGAGCGGCCAATCTTCGCCAGCGCAAACGGCGAGATCACCGCCGGCA